>Ga0100377_1002196_pt1 | contig 16481 bp, 12 predicted proteins | sample CryGeymeta201501_FD_83664 | JGI IMG/M metagenome (GOLD analysis project Ga0100377, IMG submission 83664) | Groundwater microbial communities from Crystal Geyser aquifers in Utah, USA - Crystal Geyser metaG 2015-01 | ecosystem: Environmental > Aquatic > Deep subsurface > Groundwater | place: USA... | reverse complement strand
TACTTGAGGGATTTTGTGAAAGAAGAAAGTCCAGTAAATTTTAAATAACAAATAGTCAATGGTCAATGGTCAATGGTCAATAGTCAATGGTCAATGGTCAATAGTCAATGGTCAATGGTCAATGGTCAATGGTCAATCGTAATTCGTAAATCGTAAATCATTTTCGTTTTATTTTCCATTTTCCAATCAATCGTTTAATTAAATAAGCAACATATTGGGTTTTAATATGAACTTCAGCATCAAATTTTGTTTCCATAGGGATACGTTGAAGATTCGTTTTAACACTATCTTCTTTTAAACCAGCACTTCCAAAGGTTAAATCTATTTTATTTGCTATCGCATCAAAAAAGGATTTTTTCACTTTATCGTCAGTAAATGGAAAAGAAAACACGTTGTAATCAAGTTTAAATTGAGCGGAAATCACCTCTAAACTTGACAAAGTTTGCTCTAGTTGTTCTTCCAAAGTCAGCTCACTATACAAAGGGTGGTTTTTGCTATGGGCACCAAAAGTAAATCCTTGATTAATTAACTCTTGAATTTGAACACTTGTTAAATAAGGCTGGTGAGTGGTTAAATAATCTTCCCAACGAATATCAAAAATTTTTGCTAATTCATCCAATTCATTTTCTTGATGGTAAGAAAAATCCAAAACATTATCAGCAGTTAATTCATCAGCTAGAATGCTTGCTTTATATCTAAAAAACAATGCTTTATTATCAATAAAATTACTATTTAGAAAAACCGTAGCAGGAATTTTTTTTTCAAGCAAAATAGGAGCAACTACATGGTAAAATTCACTTAAGCCATCATCAAAAGTAAGGTGGAAACAGTTTTTCCGAAGAGGAAGATTGTTTTTTTTTATTTCGATAAGTTCTTTTAAAGAAATTGGTTCAAAGTGTTTTAAAAGATAATCTAAATCATTACGAAAGTATGAAATGGATTTATGTGGATATAAATTAGCAATATGAGTCGGGTTGTTGTCACTAACAATATGATAAAAGGGTAGAATTAGTTTTTTTCCACTTAAACGGATAAGTTGTTTATGTGAAAACAAAAAAGCACCTAGTTGAGCAATATTTAAAATAAATTTTTTAATAACGTAATAATTTTAGAACTGTGTTGTTGGTTTTACTTATTTCAAAGTAAGGAACTTGCTTGCCTCCAAAATTAGTGAAATAACGGTGTACATTTTCAACCATTGAGCCCTCGAAATTAAATTTTTGACTATTTAAAAGAGCGGTTCTTTTAATAGCTTCCCAAAGTAATAAAGAAATTGCTCCAGAGGTTTTAAATTTTGTGTTACTCGCACCTTGAAGGTAATATGCACTTTCTGCATCCCAAACATAAAAAATAGCTGCATGAATGGTGTTCTCTTTATCTTTAGCTAAAAGTATTTTTCCTGTTTCTTTGTTAGAAAAATAACTATAGATTGTTTCTAAAGTTTTTAATGAAATAGGATAAGTTGAGTTGTTTTTCTCTTTATAAACCAACGCTTTTAACTGGTATAAATCTGAAATAGAGGTTGCTTCTTCAGTAAAAAGTTCTTTTTCTGCTTTTTGAATTTCTCTTCTTGTGTTATTGTGGAAATTGGCATAAATTTCATTTATAGGCAAATTTGTGTCGAGTATAAATGTATAACGAGTATTTTGCTGATAACCTTTCCAAAAAAATGGTAACCAATTAGTGAAAGTTGGATGAAATTGTTGCCTAAAAAGAGCAACATCAGGAAGTTGTTCAATTATTTTTGAAATAACTTCTTTCTCAAAGCCTATTTTGGTGTTGTATTTTTGATTTGCAGGATAATTTATCCAAATACCTTGATAAGGTAATAGAAATTCAGGTCTTATTACTTTAAACCCCTTGTTTCTATGAATAATAAAAGGCATTATACCCATTACAACTCCACCTTTTTCAACTAAAATAACATCCCAGTTATTGCCATAAATGGTTTGATAATACGCATAGTCGAAAAAATAAGGAAGATTTTTGTTGTCAGAACAATATTGGTTAAATAATTCTTTATCATTCATTTTTTTACGCTATAATTCAGTGCTTTAAGTAAGGATGAATTGGTTTTACTAATATCAAAATAAGGTGTTTGTATTCCTCCATAAGACCTAAAAAATGTTTCTATAGTTTCAATAATACCACCATTAAAATTAAATGTTTTTGTGTTTGTTGAAGCTCTTTTAATTGCTTCCCAATACAGTAAATTCATTGAGCTTTCATTTTTATATTTATCATCTGTTACACCAATTAAACAATAAGCAGAAAGTTCGTCCCAAACATAAAAAAACATAGAATGTACATTGTTTTGTTGGTCTTTTGCAATTAAAAGTTCTCCACAATTATTTTTTTTGCAGTAATTGTATAATTGTAATAGTTTATTTTTATCAATAGGGGAAGAAGTATTTTTCCTTCTAGCAGTCTCTAATTTCATCTCAAAAGCTAATTCAATATTGTCAGAGGGTTCAATGGATATGTTTTTTTCTGCTTTTCGGATATGGCGTCTAATGTTTTTTTGGAAGTTTTCAAAAACAACATCCAAATTAGAAATATCTTTTATAATATAGGTGTAACGAGTGGTTTGACGATAGTCTTTCCAATAAAGAGGTAACCAATTAGTAAAACTAGGATGAAATTGTTGATTAAAAAAAGCAACTTTTGGAAGTTGGTTAATGATGTTAGTAATTACCTCTTTTTCAAAACTTATTTTTGTTGCATTTTTTTGATTATCAGGATAATTAATCCAAATACCTTGATAGGGAAATAATAATTCAGGATTAATTTTTTTAAATCCAAATTTACTTCTTAAAACAAAAGGCATAACACCAACAATATTTTCGCCTCTACAATCAAGAATAACATCCCAATTATCTCCAAAAAGTGTCTGATAATAGGCATATCTATAGAATAAAGGAATAGAATTATTACCTTCACACCATATTTCATATTTTTCTTTATTGGAGTTCATTAAACCTTTAAATTTAAATCAAAATTACCTTTTTAAATAAAAAGACAATCTATAAAAGTTAATTTAATAATTTTGCCCCTCAATTAAAAATTGAAAGAGGAAGACTTTACAAACTGATATATTATATAATGAGAGAAATACAATTTAGAGAAGCCTTAAATGAGGCAATGTGCGAGGAAATGAGAAAGGATGAAACAATCTTTTTAATTGGAGAAGAAGTGGCTGAATATAATGGAGCATATAAAGTAAGTAAAGGAATGTTGGACGAATTTGGTGCTAAAAGAGTCATAGACACTCCAATTGCCGAAAATGGATTTACTGGTATTGCTGTTGGTGCAGCTATGAATGGATTAAGACCCATCGTTGAATATATGACTTGGAATTTTTCATTGGTAGCCATTGATCAAATTGTGAACAATGCCGCAAAAATGTATAACATGTCGGGTGGACAATTAAATATTCCTATTGTTTTTAGAGGAGGGACAGGGTCTGCGGGTCAATTAGGAGCAACACACTCTCAGGATTTTGCTAATTGGTATGCTAACTGTCCTGGATTAAAAGTGGTTGTTCCCTCAAATCCAGCTGATGCCAAAGGATTGCTAAAAGCAGCTATTAGAGATAACGACCCTGTAATCTTTATGGAATCGGAACAAATGTATGGCGATAAAGGATTAGTTCCAGATGGCGAATACATTATACCAATAGGTGTTGCAGATGTTGTAAAACAAGGGACAGATGTTACTATAGCGGGATTTGGGAAAATGATGAAATTAGTGAAAACTGCAGCAGAAGAATTAGCAAAAGAAGGCATCAATGCAGAAGTTATTGACTTACGAACTGTTCGTCCTATTGATTACGACACTATTATTAATTCTGTAAAAAAAACCAACCGCTTGGTTTGTGTTGAAGAATCGTGGCCGTTGGGTTGTATTGCTTCCGAAATTGCCTTTAAAATTCAAAAAGATGCTTTCGATTATTTAGATGCTCCAGTAATTAGGGTTACTGGTGCTGATGTTCCAATGAGTTTTTCTCCACCATTAATTGAAGCTTATTTGCCAAATGTAGATAAAATCATCAAAGCGGTTAAACAGGTAATGTATAAATAAGTAGTTAGGTGTTAGATGTTAGTAGTTTCACACCCACACACCCACACATTTCCACATTATTACATTATTACATTTTCACATTAAATATTATTTATATACTTTTGTCGTCCTAAAAAAAAATAGTTAAAAATTAATAATAAAAAGATATGGGTTCAATGATGATTTACGTGCCAATTGTAATGGCGTTAATAGGGTTAGCTTTCATGGCTGCCAAAAGAGCATGGGTGTTAAAACAAGATGCTGGCGATGGTAAAATGAAAGAAATTTCAGATTACATTTATGAAGGAGCATTAGCTTTCCTTAAAGCTGAATATAGATTATTAACTTTCTTCGTTATTGGAGCAAGTATAGTTTTGGCAGGTATTTCTTTTTTAGTTCCAACTACACATATATTAATAGTAGTTGCTTTTATTTTTGGAGCATTCTTTTCTGCATTGGCAGGAAATATGGGAATGAAAATAGCTACAAAAACTAATGTAAGAACAACACAAGCTGCTCGTACAAGTTTACCACAAGCATTAAAAGTTTCTTTTGGTGGCGGTACTGTTATGGGATTAGGTGTCGCAGGTTTAGCTGTTTTAGGATTAACGGCTTTCTTTATTTTCTTTTTTCATTATTTTATGAATGGAGTATGGGAATCAGCTATGTTTGATGGTGTGATGAAAACTCCATCTGAATTAATGACTATTGTTTTAGAAACCTTAGCAGGATTTTCATTAGGAGCTGAATCAATTGCTTTGTTTGCAAGAGTTGGTGGTGGTATTTATACCAAAGCTGCTGACGTTGGAGCTGATTTAGTAGGAAAAGTTGAAGCAGGAATTCCTGAGGATGATCCTCGTAACCCAGCTACAATTGCTGATAATGTGGGTGATAATGTGGGTGATGTGGCAGGTATGGGAGCAGATTTATTCGGTTCTTATGTTGCAACTGTATTAGCCGCTATGGTGTTGGGTAATTATGTTATCTTGGATATGAAGGGTTCAATTCAAGATGCATTTGGAGGAATAGGACCTATCTTATTGCCAATGGCAATTGCTGGTTTCGGTATTTTGTTTTCTATTATCGGAACAATGTTGGTTAAAATTTCAAGCGATGATGCTAAAGAAAAACAAGTTCAAGGGGCGTTGAATGTTGGAAACTGGGTTTCTATTGTATTAACTGCAATTTCTTGTTTCGTATTGGTGAAATTCATGTTGCCAGAAGTTATGACAATGGAATTCTACGGTGAAGGCCCAAAAGAAATATCTTCAATTAGAGTATTTTATGCTACCATAGTAGGTTTAGTTGTAGGTGGAGTAATTTCATCAATTACTGAATATTATACTGGTTTAGGAACAAAACCTGTATTGGCAATTGTTCAAAAATCATCTACAGGAGCAGGAACTAACGTAATTGCTGGTTTAGCAACAGGAATGATTTCCACGTTCCCAACCGTATTAATATTTGCAGGTGCTATTTGGGCATCTTATGCTTTTGCAGGATTTTATGGTGTAGCTTTAGCCGCTTCTGCCATGATGGCTACAACAGCTATGCAATTAGCCATTGATGCTTTCGGACCAATTTCTGATAACGCTGGTGGTATTGCTGAAATGAGCGAATTACCTAAAGAAGTTAGAACTCGCACCGATATTTTAGATTCAGTAGGTAATACAACTGCTGCAACAGGAAAAGGTTTTGCGATAGCTTCTGCAGCATTAACCTCATTAGCATTATTTGCAGCTTATGTAACTTTTACTGGTATTGATGGTATTAACATTTTTAAAGCTCCAGTTCTTGCTATGTTGTTTGTTGGAGGTATGATTCCTGTAGTTTTCTCTGCTTTAGCCATGAACTCTGTTGGTAAAGCTGCCATGGATATGGTGTATGAAGTAAGAAGACAATTTAAAGAAATTCCAGGTATTATGGAAGGCACAGGAAAACCTGAATATGGTAAATGTGTTGAAATTTCTACACAAGCTGCATTGAGAGAAATGATGTTGCCAGGTATTTTAACTATTGGATTTCCTATTTTAATTGTTGTATTACCTATGTTATTAGGATACGATAATAAATTAATTGCCGAAATGTTGGGTGGTTACATGGCTGGGGTAACCGTTTCTGGTGTGCTTTGGGCTGTGTTCCAAAATAATGCTGGTGGAGCATGGGATAATGCTAAAAAATCTTTTGAAGCAGGTGTAATGATAAATGGCGAAATGACTTATAAAGGTTCTGACGCACACAAAGCGGCTGTAACTGGTGATACTGTTGGAGATCCATTCAAAGACACTTCTGGTCCATCCATGAACATCTTAATTAAATTAACTTGTTTAATAGGTTTAGTAATAGCACCTATTTTAGGTGGGCATACAAATGATAATGTAAAAAACGATGTTCCAACACCTGAAATAGGTATTGAAGAAAAAGCTACTCTTTATGATGAACATGGAAATAAAATTATCCTTAAAGACATTGCCGAATTAAAAGGATTATGGATTTTAGATGAAGCACATACTTATGTTGACTTTTCAATACGTCATTTATTAGCAACTTCAAAAGGAAGTTTTCAAAAAGTAGCTGGAAATGTTGATTTTGATGCAAAAACTATTGAAATTAAAATGGATGTAAACTCTATTTATACAGGAAATCAAAAAAGAGATAAACACTTGAGAAGCGATGAAATGTTTGATGTAGCTAAGTATCCTGAAATTGTTTTCTTGGCTAATAATATCAGTCAAGAACAAGGTTATTATATAGCAAATGGAAAACTAACAATGATGGGAGTAACCAAAGATGTAGCATTTAAATTTAGTTACTTGGGACAACAAGAAACTTCTTGGGGATTTCCTTCTGCTGCGTTCTCAGGTAAATTAACAGTAAACAAAAATGATTTTGGATTAACTTATGGTGGAGGAATTTTAGGTGAAGAAGTAACAGTTGATTTTTCTTTTGAGCTTAATCCAAAACAAGAAGAGGTAGAGGAAGAAGCTAATAAAAAAACTGAAGAGTAACCCAAGACATAAATACAACACAAACACTTTAAAATAGGGTTTGTAAGGTAAACAATAAGATACGGCATAAGACATATGCCGTATTTTTTTTGGTTTCTATATATTATTTTCAAGTACTTACCTCAATAAAATCAAAGAATTTATGAATTTCTACTAAATTTTAACCCATAAAATTCACAAATTTTCTACGATATAAGTAATACCAACAAATTTAGCTATTTTCAATAGCCCAAATTTGGGTATTACTAAATCGGGGTTAATCGCTTTGCATCCCACTGCCCTTCGCACATTCATACAATTCGCTTTGCTTTTGCATGAATAAAGCGGGTTTAAAATGTTAAATAATAGTTATTTTTTTTGCTTCAAGAGGTGTTTTAATGCAAAATAAATACTTTTAACTCTGATAATTAATAGTGTATAGTTATTAACACCTTGTTTATAACTATTAACAATTGTTAATAAAAAATAAAAAAACTTGCAGAATTAAAAAAAAATGTTGTAAGTTTGCCCAAGTTTTAAAAAGTAAATTAATAATTAAATTTAAGTTTAACTAAAAACAATTAAAATGAAAAGAAAAGTATTATTTGTAGCTTCATTAATAATGGCTACTGCGACATTCGCACAAGATGGTTTAACATCTAAAAAAGGAGAAGCAATTTTACCAGAAGCTGGTGATTGGGCTTTAGGTTTTGATGCAGCTCCGTTTATTAATTATTTCGGCAATTTTGCTAATGGTACCACTAACAATTCTATGAATGCTGCATGGCAAACAAACGATGCGTCTATTGTAGGAAAGTATTTTAAAGATGAAAAGACTGCTTACAGAGGTAGATTAAGAATTGGTTTTGGCTCAACTGCTCAAGATACAAACCAAGATACATCATCTACATTAACTCCAGTTTTTGTTACAGGTGAAAATTCAACATCTAATCTTAACTTTACTTTAGGTGTTGGTATTGAAAAAAGAAAAGGTAACACTAGAATACAAGGGTATTATGGTGGTGAAATATTAATTGCTTTTTCTTCTAACTCTACTCAAACTGATTATGGTATTGCTTTAAGTCAAAACTTCCAAAATGGTGGAAACAAAAGAACCTTAGAAGTTTCTTCTAGTGCTTTTAGTTTTGGTTTAAGAGGTTTTATTGGGGTTGAGTGGTTTATTGCTCCTAAAGTATCTTTAGGTGCTGAATACGGTTGGGGATTAGGCTTTACTAGTACTGGTGGTAACGAAACTGATTTTGAAGTTTGGGATGCAACTGCAAATGGTGGTAATGGTGCTGTACTTACAGGTACTGATTTAGCTCCATTAGGAGATTCAACAGGATTCTCTTTAGATACTGACAACAACGGAGGAGGAATCTTCGGTAGTTCAGGACAAATTAACTTAATTTTCCACTTCTAAGAAGTAGAATTTAATAAACTAAAAAAACCCTTGAGGATTTTCTCAAGGGTTTTTTTTTGTTGCCTAAACCTAACAGGTTTCAAAAACCTGTTAGGTTTTATAGTTTGTTAGGATTTATAACGCTTTAATCATTCTCCCCAACTCCATCATTTCATCTCTCAGTCTGGCAGCCTCTAAGAAGTCTTCTTGTTTGGCAGCATCTTTCATTCTTTTTTGTGTTTCTTCTAATAGTTTCTCTAGTTGAGGTTTGCTCATGTATTGAACTACAGGGTCGGCAGCAACGCTAGGTTGTTGACTAATATTATCTAATAAATAGAAATTATCTGGTGAAACAGACTTACCAAACATGGTTTTATCACCACTGGTTTTGCTTTTGTTTAATGCTGTAGGTACAATGTTATGTTCAGCATTGTATTGTAGTTGTTTTGTTCTTTTTCTGTCTGTTTCATCCATTGTTTTTTGCATGGATTTCGTAATCTTATCAGCATACATAATTACCAATCCGTTCATGTTTCTTGCAGCTCTTCCTGAGGTTTGTATAAGAGAACGCTCCGACCGTAAAAAACCTTCTTTGTCGGCATCTAAAATAGCAACCAACGAAACTTCTGGTAAATCCAACCCTTCTCTCAATAAGTTTACACCTATTAACACATCAAATAATCCATTTCTTAAATCTCTCAAAATTTCAACACGTTCAATGGTATCTACATCAGAATGAATATATCGGCATCTTAATCCGTTATTATCAAAATAAGTGGTTAACTCCTCAGCCATTCGTTTGGTTAATGTTGTTACTAACACACGCTCGTCTTTTTCTGCTCTAATGTTTATCTCTTCCATCAAATCATCAATCTGATTTAAGCTCGGACGAATTTCTATAACAGGCTCTAATAATCCTGTCGGACGAATAATTTGTTCTACTACAATTCCTTCAGATTCTTTTAACTCAAAATCGGCAGGAGTAGCACTTACATAAATGGTTTGGTTGATTAATTGATGAAACTCTTCAAATTTTAACGGACGATTATCCATGGCAGATGGCAATCTAAATCCATATTCTACTAAATTTTCTTTACGAGAACGATCGCCACCATACATGGCTCCAATTTGAGAAACCGTTACATGGCTTTCATCAATTACCATTAAAAAATCTTTAGGAAAATAATCTAACAAACAAAACGGGCGAGAACCTGGAGCCCTTCTATCGAAATAACGAGAGTAATTTTCAATTCCTGAGCAGTAACCTAATTCACGCATCATTTCCATATCATAAGTTACTCTGTCTTCCAAACGCTTGGCTTCAGCATGTTTGCCAATTTCTTTTAAGTAAATTAAGTGATTGAATAAATCATCTTGAATATCTTTTATAGCTTGATGTATGGTATTTTGAGTTGTATTGAAAATAGTTGCAGGGTAAATGTTTAAGTAGGTAAAACTTTCTAAAGAACCTCCATTTATAGGGTCAAAAGATTCTATTTCTTCAATTTCATCTGCAAAAAAGTAGATACGATAAGCAATTTCTGCATAAGCCGGATAAATATCTATGGTATCTCCTTTTACCCTAAAATTTCCTCGCTGAAAATCTGCTTCAGTCCTAGAATACATCGCTTGCACCAATTGAAGTAAGAATTTATTTCTACTGATAACATCACCCACTTTTAGTTTAATAATGTTTTCTTGAAAATCAGTTGGGTTTCCAATACCGTAAATACAAGAAACTGAAGCTACCACAATAACATCTTGTCTGCCTGAGAGCAAGGCAGTAGTTGCACTTAAACGCAGCTTCTCAATTTCATCATTAATAGACATATCTTTTTCGATATACACATCGGTAACTGGTAAATAAGCTTCGGGCTGGTAATAATCGTAGTACGAAACAAAATATTCTACCGCATTGTGCGGAAAAAATTGTTTGAACTCACCATATAATTGAGCTGCAAGTGTTTTGTTGTGACTTAAAATTAAAGTCGGACGTTGAACTTGCTGAATAACATTAGCGATGGTAAATGTTTTTCCAGAGCCAGTAACACCAAGTAAGGTTTGTGCTTTAGCCCCTTTTTGTAAACCTTCTACCAGTTGTTTGATAGCTTCGGGTTGGTCGCCTGTTGGTTGAAAATCGGATATTAATTCAAATGCCATAAGGCAAAATTAAGGATTTGTTTGGTGTCATTCTGAACGATATTTTACAGAAAATTTGTTTTCGTGTAAAATGAAGTGATGAATCTATTTTAGTTGGGATAGATTCATCACTTCATTTTTCTATCCCGAGTGCTCGGGATGAAAAATTTTGTTCAGAATGACATCATTGAATAGGCTTTGTGTGTTGAGTATATACATTCCACTAGAAACATTAAGAGTAGATTCATCATTACCATTGGTAGTTTTATTGAGGTTATTTTGTGCCAAGCCCTAAGATTAAATGTTCTCAAATTTAATTTTCTCTATTAAATCTTTGAAATATTCAGGACTCCAAATAGTTAAAATAGCATCATTTTGGATAAACCTAACAACATCCTCTTTAATACTACTAAAAGAAACTGATTTGATTTTGGTATCTAATAGCTCGATAATCTGTTTATTAGAAATGCTATCGTCTTGCCAGTCATTTGTATCTTTTGCCCTAGTTAAGAAATGATTTACATCCAAAGGGATTCCTTTTTTAATATACCATTCTAAATCATACCAATCCCTTCCTTTAACTCTATTTTTCCACTTTCTAAATAGCAGAGCATGCATTTTACCTGCAAATAAACTTGGTTTCGTAAAACATTTCACGTAAAAAGAAAATGGACGGAGTAATAACTTTTCTTCAGTTTTGAAATTTAATGAAGGCTGTCGATCAACTTCTATTTTTATTTTCAAAGTCTTGTTAGAACGCACTCCAATCTCTTTGATGATGTCTTCAAGTACAATTTCTTGCCAAATTGTTTCAGTTTTCAGAAAAGCAGAATCAATAGCCGTTTGGTTAGTTTTTTTCTTTTCCTTAATACTAACAGTCAGTCCCAATGACTTAAATTCATCTAGAATGGCTTTGAAATATGGCTCAATGGAAAAATTAGAATCAGGTTTAAGTAAAGAAAAATCCAAATCTTCTGAATATCTATCCAACCCATAAAAAATCCGGAGAGCGGTTCCTCCATAGAAAGCTGCTTTCTCAAAAAAATCAGTTCTTGATAAACCTGCCAAAGTAATTTCTTGCATTATCTCTCGTAATGCAGCTACCATTTCTTCTTCATTTTGAGGATTATATTCCTCTATCCACTCTTTTATCATAATTCTATCAGCGTTTTAATTAGCATTTTTAGACTACTTTTTTTAGGAGCATTTTTAATCCATAATTCCATAACTTTCGTGTCTAATGTGCCTAATACTTCACTATTCATACGAAGATCTTCCAGTAAAAATTCTCGTGTTTGTTTGATGCTTCTAAGATAAATTTTGGGTGTAAGCACAACTTTGTCACACAAAGCTTTTTCAGGTGAGGCAACTAACATGGTTTGCTTAGGTGAATATTTTATGTTTTTTATCCCATAAGAATAATAAGGAATCTTTAATTGTTGGTAGCTAAATCGTCCAACAGGAGTTTTATATAACTTTGAAGTTTTTATGGTTACTGAACTTATTTCATAAGCTCTTTCTGGTATCATGTTCCAATAAGACAATGCAGACTCTAATGATACATAACTCGGTCCTCTAAGGTGATTCGCTATTAGAAATGGTTCTGGTGTTGTTAAGTCCATTTTAGGACCAGTTATATAGAGTCCTCTTCTAATAGAAATAAGCTCTTTGCTCTTAAGTAGCTCACTAATTTTATCATTTGGACTCTGATAATCACTTAGTAATTCTAAAATTATATGTCTAGTTATCGGAGCTTCAGCATATTCCTTTATCACCGTTCTAAAATTCATATTGTAATTATTTTGTATGATAATCGGATAATTTCCGATTAATTGATTCAAAAGTAGCAATTATATGTGAAAATACAAATAAATAATTACAATTATTTTCTAGAATCCGAGGCGAAAACAAAATTCCTGTGTCAATTCTGTAAACTTTATTTCCAGACAACCCCTAAGGAATAGGTCAATAAATCAGAAGATAGCTCGACTGTGTTTTTCTATCCCGATAAATCGGGATGAAAAATTTTGTTCAGAATGATATCATTGAATAGGTTTTGTGTGTTGGCAAGTCCCCTCTCGAGCAATTTAGGTGGTTTTCCCCATCATCCTCTCTACCAACAATAAGTTATTGTTAAGATGAGGATTTCTTTTCAAGGTTTGCAATACGTTAGTTAATTTTTTCTCATATTGATTTTTCGGTGCAATTTTTAGTTGAGCGATGTAGTAAATGGCCTTTATCACTAAATCGTTTTCTTCCATGGAAACAAAGTTTTTAGTGAGTTTTTTATAGCGACTGTAATTTTCTACCACTTCATCAAAACTTTTAGCTTGAAAATGGGCCATCAACAACACTACAAACAACCCATCGTACATTTTTTTAAATGTTTTTTGTTGGTATTCATGCAGCACTTTTTCAATGAGTTTAATGCTTTTTTCCCCCTGATTATCTAAAATAAGAAACATCGCATACACATTATAAAAATTGATGTATTTAAGGTAACTCACTTTCTCCCAATCGAGCTTGTTACTCAATTCTTCAAACAAGTTAATAATTTCTTTTACCTCTTGCTTTAATTTGTCATTTAGCGGTTTGCAGTAATAATCGGTAATAAAAAAACTGCCTTTAATACTAAGTGCTAACATTAATCCCGAATCGAGTTGGTTGTTGGCGTGATAAAACTTTTGCCATTTGTTAATGATGGAAGAACAGGTTTTATTAATTTCCTTTTCGCCTAAAGTTAGTCGGGTATGTTTTACCAACATATAATCTAAGCTCATTAATTTTTCTCTGTGATGAGCTATCATTAAATAAGCATGTTTTTCAGCTAATTTTTTGGTATATTCAATTAATTCAAGGGTGTTTTTATCGTAAAAAGATTTGTCGTTATAACTACTCAAAATATTCAAATAAGATTGTCGGGCAATAAGTTGAATAGAAAGCGAAGTGGAATTAAAATGACTTTTAAAAAAAGCTAAATCTTTGGGATTTATTCCTTTTTGTTCTTCAATAAGTGTGGTAGATGTTAGTTCATCTTGTTTTTGAAGCAATATTCTTAAATCGCTAAAAAGCGTTAAATTCTCTTTGTTACTTTCTAAATTTAATTGTTTCCCTATTGTTGTTGAAAGCAGTTTGTTTTGTTGTGTGATTTCAAAAAGATGAACTAATAATCCATAATCCTCGAATTTTTTAGCAACTTCTACTAATAGTTTTAGCTTTTCTATGGCTTCATCGTGTTTTTCATGATAAATGAGCCATTCAATTTCACTACTATTTTGTGTGAGAAAAGAAGGAAAATGCTGACTAATAAATGAAAAATAGTTGAGTGTATGATGATTGAGTTGATTGAATTTTTTTAAGGTTTCTTTACCAGAAGTTCCATAAACAGCTTTACAATAAAAATCTATGTTTTGGTGAGGTTTGTTTTTAATATGATGAATTAATTTTTGTGACAGCAGTTGGTTTTTGGCAGCCAAATATGCCTCAAACAAATTTAATTGCTGGGTAGAACAACAGGATGCTATTTTTTGAATTAGAAATTCCATTTTAAAAACTCATCTGATTTTGATAAAAATACGGGAATTTTTTTAAACAATAGCATAGATTAATTTTACATCATCAACTTAAACTAAATGTTATGGAAAAATTACAAACTATCCTAAAAAACACCACAAAGAAAGATGTTTTTATTTTTATTCTACTATTTGTATTATTATTTTCTTCAACAGCTTTGTTTTCTCAATATCAAATAGGGCATACTACTATTACTTTTCAGGATGCCAATAGAAATAACCGCAGTATAGAAACAGAAATTTATTATCCAGCAGCAACAGCAGGAACAAATGTGGCTATGGCTTCGGGGCAATATCCTATTATAGTTTTTGGACATGGATTTGTGATGGCATGGAGTGCTTACGAGAATTTATGGACAGAATTTGTTCCTAGAGGTTATATTATGGTTTTTCCGAGAACGGAAGGAAGTATCATTGGCACCGACCACCAGAAATTTGGTTGGGATTTACAGTTTTTAGTTCATCAAATGCAACTAGAAGGATCAACAGCAAGTTCTATTTTTCACAATGGAGTAGCTCCTAAAACAGCTTTAATGGGACATTCAATGGGAGGAGGAGCAGCATTTTTAGCAGCAGATTCGTTAGTACAATCCAATACACCATATTTTAATACTTTAATTGGATTAGCACCTGCTGAATCAACTAGTAATGGCGTTTCATCCATTAATTCTGCTAAAACGGTAACCGTACCAAGTTTGGTTTTGTCTGGAGCTCAAGATGGTGTAACTCCTCCAGTAGATCATCATATTCCTATGTATGATTCATTGGCATCAAGTTGCAAAACCTTTATTACTATTATTGGAGGAGGACATTGTTATTTTGCAGAGCCTAATTTTAATTGCGATTTTGGTGAAGGAACATCCTCTACAGGAATTTCTATAACTCGTGGCGACCAACATGCTGTTACCTTCGATTTTGTAAATCCTTGGTTAGATTATACGTTGAAAGGAGAATGCGATGCTTTTGTTGAATTTAATGATTCTTTGCAAAATTCACCGAGAATAAATCATAATCAAGTTTGTACGCCTAATCCTGTGCCAAGCATTACGGCAAATGGTGCTATTTTAACTTCATCTACAACAGGAGTAAGTTATCAGTGGTATTTAGATAGTAACCCAATTCCAAATAGCAATTCGGTTTCTATTACAGCAACAGCATCGGGTAATTATGAAGTAGAAGTATTTTATACTGATGGATGTAGTGAAATTTCAGCTCCTTTTATATTATTAGTTACTAATATAGAAATTAATAATTTTAAAGGAAATATAATTGTATATCCTAATCCAACCTCATCTATTTTAAATATTGAATTTTCTGATAGCAAGGTTTATGTGGCAACTATAGTTGATTTTCTTGGTAAAGAAGTGCTGAAAGAACGTATTGAAAATAGAAAAATCGATATTTCTGCACTTCCAAGTGGAATGTACATGCTGCAAATACAGTCAGAAAAGTTGGTATATACTACTAAAGTGGTGAAGAATTAATTAGTCTTTACAAGAAAACTCCCAAATACTTAGTTATTCTGATTTTTGATTCAGTCATTTACTTTAGTAAACTGCTTAGAATCAAAAATTTCGAAAGCCTCGTCTTTGGAATTTTCTTATCAAAGACTCAACAAACAGTAGTTTTCTTGCTGACACTAATTATTTCAAAGTTTAGTCTTTCAAAAAATCAGCAATGATTTTTTTGCCTCTCTCCTCTAAGCATACCTCACTCTCTGTTTCAAGCATTTGCTTGGAACACTAATAAAAAAATATTATAATTTAAATAGATATGGTTATATTTGGGGTAAATATATGGTGTTCTTTATTTACATGTTGGGCTTCATTAAATGAAAATAAACCTTCTATACATAATTAGTGCTCTTCTACTAAACGTTGGCTGTACTGCTATCCGTGTATCTATCATTCCTGGTAATGACTTAGAGTATTTAATAGTCTATACTAATGATACTATTCCTACTAAGTATAACAAACATTATACACCTTCGTTTGACTCTTTGACAGGATTATATAAATACAATGTAAATGAAGGAGACTTGAATATTTATAGAGGTGCTTGTTCAAAATTAAATAACATGAATCAGTGTGGAGATACTGTAAAGAAGTACTTAAGTTTTGATTATCTCAAAATTGAAACTGAAAGTGGAAATGTTTACGAGGCTAAAAGTAAAGATGAAATTATTCAACTTTTTGTTAACTCGCCCGGAAATGGAAATAGTATGTTGGTCATTGAAAAATAAAAAACAAGGCCTAACAATCTGTTATATTGCATTTTGCTTGCGAACCCCATTTCCTCTAAGCATACTTAACCCTCTGTTTC
>Ga0100377_1002194_pt1 | contig 16499 bp, 13 predicted proteins | sample CryGeymeta201501_FD_83664 | JGI IMG/M metagenome (GOLD analysis project Ga0100377, IMG submission 83664) | Groundwater microbial communities from Crystal Geyser aquifers in Utah, USA - Crystal Geyser metaG 2015-01 | ecosystem: Environmental > Aquatic > Deep subsurface > Groundwater | place: USA... | reverse complement strand
GCAGACCACATCCCGTCACCGCTGGGGTCAGCCGTCCCCACCCTGGCTGGGGTCACCTCCCCCCACCTCACCGTGACCTCGCCGACGCAGCCCGTCGCGACCGGGGTCCATGCGCCACGCATACGCACCTCAGCGATGGCCCGCCTCTTGCTCAAGAGATGGAACGGCTCGCGCACAACACCCGCACCCGAGACGACGTCATGGCCAAGCGCACCCACATCGCCGCCGCCCTCGCCCTCCTCCTCCTGTCCACCGCCTGCGTGGCGAGCGAGGACGGCCCGCGAATCGACGACTGCGATCATGAGGGCTTCGTGGCGGTCGAGCAGGCCGCCGCGGCGAGCGGGCCGTGGCAGATCCCGGCGAGCACCATCGCAGCGGGCGACAGCCAGTATGTGACGTACACGGGCGCAGGGCCCTGGAACGGGGAGTCGAGCTGTCAGGGGGGTATGACCTCGGGCGCGAACGCGCTGCGCACCTGGCTCCAGCAGAACTTCGGGCAGATCAGCGAGATCGGTGGCTACTCCTGCCGGCCCATCGTGGGCAACGCGTCGCAGACCTCGGTGCACGCCACGGGTCGAGCCCTCGACGTTCACATCCCGCTGGACGGCGGCGAGGCGGACAACGGGCTCGGAGACCCCATCGGCAACTACTTGATCGAGCACGCCGAGGAGATCGGGATCCAGTACATCATCTGGGACCGCTGGAGTTGGGGCGCCCACCGGGCTGCGGGCGACAAGTCGCGCGCGTACGGCGGCTCCCATCCCCACCACGACCACCTGCACGTCGAGCTGTCGGTAGCCGCGGGCAACATGCAGACGGCCTTCTTCCAGGGCGGCATGAACCCGCCCGACACAGGCAACACCGGCAACACCGGCAGCGGCGATGTCTGCGCCGAGCAGGGCTGGTACGGCGACGGCTTCTGCGACACCGACTGCGCCATGCCCGACCCGGACTGCTCGGGCGGCAGCACCGGCGAGGACTCCGGCAGCGGCGGCGACGGTGGCTTCGATCTGTGCGAGGTGCTCGGGTGGTACGGCGACGGCGCGTGCGACCCCCTCTGCCCCAGCCCCGACCCCGACTGCGCTGACACGGGCGACGGCGGCAACACCGGCAACACCGGCGGCGGCGACATCTGCGCCGAGCAAGGCTGGTACGGCGACGGCATCTGCGACGGCGACTGCCCCAACCCCGACCCCGACTGCGCTGACACCGGCAACACCGGCAACACCGGCGACACCGGCGGCGGCGATGTCTGCGCCGAGCAGGGCTGGTACGGCGATGGCGTCTGCGACGAGTGCCCGAACCCCGATCCCGACTGCGACGGCGACACCGGCGACACCGGCAACACCGGCGACGCCTGCCGCGACCAGGGCTTCTACGGCGACGGCGTCTGCGACGACTGCCCGATGCCCGACCCGGACTGCGGCGACAACAACGGCGACAACAACAGCGCCGGGACGGATGGCGGTCTCAACGTCGGCGAGACGACCAGCGACGACAAGGACATCTGTGAGCGGCGCGGCCTCTACGGCGACGGCGTCTGCGACCGCAGCTGCCCCCGCTTCGACTCCGACTGCCGGGACACGGCGGACGGCGCCGGCTTCGATGAGCCGCTGCCCGACGACCCCAACGGTCTGGCCGCCTCACCGCTCACCAGCACGGTCGGCTGCACCGTGGGCCACGGTCCGTCCGGCTCGACGGGCTGGCTGGCGCTGCTCGCCCTGGGCCTGCTGGTCGGCCTGGCGCGGCGTCGGGTGCGGCCTCAGCGCTCCTGACTCACGAAAACCCTTTCAACTCAATACATTACAACCCAACCTGCAAACCTGGTGCGCCCACGCCCCAGGCTCAGGGGCAATCCGGATCGCCCGCCGCGCACTCCAACATCACGAACAGGTACTCCCCCGCCCGCACCGTCCCGTTGCTCGACACGTAGCTGTCGAGGGCGAAGTGGTAGGTGCCCGGCGCCAGCGTCGCCTCGATGATGCGGTCCGACCGGGCGATGCAGCCGCTCTCCGTGGCCGACGCGTCGAGCAGGTGAAGATCGATGTCCACGTCGCCCCGATCGAAGACCATCGCGCGGATGGTCACGGCGCGCGAGGTCTCGTAGCGATACAAGAACTCGGGGCCGGACTCGTCGGCGGTCGAGGCGCAGCCGGTGTAGCGGTCGAGGTCGAGGTGGATGGACTGCGTGGTGTCGCGCCGATCGGCCCACGGCAGCGACGGGATCACAAACGGCGCCGCCGCCGATCCATCCCCCTGCGGACGGGGTCCCGCGGGGTCCAGACCGCCCTCGCCGAGCAGCACGGCCCGCCGCACGCGGTCGAGGGCCTGGAGCAGTGCGAGGTTCCGCGTGTTGTTGCCGTGGTTGAGGGCGTCGCCGGTCATGTTGCACGGCCCGGAGCCGCCGTTGAGGTGGATGCCATCGCCGCCGAGGCCGAAGCCCGTGACGCCCTCCAGGGCCAGGTGGAGGTCGATCAGGGGGATCTGATGGGTCTCGGCCAGGCCGCGGATGATGGCGTTGTAGGTGGGCACCCAGCGGTCGGCGTCGGCCCGGTCGGCGCGCTGAGGGATGGTGATGAGGATGGGGATGATGCCTCGGGCGAGTTGCTGCTCGACGAGGTTGGCCATGTTGTCCCCGTAGGCCCACAGCGCGCTCTCGAAGGTCGTGCCCTGGTGCATGTCGTTGGTGCCGTACTGGACCAGGGAGAACAGCGGCGCGATGGCGTTCATCTCGCTGACGATCGGTGAGGGCGAGCCAGAGATCGCCCAGCCCGCCGTGCGACCGCTCAGGACGGCGTCCGAGTCGCGGCTGAACGGATCGCTGCCGGCGGCGTCTCCGGCCAGGAACCATGCGCGGGTCGGCTGGAGGTCGGGCCACGCCCCGAGGTCGACGCCGTTGCCCGAGTAGCAGAACAGGGCCCGCGCGTCCTCGGTGATCGAGTCGCCGACCTTCATGAACACGTCCTCCTGCTGACCGACCCCGCGGTTGTTGATGGCGAGCAGGTTGTCGAGCACCGCATCGGTGATGGGGGACTGGACCCGATCGGTCGGGTAGCGCACGGGCCAGTCGGCCGGAGGCTCGGGGGTGTCCGGTGTGTCGACGTCCGGGGAAATATCGATGTCGGGGTCGGTGATAGGCGTGTCGGTGAGGGCGTCGGTGTCGGACTCCACGGTGGTGTCCTCCACATCGGGGACACCGACATCGGCTTGCTCCGAGGCGTCGTCGCCCGGACCGTCGCCGTCCGGCCCACCGGAGGCCACGTCGTCCCCCGCGTCGGGGGAGCCGTCGGGGCCGCCGCCGAGGTTCGACTCCACCGTGCTGGAGCACGCGACGAGCGACGCGCAGGACAGGGCCGTGATGACGATGGCGACGGTGCGACGCATGGCGCCTCCTGCTTCGGGAGCGGGTCGGTGCAGAGCTGCGCCCGAAGGCGCGGGAACGAGGGAAGGATGACCGGACAGGCACAGCGCGTCAACGGCACCGGACGCGCGGCTCCCCCGCGGCCGGAGGTGTGTAATCACGACCGGACAGGCACGGCGCGTCAACGGCGCCGAACGCGGCGCTACGGCGAGGCCAGGACGAGGACGTTGCCGTCCGGGTCGGCGTAGTAGGCGGCCTCATCGCCCCAGTCGCGTAGGGCGCGCGGTGACAGGCACGGCGCGCCAGCCGCCTCGATGGCGGCGATCGCGGCGTCGAGGTCGTCGCAGTGGAGGTAGACCTCGGTCGCGGTGGTGCCGTGGGCGGGGCGAGGCGCGACGGCGGCGGCGGTGTTCCGCACGAAGGCGTCGCGGCGGTAGACGCCGAGCCGCTGCCCGCCGGGCAGCTCGAACTCGACGTAGACGGGCACGTCCACCGACGTGGTCCAGCCGAAGGCCGCCCGGTAGAACGCCGCCGCCCGGCCCAGGTCGTCCACGGCCAGGATCGTCAGGATGTGTCGGATGCCGCTCATGTGCGGGCCCCGCCAGCGCCGAGGCGCACCAGGCGACCGGGCAACGCGCCGGTCAGCTTGCCGTCCTCCGCGATGATCGTGCCGCTGACGATGGTGGCCTTGTAGCCGATCGCGTCCTGGAGCAGACGCTGGCCGCCCGCCGGCAGGTCCTTGACCATGCGCGGCCGCAGGAGGGTGAGCCGCTCGTAATCCATGACGTTCACGTCCGCCTTCTTCCCCACGGCCAGCTCGCCGCGATCCGCGAAGCCGATGAAGCCGGCGGTGTCGTGGGTCAGCATCTGGATCACGCGCTCGAGCGGCAGCTTGTCCCCGCGTGTGCGGGCCCGCGTCCAGTGGCTCACCATGAAGGTCGGGAAGGAGGCGTCGCAGACGGTCCCGACGTGGGCGCCGCCGTCGCTCAGCCCCGGCAGGGCCAGCGGGTGCGTCAGCATCGTGCGCACCACGTCGAGGTTCTGGTCGATGTAGTTGTAGATCGGGAAGTACAGCAGCTCCTTGCCGCCGTCCTCCAGCATGGCGTCGTACATGACCGACAGCGGCGACTCGCCCTTCGCCATGGCCTGTGCCAGGATCGAGGTCTGCGGGTCGGGCTCGTAGTCGAACGCCTCGTCGAAGCGGTAGAGCCGCATGGCGATGAAGTCGAGGTGGGCGAGCAGCTCGTCGGCCAGCGGCGGGATGGCGCTGCCGTCACCGGCGACCTTGTCGGACTTCTCGGTCAGGATGCGCGCCTTGAACTCCGGGTCCGCCATGCGCTCGACACGCTCGGCCAGCGACAGGTGGGCGATCTGCTTGTAGCTCGGGAAGCCCATGAACGGGTGGAAGGTCGCCTGGAGCCCGAGCAGCACGCCGATGCCACGGGCGCCCACCTGCAGCCGCAGCGTCATGCCCCTGGCGTTGGTCTCCTCGGCGCGCCGGATGATCTGCTGCCACTGGGTCGTCGCCCGCATGCGCTGCATCAGGGAGATGCTCATGGGGTGGCCATCGGCCGCCGCCAACATCGACTCGAGCACGTCGTACTCGAGATCGAACCGCTTGGGCGACTCCACCATGTCGAAGTCGCTGACCGCCTGCAGCACGCCGTGACCGAGCCCCTTGAACGCGCTGGCGATGCCCGTCAGCTCGCGCTCGCTGGCCTCGGCGGCCGGCGTGTGGCCGCCGTCGGCGGCGCGGTGGTTGTCGGTGCGGCCGGTGGAGAAGCCGACCGCGCCGGCCTCCAGGGCCTCGCGCACCAGGGCCCGCATCTTCTCGACGTCCTCCTCGGTGGCGAGCTCGCCGGCCACCGCGCGCTCGCCCATGACGTAGACCCGGATCGGATCGTGGGTCACCTGCACCGCGAAGTCGATGGCGTGCGGGAAGTCGATCGCGTTCATGTAGTCGGGCACCGACTCCCAGTTCCACGTGATGCCCTCGGCCAGCGCCGTGCCGGGGATGTCCTCGACGCCCTCCATCAGCGAGATGAGCCGGTCGCGGTCGGACTCGCGGCAGGGCGCAAATCCCACGCCGCAGCTCCCCATGACCGCCGTGGTGACGCCGTGCAGGCAGCTCGGCGCCAGGTCGGCGTCCCAGGAGATCTGCCCGTCGTAGTGGGTGTGGATGTCGACGAAGCCGGGGGTGACGATCATGCCCGCGGCGTCGATGACGCGCGCGGCGTCACCGTCGCAGGCCCCAACGGCCACGATCAGGCCGTCCTTGATGGCGACGTCGGCCTTGCGGCCGGGCGCGCCGGTGCCATCGATCACGGTGCCGTTGATGATCTTGATGTCGTAGGTCATGAGGCCCTCCAGGGAGTGAACAGGATTCACGGTCGCAGAGGCGACCATGGTTCACCACCGGAGACGCGGATGTCAAGGGCCTACGCGGCGACGGCGACGCCCTCCAGCGGCCGCAGCACCGCCTCCATGCACGGCCGGATGACCCGGTCGAGCATGTCGCGGTGGAGGTCGGCGCGCAGGGACGCGCTGACCACGCCGTGCGCCAGCAGCACCTCGGTGGAGAAGGCGTCCTCGGCCTGACCGCGGGGCTCGCGTTCCAGCATGGCCAGCTCGAACTCGGCGCGCACGGCGTCCCTCAGGGCCTCGTCGCCTGCGTCGAGCGCCCACTGCACCGTCCGCCAGGCCAGCTCGGCGTGGCGCCGCTCGTCCTCGGCGATGCCGGCCAGCACCTCGGCCACGACAGGGTCGACCGCGTGGTGGGCGGCCTCGGCGGCCTCCAGCGCGGCGACCGTCTCGCCGATGCAGCCCTCGCGGATCAGGGTCGCCAGGATGTCCAGCGGGCTGGAGGCCTCCAGCGCGCCGTCGATGGCGAGGGCGCCCGGACCGATGGGCCGGTCCGCCAGGCCGCTGGCCAGCGCGAAGCAGGCGCGGGCGTGGCGCGTCTCATCCACCATGGCGGCGTTGGTGCGCTCGATCAGCTCCGGCGGGGCGCCCAGCGACAGGAGCTGCAGGGCGAAGCGCGCGAAGGCGGCCACCGAGGCGTGCTCCATCAGCCCGACGCGGGTCCAGTGGTCGACAAGGTGCGCGCGCAGCGCGGCGTCGAGGTCGACGGCGGCGGGCTGGATGGCCGGGTCGGCCCAGTCGGGGCAAGCGACGGCCTCGGCGAGCACCTCGGCGCCGTGGACGAGGAAGGGGCGGCCGATGGCGCAGGCGGCCTCCTGGCAGAGGTGCTTCGTGCCGTCGTGGGAGCACTCGCCGCTGGCGCAGTCGGGCGTGCCGCCGCACTCGTCGGTGGCGGTCTGGCAGGCGAACGCCGTGCCGCCGCAGCCCGGGTCCGCGACATAGGTGGTGCAGAGCAGGTCGCCGGGGCAGTCGGCGTCGTTGGTGCATCGGGCGGTGACGCACTGGCCGACGGGGTCGCCGCACATGCAGAGCTGGCCGTCGCCGCAGTCGGCGTCGTCCGTGCAGCCGTAGTGGCAGTAGCAACCCGGGGCATCAAAGCCCGCGTAGTCGCAGTAGCCGTTGGGGCGCTCGGTGCAATCGGCGTCGGTGGTGCAGCCGGCCGAGGCGGGGTCGGGCGAGTCGCACGCCTGGCCGCGCGGGATCAGCGACGCGCAGGCCTCGACCGTCGCCCGATGGACGAACCCGCCTTCACAGCGGACGAAGCCTGTGGGCGCGCCATCGACGGTGACCGGCGTCGGGTTGTCGCACGGGAAGGGGTTGGTGGCGCCGTTGTTGGCGCCATTGTTCGTAGCGTTGTTGGCGCCATTGTTCGTGGTGTTGTTCGACGCGCCGTTGTTGGCGCCGTTGTTCGCGCCGTTGTTCGCGCCGTTGTTCGCGGCGTCGTCGTACTCGGCGTCGCTGCAAGCGATGGGGGCCAGGCCGAGCGCGGCCATGAAGGCCGAACCCCAGATATGGACAGAAACGTGTCGTCGTGTGCTCATCTCGTGCTCCTTGCGCATGGATCCGCCCCGAGTGTCCCAGAGAAGCCGCGCGTTGTCGAGCCGAGCGAACGCAGCCCACGCTGTGCTGGTGCAGCGAGAACGCTTGCGCCAGGTCGAGGGTCGATCTAGCCTTCGGGCAGCGCTCGCGCTGCCGGCCGCAAGAGGACCTCGAAAGGACCGACCATGCTTCACACCTCCTCAGCTCGCTCCATGCACCTGGCTGCCATCGCCACGACCCTCGCGCTGGCGCTCTCCCCGACGCTTGTGATGGCTGAGCCGAACGGCCCGTCCACCGATGCGGCAGAATCTGTCGCACCTGCGCCGGCTGCGGCGTCGGCCGTGCTCACGTTGGGCGACGGGCTCCTCGGCATCGTGGCGGGCGACGTGGGTACGGTCGTGCTCGGCGGTCTGCCGGTCCTCGCGCTGTGGGGCTGTACGGCGGCGGACGCCTGCACGGTGGAGAGCGCCGGGACGTTGGCGGGCATATTGGCGGTGCTCGGCGGCTTCTTCGGCAACGCGGCGGGCGTGTACGCCTACGGCCAGTGGGCGGGCTACGACGGCTCGTATGGGTGGTCGCTGCTTGGGAGCCTGGGCGGGATGATGCTGTCCGGCGCCATCGCGACCGCCTTCCATGATGCGTACAATCCTGTCACCATTGGACTTTTACTAACCCTGCCGTCGCTTGGCTCGGTGGTCGGCTACGAGTACTCGCTCCCGGATCCGAACCCGGTGCCCGACCGGCTCTCCCACGCGCTCATCGGCGTCGACGGCGATCAAGTGCGGCTCGGGGCGCCGGTGCCCACGCTTGCGCCCGACCCTTCGACCGGGGAGCTGTGGCTCATGTTGCCGCTGGCGAGCGGTCGCTACTGACCCGCACCCCCTGACCACCGATGACCACCCCGGCCAACCAGCACCTCGAGCAGCTCCGCGCCTGGCGCTACGACCCGCCAGGCCAGCGCCCCCATCCCGAGGCGTTGATCGCGTGGGCGCGTCAGGCCACGCGGCGTGTCGTCGCGAGCGGCGACGTGAGGCGGCGCGATCAGAGCCAGCTCGTGCAGGAGCAGGTCATGGCGTTGTTGGGGCTGGCCACGCGGGCGCCCGCGTGGCAGCACCGCTACGCCACTGCGCTCGGCGACCAGCTCCACCCGACGCTGCGGGCCCTGGTCGAGACGTTGCCGCTGTGGGGCGCGCCGGTGGCGGCCTTCCTCGACGCGGTCCACGTCGTCCACCCGGTCGAGCCCGAGCTCGGGCCTCAGCAGTGGGCGTCAGCGGACACCATCCACATCCCTGCCTGGAACCATGGCGCGAACGCCTGGGAGCCGTTCCACCTCACCTGGCAGCCCGGCCGCAACGTCCAGTTCGTCGCGCTGGAGGCGAACCACACGCTGTCCTGGGCGGACACGCGCGACGCCTACACCCACCTGGCCGTCGACCCCGCGTTGCCGAGCTGCGCGATCCTCGTCGTGGACCTGTTGTGCGCCGCGCACACGTCGTGCCGGCGTCTGGGGCACATCTTCGCTGGCGCGCGATGTGCGTGCAGCGGGCCTGACGGCGCAGCGCCAGGCTGTTCGCGCTGCGGCGGCAGCGGCATGGTGGTGCAGTGGTGGGTGGACGAGGAGCCCGCCGGCCCAGGCTGACTCGGAGCGACGCGCTCCGTCTCGCACGGGATGGCGGGCGCGTGACGCTCTGGCACGTGGCCCTATGCGTCCTCGGCGCTGGCGTCGAGCATCGCCTTGAGGTTGTCGCGCACGACCCGAAGGATATCGCGGCGGCTCACCTGCCCCACCAGCTCACCGTCTTCGTTGACGACGGGCAACCGGCGGTAGCTGTGGTTGATGAAGAGACCAGCGGCATAATAGATGTCCATTTCCGGGGGGATGGTGTCGACCTCTTTGGTCATGTAGTCGGCGACGACTCCGGCGGGCTCCTCATGGAGCTGCCCCTTGGCGACGAGCAGGAGGCAGTCCTTCTCGGAGAGGATCCCGACGAGCCGGCTGGTCTTGCGATCCACGACCGGCGCACCCGAGATCTGGTGGTCGAGCAGGACGTCCACGGCCTTCATGATGGGCATGTCGGGGTGGAAGACGTAGAGGTTGCGGGCCATGCAGCCGCGCACGGTGGGCAAGCGCGACAGATGGCCGCTCGTGTTGAGGCTTCGGGTGATGGAGCCAGTGTTGGCGGAGGTCAAATTGGTCTTGGGGGCCATGGTTTCACCTGAGCAGGGGTGGGAGGTCGCGCCGAAACCCCGAACGCACATTGTCACACCGGTGCATGGGGCACAACCTGCACCATCGATTCACGCCGCGTGCGGCTCCCCCTCCCTCAACGGCGTCCCTTGACGCCACGCCTGCAGGATTCCACACTCATCAAGTGATGGTGACTCCAGCCCTGGAAGTCCATGCCGACGTTGCGCCAACAGCTCCTCCTTGTGCTCCTGCTGACCGTTGGCGGATGCAGCCTCGGCTACGACGAGCTCGCCACGGGCCAGGTCGGAGGCGGCGCCGACCTCGACGGAGACGACGCGAACGGAACGTGGCACCCCGGTGCCGACGATGTGGAAGACGACGCGACCGGGACCTGGCGCGACGGGGGCGTCGATGCCTCCTCACCGCACAAGGACGCAGCCACGGCCGCAGACTCCAGCGAGGATGACCTCGGCCAGCCCCTCACCGACGCCGACAGCCTCGACGCCCCGACGTCCGACGATGTCCAGCCCCCCGACGATCCCTCCGTCGACGCGCCGGTCATGGACGAGCCTCCGCCAGATCTGTGCGCGGCGCGCGTCGTGCCGGAGGTCGGTGCGTGGTCGGGCTCCTGGAGCGGCAACGTGACCGGCGCCATCTCGGGGATCGGCGGCATCTCCTTCTACACCGCTGGCACCCAGAGCTTCACGGTCAGCTGCAACGGCGGCCAATACGCGGTGGACGGGATGCTCCGCGACGGCGCGCAGACCTTCAACGGCACGTTCGCCGGCAGCTTCGACCCGGCGACGCGAACGATGAACGCCACGATGAGCATCGAGGTGAACATCTCCGGGTACCGATTCACCCTGCCCGGCACCTTGAGCGGTTCGCTCGTCGAGACGACAGGCTCCGGCCCCTGGAGCGTCTCGGCGCAGGGAGAGCCTCACACCGAAGGCACAGGCAACTGGACCGCGACCCGGCCGTAGCCCCACACAACCACCTGTCACGCAGGCATGGTCGTCAGCGCCGGGGTCGGTCGGGTCGCAGCGCTCGACGCCGTTGCAGAAGGCGCCGTCGTCGCACATCGCGTCGGTGGTGCAGGGCTCCTCGATGGTGCCGCAGTCGGTGCACCCGCCCGCCACCTGCCCCGCCTCATAGCTGAGAGAGCATGCGCCGCCAGCGAGCACGACCATCCCGACCACGACGAGGCGGGGGTTCATGGGATGAAGGGATTGCGGTTCCCCTGGAGCTTCTGAACTCGCCGCGCCCAATCTCGCTCAGCGCCGTCCGGCGGGTCCTGCTTCGACCAGGCCGCGAACAGCTTGCGGTTCTTGTTGGAGACCACCCCGCGGCCCGGATACGCCCAGTCCATGTAGAGGTACGCGCGAGCGACGTCGCCGCGGATCTCAGGCCGCGGCTCGATCTTGCCCGCGCCCGAGTCGATCTCCACATCGCACTTGCCGTACGCCCGCTCCTCCCCCTCCAACATCGCCGGGGTGTAGTTCGAGCGGTCCCCATTCACCTCGCCGATCGCCGGCCGCAGGTTGTAAAGGTCGGCCTCCATCCGCTTGAAGTCGCCCTCGACCTTCTCGGCGCACCGTCGGCCCTTGTACGGCTCGCCCTTGCTGTCGACGCAGTCCGGATGCCCCTCGCGCCAGCTCTTGAACGACTGCCCGAAGGACTGCGCCGGCACGACATGCTCCCACTCGATCCGACGGGCGCGGTCCTCGTTCTTCCGCGGCACGTAGCCGCAGCTCTTGAGGTCGACCTCATCGCCGCGGTATCGGCACCCGCAGTAGAAGGTCTCCTCGTGGCCGGCGAAGAGGCCCGGCAGCCGCCGCTTGGCGGCTTCAAAGGACGAGATGGTGTGGTTGCCGTCGGCGTCGGTGCGGGCGGGGATCGTGCCATCGGAGGCTGGCGGGGTGTCGCCGGTAGAGCCGCCGTCATCGGCGGCGGGCTCCTCAGGGCACTCACAGCAGGCCGCGACGCCCAGCAAGAGCGGGCACACCGCCACGAGGGAGAGCCAGAACAGACGCGGATTCCACATGGGTTCGCTCCATCGAAGAGTCGAGACGATGCTGGCAGGCTCGGCGATGGGCGTCCATGGGCCACCGCGGCCTCACGCCTCCGTCAGGCACTCCACGAGCTCCTCGGCCGATGGTAACATGACCGGGAGCCGGTCGAGGTCGGGGCAGACTTCCAGACAAAACGCGCGCTGCGCCTCACTACACGACATCGCCCCTCACCAACGCCACCGCCCGCCTCACGATCTGCACGAGCGTCTCGGCCGCCTCCTGGTCGGCCATCATGACCAGCTCGTCGTAGCTCTCGTCGATCATGTCGAGGACGAGGTCGGGGACGTCGGTCATGATGTTGTCTTCGTCCATCAGCCCCCCCGCCCCCTCCGTCGCCACGTCCAGGTCCAGGGCGTCCCAGACCTGCCTCCAGGTCTGTGAGACGGAGGCGACGCTGGTGCCGTAGGCCTCGGCGACATCGGTCTGGCTGACGTCGGCGTCGTTGGCGAGGGCGACGCAGTACTCGATGGCGGCGGCGTAGATGGCGGGCTTTCGGGGCTTGGGGTTGGCGACCTCGACGAAGTCGACCCATGTGGCTCGGGCCTCATCGATGAGGTCGTGGTGCCAGCCGCGGCCGGCCATGGTCTGGCGGAGGAGGTCGACGACCTCGACCAGGCGGGGGTCGGTGCCGGGAGGCAGGGCGACGGGCTCCGCGGTGGCGTGGTCGGGCGGCGGGTAGACGGGCTCGTCGGCGTCGAAGCGCTGGCGGGCGGCGTCGAGGTCGAAGGCGTCGGGGCGCCAGCCCTCGATCCAGTCGGCGAGGGACTCGGGGTCACCGGCGGGGTCGAGGCCGGTCTCGAAGAACTCGACGAGGCGGGCGTAGCCGCAGAGGCCGCCGGTGTCCTCGGGCGGGCCGCTCCTGGCGCCAGCGAGGAGGCGTCGGTGGAAGTGTTCGTCGCGGTCAACGATGTTGCGGAGCTTGACGTCGTGGGTCCAGTCGTCGCCAAAGTCGTAGACGTAGACGCAGCGCTTGCTGGCGCCTGGCCCGGCGAAGGTGCCAGCGAGTGGGACGTTGGCGGCGTCGGGCGACTCCACCTCGTTCAGGCCGTCGTCCGGGGTGCCCGCGAGCGGCTCGCGGTAGGGCTGTGCGCGGTAGAACCCGAAGAGATGGTAGTCCTCCCAGTCAAACGCGATCTGGATGGCCTGGTGGAGGTGGAGGAAGGTCGCGTCCTCCGCCAGCTGGAAGCGGCGCCAGATCCTGGGCTTGATGCCGCGGAGGGAGACCTCAAGCTCGAAGTAGCGTGGCATGGTGGACCTCGTCGTGGTAGTGGTCGCGGAGGCACTTGGGCTGGAGCGCTGTCGCAGGTCGAGGTTGTGGGTTGGTCCTTGCGTGATGGGTGTAGACGATGATGCGGTGCGGCGGACAGGTGCCCCCTCACTCCACCGGCTCATCGCCCTCCCCACCCCGCCCCCGCCTCACAAAGAACGACTCCACCAGCCGCTCATCGCCCGGGAACATCAGCTGGAGCCTGGGATACATGAGGTTGTAGGCCCTCCTGGCGGCGTCGGCGGTGATGGCCCGCGCCGTCGACGCGGTCGCCTCGGCGACGTAGAGGGCCTCGCGGCCGTTGATGGCGTTGGCGACGGCCTCGGCCCGCTGGCGGATGGTGGGGGCGTGGATGGCGAGGTCGACGAAGGCCTCGTCGGCCTCGAGGCGAGCGAGGAGGGCGGTGACGAAGCGGGTCTGGGCGTCGTCGGCGACGGGACGCATGGCGGTGCTGGGGGCGATGGGGAAGAGGGTGCGGTAGCGTGGGTCGGTCGTGTCGCCCTCGACCAGGGCGAGGGCCGTGCGGCTGAGCTGCATGGCGGCGGCGTCGAGGAGCTCGTCGCGGTATTCGATCTCGGCCGTGGCGGCGACGCGCTGGGCGCGCGCCTCCTCCCACGCCCCGTTGGCGGCGTTGAGGGCGTCGCGGGCTGCGGTGATCTCAGTGGCCAGGGGGCGGGTCTGGTCGCGGGAGGTGAGGCGGATGGTGAGGTGGCGGAGGGCGGTGAGGGTCTCGCCGACGCCGCGGTTGTCGGTCAGGCGTTGCATGGGGTCGTGTCCTCTCTTCTCATCTCGTGAACGGGGAAACCCGCTGACTTCAGGTGGAGGTATCCTACCCCTGGAAGGCCGCGCCGGGCAATGGCTCTGCGAGCTGGAGAAGAAAAAGCGATGTTTGTGGCGATGAGAGTCGCCGGTGGAGGCCGGAGGGTCCTGTTGAACTCTGGCCGATCGCGCAGAGGCGGGCTCGGACGGTGGTGTGAAGGTGTGCAGGGGCTGTGGAGGGCTTGGGGTGGAGGTGCGGCGTTGCGCAGGAGCGCAGGGAGACCTTCTCCAGGCGGTGCGAGGTCTCGCAGGGGAGGGTGGGGGTCTGTAAGGGGTGGTGTGGGGCTTGGCGGGGGCGGGTGGGGGATGGGGAGGGGTGGTGCGAGGCGACGGTGGCACCTCGTGGTCGCAAGTTCTATTTGCATCACCGCAAGGCCGCCTCACACTGGGAGAATGCCCGAAGGGGCAACGAAGCCAAGATCCTCTCCGGGCCGCCCGTGAATGCGCCGATTCACTACCCTCGGCTGGGAGCGCGCCCCAGCGCAAGGGATGAAAATTTTCGCTGGTTTGAGGCCAACGACAACGATGTCACGCTTCCGGACGCTCAGGACAACAGACCGCTCCGTCGGTGACTCCTCCCTCCACCCAGGAGAGAACGCCCATGGCCCGCACCTCCGCCGCCCTCTACGACTGGCACACCTTCCTCGACGCCACTCGCCTCCGCAGCGTCCCCTGCCTCTGGAGCCGCTTCCCGGTGGAGCTCTCGGCCGACCTGATCGTCTGCCCGCACCTCTACAACCGGTCGCCGTCGGCCGCGCACCGGCCCGCGGATGACGACGTGTACACCTACGCCGGCTCGTCCAACGTCATGGTGTTCTGCTCGCGGGGTGACGCCCACCGCGCCTTCCTCATCGACGAGGTCATCCCGCGCGTCCAGGAGCACGTCCCCCTGGTCTGTCTCGTGGATGGTGACGCCGCGCGGTTTGCCGTCGCGCCCATCTTCCCCGGCGGCTGGCGCGACCTCGGCGAGCTCCCGCCGCTGCTGGCCCGGGTGTACGGTGAGCCCGTGATGCCGCCCCACGTGATCGAGGCGCTGGAGAGGAGCCGGGCCGGGGCGCCCGGGCCATCGGTTCTCTACGATGTGCCGCCGTCGCCCGCCCGGCTCGCCCTGCTCGAGCGGACCCCACTCAGGCTGTGGGAGGCGCTCTTCTGGCGCGGGCACACCTACCGCTACGAGGTTGTCGCCAACGAGGTACCCTTGATCGGCGAGCTCTTCTCCCCCCTGGCCGCCAACCGCACCCTGGTCCAGCTCGTCAGCGACGCCGAGCGCCTGGTCGGCGCCCCGGCGACCGAGAGGGCGGGGTGGCACGTCGTCGGCCCCATCCGGGTGCGCCAGCTCGCCTCGCAGGTCGAGGTGCGCGTCCGGCTCTCACCGGCGGACCTGCGGGCGGCATTCCTGCCCCAGGCCCGCCTTGACGGCGACGATGACCTGCCATCGATCCTCGGCACGATGATGGCCGCAGGCTCGAAAGGCAAGACGGAGCTGTGGAACGGCTGGACCTGGTCGACCATCCTCAGCTCGTCCATCGAGCGCAGCCGGTGCGTCGCCTCGCACCTCCAACGCCAGATCAGTGCCTGGACGGGCGCCGAGGCAACGATCGTCGACGCCGATTCGTTCAACCTGCCCGACGAGTTCCGGGACGTGTGGTTCATCGAGGTCGACGAGCGCTTCCTCACTGTCTACGTGCCGTTCGGCCGGGAGCGCTCCCTGGCGTGGGCGGTCCACGCCGGGATGTTGGGCGATTGGTGAGGCCGTTGGGCTGTCGGAGGAGCTCCAGGGGAGGTTGGAGGATGATCGCTCGCCACCCTCTCGCGTCGCTGTAGCAGACTGGCCTATGAGAACGAGTTCGGTTCGGCCAAAGGGATCGCGGCCGAGTTCGGCCAAGGAGATCGGTTCTGGTTCGGCCAACGAGATCGCCGGTCGCAAGCGCCGTTGCGTGTGAGGAGTTCTTCTTGAGCAGCGCGGGCCAGGAATCGTCCTCCAGAAGGCCGTCCAGGCCCACGTCGAGCCCTTCCGCCACGAGGTCGAGACGCTCCTGAAGAGAGGCACCGGCCCCACGGCCATCTTCGACAAGCTCAAGCGGGCTCATGATGGGTTCCAGGGTCTTGCCCGTCAGAACGTTGTCCGCGACCGAACCAGGAACGCCGTACCATCCAGGTGCATTGCACGCATGGAGGCACGTGCCGCTCCACGCCCGGAAGACCAGTGCGGTGGTCACCACCGGTGCCCGACGTCTGTTCACGGGCGGCGGGCACCTTGCCACCCGGACGCTCCAGCCATCCCGGCTCCCCCAGGCGCCACGCGACTCCAACCGCCGGCCCGCAGCAAGCACGAAGCAGCGCTGAGACTGTATGGACCGGCCGTGGAGAAGCCATCGCGACGGCTCCGGCGGCGGAATTCGGTGGCGTCCGCGCCGTCACGGCGCGCTCAGCCACTCCACGAGCTCTTCGGGCGTGAGCAGCAGGAGCTTGTCCGCAAGCGCGTCGGGGGGCTCACGCTTGATGTGTGCTTCCAGCACGGCCCGCTGCGCCACGGTCAACGGATGGCCGAGACGCAGCTGGGCTTGCCGGGCCAGCAGCGTCAAAGAGGCTCTGCGCTCACCGCGCTTCTCACCGCGCTCCTCGCCATCTTCGTTGGCTCTCTTGTAGAGGTCCTGCATGAACTTGTCGGCGACGGCGGTGAGTCTCTCGAGGGTGTCTTTGTCGTCGTCGTCGAGGGCATCGGGTGTGGTTTCGTTGAGCATGATGCGCCTCCGCAGGAGGTTTTCTTTGAAGGGCAGGGCCCAGGCGCCCCGAAGGGCGGCGAGCTCTTCGAGGGCTCTCTGGAGGGTG
>Ga0100377_1002190_pt1 | contig 16508 bp, 14 predicted proteins | sample CryGeymeta201501_FD_83664 | JGI IMG/M metagenome (GOLD analysis project Ga0100377, IMG submission 83664) | Groundwater microbial communities from Crystal Geyser aquifers in Utah, USA - Crystal Geyser metaG 2015-01 | ecosystem: Environmental > Aquatic > Deep subsurface > Groundwater | place: USA... | reverse complement strand
CCTCCCCCTCTCCCCTCATAGGGGAGAGGGGGCGGGGGGGTGAGGGCCTCCCCCTCTCCCCTCATAGGGGAGAGGGGGCTGGGGGGTGAGGGCCTCCCTGCTCCTGAGTCCCTGCATCACCCCATAGTCCGCCCTCACCCCCGCCAGCGCCCTCAGCGCATCCCGCGCGTCTTTGTCCTCCCTGACCGCGAACTCATCAAACCCGCATCGCCACATCGTTCGCAGCTGATCGCGGAGGACATCGCCGGTGGCGCGGAGGGCGCCGCGGTAGCCGAGCTGCTCGCGGAGGATGCGGGCGAGGCTGTAGGGGCGGCCGTCGGCGAAGCGGGGGAAGTGGAGGAGGATGAGGTCGACGCCGTCGAGGAGGCCGTCGAGGCGACGGACGTCGTCAGCGGAGTCGAGGCGGACGCCGATGCGGGCGGGGTGGTCGGCGAGCTGGGCGCGTTCGGCGACGAAGCGGTCGAGGGGAAGGACGACATCAACCGTTGGCAAGGCGTCGCTGTGCGTCAGGTGAACCCAGCTGTCCGTCTTGATCTGGCCGTGCTTGATGATGTCCATAGACCCGCTCGCTGAAGGGAAGGACGCCGAGGCGTCGGTAGGTGTCGATGAAGCGCTCGTCGTCGTGACGGCGTTCGAGGTAGACGTCGAGGATGTGGGCGACGGCGTCGGGGACCTGGTGCTTGGGGACGGCGCGCCCGACCCAGCGACCGAGGGAGGCATCGTCGGCGGCCGAGCCGCCGAGCATGATCTGGTACCACTCCTCGCCGTCCTTGTTGATGCCGAGGATGCCGATGTGGCCGACGTGGTGGTGGCCGCAGGCGTTGACACAGCCGGACATCTTGAGCTGGAGGTCGCCGAGGTCGTGGAGGTAGTCGGCCTCGTCGAAGCGCTCGTTGAGGGCACGGGCGACGGCGATGGAGCCGGCGTTGGCGAGGCTGCAGAAGTCGAGGCCGGGGCAGCAGATCATGTCGGTGAGGGTGCCGATGTTGGCGGTGGCCAGGCCGGCTTCGTCGAGCAGGCGCCAGACGGCCGGCAGGTGCTTGTTCTGCACATGCGGCAGCAACAGGTTCTGCTCGTGCGTCGCCACGACCTCGCCGAAGCTGTAGGTCTCGGCCACGTCGGCCACGAGGTCGAGCTGCTGGTGGGTGATGTCGCCGGGGGGCACGTCGGGGGCCTTGAGGGAGACAAAGACGGCGTTGTAGCCGGGGATCTTGTGGTCGACGACGTTGCGGTCGAGCCAGCGAGCGAACCGGGCGTCCGTGGCGGCCAGAGCGTGGTGGGACTGGTCAGCGTTGGCCAGCAGATCGAACCGAGGCGGCGCGAAGGCGGCCACGACGCGATCGATCTCGGCCTCCTCGAGGGTGCCGGGGCCGCCGACGAGGCGGGCGAACTCCTCCTCGACCTGGCGGGTGAACTCGGCGGCGCCGAGGCGGCGCAGGAGGATCTTGATCCGGGCTTTGTACTTGTTGTCGCGGTCGCCGTAGAGGTTGTAGACGCGCAGGATGGCGGTCACGTAGGTGAGGAGGTGGTGGCGCGGCAGGAACTCCCGGATCCACGTCCCCAGCACGGGTGTCCGCCCCAACCCGCCGCCCACCAGCACCCTGAAGCCGACCTCGCCGTCGCTGCTGCGGACCATGCGGAGGGCGATGTCGTGGGCGGCGAGCGCGGCGCCGTTGTCATCGCGGCGCCCGGAGACGGCGATCTTGAACTTGCGCGGGAGCCAGGTGAACTCGGGGTGCAGGGTCGAATACTGGCGGAGGAGCTCGCACCAGGGCCGGGGGTCTTCGACCTCGTCGGCCGCGATGCCGGAGAGGTGATCGGCGGTGACGTTGCGGACGCAGTTGCCGCTCGTCTGGATGGCGTGCATCTCGACCCTGGCGAGCTCGGCGAGGATGTCGGGGACGTCCTGGAGCTCCGGCCAGTTGTATTGGAGGTTCTGGCGGGTGGTGACGTGGGCGTAGCCCTTGTCCCACCGGCGCGCGATGAAGGCCAGCGTGCGCACCTGGCGCGAGGACAGCAGGCCGTAGGGCACGGCGACGCGCAGCATGTACGCGTGGCGCTGAAGGTAGAGTCCGTTCATCAGCCGGAGCGGCCGAAACTCGTCTTCGGTCAGCTCGCCGGAGAGGCGCCGTTGGACCTGATCGCGGAACTCCTCAACGCGGTCGTCGACGATCTGTTGGTCTACCTCATTGTACTGGTACATCGGTCAAGCCCGTCTGGAGCGCCGTCGCGCATTCACACATGATCCAATCAAGAATGACTGATCATTCATGACCGGGTGACGTGGAAACAAGCCTAGCGATGGTGACCAGACGAGTCAAGATCCAAGTGGCTTGCGGTGCGTCGCGGAGGCCACCTTCGGTGTGGCCACCGACAGCGTCGACGGGTGCGAGGGCGGCCGCTTCGAGACCATCTCGGTGTTCCGCTCGACCGGCTTCTTCCGCGGTGAGCTCCATGAGGTGGAGCTGGCGCCGCGATGAGCGGGGCCGCTGCCGCTACGCCGGGCCCGGCTTGAGGTTGGGCTGGGTGCGTGCGCCGGGCTGCCCCAGCGGCTGGCCGTCGACGTCCTGCCAGGGGAACACGCGGAGGCTGGGGTCGCAGTCGGGGTCGAACGCCACGAGGTTCAGCGCCTCGATGTCTCGCGGGACCATCGGCCATGCGTAGCGGAACATGGGGTTGTGGGCGTTGCCGAGGCGGTCGAACTTGCGGACCTCGAAGGAGAGGCGCATCCACGTGCGGCGAGTGGGCTGGTCGGCGGCGGTGCCGCGGTGGACGGTGTAGGCGTCGATCAGGTTGAGCTCGAACGGCTCGGGCTGCCAGGCGTGGGCGCTGCCGGTGAGCGCGACCTGTCGGTTCATCTCCCAGAAGAAGTTGTGGCGCGCCTCATCGAGCCCGGTGAAGTCGAACGGTTGGAGGTAGTAGGAGGTGGGGAGCACGTCGCCTGCGACGTAGGAGTGGTTGATGCGGACCTTCGGGCGCCACCGGGCACCCTGGAAGCCGTCGACGTGGCAAGGGGCCTCGCGCTGGAGCGTGCCCGGCTTCACCTCACCCTGATCGACCGTGAGGTAGGCGTAGTACTCGTCGAAGCAGTCGGGGTTGATCGCCGCCTCGAAGTTCGCCACGCGGGCGATCACGGGGCGTAGCTGGTCGAACTCGGCGGGCACGCGAAAGTCGGAGCCGGGGAACTTGATCGGCATGTCCAGGCACCGGGGCATCCCCCAACGGGCGAACGCGGCGCGCTCGTCCTCGGGCAGGACGCCCAGGGAGATAGGGCGGCGCGGCACGGCGAAGCGGGCCAGGTCCTGGACGGTGTTGAGGTCGGCGATGATGGGCGAGTCGGCGGCGGTGGGGACGGGGGCGGTGTTGGCCGTCGGATCGGGCTCGAGGCGGAAGCCTGCGTGGGACAGCTGGGGGACGGTGAAGTGCTTGCCGCGGTAGCCGAGCTGCTCGACGGGTAGGGGTGGGTTCATCGGCGACCTCCGGAGGTGGGGTGGCGTTGGGGCATGAGGGTGATCTCGGTCGGACAGGCGTTGGCGGGGAACTCGAGCACGAACCGAACGGTCCGGGCGACATCCGCCGGCTGGATCATCGCCGACCGGTCGAGCGGATTCGGACGGCCGGCGTGCATGGCCGTGTCCACGTAGCCGGGGCAGACGGCGCAGACCTTCACGCCGCGCTCGCGCACGTCGTGGAACAAGGAGCCGGAGAAGCCCATCAGGCCGTGCTTGGTGGCGGTGTAGATCCCTCCGCCCGCGTAGCTTCTCTGCCCTGCGATCGAGCTGATGTTCACGACCGCGGGCGCGATCCCGTCGACGAGCCAGGGGAGCGCGTGATGGGTGAGGTGGATGACCGCGCGGAGGTTGACGTCGAGGCAGCGGTCCCATGCGGCCAGATCGGCGGAGGCGACCGGCTCCTCGATCCAGACGCCCGCGTTGTTCACCAGGACGTCGAGGCCGCCGAACCTCGCTGTGACGGCCTCGATCAGGGGGCCGAGCTCGTCGGGGTTGGACAGGTCCGCGGTGAACGCCGCCGCGGCGGGGGCGCCTGAGGCGAGGCAGCGGGCGACGACGGAGGCGAGCTCGTCGGGGTGACGGGCGGTGAGCGCCAGCGCCAGTCCCATCGAGGCGAGCTCCACCGCGATCGACTCGCCGATCCCTCGGCTTGCGCCGGTCACCAGCGCTACACGTCTCGTCCGCAGCATCGCTCCTCCTGCCGTGTCATCCCCCGTGCATGAGGCGATGATATATGCTCAATTGGAGCATAATCAAGGGGGGGCGATGGCGATCGTGCCGCAGTGGCGGCGGCGCGTCAGGGACGGCGCTGGGCGAGGATGCGGTCGAGCGCGTTGGCCATGCGCTGGACGTCCTTGGGGCCGAACGGCGGTGGCCCGCCGGTCTCGATCCCCGAGTCGCGCAGCTCCGCCATGAAGTCTCGGACGGACAGGCTCGAGCGTACGTTCTCCTCCGTGTACAGCTCGCCGCGCGGGTTGATGCACGTCGCGCCGCGCTCGACGGCGCGGGCTGCCAGCGGGACATCGGCGGTGATCACGAGGTCGCCGGCCTGGAGGGACTCCACGATCCAGGTGTCGGCGTTGTCCTCCCCGCGCTCTACGACGACCGAGGTGACCAGCTTGCTCGCCGGCGTCCGCACCGGGCGGTCGGCGACGAGCACCACGGGGATGGCCAGCCGCCGCGACGCGCGAAAGACGATCTCCTTCACCGGACGTGGGCAGGCGTCGGCGTCGATCCAGATCTGCATGGAGCTCCTTCAGGGTTTGAGCGCGGCTGGCCTTCACCAGCGAACGGCGCGCTGGCGTTCAATCGAGTTGCAGGTAGCGCGCGGCGGCCTCCACGCGGCGGAGGTTCGCCTCGGCGCTCTCCATCAGCTCGTCCGGCTCGAAGGTGTCGCGGCGATCGAGCACCCAGGCCATGAGGAACACCGCGCGGACGGCCGTGAACAGGTACATGTCGTCCAGCGTCACCACCACCCCCGACGACGCCGCGTTGTAGCCCTCCAGCAGCGGCCGGAAGATCAGCGGCTCGTCGATGGCGTTGTAGCCGATCACGCCGAACTCGTAGGCCAGCGGCCCGAAGCCGAAGTCGTCGAAGTCGATCGGGTAGAGGTGGCCCTGGTGGAACTTGAGGTTGGAGGCGTGCATGTCACCGTGCAGGTAGCCCTCCTCCGGCGCGATGGCGTCCCAGACCTCCTCGAGCTGCTCCACGCGCCCGCGCCAGTCGTAGTAGAGGTCGGGGAACAAGGTGTCCCAGCAAGACTCGATCACCGACAGGCTCCGCCGCAGCAGCTCCTCCTGGTTCCACTTCACGCGGCGATCCTTGTCGGAGAAGAACCGGCCGCGCTCGTGAAGCCGCGCCAGGAACTCGCCGATCTGGCCGATGTGTCCTCCGGCCAGGGTGTGCTGCACGCTCCGGCCCGGCACCCAGTGAAACAGCGCAGCGCAGGTGCCCGAGGGCAGGCACTGCAGGGACTCACCGTCCACACCCACGATCGGCGGCAGCACGTTGAGCGCGTCGCCGAGGAAGCGCATGAACTCGTGCTCGACGTTGATCGCGTCCGGGCCCCACCGGTTGGGCCGGTACAGCCGCAGCGCATACACCGCGCCGTCCGCCTGCACCCTGAACGTGGTGTTCTCCCCGAAATTGATCCGGCGCATGGGCCCGCGATAGACCTCGGGGAACCGGGCCAACGCCTGCCGCGCGACCAGGCTGCTGTCCCAACGACCGCTCGACGCCTTCATCAATCCCCTGCACCCCCCGCCTGCTCCAGCTGCCGTAGCAGCTCCACCAGCGCCTTCTTGCGCGCGTGCGCCCCGGCGAGCGCGCCGACCTCCTGCCGCCACCGCTCCCGAGCTTCGGCATCGTGGGCGATCTCCAGCGCGCGCGCAAGAACCTCGATCACGCGGGCGTAGGCCTTGCGATGGGCGAGCGCCGCTTGCTGACGGGCCTCGGCGAACAGCGCGTCCTGCGCCACCGACGCGCAGCCCATCGCGGCGAGCCGACCCGCCAGGGCCGCCATGGTCTCGCGGCCCAGCTCGGAGAGGCGCTCGGCGGTCAGCTCGGCCTCGAGCTCGTCCAGGGCGTCGAAGGCCAACGCCAGCGTCACCCGTTGCTCGAACGAGCCCGCCCGCGCCAGCGCCCGGCGCACCACCGCCGCCCGAGCCTCCGCCGGCACGATCGCCAGGGACTCCCCGAGGTTCTCCACGCTGGGCTCGGCCTCGAACGCCGCCCAGGCCTTGTCGAACGCCTCGCGGTCTCGGCCGAGCGCCACGAGCAGCTCACGCTCGTGCAGGTGGAGCCGGGCCAGCTCCACGTTCCACCGCGTCCGTCGCTGCGCCTGACGGCGGGTGATGTGGCTGACGATCTCCAGGGCGCGCTCGAGCGCGCCGCTGTCGCGGAGCAGGTCCACGGCGCGGACGGCGTCGCGGCAGCTCCAGTCATCGAGCGGGACCAGGGCCATGAAGCCCTCGACGTCGCCCCGGTCGAGCACCAGCTCGCGCAGCAGGCGGGTGATGCGCTCCACGGTCGCGCGGTTGCTGGTCTCGACGAGCTGCAGGTGAAGCGAGCGCTCCAGCGCCTCCAGGGTCGGAGCGCCGGCCACATCGCGCACGATCTCAAAGGCCTCGACGGTCCCGCCGGACCGGGTCTGCCAGCTCCACAGCGTCTCCAGCGTCTCCAGGGGGTCGTCGTCGGCGCCGCGGCGCGCGGAGGCCCACCGACGCGCCACGCCGCCGATGAACACGGCCACATCCTCGCTCGCGCGCACGTCCTGGGGCAGCTCGAAGTCGATCAGGGCCTCGGTGAGGCGATGGTAGAGCGGCGCCACCACCGCCGGGCCGCGTCGCTCCTCCAGGCGATCGATCGCCATGGCCAGATCACCGACCGCGGCCAGACCCGCCGGGGTGCCCAGCGCCAGGGCCGCCACGACGCGCTCGATCCGCTCGGCGAGCCGCCGCGACGAGACGACGCCGGCCGAGGCCGGGGGCGGGCCCTCGAAGTACGGCATGGCGGCGGGGGTCAGCGGCTGCTCGAAGTAGCCGATCCAGAGGCGATAGGCGCCGACGACCTTCGCCGCCTCGGACTCAAGCGGAAAGTCCAGCGCGTCGAGCGGGACGAAGCATCGCTCGCGGCCGGCGAAGATCACCGCGCGGAGGTGCTCCTGCCCCAGCACGACGGTGTCCACCACGTCCACGTCCCGACCGAGCAGCCGACACGACTCCGGCAGGTCCAGCGCCGCCTCGAACGCCGCCCGAAACGCCTCGGCGGCATCTGCGGGCGAGGCGGCCAGCAGGATCTCGTCCCGAAGCTGCTCGAGCGCCCTCCTCGCGGTCGACGATCCCATCGGTCCCCTCCGCGTGGCTCAGAAGTCGGCGTTGCGCGGGGTGCGCGGGAAGGGGATGACGTCGCGGATGTTCTCGATCCCGGTGGCGTACTGGATGGTGCGCTCGAAGCCGAGCCCGAAGCCGGCGTGGGGCACGGTGCCGAACCGGCGCAGGTCGCGGTACCACCAGTAGTCTTCCTTGACGAGGCCGAGCTGCTCGATCCGCGCGTCCAGCACGTCCAGCCGCTCCTCGCGCTGGCTGCCGCCGATGATCTCACCGATGCCAGGCGCGAGCACGTCCATCGCGGCGACGGTGCGCCCGTCCTCGTTCTGGCGCATGTAGAAGGCCTTGATATCCTTCGGGTAATTCATCACGGCGACGGGGGCGTTGACGATCTTCTCGGTCAGGTAGCGCTCGTGCTCCGCCTGGAGATCGATGCCCCAGCTGACCGGGAACTCGAAGGGGTGGCTCTTCTGGGCCTTCTCGAGCAGCGTGATGGCGTCGCCGTAGTCCATGCGCTCGAACTTCGCCGCCACGAGCGCCTCGATCCTGGCGACGGTGCCTTTGGAGACGTGCTTGTCGAAGAACGCCATGTCGTCGGGGCGCTCCTCGAGCACGGCCTTCAGGATCGCCTTCAGGAAGTCCTCGGCGAGCTGGGCGTCGTCGTTGAGGTCGGCGAACGCGAGCTCGGGCTCGATCATCCAGAACTCGGCCAGGTGGCGGCGGGTGTTGGAGTTCTCGGCGCGGAAGGTGGGGCCAAAGGTGTAGACCCGGCTGAGCGCGAGGCAATACGCCTCGACGTTGAGCTGGCCGGACACGGTCAGGTGGGCCTGGCGGCCGAAGAAGTCCTGATTGAAGTCGATCGCGCCGGACTCGGTCCGGGGCAGGTTGGCCATGTCGAGGGTGGAGACGCGGAACATCTCCCCGGCGCCCTCGGCGTCGCTGGCGGTGATGATGGGCGTGTGGATCCAGAAGAACCCGTGCGCGTCGAAGAACCGGTGGATGGCCTGGGCCAGCGTGTGCCGCACGCGCATGACCGCCCCGATGAGGTTGGTGCGGGGCCGCAAGTGGGCGTACTGGCGCAGGTGCTCCATCGAGTGGCGCTTGGCCTGCATCGGGTAGGTCTCAGGGTCATCGACCCAGCCGACGATCTCGACGGTGTCGGCCTTCATCTCGACCGCCTGCCCCGCCGCCGGCGACGCCACCAGGACCCCCGTGGCGCGCAGGGAGCAGCTGGTGGTCAGGCGCTTGACCTCGTCGTAGTTCGGCAGCTCGGCCGGGGCCACGACCTGCAGGGCGTCGAAGCATGAGCCATCCGAGATGCTCAAGAAGGAGAACCCGGCCTTGGAGTCCCGCCGCGTCTTGATCCACCCCTCGACGACCACCTGCTCACCCACGGGGATCTTGCCCGCGAGCACGTCCGCGATTCGCACGCTCTTCATGGTACCTTCTGTCTTCGGCTGCCCGCCCCGGCACAGGCCCGGTCGGCGGTGGTTGGTCACGCACGCGACCATCGCTGGCGCCGCCTGGTCACCGGCCCGCGATGCGATGGGGGTGCAGTTTGGCGTGCATCGGTCCGCCTTTCAAGGGGCCGGCGCGAATGTGGGGATCGGGGCGTCGACGGGGCCGGAGGTTCAGCCCAGCGTCACCAGGTCGACCGCGCCCATGGGCAGGGCGCGGCGCTCCTCCTCCTCGGCGCAGTCGAGGCAGAGGCGGGCCCACGGCATGACCTCCAGACGATCGGGCGCGATGAGGTCATCGCACACATCACAGAAGCCAAAGCTCTTGTCGTCGATGCGACGGAGCGCAGCCTCGATCTCGAGGATCTCGCGCAGCTCGGACTCGGTGATGGCCTCGAGCTCGCTGGCACCGGACTCCGCGCGGGCGCGGTCCAGGGGGTCGGGGTCGACCTCCTCGGTCAAGCGCGCCTCATCGTGGAGGAAGCCGCGGCGCTGGGCGTCGAGGTCCTGAAGACGGGCGAGCAGCCTTCGTTTGTGACGATCGATCTCGGTGGTCATGGTCGCTCCTGGGCGTGCGTGGCGGTCGGGGCGAAGGCCCGCCCGGCGCGAGCGCGCCGATGCCGGGCCAGAAGGCGGCGCGGCGCCGGCTCAGCTGATGAGCGCGACGCAGCGGCGTCCGCGCTGCGTCAGCGCGAAGTCCTCATCGATGAGGCCGTCGCCGTACAGCTCGGCGGCGTACCGCCACGGGGCGATGCTGTGGCCGGACCGGGCGAAGTCGGTCAAGGCGAGCCGCGCCTCGAAGGAGGCGTCGAAGATCTCGGTGAACTCCTTGCCGACGAGGCTGACGGTGCCGCCGAGCTCCGTGGGCTGCCAGGGATTCGGCAGGCGCTCGACGCGGTTGCCTTCGAGGAGGACCTGGAAGTACGCGTCCTCGCCCTCGCGGACCTCCACGCGCTCTCCCCGGGCGGAGCGGCCGATGAACAAGGCGCCCACGGGCACCTCGGGGCCGACGGGCTCGGGACCGGTGTGGTAGAAGTACTCATCCCAGACACGCATGAGCGTGTCGTCGACCACCCAGCGGTCGAGCAGCCGGTCGAACTGGGCGGCGACCTCCTGCCTGCGGGCGTCCTGCTTGCGGGCGGCGGAGCTGGGGGCCGGGGCGCGGTCGGAGCGGAGCTCGTGGTACTCGTGGGCAAGCAGATGGAGGCGCACGATGGGATGCCTGGCGGTGCTGTTGAGACGCTTGGCGATCTCGTGCCACTGCCAGCTCCCTTGCTCGGCATCGACCTTGCGATCACCGTGGAGGTGGCGCTTCTCCTGACGAATGAGGCTGACTTTCTTGCTGTGCCGATCCATAGGACCTCCGGAGGACGTGGTGCGGGCGAGGCAGGTGTCGCAGCGGTGAGCTGCAGCCATCCTTCCTGCGGGGCTGTCGCGGTGGCCGCGCGCCCTCGCGCGTCGGTCACCCGCGTCGCCGACCAGTCTGAGCCAGGTCGCGCGCATGAACTGCACACGGCTGGCAACGCAAGGTTCGTGCCGCGAACGCGGGTCTGCCCGGCCGGCAGCAACGGCGGCAGTCACGGGCTCGGACGCAAGAACGCCAGGTGCGGCGGCGCAGATATTGCGGGCCACACATGCGAGACGCATATTTTTCGCAGTGCAGAGAGGGAATCTTGACACGACCCTGGGGATCAGCGGCTCGGTCCCGCGGCAGCGCCAGGGCTCGACGCGCCGGCCGTCCGATGGACGGCCGGCGCAGCGCCTCAGAACTCGTCGGCGTCGAGCGCCATCATGTCGGCCTTGCCAGCGTCGATGATGGCCACGAGGGTCTCGCTCTGGGGCAGCACGTTCTTGAAGAAGTAGCGCGCGGTCTTGACCTTCGTCAACCCGAGCTTGTCGCCGCGGGCGAGGCCGGCCTTGACCTGGACGCACCACATGAGCGCCAGGGCCGTGAGCGCGAAGAGGTTGAGGTACGGCGAGGCGACCGCGGCGGCCTCCTCGGGGTCCTTCATGCCTTTCATGCCGAGGGCCATGCTGACGGTCTGGAGGCGCTTGCTGGCGGCCTTCAGAGGCTCGATGAACTCGGCGAGGCCAGCGTCGTCCTTGTTCGCCCGGATGAAGTCGGAGACCTCCTTGTTGAACGCCATGAACAGGCGGCCGTTGTCGGCGGGCAGCTTGCGGCCGACCAGATCGAGCGCCTGGATGTGGTTGGTGCCCTCGTAGATGAGCGCGATGCGCATGTCGCGCATGTACAGCTCGATCGACCAGTCGGTCGTGTAGCCAGCGCCGCCGCAGACCTGCATGGCCTCGTTGATGTTGGCAAAGCCCTGCTCGGTCAGGAAGCTCTTGATGATCGGCGTCAGGAGCGCGACCAGATCGTCGGCGTTCTGGCGAACGGCGTCGTCGGGGTGGTGGTGGGCGATGTCCATCTGGATGCCGCACCAGTAGGCCAGCGCGCGCATGGCCTCGTGGTTGGCCTTGATGTTCATCAGCATCCGTCGCACGTCGGGGTGCACGAGGATGTTGTCGGCCGAGGCGGCCGGATCGCGCTTGGCCTTGTCCATCGCCCTGCCCTGTCGGCGGTCGTGAGCGAAGGCCAGCGCGGTCTGGTAGGCGATCTCTCCCATGGCCACGCCCTCGAGGCCGACCAGGAGCCGCGCGTGGTTCATCATGATGAACATCGCGCGCATGCCCTTGTGCGGCTCGCCGACGAGCCAGCCCTTCGCGCCCTCGAGGCTGATCACGCAGGTCGGTGAGGCGCGGATGCCCATCTTGTGCTCGAGGCCGGTGCAGTAGACCGGGTTGCGCTCGCCGTCGAGGGTGAACTTCGGCACGAGGAACAGGCTGATGCCCTTGATCCCCTCGGGCGCCCCGGGCAGCCTCGCCAGCACCAGGTGGATGATGTTGTCCGCCATGTCGTGCTCGCCGAACGTGATCCAGATCTTGGTCCCGGTGAGCAGGAAGTGGTCGTCCTGGGGCTCGGCGCGGGTCGACAGCAGCCCGAGGTCGGTCCCGCACTGGGGCTCGGTCAGGCACATCGTCCCGGTCCACTCGCCGCTGACGAGCCTGGGCAGGTAGTCCTTCTTCTGGGCGTCGGTCCCGTGCTCGACGAGGCAGTCGACCAGCGCATGGGTGAGGCCGGTGCACATCGAGAAGCTCTTGTTCGTCGCGGTGCCCATCTCGCTCAGGATCATGCCGACGGTGTTCGGCGCGCCGGCGCCGCCGTACTCGACCGGGTGGACCAGGCCCATGATGCCCTGCTCGCGCACCTTGCTGTAGAGCGACGGGAAGCCGTCCGGCGTGGTGACGCTCCAGTCTTCGGGGTTGTACCGCAGCGCCTGCGTGTCGCCCTTCTTGTTCAGCGGCAGCATCTGCTCCTTGCAGAACCGAGCGCTCTCCTCCATCAGCGCCATCACCGTGTCGAGGTCGTAGTCCTCGTAGGCCGGCAGGGAGGCCACCTTCTCGTCGTAGCCGAAGGCCTCGAGGATGAACCGGATGTCTTTGAGCGGTGCGTCGTAGATTTCCATGGAGGGACTCCAGAAGAAGGGCCCGGCGCCGCCGGTCGTCGCGATGGACTGTAGGACGGCCGCGCGGGGCTGGGATGAGTGCGATGGGGCCGAGCGAGATGGTGCCAGGGTCGCGTGGCCGCGCCGGGCGCGCAGAATGAACCACGATTCAGCGCGCGACCATAGCAGGATGTGGCGGCGTGGGAAAGGGCCCGGCGGACCCTCGCGACCGGATCAGTCGCAGGCCCGCGCCCCCTGGATCTGGAACTGGACCACGAGCCCCGTCGAGCTCTGGAAGTCGCTGCGGCCGCCCACGATCACGCCGCCGTCACAGCCCGGCCGGAAGCCGGCGTCGTTCAGGTGGGTGGTGCTCGTGCCAAGAAAAGGCGCCTGGGCGAAGTTCGAGATGGAGACCTCGGTCAGGTCGCAGTCCGCCGTCGACGGGCAGCGGTACAGGTCGTGCCGATACTCGAAGACCGAGGCGATGAGCGGGGTCTGGCTCGTGCCACCAAAGATCAGCGCCCGCTGCCCCTCCTGCTGAAAGCGCACCCCCCACAGGCGGTTGCGCGAGAAGCGCGCCGCCTCGGAGTCGCTGTTCAAGCTGCCGAGCTGAAAGCGGTAGATGGCGTCGCCCGACCAGCTGACCACGAGCGCGTAGTCCCCGCCCGGGTAGGCCGCCAGCCGCGACGTGTTGCCGAGGTTGTTGTTGCCCGGGTCGACCACCCACTCCCCGACGCCGCCGACCCAGTGGTAGAACAGCACATCCGCCCCGTTGGTGCCGCACGCCACGAGGATGCCCGGGTTGCCGTATTGATCCTTCGCCCAGGTCGCCTCGTCGCACGGAGAGCTCGAGTTGCGCGCCGCGGTGAAGCTGCCAAAGGCGCCCGCCTCCGGGTCGAAGTCCCGCAGGTACAGGATGGGGTTGTTCAGGTTGCCGCTGCCGAGGTAGTTGTTGCCCTGGATGATCGGCAGCCCCGAGCCCCACGGCCACGCCACCGACGAGAACACCTCGGCGCGCCGTGCGTCGATGAGCTCGTGCACGACTGGCGCTGGATCCCCGCTCCACGCCCTCCACGCGGCGTCCTCGAACCGGAACACCACCGCCGTCGGTGCATTGCCCACCCGATGGCCCACCAGCAGCGCGAACCTCCCCGTCGGGTCGAAGGAGAAGTCCTTCCAATAGAAGTTGTCGCCGCCGGGCTTGAGGTCGATGCGCGTGTCCGCCTTCGTCGCCCAGTCGATGACGTGCAGCACGTTGGTCCGCTCGACAACCACGAAGTAGTCCCCGCTCGGATGGAACGCGACCCGCACCGACTCCGCGAGCCTCCCGACGGGGATGGGCGTGTAGCGATAGAGCCCGCGATCGGGCGTAGGCGGCGGACCGGTGTCCTCCACGACGTCCGGGGACACGTCGGGCGGGACGTCTTCGGCGACGTCGGCCGCGACGTCCGCGACGGCGTCGTCCACGGCATCTTCGAGGACGTCGGGGGCGGCGTCCTCGGCGTCATCCGGGGCGGCGTCCTCGGCGACGTCGGGGGCGGCGTCCTCGGCGATGTCGGGGGTCACGTCGGGAGCGACGTCGTCGGGCTCGGCGTCGGAAGTGTCCTTCTCGTCCACGTCGGGCTCATCGGGGCCGACATCCTCGGGGCCGACGTCCTCAGGGCCGACGGCGGCGCAGCGGCCGCCGGTGCAGGTCTCGCCCTGGGCGCAGTCGCCATTGCTGCCGCACTGCGGCACGATGCAGCGGAGGGTCTCGCGGGAGCACTCCTGGCCATCGGCGCAGTCGCCGTTGCGCTGACAGAACCCCTCGGCCTCCTCGCAGGCGCCGCCGACGCAGTCCATGCCGAACGGGCAGTCGGCGTTGGTGCGACAGTCCGCGGTGTCGGGTGGGACGCAGACGCCCTGCACGCAGGACAGGTCCCCATCGCAGTCCCGGGTATCGACGCACTCCACCTCGCACCGGCCCTCAACGCACCGGGCGTTCGGATCGGCGCAGTCGCTGTGGCGGACGCACGCGCCGCCGCTGGACTCGCCGCCCCCCACCTCATCCACGCAGCCGCTCAGCCCGAGCAGCGCAGGCCCGACGATCGCGGCGACGGCGAGCAGGCGGGCGACGCTCAGAACCGCGTGCCGGTGATCTGGAAGTTCAGGACGCAGTTGCATGACGGAGCCTGGAAGAAGTGTTCGGTGCGCAGCGTCCCGGTCCAGAGGTCGGTGCCCTGGAAGGTGCCGTTGAAGGTGTTGACCGAGTTCCAGTCGCCGCAGGCTGCGGTGGTCTGCTGGAAGCCCGACCAGGTGACGGTGAACTGGCCACCCTGGATGGTGCCGTAGTAGATGCTCGACGGGAAGATGAACTGGTAGGCCTGCCCGTTCTGCAGCGCGGTCATCGTGCGGGCGTCGTACTGGACGCTGATGAGGTCGTTGCACCGCTGGATCGAGGTGGTTGACGAGATCTGGAACTGTCCAGAATACGGGTTCTCGCTCGGGGTCTGATCCGGTTTGCACTGCCCGTCCACACAGATCTCGTCCGCCGCGCAGTCGCGATCGAACGCGCACTCGGGCTCACACCGTCCGGCGTTGCAGAGCTCGTGCAGGGGACACTCGCTGTTGCGGGTACACTCCACATCCAGAACACAGGCTCCCGCCTGACAGCGCTCCCCTGCGGGGCAGTCCCGGTCGGCGACGCACTCTGGATCGCACCGGCCAGCCACGCACAGCTCGCCCGCCCGGCAGTCGCTGTTCCGCGTGCAGTCCGGCTGCGGCTCCGCCACGCACGCCCCGGCCTCACACACCTGCGCGGACCCGCAGTCGCTGTCCCGCACGCACTCCGGGCCGACCTCGGCCACACACGCTCCCTGCACGCAGACCTCGTCGAGCCGGCAGTCGCTGTGGCGCACGCACCCCGCCTCGGCCCGGTCCGCGCAGGTTCCGCGCTGGCACGACTCCCCGGCGAAGCAGTCCCCGTCGGTCGTGCACGGCGTCACCAGGTCTGTGGCCGCCACGCAGCGTCGGGTCAGCCCATCGCACACATCGGTGGCGGAGCACTCGCTGTTGCGCTGGCAATAGCCGGCGATGTCCTCGCACAATCCCTGCCTGCACTGCTGGCCGTAGTTGCAATCGGCGTCCACCCGACACGTCATCGCCTCCTGCGTGCACATGCCTCCCACGCAGCTCAGGCCAGCCACGCAATCCCGGTCGTCGCCGCACTCGGTCTCGCAGCGGCCTGCGCCCTCGGCGTTCGCCTTGACGCAGATGGCGTTCGGATCAGCGCAGTCGCTGCTGCGGTCGCAGCGCTCGGTGGGCGTCGAGGACCGCGCGGGTGTCCCACAACCCGCGCCGAGCGCGGCCCACGCGACGAGGACGACCACGAGCGGGCGGAAGAGGGCGGCGCCTGGGGGTCGTGTTGACGTCTGCAGCAGCATGATGGATGGTCGCGACGCTCCTTCGAGGCCGGGCGCCCGAGGGCGCATGCGTTCGCGACCCATTGGAGCAGATCGAGGCCAACTTTGCCAGCGCAGTCGTCGGTCGGTGGAGGCTGCCTGTTCAGCCCTCGGCGATCGGCTCGGCCGGCGTCGGCTCGGTCGCGTCGCCGGTCGCCTTGGCGCCGCTGGCCTTCCACGCCCGCCACGCCTCGAGCTCGGGCCGCACCAGGCGCAGGCACAGCGCCAGGACGGCGGAGTCGTCGAGGTGGCCGACCAGCGGCAGGGCGTCGGGGATGAGATCGACCGGATTCAGCACGTACAGGAGCGCGAACGTGATGAGGGCGATGGCCGTGAACGGCACCTGGCGGTACGCCCCGCTCCGCCAGTCCCCGACCAGCTCGACGAGCGTCTGCACCTCGTCCAGATGGGTCTGGAGCGCCGGCGAGGCCTCGAGTCGGGCCCACAGCTCGGAGACGCGGGCCATGAGGCCGCCGACCTGCGCTTCATCGACCTTCGCGGCGCCTTCATGAAGGAAGGACACGTCGATCGGAGCGGTCTTGTGGATGTCGTCGGTCATGGCTTGCCTCCCGAAAAGGGTGTCGGATCGAGCAAAGCCCGGATCTATCACGTCGGGGGCTGGAGCTCAACCCGTGCAGAGCGGTCCTGACTTCTATCCATAAGGCTGGCGGTCGAGAACCACCCGGTGAGAGCCGTGAGGTCGTCGTCCGCAGACACCCCAGGCTCGGTCGGGCTATTGGCCCTCCCGTCGCCAGGGGCTCATCTG
>Ga0100377_1002174_pt1 | contig 16579 bp, 16 predicted proteins | sample CryGeymeta201501_FD_83664 | JGI IMG/M metagenome (GOLD analysis project Ga0100377, IMG submission 83664) | Groundwater microbial communities from Crystal Geyser aquifers in Utah, USA - Crystal Geyser metaG 2015-01 | ecosystem: Environmental > Aquatic > Deep subsurface > Groundwater | place: USA... | reverse complement strand
GTTTTCGCCTGAATGACGGAAAGAGAGCATTTTCGACTTTTTACGAGACCATCAAGCTTTAACGATCATTAAGGAGCGGTCTTGTTATCCCTTAGGCCGCTCGTCGATCACGCGCAGGGCTTTTCCTTCACTTCGGGCAATGGTTTTAGGTGCTAAAATATCCACCTTCACTCCGATTCCCATCATCCCCTGGATGTGAGCGGCAATTTTTTTCTCTAATTCGGATCGCTTTTCAGTCCCCAGAGCATAGACTTCAGGCTTGGCTTCAACCCGAACGGTTAGGCTGTCGAGGTATCCTTTCTTGCGGATCACCAAAACATACTGGGGCAGCACTTCTTCTACATCCAGGAGGAGGGCTTCGATCTGGGATGGAAATACATTGACGCCGCTGATGATGAGCATGTCGTCGGAACGTCCGGTGATTTTATCCATCTTGATAAATGTTCTGCCGCAGGCGCATTTTTCCCGACGCAGACGGCTGATGTCTTTGGTGCGGTATCGGATCATGGGCATAGCCCTGCGTTGGATGGCGGTGAAGATGAGTTCCCCGCTTTCGCCCATCGGGACCGGCTCCAATGTCACCGGGTCAACGATTTCAGCCAGGTAATGGTCTTCGTTAATATGGAGACCGTCCTGTGCCTCGCAATCGAAAGATACTCCGGGTCCGCCGAGCTCGGTGAGGCCGTAAGCCTCCATGGCCTTGATTCCCATCCGGACCTCGATTTCGTCTCTCATGGCAATACTCCAGGGTTCGGCTCCGAACACCCCTACTCGCATGGGGAGGTTACGGACATCCACTTTCATTTCCTCTGCGCGTTCCGCGATGGTCAGAGCATAAGACGGGGTGCAGAAGAGGGCGGTTGACCCAAAATCTTTCATGAGGGTGATTTGTCTTTCGGTCATGCCCGAGCTGGTAGGGACAACGGTACAACCGAGCCGGCAGGCACCCTGATGAAATCCCAGTCCGCCGGTGAAAAGGCCGTGCCCGTAAGCGTTCTGGACGATATCGGTCGGCCGCACGCCGGCAGCCCAGAGGTTTCGGGCCATGCATTCCGTCCATTGGTCCAGGTCTTCGGCAGTGTAAGGTCCGGTGATCGGTTTTCCGGTGGTGCCAGAGGAGGCGTGAACGCGAACGACCTTGTCCATGGGGACTGCACATAGGCCGAAAGGATAGTTGTCGCGCAGGTCGTTTTTGACCGTCATCGGAAGCTTTCTGATATCTTCGAGGTGCTTGATATTAGCCGGTTTGATGCCCCGTTCATCAAATTTCTTCCGGTAAAAGGGAAGCTTTTCATAAACCCATTCCAGAGTTTCTTTCAGTTTTTTCAACTGAAATTCCTTAAGCTTATCGACGGGCATGGTTTCAAATTGATCATCCCAGGGCATTTCCTTCCTCCTTGGCTAATGTTGAGTGGATGCGTTTCTTATATTCGTGCCGCGGCTGAAAAGCCCAGCTCGAAGGCTTTGAGATTAATATCTGAAAAGGCCTTTTTGGTTTTGCTTCTGATGATGGTTTTCACATGATCCGCAGTCAATGGAACGGTGCTGGTTTGGATCAGTGCTCCTAAAAGGACCATGTTGACGGCCATTATACTTCCCGCTTCTTTGGCGATGTTGGTAGCGTTGAAAGCGATGAGTTTTCCGGTCTTTTTTCGGATCAAATCCTGCAGCAGCTTCAGATTCGGATACACCCCTTTTCCGATGTTTACTGTAAACGGCATGAGGGGGGAAAGGTTCGTGATAACCAGAGTTTTTGCGTTGCATTTGTTCAGGGCGCGAAGAGTTTCCGAAGGCTCGAAGCCCATCAGGACATCGGCCTCCCCATCTGAGATAATGGCGCTATCGGCTTCCCCAAATATGACGGTGGATTCCACCACGCCTCCCCGCTGCGCCATGCCGTGGATTTCGCTCATGTGGATCGGGATGTTCGCTAAAAGCGCCGCTTCTCCCAATACTTTGGAAGCAAGCAGATTCCCCTGTCCCCCGACCGCTACGATGATGACTCGCGTTGTGTCCATTGGCTCAAATCCTATCTTTTGTGATGTGTTTAAAGGCCGGATCATTCCAAAATGGAATCCGGGAGCGATCACGCCGAGTTCTTTTTGGCCTTTAAAGGCATAATGGCATTTTCCGGGCAGATCTGGGCGCAGACCGCGCATCCCGTGCACAAGGTGGGATCGATATTGACCTTTCCTTCCCAGATGAAAAAAGCCGGGCAGGCGATGGTCAGGCAATCCCGGTGATTTTTGCATTTCTCAGTGACCCTGAATGGCTTCCCTTTGGCCAGACCCAAACTCTTTGCATAAAGGACGCACATTTCCTCGGAGATCACCACGGAAACCCCTTTAAATCGGACGGCTTCCCGAATGGCTTCGATGCTTTTATTGACTTTATAAGGCTTGATCTTGGTGACAAAGGGAACACCAAGACCTTTGACGACGTTTTCGATGTCGAGGCGACCGTAACCGGAAAGGTTAAGCAGGGACATGTCTGCCCCGGGATGGGGTTGATGTCCGGTCATGGCCGTGATCCCGTTGTTCAGGATTACGAGGGTCAGGTTGTGATTATTGAAAATGGCGTTTATGAGCCCTGGAATTCCGGAATGAAAGAAGGTGGAATCCCCGATGAAGGAAATGACTTTCCGATCTGTTGCCTTGGAAAAACCTCCTCCCGTTCCCGTGGATGATCCCATACACAGGAGAAAATCCGCCATGGAAAGGGGGGGAAGGACACCCAATGTATAGCAGCCGATATCCGTCGGATAAATGGTCTTAATTCCCTCCGCCGCCTTTTTAACGGCGTAATAGGTGGCTCGATGGGAGCATCCGGCGCATAGCGTCGGAGGCCGGTCCGGGACTTCAGGGGCATCACTGACGTCGACGGAGACCGGCTTTTGGTAAGGAATTCCAAAATATTTTGCGATGCGTTCGCGAACCATCCCCGGGTCAAACTCGTAAAGCGGCGAAAAAAGCCCTTCTCCTTTTCCCCGGATTTTGACGCAATTTCCATCTTCCTGGGCAAAAGCCTTTACGGCTTCTTCCATGTAAGGCTCGCCTTCTTCCACCACGAGAACTTTTTGACACCCTTTGAGAAACTGTTTTATCCAAGATCCTGGCATGGGGTGGGAAAAACCGATACGCAGGATTCTCACTTTTCGGCTAATGTCGAGATCTTTGACGGCATCTTTCACGTAGGCATGGCTGATGCCGTTGCAGACAATGCCCCAGGCACCGTCCCCTTCAAGGATGTTCAGGGGAGAGGTTTCGGAAATCGTCCGGGCTTTTTCGATGTTTTTAAGGAGTTTGACATGCAACTTCCGGGAGACCGCCGGCACGGTTACCAGATTGAGGGGATCTTTTTTGAATTCTCCTTTGACGACCCGGGGTCGTATGGGACCCAGGGTGACGACGGCGGTGGAGTGATTGATGCGGGTCGTGGTCCGAAGGATGACCGGTTCCTGGAGCTGTTCGGAGACCTCAAAGGCGTAAAAAACCAGTTCCTTGGCTTCCTGGACGGATGACGGCTCGATTACCGAGAGTCCGGAAAGCTTACCGTAATACCGATTGTCTTGCTCGTTCTGGCTGGAGAACATAAAGGGATCATCCGCGGTGAGCACGACCATCCCGCCTTTGACTCCCACATAAGCCAGCGTCATGAGGGGATCTGCGGCCACATTCAGACCCACATGTTTCATGACCGCCATGCTGCGAAGCCCGCAGTTGGCAGCGGCTGCCGCCACCTCGAGGGCGACTTTTTCATTGGTGCTATACTCGAAATAAAGATCGCTTTCCTGGGACATTTGGAAAAAGCTCAATGAAACCTCCGAAGAGGGCGTCCCGGGATAAGTGCTGGTGAAGGCGACTCCCGCTTCAATGGCCCCGCGGGCGATGGCCTCATTACCGAGGAGGAGCATTTTTTCGCCGGCTCGATCCGTCAATAGCTTGTGCATGGTCCCTTCCTCATTCTGGTTGAATTTGCATGAAGGATTTTCTAAACCATTCCTAACCCAGATTCAACATATTCAATATGTTAGACTTACAGAAAGCTACATTACAGCTACCATACCGTACAGTCAATAAAATTATTGAGGAAAAGAGCACGGATGATCATTCGAAACATCAATGATCCGGAGGTTCTTGAAACCACTTATCTGGCCCATGGCGGTGCGATCGCTCAGATGATTTTGGATCGCCGGACCTTGAAGCAGATCGGATTTTTAGCCATTGCACGCCTGGGTCCGAAAAAGGACATCGAGGTCCATCAGGATCCCATGGAGGAAATCTATGCGTTACGCATCTTTTTTCTTTTCTGCGGTCAGGGTGGCCAAGAATGGACCCGGCGGGTCGATGATGGGAACATCGGGTCGCAGGGCGGCTAATTCATTGAGCGCCTCCCGGATCTCCTTGGAGCCTCGTTCAAATACTACCCGAACGGTTTCCAGGTCCTGTTTTACTTCTCTGGTGGAGAAGCGACCCGAAGTCTTTTCCAAATACTTTAGGACAAGTTCACGAATGGCCTGCCAGGTGTCCCTCCGACTTTGATTGTCCTTTTGCGTCAGTGCGTCGATATTTTTGAGCGCCCTGCGATGAAAGCGATTGCGCAAGAGTTTCACCATGACAGCCAGCCACAGAATCATCAGTGTCGTGGCGCTTCCGGCGCCGATCAGGACAAGAAGGGAAGAGTCCGCTACCATACCGTTGGCTGCAAGGAGCGAAACGACGGCAGCAGCGCCGATCATGCTGATGAACACTCCGATCAGTGTGTGCCTAAGAGTGGCCCTTCGGAATTGTCTTCGATAACTGAAGAGCGCTTCTAAAAAATGGCTCAATCTCTCGCTGTGGGTTTCCACGAATGTAGCCAGGTTGTCCAGGCGATATCGGGGGGCTTCTAGGACGGCTTTTTTCAGATCCTCCCTCTGGTTTTCGAGATATTTCAAGAATCCAAGATCATGACTCTGAAGGTTTTGCGACGCCATCAGGGCTCGTGGAGAATAGGTCAGATGGATCATTGGAATATCTTTTCGGCCGGTGATCTGGGAGAGGTTCCAACACAAGGTGCCGTAAACCCGAAGCAGGTCGTTTAAGGAGCCGCATTCATCGATACGGTTGAGGACGAAGAGGATCCGGTCCTCAAAAGTGCGGGAGGGGAGGGTCTCCCGCAGGCTGGTATGGGTTTCCCGGACGGTGCCGGCTTTGTGTGGATCGAACAGGACCAGGATCAAATCGGCCATGTGGGCCAGGTCGCCGATAACCTCCTGATAGTTGTATCCACGGTCCCGCTCCGTGATGCTGTCCAGCATACCGGGGGTGTCGATGAGGGCCAGCGTATTGAGGAAAGGGGAGGCGACTCGTTTTAGACGAAAGTGCGCCGAAAATCGCTGCCCGTGTTTTTTCAGCGATTCAAAGGGAAATTCCGGATCGTTGAGCAGATACTTGCCGTCCCGTTCCTCCGTGACGCGAATGGGTCCGTCGTCGGACTGCTTTTCATCCATTGTAATAACAGTGAAAGAGTCATCCGTAGGCGCTTGCCCGGTAGCCTGGATATCGGCTCCCAGGAATTCATTAATCAAGGCGGATTTGCCGGAGGAGTAATTACCCATCACCAGGACCAGAGGGCGCCATTTGATGCTGGTCTCCAGGGGTGTTTCACTATAAGAATAACGCAGGGCCACCGGCGTCAGGAGATCCCGAACCATCTCCTGCAGCTCGGAACGCAGGGCATTGATATAATTTTCTCGATAAATCTGCATGGGCAAGGGTGGCAATTCTTTAAACAGAATAGCTATCAGAACCCGACGGTTGCGTCAATACCCCTTAGAAACCTTAAAATTCCGGAATACCGGCTCATCCGACTAAATGGAGCGCGAATGCTTTGAGTTTGAAGAATTCCAAATCTTGGAAGCCGTAGGCTTGGTGTTTCATGGTTCTGATTTTGTTGTGGGTGTCTTCCAGAGGGTCCGTGGAGACGGGGAAATCATGATAGGCCGGGATGCCGTCGATGTGCGGTCATGGGTATTGGCGAATTGTTTTAGCATGGGAATATTAGATGCGTGAGCTCGGTCAATCCAATAATCCTTCAAGGCCGACGGCTGGTTTAATTCCAGGGCGTCTTGCAGCCGTTGGCGTTCATTTCGTTCTTCATCCGGGTTGTTCAAAAGCAGCCACCGGGTTCCCTTGAGCACATCTTTTTCCGATTGGGTTATGGCGTGATCATAGAGTTTGCGTCTGAAATCGGAGATCCGGTGCCTCCTTTCCCTCACCGACAAAGACCACGGCGCCGCCGATCAAGTCCAAGACTACGTGAGATAACGATGGCCCTTGCCGATACTTATTTCGTCGATGGCGATTTGCCTGCGCTTCTTTAGGCTGGGTCTTCCAAAGCGCTTTTTGAGATTGCGTTCCGGACAGCGCAACCCTGTGGTCTCCCGGCTGATCGCAAAGCTTTCAGCGCCTCCTTCATACCGGGTTCGAACATACGGGGTGCCCTGAATCCCAAAGGCATGATACAAAAGACTCGTGGGCATGATGGGTTCACTGCTTGATTGAATTTACGTTCACCCAGAAGGAAACCGGATTGTCCACTTTTTTTCAAACGAAAAAGTACACTAAACCGAAGTTCCTAAGTCGTCAAAAAACAACCTGCTGATATGACTTCAAAAGTCATCAAATTGGCAGGCGCGCTCCTGTCTACAAGGCCAGTTTTACTCCGAGAAGATCGATCGCATGTTGCTGTGAAGCGGTCGGTTGCGTGATCTTGTCGAACCTTGCGCTTTGTGGCTCATTTTTCATCTCAACCGTGTTCTTGGTGATGGTTGCCAGATCGGCAAGCAACGTGCGAAAACTATGCACCGGTGTACCGTCTTTGCAAACTTTACTGCAAGCCTTGGCCTCGGCTGCCAACGAACGCTTGGCCGGCGCCACAATGCTTTGCCGTTGCATCTGGGCGGCGGCCTTATCATGGTCATCGAACAGTATCGGAGCCAACGCTTGGCGCATATGCCACTCGATATAATAGGCCAGCATGCACAAGAACACATGCGTCTTGACCCGGCGCGCAAGCCGATGAAAGATGGGCCTGACTTTCAGATCGACGGATTTGATGCTGCGAAAGGCCTGCTCCACGCTGCTCAGACTCTTGTAAGCCTTGACGGCCTGCTCGGTGTCCATAATCTGTTTGCCAACGCTTGTGCGGATGACATAAATGCCGTCAAGAGCAGCTTCTTTTGCAATGCGCTGCTCGTTTCTTTGATAAAAAAATCCATCGGGCTCAATTTGGATGACAAAGTGCTTGGCCATCTTGAATTTTCCCAACACCTTGCCCACACGGATGCCGATTTTATCGGCCCCCTTCAGCGGCCTGACCTCGCGTACCGTGGCCTTGACAATTTTGTCCAAATATTTTTCTGTTGCCTTCAGCAGTTCTTCTCTTTTGCGCGTTCTCTGATAGGCCAAATAGGGATTCCGACATACCACCAGCCTTTCCTCCGGATAATCAGGGTGGCTAATCTCTGCCATGTCGCGGGTGTCAAACAACGACAACTGAAGTTGTCCGCTTTCCACAAGCGCTGCAATCTGAGGGGCACGCAGTGCCGTTATCCAGTCAACACCTTCGGTGTGGATGAGATCTTCGCGGATACGTGCATCGGTAATCATCCCACGGTCGCCTACCAGCACGACCCGCTGGATGCCAAAGCGCTGCCGTACTTTGACCAACTGGCTTTTGACGGTCTTCGGATCCGCCGTATTTCCTTCAAACACCTCCACGGCCACAGGGCACCCATCTGCGGCACACAAAAGTCCGATGACAATTTGCAGCTTGTCTTTTTTCCCGTCACGGCTGTGCCCAAGCCGGGCCAAAGGACAACAGCGTCCTTCAAAATACGTGGAGGTGACATCGAACAAAACCAGGGCGCCGTTTTGCAAATACCGTTTGGCCAAGGCCTCTTCAATATCGTGCTGTTTCTCGAACAGCCAATCCATGGCGCCATACAGTTCATCTTCGTTTGCATCCCGGATGTTGAGCTGTTCGCCCAGGCTGGTAAAAGCAGTGGTACAACCAATGCCTCGTGCGGTAGCCAGCTTGGAACCCGGCTCGATGATGCGCGATACGATCATGGCCAGCACCAAACAAAGCCGCCGGCTTTTTTCGGTATCGATGATCCGATCCAATCCCAGCTTGAAAAGACTGCCCAACACGGCGGCTACATGTCCGTGGGGAAGACTTCGAACGACTTGAAAATGCTCCTGAGCGTTTTCGATGACCTTGCCACCACGCAGCAAAATTCGGATTTGTTCGATGGTGGCTTCAGGCAGTTTGGAGAGGTTGGCCAGGGTGCGCTTTTTGACTTTTCTAAAATCCCGGTAGGATTCGCGCAGCAGCACGGCAGGGGGTGAATTGCGGTTGGGAATATGTTCGATATACATGGACACGATATTATCATGTTAATAATACCATTGTCAAGAACAATAGTAATAATTACATGGGTACACATCCAGCGGCCAAAAAACAGATATTTATAATGGTAACAATATGTTGCTGACACTCATGACCTTTTCGATTAAGGAACTTCAGCTTAAGTGGATTGCCTATCAAATCACCCATAGAAGATCAAGCCTCGAAAAGGAATAGAAGAAATGGAAATGAATACCCGAAAAAAAAGACAACAGGATTTGATCCTGTCTTTCAGCAAGGCATCCATCGGCAGATCCCTTGGAATGACCCTCAGTTTCGGTCCGGCCGGGGAAGCTGTTTTTGATATGCCCCTCAACCCGGACTTTGAACATGCCTTAGGAGATACTCATGGGGGCGTTTTAGCCACACTCTTGGATAATGCCGGTTGGTTTGCCGCTGCATTGCACTATAACGGCTGGATCGCTACCGCCGAAATGCAGATTCGGCTATTGGAACCGGGAAAAGAGAGGATTTACGTGCTACAGGAAGGGTTATCCGGCCGGAAAAACCTTTTCAGTGGCTCAAATGGATATTAGGAGCGCTTCGGGACGGCTGGTCGCCGTCGGGTCCGGCACTTATGTTTCCACTCTGAAAAGACTCCCGATTTCACACGCTAAAAAAGGCTCGGATCTTGAAGGACGTTATTCCGATGAAGCTGGAGGATGAACGGCGGGATATGGAGCGAACTCGTCGGTTTGAACCGTTTTTTATCTGGTGGCAGCACCCCCAGAATGCCGTCTTCCATGCCGTTAAATTGACATTTGAAAAGCCTGATGTCAAAATTACCAGAAGGGCGAAGTTCCTTTTTCAAAAAGAATATGGCGAGAAATTCCAGGGTTGATTCATGTCCATCCGCTTGATTGCAAAGGATCTTTACCGAGTGATCCGGGAGGTAGAACAGCTGGAGAAACAGATCTCCGCTGCGCCTTTGGAAAAACAGCCGGATCTCATTGATCGGCTTAGAAATCTCAGGGCGGAGCGGGAGGAATTGTGTCGTATCCTGGAAGGAACCAAAGATACTCCGTTGCCGCGACAATACAGGTAAAGGAATATAAAGGCCGCCTGAAAACGCAATTGAATCTGTTTCTAATCGATTTTCCGATATCGGCATCCACACCTGCTGGCTTGTCCCAAGTGTTATCTTGGTTTCACAAAGCCCGAAGAACAACAATCGGTCTGGAATTTTCCGGCAGGCAGTCCCGTCTAAGGGTGATTGGAACCGCCCTTATGAAGGCGTTTAATTTCTGGAAGACTTGCCCGTCTTAAGGGTGTCTCGGTATTTCTGGGCTATCTGACACCCTTTTTGGTATCCCAACTGACAGGCTTTTTCCGCGTCTTTCAGGGCCATCTCCGAGTTCCCTGTTTTTTTATGCAGAAAGCTCCGGTTGTAATAAGCCCATGAATTGTCGGGTTTGAGTTCTAGGGATCGATTCAGGCAAGAAAGGCTTTGGGGGTATTCCCCTCGCTTCATGTGCAGCCAGCCGATATTGTCTAAAGCTTCCCAATAGTCGGGTCGAATGATCAGCGCCTGTTTAAATGCATCCATGGCCGGTGTATCCTGATCCTTTCTTACTAGCGTGCGACCTTTCCAGTAATAGGCTTCCGGATTTTTCGGATCGATATCGATGGCCTGATTAAAGGCTTCCAGGGCCGGATCGAGGCGCTCTTTCTGGTATAAATCATACCCCTTTTGAATAAGACTTCGGGCGGAAACGGTTTCTTGTCTGATGGACGGCAAAGGCTTTTTCCCGGCAAACTCACCGACGATTCGTGGAAGAGAAAAGCTGTTTTTAAATTCGGCAAGGGATTGGATCCATTCTTTGAAGGGTTGCATATCCAAGGTCTTAAAGGCATAGTATCCGGCACCGATTGCCATCGAGAGGATCAGGACCAGGAAGACGGCGGCTGTAAAGTCTATTCCCTTTTTTGCTCCTTTGGACATGGATAGAACCGTCGGAAATTCCCCTCTGAATTTACTTTTGGGCAGAGATGGCGGGGTTTTCGTGCTCTCAAAAGAGGAAGGATCTTCTTGTACCTGACCGTTTTTCATGTCGATAAGCATCCTTATCCCGCAGGCCTTGCACCGGGTGCGCACGCCATTCGGAGTTCCGCCCTAAGAAGCCTTTCATCTGGGACGTTATAAGGGATACGGCACGACGGACATAGAAACCGCATAGCCGCTTCAATCCTTGATGCACAGCGCGTCGATTAGAGGTTTCACCGCATCGCGGCGGCGATTTTTTCTCCGGTTTTTCGAATCAAGGCCATGTCTCCGGGAACAATATTCCACTGGGTCATGGAGATTTCAGGGCTATTGGCCGTTCGTGGAATAAGATGGAGATGGTAGTGCATCACCATTTGGTTGACTCCCCGCCCGTTGAGCTGCAGGACGGCCACACCGGTTGGATCCAAAGCTTTACGGATGGCTTGGGCAATTTTTTTCGAGGCCACATGGATGGCGGCAAGATCTTCTTCCGATATTTCCCAGATGTTTTCCGCGTGGCTCTTTGGGATGATCAGTGTGTGGCCGATTGAAATGGGGTTGATGTCCTCGAAGGCGAAGACGCGGGCGTCTTCGTATACCTTCACGGATGGAATTTCACCGTGCACGATTTTACAGAAAATACAGTTCGGCATAAAAAGCCCCCTTTCTTTTTTACTTTTTGTCGATGCTGTCCTTGATCCGTTGAATCCAGGATTTTTTAATTTTGACTTTCAGTATAGCATCGCCGGGTTCACCTCCATGCTTTCCTGGTTTTCCCATTTTTGCAAGCCGGATCAGCTGACCGTCTTTTACCCCTTTAGGGATTTTTACGATCAGCTTTTTGTCTTTTTGGCGAAGAAAATAAGCATAAGGCCCTCCTTCTTGAGCATGGGAGGAATCCAAGACGATCCTGTCATGGATGTCGGCGCCTTTTTCCGGTCTGCCTCCGGGAATGAGTTTTTTAAACAGATATTTTCCGATGCGGACGAGTGGTTGCGGCAAGTCTTGTCCGGGATTCCCCTCGACCTTCTTTCCGGGTGACCCGAAAAAGACAAATCCTTTGGCGAAAAAGCCGGGGCGGTGCACCTGAAAAGTTCGGTAATTTGGGCCATAGGTTTCCTTGAAAATCGCGTCGAACCCCCTCAGGCCGAAGGCTTTCGCCATCTCTTCGAATACGTCCTGGATATCGGATCCGGAGAAGATGTCATTATCCGCGTAGGTCGTGCGGAAATGCTGGTGGGCATTTTGTCCGAAACGATTTCGATAGGCATCGTATTCCTGTCGTTTGGTTGTGTTCGACAAAACCGCATAGGCTTCGTTGATCCGCTTCATATGGTCTGCGGCATGCGGATCGTTGGCGTTTCGGTCCGGATGATACTGGAAGGCCAGTCGTCGATAGGCCTCTTTGATTTCCTGCACTGAGGCAGTCGGTTGGATTTCTAAGGTTTGGTAGTAATCCTGAGTTGCCATTTCGGGGCTTGGCCGCCTTACGGTGGTGTTTTGGCTGTTATGAGGCCGAAGGAATCCTTCAAGGTGGTCCCGGTCCCTTTCCAACGCTTGGTGTTTCCTATTTAAATGCCATCACGGAAAAATGTCAATGGAATAACATCCCCGTTGAGGCCAGGAATCAGACCCTCCTGTTGTGTTTTCACATGCGTGGGTTTATAATATAACTTATCAAAGTGCTTGAAAAAAGAGCCGACGATATCGGATCCAAACGCCGCATGAGAGGCCGTGGTGAAGAACTTTGATACAATTATCGTAGGGGCTGGCCCGGCCGGTCTCTTTGCCGCTTATTATATGGCCGAACAATCCGATGCCAAGATCCTGGTGATCGAAAAGGGGAACGCGGTCTCTGCGAGAAAATGCCCGATAAACGAAACCGGTGCATGCGCCCGGTGTAAACCATGCCATATTCTTTCCGGCGTTGGAGGCGCCGGCCTTTTTTCGGACGGGAAGTTGAATTTCATTCCCAAACTGGGAAAAACGGACCTGACTCAGTTCATGGACATGGGCGCAGCCCAGACCCTCATCGACGAAACCGAATCGATATTCAACCGGTTTGGCATGAATGGCCCAAGCTTCCCCACGGATATGCATGCGGCGCGGCGCCTGCGAAGACAGGCCAAGATCCACGGTGTGGATCTGATGATTATCCGACAAAAACACCTCGGTAGCGATTGCCTTCCCGCCCATATTTTAGAGCTAAGTGAGCATATCCGGCAACGCGGCGTTTCCATTCACACCTCAGAAGAAGTTATTGATGTAAGGGTGGAAAACGGTCGAGTGAAGGGCGTTGAAACGGATCGGAAATTTTACCCTACCAGAAACGTGATTCTGGCTCCGGGCAGGGTGGGCGCGAGATGGATGAGCGCCCTCGCAGTTAAGCATCACATCGGATTGACACAGAGGGGGATCGAGGTAGGGGTTCGGGTGGAGGTGCACAATGAGATTTTCCAGGACCTGTGCGAGGTCATCTACGATCCGGTCTTCTTTGTTCAGACCGAGAAGTACGATGATCAGACCCGAACGTTTTGCACCAATTGGGGCGGGTTCGTCTCCCAGGAAAATTACAGCGATTTTGTCTGCGTCAACGGCCATGCCCTCCGGCACATCAAATCCGAGAACACAAACTTTGCCTTTTTGTCCAAGGTGGTGCTGACCGAACCGGTGACCGACAATCAGGCCTATGGAGAGTCCATCGGGAGTCTTGCCACGCTGATCGGGGCGGGGAAACCCATCCTGCAGCGGTTCGGCGATCTCAAGCGGGGCAGACGCAGTACTTGGCGACGAATCCGTAACAGTACGATAAATCCCACCTTTACGGATGTGGTTTGCGGGGATATCGCCATGGCTCTTCCCGAGAGAATTCTTGCCAATATTCTGGAAGGCCTGGAAAAACTCAATTACGTGGTGCCCGGTGTCGCCAACGCGGAAACCCTTTTATATGCGCCTGAGATCAAATTTTTTGCGACCCAGGTACAAACGGATTCCAATCTCGAGACCCCGATTCGGGGGATGTATGTGGCCGGGGACGGGCCCGGGGTCGCCGGCAACATCGTATCCTCAGCGGCTACGGGTTTGCTTTCGGCAAAGGCCGTCGTTAAAAAGTTGCATTGACTTACAGATATGTAAAAAGAAGGATGAACCCTGCTGTTGTAAAAGCTGAGGATGTCCCAGTTCCAAGGCGTCCAAGGGCGAAGCCGGTGTATTTTGCTGCGAGCCCTTGGCAACGTAGCAGATGGAATTTTTTGCGAAGCCATCAAAGTTTATTCGCGAACCATGCCTGAACGTATTCAAATGCCCTGTTATCATTGCTCAGACTTTTTTAAGTTTTCTGACGGCCCCGACAACCACCGCGGATGCCTGATCGATCTCTTCCGAGGTGCTCATCTTTCCGGTGGAAAAGCGAAGAGTCCCTTTGGCAAAATCGAGGGGGATTCCCATGGCCTCAAGGACATGGGACACGGCGATTCGGTCCGAGTGACAGGCGGCACCCGCGGAAGCCGCCACTTCCAATCCGATTTCCTCTAGCACGCGGTTGGCTTCGACTCCACGAAATGAAAGGCTGAGCGTATTCGGGAGGCATTTCTCGGGGTGCCCGTTCAGGCGGACTTCTTCCAGCCCGTTTGTCACGCCCGTGTAAAATCGATCCCGCATGGCCTGCATATGGGATCGATTGGCATCCAGGTCCCGGAGGGCGACCTCGCATGCTTTGCCGAGACCAACGATTCCCAGGACGTTTTCCGTTCCTGGTCGCATTCCGGCTTCCTGGCCGGCTCCGAGCATCAAGGGGTCCAGAAAAAGTCCTTCTCGGATATAAAGGGCTCCCACCCCTTTGGGAGCGTAGATTTTATGCCCCGCAACCGACAGCATATCGACCCCCAGCTCATGAACGTTGACCCGGATCTTACCGACTGTCTGGGCGGCATCGGTATGCATGAGAATTCCGTGTTTCCGGGCCAGTGCTGCAATTTCCTGTATGGGCTGGAGAGTTCCCACCTCGTTGTTGGCATGCATGATGGAAATCAACACCGTATCCCGGGAAACGGCTTTTCGGACGGCATCCACCGAAACACAACCGAAGGCGTCCACCGGAAGATAGCTGGCCGTAAACCCTGAGCGTTCCAAAAAGGCAAAAACCGATAAGACCGCAGGGTGCTCGATTTGTGTGGTGATGATGTGACGGCCCTTTTGGGCTGCGGCTGTGGCGGCGCATCGTATGGCATGATTATTGGCTTCAGTACCCCCGCTGGTGAAAAGAATCTCTTCGGTCTTTGCGCCCAAAATTCGGGCTACCTGTTCCCGGGCCCGGATCACCGCCTTCTTGGGAGCAATGCCGTACCAGTGGGTGCTGGAGGGGTTGCCGAATTCTTTCTCTAGAAAAGGCCGCATAGCCTCGATGACTTCGGGATCGTGAGGCGTTGTCGCGTTGTAGTCGAGATAGATAGGATTTTTCATAGTAAAGGGATCCATTCGGAAAAGGGATGGTCAGAAATATCGGTCTCGGAGACAAAGGCTGAGAATTGAGCGAGGACGGTTTCCAGAATCCGTTTCGATTGATGCTTGGAAATAATAGAGAAGATGGACATGAAAATAAGCTTAGGCCCTGATTTAGAACCCGTCCAGGGTGTTCGTTGGGCGTATCGGGCACAGGATCTGTAGTAGCGTTCTGTAAAAAGAAGCATTAAAATCATGGACCCACGACATAAGCTCAGCCGGGGAAAATCCATCAGTTCCGCCATCCGGAGGTAAGCCGGAGCCAAAGAAAGGGCGCGCACCAGCAGGGTTTCTCGAACCGAGGCTATCCGTCGGGAAAGCCCGGGCTCATCAAAGTCCCGACGTCCCAAATCACCCTTCAAGGAAGGGTGGTAGGCGATTTTGCGCCTAAGATCGCTTTCGATATCCCGAGTGATGTTGGCCAGTTGGATAAACTCACCCGCCTGAAGCGCATTTCGATAAAGCTCCCTGGGCAGGTCGGCGCTCTTATGATGGAAGAGGTTCATGAGTCGGACGGCAAAAATTGTGGGATTGCCCAGGACATTGTGACAATACCGGGAAAGCTGCTCGGTGGTCGCTAACACGCCTCCTTGGCTTTCGAAGATCTGGGATGACCAGATCATGCCCCCGGCCATTTTACGAACAAGCTCAACGATGATGCTCTGAAACGGCAATTTAAGCTTGGCAAATACCGCGTCGATGAGACGACAACGGTTGACCAGGAGCGTGTAGATGCGGTCGGTGGCGCTTCGAGCCAGTTTGTCGTCGATGAAGGGTGCCGGATCGGTGGAATATCCTTTTGGATCGAATTGAAATCGATGAACGAAGCTTTTCAGCATGGCCTCCCGTTGGGCGGGATCCAGGACCAGATCTTCATAGGTGTCGAGAATCCGGCAATAAAGGTAGGCGACGGCCGCGCTGATCGCCAGTTGGGAGGGCAGAAAGAGGATACAGGCTGAAAAAGTTCGTGCCGCATGGGATAGGATTCTCCATACAAAGGATTCCGGTGAACGGGTCCTTTCCAGCCTGGAAATATCCGGAGCCGATCGATCCAGAACCAAGCCCTGAACGAGGCGATGGGGTCTCAATAAAAAAAAAGCGATATCCATACAGGTATGCGCTGGAAAATGTCAATTATGATGAAATCGTAAAAAAGCTATTTTTGCTCGCTTCGTGACCATTTTCGGGAGATGCTCACGGCTTCTCTAAATTTCAAGAACTCGGCGCAAGCGCCTCAAACAGCTTGAAATTATTTACGCTCAGCCGTTCGCATCTCTTTTTCCGAAAATGCTCAAACCTCGCTTGCAAAAGCTTTTTACGAAGCCATCAATTATGGAATTTAGGCTACATCGGGATTCATTCATAGTGAAATCCGAAGATAAAGTCAATTCATCGACAGAATTTCACATCAAAGATCAAACCGTTTTCCTCAAATGCCCCCTGAAGTAAGAGAAAAAGATACCGACAGTACACATTGCGGCGAAAAGAACGAAGCATATCTGCGCCGCCTTTAAAAAAAAAGGGTACTGATCCGGGGTTAATTTCTCGTTTCCGATGAAGATGGAAAAGACGACCATGACGATGGACATGCTGACCATTTGCCCCAAGATGCGCATGGTGGCCACGGCGCCTGAGGCAATCCCG
>Ga0100377_1002164_pt1 | contig 16628 bp, 13 predicted proteins | sample CryGeymeta201501_FD_83664 | JGI IMG/M metagenome (GOLD analysis project Ga0100377, IMG submission 83664) | Groundwater microbial communities from Crystal Geyser aquifers in Utah, USA - Crystal Geyser metaG 2015-01 | ecosystem: Environmental > Aquatic > Deep subsurface > Groundwater | place: USA... | reverse complement strand
TTCACGGGGGTTCCAGGCCGAGGAGCCTGTGCTGTTAGCACAGGCGACGAGGACGGGTGTGGCGGCGGGCCGAGCGTAGCGAGGTCCGCAGGGAGCCGACCGAAGGAAGGCGACCCGCCACACACCCATGGTATCGACCCCCGTGGGCACGGGGCGAAGCTCAGCCGACGGGAGTCAAACCAATCAGCGCTCTAGCGGGCCCCGACCGCCCTTCGCCTCCGCCCCTGTCCACCGCCTGCCACGCGGCCACCGCCCCTCTCCCATCGCCCTCCGGCCCGTCACCTGCCTCCGCGCCGTCGACGTCCTTGCCCTCGCGGCTTGACCGCGTCGGGGCCGCACATATATTGTCTCGCACCGCCACGCGGCCCCCAGGCAGACACCGCCAATACGGAGCCGATGGGGACCTCCCCGCAAGGGGCTCCCTCCCCGGTGTGGACGCTACTTCGACTGGCGGTGCCCGCAGGAGTGACCTCCAGGGGCGCGACACATTCTCACGCTGTCAATGGTGATCGGGCGGACACCGTTTCTTCTCCGTCCCGCCGGCGGGTCTGCCTCGACGACAAGCCCCCCAAGGCCCTGTGGAGCGGTTTCCATGTTGGAGTTTTTTCAGAAGATCTTTGGCACCAAGAATGACCGCGAGATCAAGCGCATCCAGCCCCTGGTCAACAAGATCAACGGCATGGAGGACAGCTTCCGCGCGATGACCGACGACGAGCTCAAGGGCATGACGCCCCGCTTCAAAGAGAAGCTCGCCAACGGGGCCCCGCTCGACGACCTGCTGCCCGCTGCCTTCGCCACCGTGCGCGAAGCCTCCCGCCGCGTCATGAACATGCGCCACTACGACGTCCAGCTCGTCGGTGGCATCTTCCTCCACCGCGGCAACATCTGCGAGATGCGCACCGGTGAGGGCAAGACCCTCGTGGCCACCGCCCCCGTCTACCTCAACGGCCTCACCGGCAGAGGCGTCCACGTCATCACCGTGAACGACTACCTCGCCTCCCGCGACGCCGAGTGGATGGGCATGGTCTACCGCTGGCTCGGCCTGTCCGTCGGCACCATCATCACCGACCTCTCCGACTGGGAGCGCCAGGAGGCCTACAACAGCGACGTCACCTACGGCACCAACAACGAGTTCGGCTTCGACTACCTCCGAGACAACATGAAGTACTCGCTCGACCGCATGGTCCAGCGAAAGCTCCACTACGCCATCGTCGATGAGGTCGACTCCATCCTCGTCGACGAGGCCCGTACCCCCCTCATCATCTCCGGACGCGCCGAGCAGTCCACCGGCCTCTACTTCGACATCAACAAGATCGTCCCCTTCCTCAAGAAGGACGAAGACTACATCGTCGATGAGGAGCACCACAGCGTCGTGCTCACCGACGAGGGCGTCGAGCACTGCGAGAAACACCTCAAGCTCGAGAACCTCTACTCGCCCACCCACATCGAGTACCTCCACCACGTCAACAAGGCCCTGCAGGCCCACACCCTCTACAAGAAGGACAACAACTACATCGTCGACGACGGCCAGGTCATCATCGTCGACGAGCACACCGGACGCCCCATGCCCGGACGCCGCTGGAGCGATGGACTCCACCAGGCCGTCGAGGCCAAGGAGGGCGTCAACATCCGCGACGAGAACCGAACCCTCGCCACCGTCACCTTCCAGAACTTCTTCCGCATGTACGAAAAACTCGCGGGCATGACCGGCACCGCCGAGACCGAGGCCGAGGAGTTCAAGGAGATCTACAAGCTCGACACCCGCGTCATCCCCACCAACCGGCCCGTCATCCGCGCCGACCAGGACGACGTCATCTACCGCACCGAGCGCGAGAAGTTCAAAGCCATCGTCGACCAGATCCTCGCCTGCCACGACAAGGGACAGCCCGTCCTCGTCGGCACCGTCAGCGTCGAAAAGAGCGAGGCCATCTCCAAGGTCCTCAAGCGCAAGGGCATCAAGCACACCGTCCTCAACGCCAAGCGACACCGCCAGGAGGCCGAGATCGTCGCCCAGGCCGGCCGCTTCAGCGCCATCACCATCGCCACCAACATGGCCGGCCGTGGCACCGACATCCTCCTCGGCGGCAACCCCGAGCACCTCGCCAAGCAGCTCCTCGGCACCGACGAAGGCGAAGAGTTCCTCGCCAGGGTCGCCGAGCTCAAGACCGCCTGCGCCGAGGAGAAGAAGAAGGTCCTCGAGGCCGGCGGCCTGTTCATCCTCGGCACCGAGCGCCACGAGTCTCGCCGCATCGACAACCAGCTCCGAGGCCGCGCTGGCCGCCAGGGCGACCCCGGCGAGTCCCGCTTCTTCCTCTCCCTCGAGGACGACCTGCTCCGCATCTTCAACGCCGAGCGCATCTCCGCCATCATGGAGCGCCTCGACATGCCCGAGGGCGAGCCCATCGAGGCCGGCATGGTCACCCGTGCCATCGAGAACGCCCAGAAGCGCGTCGAGGGACGCAACTTCGACATCCGCAAGAACCTGCTCGAATACGACATGGTCATGAACGACCAGCGCAAGACCATCTACGACCTGCGCAACAGGGTCCTGGCCGGAAACGACGAGCTCTACAACATCACCCTCGACGTCTTCGACCGCGCCGCCCTGGCCATGATCGACCGCTACTGCCCCGAGAAGGTCCGCGCCAGCGAGTGGGACATCGCCGGCCTCAAGACCGAGCTCCACAACATCTTCAACGTCGACGTCGACCTGGCCAACTTCCGCGGACGCGAGGACCTCGAGACCCGCACCTGGAAGGCCATCGAGGGCCTCCTCCAGCGCAAGGAAGCCGACCTCGACTACATCGCCCAGCGCAAGAACGAGAGCTTCGCCGAGGTCGCCGACTACGAGCCCATCGCCGGTCGCTCCATCTTCCTCGAGCTCATCCAGAACACCTTCGTCCGCTCTATCGACAACCTCTGGCGCGACCACCTCACCGGCATGGACGCCCTCCGCGACGCCATCCGCTTCCAGGGCTACGCCCAGAAGGACCCCAAGAAGGTCTACAAGATCGAGGGCTTCGAGCTCTTTGAGCAGACCATGGTCCAGATCGACCAGCGCGTCATCGAGTACCTCACCCGCATCGAGGTCGAGCGCGAGGACCAGGTCCAGGACCTCGCCCCCGACGCCGTCCGCATCCGCTCGGCCGCGCCCGTCTCCGCCCCTCGCCCCGCCGCGGCCATCCCCACCGGCCCCGCGATGGCGCCTACCCCCATCATCACCGGCCCCATCGCCCTGACCGACCTCCGCCACCAGCCCACCGTCGGCGCAAAGGCCACCCCCGCCCCCGCCGTCGAGCCCAAGCCCCCCATCGAGGGCGAGGCCGAGGCCCCTGCCGAGGCGCCACCCGCCGAGGCCCCCCCCGAGCAGCGCGTCATCGTCGTCAAGGGCGATCTCCCCAAGATCGGCCGCAACGACGACTGCCCCTGCGGCAGCGGCAAGAAGTTCAAGAAGTGCCACATGGGCAACGAAGAGCAGCTCGCCGAGCTCCTCCAGGCCAAGGCCACCGCCTGAGCCTCGCCGAGGGGGCGCCCAGCCCCCTCGCGCCCCGCCCTACGCCTCGCCCACCTCCCCCACCCCCCGCTTCTCCAACCCGGTCAGCGCGTATTTCATCAAGAAATACAGCACGATAAGCCCCGGCAGCGCCGCGACCGTGGTGAGCACGAAGTAGTTGATCCACCCCACCCACTCCACCGCCACGCCGCTCACCGTGGACAGCAGCGTCCGGATCAGCCCGGCCAGCGCGGTCAGCAGCGCGTACTGCGTAGCGCTGTACTCCTTGTTGCACAGCCCCGACAGGTAGGCCACGAACGCCGCCGTCCCCACCCCGCCCGTCAGGTTCTCGATCCCGATGGTCCCGATCAGCAGCCACGGGTCGGCCCCCGTCCACGCCTGCAGCGCGAACATCAGGTTCGACGCCATCTGCAGGAAGCCGGCGATCCACAGCGCCCGCACCACCCCGGCCCCCCGCACCACCCAGCCCCCCCTGAACACCCCCGCGAACGGCCCCACCCGCCCGTACGGCTTGGCGACGTTGGCGAGCTCGACCTTCGTGAACCCGAGGTCGACCAGCAGTGGGTTGGTCATGGCCCCGGCCAGCGCGTCCCCCAGCTTATACAGCACGATGAACAGCAAGAACAGGTACCACCCCCGACGCTGGAAGAAGTCCATGAACGGCCCCAACACCCCGTCGATGAACTCCCGCACCAGGATGTCGACCACCCCCGGCGGCTTGCTGCCCTCGACCACCTCGGGCGGCGGACGACGCGACCGCACCCGGTCCGGCTCCCTGGCGAACACCGTCACCAGCAGGCACAGCGCCATGAACCCGGCCATGGCGATGTACGTCGCCCCCCACGCCTCCACCCACGTCACCAGGTACAGCGCACCGGCCCCCGCCACCAGCATCCCCGCCCGGTAGCCAAACACCACCGCCGCGGCCCCCGCCCCCTGCTCGTCGTCGTTCAGCAGCTCGATCCGGTACGCGTCCACCACGATGTCGTGCGTCGCCGACGCCGCCGACACCACCAGCGCCCAGATCGCCGTCGTCACCGGCGCCTCCGCCGGATTCGACAGCGCCATCCCGAAGATCGCCAGCAGCAACGCCATCTGCGTGAAGAAGATCCAGCTCCGCCGGCGCCCCAGCCACCGCGTCAGCACCGGCAGCGGCATCCGATCCACCAGCGGCGCCCACAGGAACTTGATCGTGTACGGCGTCGCCGTCGCCGCGAACAACCCCACCATCTTGATGTCCAGCCCTACGTCCAGCAGCCAGAACGTCAGCGTGCTGTACACCAGCAGCCGCGGCAACCCGCTCGAGAACCCAAGCCCCAGCAGCACGGCCATCCGCACGTCCAGGTACACCTTGAGCGACAGCAACCACTTCAGCATCGGGGCTCCTTGGCGCGGCGGAGGGTGGAGGGCACGGCGCCCCACGGCGCTCCACCGTGCAGCACCGGCCCTGTTGTATCACCCGGCCGGGGCCGGTCCAGTTTCGGCGAGTGGGCCGCGGGGGGAGCCCTCGATTGCGCAGCACCCACCGCCGTGGTACAGCCCCGACGTGTACGTGCGAGACAAGCCGGCACGCTGAGCGCGGTGAGGGCAGGGCATGAGGCGACGAGCATACGACGGGTGGGTTCTGGCTGCGGCGGTGGCGCTGTCCGCGCTCGCCTCGTGCCACCTCGACACAGCCGACCGCGATGACGGCCTCGAGGCGCAGCTTGCGCGGCGGGACACCACGCGCGGCTTCGCCGCGCTGTCCACGACGCATCGTGAGGAGGCCGACGCCCTGGCGGTAGCCTATGCGGGGTTCATCGACGCAGGCCGCACGCCGCGGGCGGTGGTCGCCGAGGGCCGGGCGATGCTGGAGCGGGGAGGGTTCGTGGACCTGGAGGGGCGGGAGCGGGTGCGGGAGGGGGACCGGGTGTGGTTCAGCCCCCAGGCGAAGGTGCTGGCGGGGGCGCGGATCGGGGCGGTGGACGGGGGGTTCCGGGTATTCATCGTGGCGATCGACGCGCCGCGGCTGGCTCTGAAGCCGTCGGGGCCGTGGGTGGAGAGCGGGGCGGTGCTGGTGGAGACGCAGTTTTATGGGCCGATGGACAAGAAGCAGTGGCTGTCGTGGCCGATGATGCTGCAGGCGGACGTGAGCGAGGCGGGGGTGATGCGGTCGGTGCGGCTGGGGGACGACGCGGGGGAGCCGGTGTTCGTGCTGCCGGACCTGCTGATCCATTTGTCGCGCAAGGCGCAGCAGGACCGGGTGATCGACGGGGAGGGGATGAACGCGGTGGTGGGCTTCGCGGCGCCGGGGCAGGAGGACGGGGCGACGCTGCGGGCGTTCGGGGCGCGGATGCAGGAGGAGCTGGGGCTGTCGCCGGCGGCGTTCGCGACGGGGGAGTTCGCGCTGCTGCCGGCGACGAAGCCGGAGTTCGTGGGGGTGGATCGGGGGATGTTGGCGGCGTATGGGCATCGGTTCCGGGCGGTGCTGTACGTGGCGCTGGACGCGCTGGTGGCCTCGGAGGGGGACGAGACGGTGGTGGTGGTGACGGTGGACCGGACGGCCCTCGGGGGGACGGGCAATGGGGGGTATGCGGCGGTGCGGGACGTGCTGGGGGAGCTGAACGCGCGGATGGCGCCGCGCGAGGATGGGGACGAGCTGGGGCTGCGGCGGCGGCTGAGCCGGTCGTTGGCCTGGGTGACGGTGCCGATCGGCGGCGAGGTCGGGCGAGGGGTGGTGTTCGACGCGCGGAGCGACGACAGCCTGCCGGGGGTGCGGCGGGCGACGTTCGACGCGCTGGACGGGGCGAGGGTGCCGTATCAGCTCTCGACGGCGGCGGGGTGGAGCCCGGCGCGGCAGCTGGCGACGATGGGCTTTGAGGTGATGGACTTCGCCATCCCGGTGGCGGGTGTCGGGGCGCCGATGGAGCTGATCTCGGTCTCCGACCTCCTCGCCACTCGCCGCGCGGTGCTGGCGCTCGCCGAAGCGCCAGTAGTCCACTGAAAAAAATTTCATCATCAGGGCTTGCGCTGGCGCGCGTTTGCCCCCAATCTCCTCCATACACCCCGTCATGACGGCTTCCGCCCGAATGCTCGCCGGATCTGGAACAGGACGTTCCAGTTCGAGGGAGGGCTGGACAAGGGCTGAACAAGTGTGTATGTTATCTCACATCCACGGCAGGGTGCGGCCCTTTGAAGCGGCGCCGCCCCCCGGACGCCCGGCTTCGGCCTCGCACCCGCTCAACGTTGAGCGTCGCCCATAGGAGTGAGACACCATGAGGACCCCATCCATCGCCCGTCAGTTCCTCCAGCAGACCCTCGATGCTGTCCGCGCGGTGGAGCGCAACGATGAGGCCCCGCTGCAGGAGTGGCTCACCATCCACAGCCACCACATGGTCTGCCTCGAGCTCGCCACCCAGCGCGGCCTCATCTCCCACGACGAGGCCGACGAGTGGCGCCTCTGCGCCAACCAGGCCGAGCCCGGCTTCGTCCGCCCGAGCCCGCTCGAGCTGCGGATGGTCGCCCACTGCGCGGCGTGAGTCGGGTGTCGGGGAGCGCGTTGACCGCCGAGACCGCCTCGTCTACCATCCCGCCCACCGGGCGACGACCACGCGCGCCGCGCCGCCGACCACGCGTCTGCCGCGGCCCCGGTGCATCAGACGCGGAGCGCCCATGCGCTGCGCCCGACCCCCTCGAGCCTTCATGCCTCCGCGCCTCCTCCTGCCCGCTGCCCTCACCGCGCTGGTGCTCCTGCTTCTGGCGGCGCCGGTCTGCGCCCAGGCCCCCGCGGACACAGACGTCCTGAAATTTGCCAGTGATTACAGCACCTTCCTAAACGTCAACCGAACCCCGTGGGAGGTCGGGGCGTTCGCGCAGAGGGCGGCTGTGCGGCGAGGGTTCGAGGTGGCGGACGCGGCGGAGGCGCTGGGTGGGGTGGCGCCGGGGGCGCGATTGTTCTTCTCGAACCGGGGGTTGTCCTCGGTGCTCGTGATCGTGGGCAAGCAGCCGGTGGAGTCGGGGATGCGCATGGTGATCGCGCACGCGGACGTGCCCAGCCTGCTGCTCACCACGACGCCGCTCGCGGGGCGAGACGTCGCCACGCTGCTCGCCCAGCCCTATGGCGGCATCAAGCGGCACCAGTACGAGGGGCTGCCGCTGGAGCTTCGGGGCAGGGTCTGGCCTCGGGGTGGCGGTCCGGTGGACGTGCGGCTCGGCGGCGGGGAGGGCTTCGTCTTCATGGTGCGCGACCTCACCACCACGCCCGTCCTGCAGGACGCCGCCCCGCGCTCCGGCGAGCCCCTGGCCTTGATCGCCGCCAGCACCGCCCCGGCGGGCAGCACGGCGGCGCAGCCCGTCCGCCTGGAGGTGCTGCGCGCGCTGCACGAGCGCTTCGGCCTCACCGAGCAGGACCTCGACACCGCCGCCCTCTACGCCGTCCCCACCTGGCCGGTCCGGGACGTGGGGCTCGACCGCATGGCGCTGGGCGGCTTCGGCCACGACGACCGCGTCTGCGCCTTCGCGGGCCTCCGCGCCCTGCTCGACGCGCCCGCCAACGCGGTGCCCGACCAGACGCTCGTCCTGGTCCTGACCGACCGGGAGGAGGTCGGCTCCACCGGCCCGACCGGCATGCAGAGCGAGTTCTTCCGCATGGTCATCGGCGCGCTCCTCGAGGCCCAGGGCGGCGCCTCCGAGAACCGCCTCCGCCGCGCCATGCGCGCCAGCGCCGTCCTGTCCAGCGACGTCACCGCCGCCATCAACCCCCTGTTCACCGAGGTCCAGGAGCCCATGAACGCCCCCATCGCCGGCCGCGGCCCCGCGATGATGAAATACACCGGCCACGGCGGCAAGTTCGGAGGCTCCGACGCCAACCCCGAGCTCATCCGCGCCGTCCAGGACGTCTTCGACGCCGCCCACGTCCCCCTCCAGACCGCCGAGATCGGCCGCGTCGACGAGGGGGGCGGCGGCACCATCGCCCGCTACCTCGCCGAACAGGGCGCCGAGGTCCTCGACCTCGGCGTCGGCCTCCTCTCCATGCACTCGCCGTTCGAGATCGTGCACAAGCGCGACCTGTGGTGGCTGCAGCGGGGGTTCTCGGCGTTCCTGTGGGCGCCGCGGTAGCCCGACACCGTCAATAGAGAAATATGATTCTTCCGCTTGACACATGAGGGGGGCATTACTCTCGTTCCATTGCGCGAGACGCGTCTTGCGACCGCAAGCCAACGGTCCAGCTCGACTGCTCTCCTCAGCACGACGGAGCGAGCCTATGCCTCCTGCACCCCATCTTCCCAGCCCTGCCCGCTTGAGAATCGGATCGACGATGCTCATGATGCTCTTCATGACGTCGTCATGGTCCCTCCCAAACGCTCAAGCCGATCCCCTCTACGCCGCCTGCGATCAGTCCGACGCAGGCCTCGGCTGGACCAACGACGGGAACGATCATGCCTATTTCTACATCTCCAACACCTTTGGCCAGGACATCAACGCCTGCCGGCCCACCACAAACCCCGGTGAGCTGCTGACCGAGGGACAAGCCCGATCCGTCGTCATGGCCGCCGCGGAGACATGGAACTCCGAGAGCCGCGGACGGGCGCTCATCTACGATGGCGCGCTTGGAACGAGTGACCCGGTTCTCGCATGCGCTTTGATCATGGGCAACCCAACCAGCTTCAAGACACCAGCCGTCTTTATTCGATTCAATCCTGGATGTTCACTCAACTCTAACGCCTGCGCATCAGACACGCAGCTATCCAGGGTTTCATCAATCAACGATGACTGCACCAACGCTGGCATCATCCAGCTTGTGGTGTACGGTACCGATTACGAGGCGGCAGATGCTAACAAAGCCAGTTCAACGAACTGCATAGAAGTTCCCGACGATAATGACCAGGACATCCTGGAGGAGGTCCGCCGAAATCGCTTCTACGTCAAGACGGACTACAACGCCAGCGACTACGGTGCCAGCGATCTGTCCGGCGTTCTCCTTCACGAGCTGGGACATGTCCTTGGCCATGGCCACGCCAACGCCAGCACGAACGCCACGACAAAGGTGGCACCTGCTGTGATGTCAACGGATGAGGATAGCTGGCCTGCTCCCTACCGCCGCCTATCCAACCCTGACTTCCTGGGAAACTGGCACGCCAGACGGCACCTCTACCCCTACGACACCGACTGCCTCAACCTCGCGGGCGACACGATGCCCGGTGACACGACGCGTGCGCTTGACGTGTACTGGCGAGGCTACAGGACCAGCAGCCCCATGGGGTGGAGCACCATCACAACGGATGCAACCTACTCTACTGCAAAGGGTTTCACCTCGGGTGGCAGCGTTCGCGACGCGTTCGACTGGACTGTGATAGGTTTCTTTGAACAACGCAATAACACAGGATTCTTTCATCACGGCAGCATCAACACAGACGGCACGCTTCCCTTCACGTGGGCGGCTGCGACCAGCCACCGCGACATGGTGGGCACCTCGCTCGACCGCACCAACACGCCGCCCACGATCTTCTCGCCCTACGAGACCAACGACAGCGACAAACGCGCCATTGCACTGCTCTCCGTCTACGAGACCAGCCCCAACATGGTCACGGCCGCCAACCTGCCCAACATCGAACCGCCTCGCTGGTCGTGGCTGCGCTCGGCGAACCTGTGGACCAGCGGCGCGACAGCGCCGGAGACCGTCTCTCTCTGCCCGACCACGGGCACCTGCAACTTCGGGTCGGTGACGAGGCTCCAGACCCACGTGCCCATCTCCACCGCCTACGACGGCGCCTCCGGCCAGACCATGGTCGCACGCGTGGACACCTCGAAGCTCGATCCAGACGCCAACGCCAGGATCTGGATCCACCCTGGCTTCCAGTCATTGACCTTGAGGTGGCTGCGCGCCGGTCGCGAGCTGGACCTTGCCAACTTCACCACGCTGCCCAGCCCGCCCTCGCCGTTCGTCTACCTCGGCGAGTCGGAGACGAGCCCCGCGCTGGCCTGCGGACCGGCGTGGACACAACCCTATGGAGTGAACAACTGCCTGCTGGCGTGGGTGGACCGAGGCGGGCCGATGGGCCACATCCTCTACACCTACTTCCGCTACGACGCCGCCACTGACACGCTCACCTGGCACCACACCGTCTATCGCCTCAACAACGCCTGGACCGTCGCACGCCCCTCCGCCGCCTTCTTCGCGGGCGCCTTCTGGCTCGCCTACAAGGGCCTCGGCAACAGCCCCGACGTCTACGTCACCTCGCGTCCCTACAACAACTACTCAAACTGGACCACGCCTGCTTCCTTCGGCCAGACCGAAGTCGTCGATCCGCCGACCTTTGTCTATAACAGCAATGACGCCACTTATCCAGGTTATGAGGCAGGTCTGATCTGGACTCGAGCGCACTGAAAGTTGACACCAACCGCGACCATATAAGGCTTCATCATGAAAAACAATCTATTCAGCATGATTTTAATCATGACTATCCTCACATCCCTCGTCCTCACCACCGGCTGCCGCACCGACACGACCGAGCCTGCGCCCGTCATGATCGCCCCCGGCCAGACCACCGTCCCCCTCGACGCCTTCAGCCTGCGCGCCCCACCAGGCGACGGCGACAGCTCTGGCTGTGGCTCCAGTGACGCCGACATCCACCCCTGCCCGCCCACCGTCAAGGATGTCTGTTACTGGGTCCACAGCGCCACCTCACTCGCTGTCATCGAGATCATCGAGCAGACGGACTTCGTACCGGCAAACGCGGATGCTTGCGCCGGTCCATACTCCAACGGGGCCTACATCGCGCGGACTCGGGTGCTGGGCGTTGCAGCCGGCGAGGAGCTTCCCACAGAGCTGCGAGTCGCGTTCCCTGGCTACGACTGGCCAATCCGCCAGAAGGGTCTGCTGCTGGTGTCTCTCGCACACGTCGACGGCGAGTGGTTTGGTGAGGAGGCGGCGGGCGTCATGCGAAGTGGTGAACAGCTCGGTCCCGAGGGATCGGACAGCGACCACGACGTCATCTACGAGCTACCAGACAACTTCGCCGACCTTGCCACCAAAGCGATGGAGACGATGGATCACTTCGAACAGCAGTGCCCTCAATGGGGCGCCAGGCCGACCGAGGCGGAGCTGATTGAGTTCTACCGCTACCGCTTCCCATTTTGTGATCGCAATCGCGGCGAGCCGGCCGGCGACGACGCCGGTCTCGAAGGCGACGCCAACTGAGCCCCACGCGCCAGGCCATCTGGCCGTCACACCCCCGTGACCGCCAGCAGGTTCAGCCCGATCACGCACAGCACCACCAGCACTCCGAACACGACGCCGACCCACCCGGCCCGGCCGCCCATGCCCCCGAAGTCCTGGGCGGAGAAGCCGAGCAGCACGGAGGTCGCCCCGGCGAGGCTGGCGAGGATGACAAGACCGACGCGTCCGCCAGGCATGGCGTGGAGGAGGGGCACGGCGTCGGGGAGGGCGAAGGCGCCGAGGAGGGCGCCGATCGCCAGGAACGAGACGGCCATCGCCGCCCAGCCCTGCCAGGCGTGACCACGTAACCTTCCGTCATGAAAGCGCTTTTCAAAGCAACGCGCGCACAGGCTCGCGCCGCGGATGTCGAGGGCGCACATGGTGCAGAGCGCCTCGGCGCAGTCGTCGCAGGTCTGGACGAGGGGGCGGGAGGGGTGGACGAGGCAGAGCTCGGCGAGGTCGCGTTGGGCGCGTGCTTCGGGGGAGGGGGGGGTGGGGTCGAGGGAGGGGTCGGCGTCCTCGGACTCGACGGCCTCGAGGTCGTCCAGGTCGTCGGGTTCTCCGCTCTTCTTGCGTCGTCGTCGTCTCGCCACGCTGTGGCCTCCTTGTCACCTGTGGTGGGCCTTCAGGGGCCGCGGAACACTGTCACGCCCAGCAACCAGACGATCCCCTGGAGGCACGCGAGCACGCCCAGCACCCAGGCCGCCCGGAGGTGCCATCGCCCCCGCAGCCACCGCGCCCGGTCCAGCGATCCTCCCGACGCGCGCGCCCGAAGGATCGCCACCGGCCCGAGCACGAAGCCCAGGACGACCACACCGCCGGCCGCCATGAGCGCCGCGCGCTGCGCATCTCCCTGCACCGCCGACCGGTCGATCTCCCGAAGCATCCGCTGCTTGCAGCCCTCGCACACGTAGTCGCCGAAGACGTCCACGCAGCAATCGTCGCAGCACGGGCGGCTGCACTGGTCGCAGTAGGCAAACATCCCCCGGTCCGGGTGCTGGTAGCACTGCCTCATACCGCCCTCCTCGCCGCACGCGCCGAGAGACTTCCCGGCACGCCTGATCTACCATCGCCCCCGACCCACGCACCGACTCGGCCCCCCGCACCGAGCCGCCCCGCGCCCTCGACAAGGAACCCCGCATGATCGAACTCTACCAATTCGACTTCTCTCCCTACTGCGTCAAGATCCGAGCGATCCTGAACGTCAAGCAGCTCCCCTATCGCACCGTCGAGATCCTGCCCCTGGTCACCCAGCACCGCGTCCGCCGCCTCACCGGCCAGTCGAAGGTCCCCGTCCTCAAGCACGGCCAGACCGTCATCCAGGACAGCTCCGAGATCGCGCTCTACCTCGACACCACCTGGCCCGAGCCTCGCCTCATCCCCACCGACCCCGCCCAGGCCCGCGCCTGCTTCCTCTGGGAGGACTGGGCCGACGAGGCCCTCGTGCCCCCCATCCGCGCCCTCGCCTTCGCGTCCGTCCTCGAGGACCCGCGCCTCGGTCGCGAGCAGCTCCCGCCCTTCGGCAACCTCGCCCTCGACCTCACGCTCCCCCACATGGTCCCCGTCATCACCCGCGCCATGATGCGCATGTACGGCATCGGCAAGCCCCAGGTCGCCGCAGCCACCCCTCGCCTCGAGCGCCTCCTGGCCTTCCTCACCGAGAGCGTCGACGGCCGCGACTTCCTCGTCGGCGATCACCTGACCCTGGCCGACATCACCGTCGCCTCCATCGCCCGCAACATCGATACCATCCCCGCGCTCCGACACAAAGCCTCCACCGCCCCCTTCTTCGCCTGGCGCGACCGCATCATGGCGTCCTGCAAGATCCCCACATAGACCGCCGTGAGCACCCCTGCTTGACGTCCGCCCACCCCACGCTTGACGCACATCGCCCCCCTCCACCCAACCTGTCAGTGAACACGAGCTCCGCCGGCCCCCGCGAGCCCGCAGCGTTCCATACCAACCCCGTCGACACCGCCAGGGTGCCTCACAGGTGTGCCGCGGTCGTCGATCCGCCGGCGGAGAGCGTGCGAGAGGGTTATCGGCAGGTCGAGGGGGATGTTGCGTAGAAAGTTGAATCTGGCCCTGCCGCCAACGGGCCCTCACCCCCCGGCCCCCTCTACCGTCATACGGGAGAGGGGGAGGCCCTCACCCCCCGGCCCCCTCTCCCCTCGACGGGTAGAGGGGGAGGCCCTCACCCCCCAACCCCCTCTCCCCTCGACGGGTAGAGGGGGGGTAGAACAGGGTTTTTACTTATGCAGCAAGAGCTTACTTGCCCGGCTCCCCCTCTACCCGTCGAGGGGAGAGGGGGCTGGGGGGGTGAGGGCCTCCCCCTCTACCGTCATACGGGAGAGGGGGCTGGGGGGTGAGGGCGGGCTGGGGGGTGAGGGCCCCGAAAAATCCCCCGAGGCTGGAAAACCCCCGCAGACCTGATAGTGTGTCCCGCCGAACGACTCGCCGAATCGCCCGAGCGCGACGTCCGAGACGTCTCGAGCGGCCTGACCGGGGTGCGCGGGCCGCCCATCCATCACCGCAGGGATTTTGTCATGCTCGACATCAGGGACATCCGTGAGCGTCCAGACGCGTACAAGAAAGCCGTTCTCGACAAGGGACTTGCTGACAAGACCGATATCGATCGGCTGCTGACGCTGGACACGCGGCGGCGTGAGCTGTTGCAGTCGTCGGAGGGGATGCGGGCGCGGCGGAACGAGCGCTCGTCGGCCATCCCGAAGCTGGGCAAGGAGGAGCGGCAGGCGGCCATCGAGGAGGTGCGGGAGCTCAAGACGCGGCTGGCCAGCGAGGAGGCCGAGCTGGAGCAGGTCGCCGCCGACTATGAAGACCTCATGCTGCGGGTGCCGACGGTGCCGGCCGACGATGTGCCCATCGGGAAGACCGACGCGGACAACGTGCTGGTGCGGACCTGGGGGACGCCGCGGACCTTCGACTTCGAGCCGAAGGACCATGAGGAGCTCGGGGAGCTGCTGGACATCCTGGACAAGCCGCGGGCGGTGAAGTTCGCCGGTGGGCGGGCGTACCTGCTCAAGGGCGCCGGCGCGATGCTGGAGATGGCCGCGATGCGGCTGGCCATGGACGTGGTCGTCGAGCGCGGGTTCACGCCGGTGCTGGGGCCGCTGATGGTCAACGCCATCGCGCTGCAGGGCACCGGGTTCTTCCCGTTCGGCAAGGAGGACGTGTTCCACCTCGAGAAGGACGACAAGTGGCTGATCGGCACCAGCGAGGTGCACCTCGTGTCCATCCACGCCGACGAGATCCTCGATGAGGCCGAGCTGCCGAAGAAGTACGCCGGGCACTCGGCGTGCTTCCGGCGGGAGGCCGGCTCCCACGGTCGCGACGCCCGCGGCGTCTACCGCGTCCACCAGTTCAGCAAGGTCGAGCAGGTCGTGGTCTGCAAGGACGACCTCGCCGAGTCCGACGCCCTGCACCACATGCTGCTGGCCAACTCGGAGGAGGTGCTCCACCGCCTCGAGCTGCCCCACCGCGTCATGGCGACCTGCACGGGCGACATGGGGCAGGGCAAGTACCGGGCGCATGAGGTCGAGACGTGGATGCCCTCGCGGGGGTCCTACAGCGAGACGCACTCCTGCTCGTCGCTGCTGGACTTCCAGGCCCGGCGGCTCGGCATCCGCTACCGCGACGCCGAGGACCGCATCCGGTTCTGCTACACCCTGAACAACACCGCCATCGCCTCGCCGCGCATCCTCATCCCCATCCTGGAGAACTACCAGAACGAGGATGGCTCCGTGGATGTGCCGACCGCGCTCCAGCCGTACATGTACGGGCTCACCCGCCTTGAGCCGAAGAAGCGGTAGTCTCCTCACGCCGCTCCCGCCCCACGACGACGAGGCTCGCCATGCTCCACCCCCGCGGCCGCACCTCCACACCCCGCGTTGCACTCCTCCTCGCACTCGCCGCCTGCGCCGCCGACCTCGACGAAGACCTCGAGGACGCCGAGCGCACCAGCGCCATCGAGATCCCCCTCAACCGCGTCGTCGTGGACTCCCTCGACGCCGACGGCGGCGACACCCGCGACTGGAAATTCTTCTCCGTCCCCGCCGATGGCCTCGTGACCCTCACCGTCGGCTTTGACCTCGAGAGCACCCAGCCCGCCGTAGAGATGACCAACGCCGTCGGCCAGGTCTTGAGCGATCTCGATGTGCCCGACTCCACCGTCGGTGTCCGCCGCCTCTCCATCCAGGCCGAGCCCGGCAACTACTACCTGCACCTGAGCTGCGCCCGCGGCTCCACCGACTACTCGGTCGAGGTCCTCTTCGAGCCCCGCGGTGAGAACACGCTGCCGACGCCTGAGTGAGCGGCGCCTGGGCCTTCTCCTCATGCTCGCCACCTGGACACATGATCAGCCATGTCTGGTCGACCTCCGACACGGAGTCGATGCCGTGTTCACCGCGTGGTGCGGCGCTCAACCACTGCTCATCCGCGCCACTGTTGCGTGTCCAGGTGACGAGCTTGTGGTCAACGCTGACGCCCCTCCCTCGGCGTCTCTCCCGCATCGCCGGCGGCGTCGCGCCCTTACTGCGCAGGAATACCCCATGAAGCCCAAGGCCCTCCACCTGCTCGGCTCCAACGTCTTCATGCACGTTCCCAGCCGCGTCACCTTCACAAGCCATTCGGAGCATAGATGCCGATGGATCCGACGTAGATTCTGGCTCCAGGTGGCGTCTGATGTGAGAGAACGAACCCAGAAGCCCATGAACGAACAGAAGGCATATCTTGAAAATAGAAAAAAACAAGAAAACAAGGCGAATATTTTCAAACGGCTTCTCAGAAGCCATCCGGAAAGGAATGGCCGAGTTGGCGAGTTCCAGGTGCGTCAGATGTGGCTTTGAGGAGTCTCCATTGGGGCAGCGCCCCATGGGGACGACGATAAGCCGCAGATGG
>Ga0100377_1002162_pt1 | contig 16636 bp, 17 predicted proteins | sample CryGeymeta201501_FD_83664 | JGI IMG/M metagenome (GOLD analysis project Ga0100377, IMG submission 83664) | Groundwater microbial communities from Crystal Geyser aquifers in Utah, USA - Crystal Geyser metaG 2015-01 | ecosystem: Environmental > Aquatic > Deep subsurface > Groundwater | place: USA... | reverse complement strand
GTTGAACTCGCAAGCTCGGTTCACAAATTTTCTACGATTTAAGTAATACCAACAAATTTAGTTATTTTCAATAGCCCAAATTTGGGTATTACTATTCCGATAATTATCGGAAGGGATTAACCGCTTTGCATCCCACAGCCCTTCGCACATTCATACAATTCGCTTCGCTTTTGCATGAATAAAGCGGGTTAACGAAGCGATAGCGGAGTTGAACCGTATCGAGAACTTTAAAAATTAAACCATTGCTAAGAATTCATTTTCATCTATAATTTTCACTCCCAACTCTTGGGCTTTTTGTAATTTACTTGGTCCCATGTTTTCTCCTGCAACAATATAATTGGTCTTTTTAGAAATGGAACCAGCAACTTTTCCGCCATTTTGTTCTATGGTATTTTTTAGCTCATCACGAGAAAACAAACTAAATACTCCCGAAACTACAAAGGTTAATCCCTCTAATTTGGTAGAAGTTGCTAAAAGTTGCTCCTCTGACAATGAAAAGTTTAATCCTTTCTGCTGAAGTCTATCCACCAATTCTTTGTTGGTAGGAGTTGCAAAAAATTGAACAATACTTTCCGCAATTTTATCGCCTATTTCATCAGCCACAATTAATTCCTCTATTGTAGCATGGGCAATGTTTTCAATGTTTTTAAAATGCTTAGCTAATTTTTTAGCCACCGTTTCACCAACATAACGAATACCAACAGCAAAAAGTACTCGTTCAAAAGGCACTTGTTTACTTTCTACTAATCCATCTAAAATATTTTGCACTTTCTTTTCCTTAAATCCTTCTAAAGCAACTAATTGTTCAAAAGTAAGTTCATATAAATCAGCACTATTTTTAATTAAGTTTTTATCTACCAAAAGGTCTATGGTTTCTTCACCTAAACCATCAATGTTCATGGCTTTTCGGCTGATAAAATGTGAAATTTTTCCTTTAATTTGTGGTGGGCATCCCCATTCATTTGGACAAAAATGTTTCGCATCTCCTTCGGTTCTTATAAGTGCTGTATTGCATTCTGGGCAATGAGTAATGTAGGTAACTGGTTCAGAAAAAATATCTCGTTGAGTAGCTTCAATACCTACAATTTTCGGAATAATCTCTCCACCTTTTTCAACAAAAACAGTATCGTTTATTCTAATGTCTAGTTTTTCAATTTGGTCGGCATTATGCAACGAAGCTCTTTTTACTGTAGTTCCTGCAAGCTGCACAGGCTGTAAATTAGCAACAGGTGTAATTGCTCCCGTTCTTCCAACTTGATACGTAATCTCAAGCAATTTGGTCTTTACTCGTTCTGCTTTGAATTTATATGCAATTGCCCATTTTGGCGATTTGGCTGTCATGCCCAGTTCTTGCTGTTTGTCGTAGTTGTTTACTTTAATAACTACGCCATCTATATCAAAATCTAACTCATGTCGGGCTTTATCCCAATAGTTGATAAACTCAAAAATGTCATCAACAGAATTGCATTTAGCGATAAATTTTTTCTCTGATAAAGGCACTTTAAAACCCCATTCTTTTGCTTTTTCTATGGCTTCAAAATGTGTAACAAAAGGTAAATTTTCTCCCATTACAAAATACAAATAAGAGTCTAATTTACGTTGAGCAACAACAGCAGAATCTTGCATTTTTAATGTTCCTGAAGCTGTATTTCTGGCATTAGCATAAAGTTGTTCGCCAATTTCTTCCTTTTCTTTATTGAGTTGCTCAAATACTTTGTGTGGCATAAAAACTTCACCTCTAATTTCAAATTCATCAGGAAAATCGCCTTTTAATTGTAACGGAATAGAACGGATAGTTTTAACATTTTCTGTAATATCATCTCCTTGCACACCATCTCCACGAGTTATTGCTCTATCTAATTTTCCATTTTTATAAGTAATTCCAATCGCTACCCCATCATATTTCAATTCGCACACATATTCAATATCACCATCCACCAATTTTTTGATACGATTTTCAAAATCAGCAATTTCTTCTTTACTATAACTATTGCTCAGAGAGAGCATGGGGTATTTGTGTTTAACGGTATCAAAATTTTTGGTAATAGCTCCTCCAACACGCTTGGTAGGAGAATGTTCATCTGCAAATTGAGGAAATTCACTTTCTAGTTGTTGCAACTCTTCCAATAGCATATCAAAATCATAATCACTAATGGTAGGGTTAGAAAGTGCATAATAATTATAGTTGTGCTGATTAATTACCGCAATAAGTTGTTTTATTCTTTCTTGAGCTTGTTCCGAGGTCATTTTTAATTAGAGATTAAAAATTAGAGATTAGAGATTCATCACTAACACCTAATTTGCACACCTCCAAATTTCCACATTTCCACATTGATTTGGTAATTTTGTCAAACAATTTTTCAGCAAATGGATAAACTTCAACAAGGCAAAGATTTTTTTGAACAAGCAGCGTACGATAAAACAATTTTAGTTTTATCTCAATTCTTAGAAGAAAACATCAATCATGCTGATGCCTTGTATTACCGAGCAATTAGTTACCGAAAAGTAGGTGATTTCAAAAGTTCTATTGTTGATTTTACTGCAATGCTCAAAAAATTGCCTGAAGAACCTTCCATATATAGCGAACGAGGCGTTTCCTATTTCCACAACAAACAAATCGACTTAGCCTTAAAAGATATGGATAGAGCTGTTGAGTTTGAGCCTAGCAACCCTTATCGCTATTCGAGTAGAGCCTTTATTTTAGCCTATAAAGATGTTGATGCTGCAATTCTAGATTACAAAAAAGCCATCGAATTAGACCCGAAAGATGATATTGCCTATAATAATTTAGGTTTGTTGGAAGAAAATGCAGGAAGATTTAAGGATGCTCAAGAAAGTTATAAAAAATCGAATGAACTCATTGGTTACGAACCAGAAAAGAGACAGCAACAAGAAGAACCCATTGTAGAAAAAGAAGCAACTAAAACCATAGGAAATGTGCTTAAAAGTTTATTTACTTCTGCAGCAGCCCGAAAAGATTTATGGCAGTTTGTGAAAAATATTTTTGGGAAGAGGGATTAACTTGGTTATAGTAAAACTAGTTGCATTGTTCTATGCAGCATTTCCTTCCATTGGTTTGATGTTTTTCAATTCGTTTTCTTTTTGAAGCTTTTCTTCTTCAAGGTCGTAATCATCTTGCAATCCAAGCCAAAATTTTGCACTTACTCCAAAAAATTTTGCAAAACGTAAGGCAGTATCAGCAGTAATTCTTCTATTCCCTTTAATAATTTCACTAATTCTTGTTTGTGGCAAAAAAGTATCTTTTGCTAATCTATATGCTGAAATACCAAGTGGGTCTAGAAATTCTTCTTTTAAAATTTCTCCTGGGTGTATATTTTTCAATGTTTCCATAGTTATTTTTTTAGTGATAATCAACAATTTTAATTTTATAAGCGTGGTTATGATTCCAAACAAAAATAATTCGCCATTGATTATTGATTCTTATACTATAATATTCAGATAAATTACCTTTTAACTTCTCTAATCTATTTGCAGGAGGAACTCTAAGGTCATTTATTTCCTGTTCATTATTAATCATTCTTAGTTTTCTTCTGGCAATGTTTTGAATCTCGTTTGGTAATTTTTTGGATTGAAATCCATTCCATATTTTTTCAGTTTCTTTATCTCCAAACGATTTAATCATACTAACGCTATAAATTACTAACGTCAAAAGTAAGTAAAATTTGTTTGTTATGCAAATTTGAAGGGAGTAATGTTGAAATAAAACTATTATTTCCTTTCCTGCTCCAATTGTACACTCACGCTATCAATATGTCCGCCAAGGGGAACATTTAATTTAGAAACTTTTATTTTTATTTTATCTATGGTAGGAAATTCAGCAAAAAGTGCATTGATACAACGCTGAGAAACATGCTCTAAAATTTTAGACGGAATGGCCATTTGTTGTTTGATAACCTGAAAAACTGCCTGATAATTTACTGTGTCGTAGATGTTGTCGGTTTGCGAAGGAGTAGTTAAATCTACATCTAACTCTACATTCACTAGAAAGTTGGTGCCAATAGCCGTTTCTTCTTTAAAACAACCATGATACGCATAAATTTTTATTCCTTCAACAAGTATTTTTCCCATAGTTTTTTAGTTAAAAGTACTTAGGAGTACTTACAAGTGCCTTGAGTATTTAGGAGTTTAAAGTTAAATAAACATTACATTCACACAATTTCTAATTTCCAATAACCTCAAACCTCTATTATTTTCCCGCAGATATCGCTGATTATCGCAGAATTAACTAATTCCTAACGCCTAATGCCTAATGCCTTTCTTCTAATTCACAATCTTCTCCATTCCCACATCCATCCTTCTCAAGGTTTCATCTTTGCCCAACAGCGCACAAATTTCAAACATAGATGGTCCCATGCCCATTCCAGTTATCAATACTCTAAAGTTGGGCAATACCGCTCCAAAACCCAATCCTTTTTCTTCTATAAAACTTTTAAAAGCTACTTCAATATTGGCAGCATTAAAATCAATAATGTTAACTAAAACAGCTCTTAATTCTTTAATGATTTCGGGTGTTTCAGGCTTCCATTTTTTACTTACGGTTTGCTCATCATACTTACTTGGAGCGACAAACAAATAGTCTTCAGTCAATAAATCATTGATAAAAACGGCTCTTTCTTTCATTAATCCGCAATATTGTGTTAGAAAACTATCGCTTGGCATGGCAAAACCTTTTTCTGCTACCAATGGTTTAACATAAGCTGCTAACTCTTCATTCGATTTACTTCTTAGGTATTGAGCATTGAACCAACGGGTTTTTTCAGGGTCGAATTTTGAACCCGATTTACCTACTTTTTCTAATGAGAAAGTTTGAATTAACTCTTCCATAGAAAAAATTTCTTGTGTAGTTCCAGGATTCCAGCCTAATAATGCCAACATATTAATAAAAGCATCCGAAAAATAACCACTTTCTCGGTAGCCTGATGAAATTTCTCCCTCAGGAGATGTCCATTGAATGGGGAAAACAGGGAATCCTAATCTATCACCATCTCGTTTGCTTAATTTACCGTTACCATCAGGTTTTAAAATTAATGGTAAATGAGCAAATTGCGGCATTACATCTTCCCAACCTAAATATTGGTATAACAATACGTGCAACGGCCCTGAAGGTAACCATTCTTCTCCTCTAATAACATGCGTAATTTTCATTAAATAATCATCTACAATGTTTGCCATGTGGTAGGTTGGCATTCCATCAGATTTGTACAACACTTTATCATCTAAATTGGTGGTTTGAACCACAACCCAACCTCGAATTAAATCTTTAAATTTTACTTCTTCGTTTCTTGGGATTTTAATTCTAACCACATAAGGCTCGTTGTTGTCCAATCTTTTTTGAACTTCCTCCGCAGAAAGAGAAAGTGAATTTTTCATTGAATTACGAGTGTTGATGTTGTACTGTGGAGCAGCAACACCAGCTTTTTTTAGGTTTTCACGCATGGTTTCCAACTCTTCAGGTGTGTCGAAAGCATAATACGCATGACCAGATGCTAATAATTGGTCAACATATTTTTTATAAATTCCTGCTTCTTTTCTTTCGGACTGACGGTAAGGGCCGTATTCTCCACCTACACCCACACCTTCGTCAATTTTTAAACCGCTCCATTTCAGGGCTTCAATAATGTAATCTTCAGCACCTTTTACATAACGAGTTTGATCGGTATCTTCAATACGCAACAAAAAATCGCCACCGTGTTTTTTGGCAAATAAATAGTTATACAATGCTGTTCTAACACCTCCAATGTGTAAAGGCCCTGTCGGACTTGGGGCAAATCTTACTCTCACTTTTCTTTCCATGTGGTTTAAAAATTTAAGGGGCAAAATTAATATTTATAGCGTAAGAAAAGCGTATAAAATGGAATAAAAAAGATGAAGTTGATTTGTTGTAGGTGAGATTGATTATATTTATTGTGGACCTTTCCAAAAGTTCAAAACTTTTGGAAAGGTTAACTAATCTACATTTGAACGTGAGCTAAAAGTAACTAATATCACTCACTCAGCACAGCTGAGCGAGTGGAGAGAGTAAAAATCTAAATTATTTAGTCTCACTATTCTCTTCCAATAGGTATTTCAATGCTATATGCGTTCCATCTTTTTCATTAACTATATAAAATCTTCGCAACTCACTATTGCCCCCATACTCAATGATAAATAAATCACCATTTTTTCTTCTTGTTTCTATTTGATGGGTATTTTTTCCATAACTATCATGTGTTCCATCTATAAAATCTTCTGCCTTAACTATTTCTTCATACCATTCTATTTTTCCTGCTTCATGAGAATCAACAGTTTGCATTTGCATAATGTAATAAACATTACCGTATTTTTTATTTCCTACCCTTTTTAATCGAAGAGTAGAAGCTATTAATGACTCACCATTGATTCCTTTAATAATTAAGAGGTCTCCCTCATTATATTTTGAATACACATATTCTCCATACCAGTAAGTTGCAGTAATTAATTTAAACTCTTCGAATGTTTTTTGTGCTTTTACATTAATAACTATTAAAACTAAAATTAATACAAGACCTATTTGCTTTGTTAGTGCTTTCATGGTGTTAAGTTTTAGAGGTGAATAAATTTTTAGCAAACAGACTATAACCCCAATTAGAGTTAGGAAATATTATGAGTCAAAAAGAAGTTATTGCGTGAAATACTAAACAAAAAACTTAATATTTGTTAAAATATTGTTTGTTTAGGTAAAAAATAAACTATTGCATATTTTTTTGAAACAGATGAACTAGTTTCAACTGTTATACAAGGAAAACCTACTTTTTATAGCCCTCGTTAATCAAAAAAAAAGTAGCTACATTGTAGCTACTTTTTTTAATTACTTTCTCAATACTAATTAAGCCTCTCCTAATGGGTTATCTGCACTTTGAGTAACGCTATCAATGAAACGTCCATTAACAATATTGAAAGAAATAGACCCTAAAACTAGTTCTTTCCCACCATTATCATTTGGTGTTTGAAAAACATACTTGTTTCCATCATGTCCGTCTATCATTCCTACACCTTGAGTTGTTCCTTTATTTCCTGGAGGATACAATTGTTTTAAATCTCCTGTTGCCATAATTTAATTTTTTTAATTTCTATAAAATAGAAGGTTAATAAATATTTTTTTTCGAAAATATAAAAAATAATTTAATTATCGGGCAATTTAAAAAAAAAAATTATATCTTGGCTTACTATTTATGAAAAAATTACTTTTTATATTATTCTTTATTTCTTTTGTCACTTTTGATGTATTTGCTAATTCAACATATCGAATTGACAGCATATTAACTCATGTATCCGATTATACAGAAAGTGTTCTAGATTTAAGATTAATTTCCGATAAAGAGTTACTTGAACACCTTAACACCCCTATCAATGATTTAGCAAAGTGTAAAATTTACAATGCCTTATGTTGGCGAAATTTTAATTCTGACCCTCCAAAAGCAATGGAATATGCTCAATTACAGCAACCTTTAGCAGAAAAATCGGGCAATCAAGATGCGATTATTGCTTCTTACGATAATATGGCATTTCTTTATAGCGGATTTAATGAGAATGAAAAAGCCATTACCTATATGTTAAATGTATTAAAGATAAAAGAAGCCATTAATGATAATTCAGGAGTTTCCACCAGTTTAACTGGTTTAGGAAGTATTTATTATAGAATGAATAATTTCAAATTAGCACTCAACTATTTTAATCAAGCATTAGCCATTGAAAATAAAATTAATACTATAGAAATTGAAGGTAAAAGAAGGAAAGCTGCAATGAGTGGAAATATTGGTTTGTGTTATGTTGAACTTGGTGAAATTGACAAAGGATTAGAAACTTATTTAGAAACTATTGATATCTACATTAAGAATAACATGGAAAAAGAGGCATCAACAACTTATTTGAATATTGGAGCAGTCTATTTAAAACACAAAAAAAATTACGATAAAGCATTACAATATTTTAAGTTAGCTGCTAAATCGACAAATGAAAATATGAGTTTATTGAGTTCTATACATCGAAATTTATCAGAAGTTTATAACTATAAAAGTGACTATGTAAAAGCATTGTATCACGGAAAAAAAGGAATTGAATACGCTAATTTGTCGAATGATAAAAAATCAATTTTAGAAGCTAATGAAAATCTATCTAAAATATATTATGATCAAAAAAAATACGATTTAGCTTTTCAACACTTTCAAATTGCTTTTGAGCTAAAAGATTCTATTTTTAATGAAAGCTCATCGCAACAAATTGCTGAAATGCAAACCTTATACAATGTTGAAAAAAAGGAAACAGAAAATGAATTGTTGAAAACACAAAATGAATTAGGAAAAGTTGAATTAGCACGAAAATCTACGCAACAACTTTACTTAATTATGAGTTTGATTTTAGCCGCTATTATTGTAATTTATATCATGTATAGTTTAGCTCAAAAGAAAAAAACCAATAAAATCCTTAATCAAAAAAATGAACAAATTTCTACCAAAAATAAAATCATTGAAGAAAAAAACAAAGATATTACCGATAGTTTGAATTATGCTAAGCGTATTCAAAATGCTATTTTACCCGAAGAAAATTTATTGTTAAAGCACTATGATTCTTTTATCTATTACTTGCCTAAAGACATTGTTTCTGGTGACTTTTATTGGATAAAAGAAATGGGTAACAAACTTTATTTTTCTGTAGTGGATTGTACAGGACATGGGGTTCCTGGAGCATTTATGAGTATTATTGGATTTAATTCGCTCAACCGCATAGTAGAAGATTTGCAGATAGCTGAAACGGGATTAGTATTAGATAAACTCAATGAATTGGTAATTAACTCCATCAGAAAACAAGATAAAGATGGTATTTCTGTTAGAGATGGTATGGATTTATCTTTCTGTTGCATTGATTTAGAAACCAAGATGCTTCAATTTTCAGGGGCAAATAATTCTTTGTATATTTTAAGAGCCACCTCAAATGACCGTGCCGACATACCAATTTCTATGACCGAAAATGGGTGCAATTTATTGGAAATTAAAGCCGATAAAATGGCTATAGGTGGAGCAGAAAACTCAAAAAATTATCAAACTCATCAGGTGCAATTGCAAAAAGGAGATGCCATTTATTTATTTTCTGATGGCTATGCCGATCAATTTGGAGGTCCAAAAGGAAAAAAATTCATGTACAAACGCTTTAAAGAATTGATTCTTTCCATACAAGAAAACACTATGAGCATCCAAAAAGAAACAATCAATAAAACCATGCTCGACTGGAAAGGCGATTTAGATCAAATTGACGATATCTGCGTGATTGGAGTTCGTGTTTAACGAACGAACAAGAATGCCTAAATATCACAATCCTCGTAAATAAAAAAACGGGATTGATGATATTTGCGTGATGGGTGTAAAAATTTGATTTAGAATTTATAAAAACTCAATAGGTTCTGTTAACTAATGAATTCAAATCTTTAATTTTCTCCAATTTCCTTTTTTCAAATACCATAAAGAAAATAATCCTAATAACCCAAAATAGATAAACTCAGAACACCAAACCACAGGCAAAGAAGCTTTGAATTCTATAGCAATAAAATAGGCTGCTACCAAATAAATAGAAATTGTAGTAGCTTCAATAAGAAGTGAAACTTTGGTGTTACCAGTTCCTGAAACCCCATTGAATAAAATAAAAGCAATGCAAAAGAAAAACATGGTTAAATTAATTACCCGCAGCGTGGGAATGGCATCGTTTATTAAGTTAATATCTGGAGTATAAAAACCTATAATTTGTTTTCCAAAAAGCAAACTTAACAAGCCTAAAAACATAGTTGAACATAAACTTAACACCAAAACCCTTTTAATAAGCGTCATCACTTTATATTCTCTTTTTTGTCCGATAAGATTACTCACCAATGTGTTGGTTGCAGAGCTAAATCCAAACAAAGGAATCATAAGTACCATATAAATACTACGGATGATATGAGAAATGGCTAATTCTTTTTCTCCTAATTTCTCAATAATCACAAAAAAAATAAACCATGAACTAATTGCTAAAAAATTTTGGAGCATGATGGGACTTCCTATTTTAGTGGTTTTGTTAATAATTTCCCAATTGATTTTTCTGAATTTGAACAGTTCAAATTGTTTCACAAAAGCATTTCTTTTGGTGTAGCCCACCAAATAGAAAAATGCTACAACTTCTGCTAAAACAGAAGCTATTGCAGCTCCTTTTACTTCCATTCTTGGAAAACCATAATGCCCAAAAATAAGTACATAATCAAAAAATACATTCACTAACATCATCACTATAGTTGTACGAATTAATACTTTAGTGTTGGTTGTCCCAATATAAAAAGCGATAAAAACAAAGTTGAGAAAATGAAAAAGTACTCCGAAAGAACGGTAATACAAAAACTCTATTGTTGAAGCATATATAGCAGGCGAAGAAGTTATTTGTTCTAATAAGTAGGGAGCAACAAGATGTAAAAAAAGAAAAACAAGCAGTGCAATAAAGGATAGTAAATAGATGGTTTGATCGAAAATAGCACCGATTTGAGCAAAGTTTTTTTCACCATTTCTTCTGCCCATAATAATTTGAGCTCCTGTGCTTAAACCAACTCCCGTAAGTATGAGTACAAAGTAAAAAATACCAGCATTACCAGCAGCTCCAAGGGCAACATGATTTAATTGTCCAAGAAAAACAGTATCAGTAACTGTAATTACGTTAAGAGCAACATTGCTTAAGATAATAGGAAGAGCAACTTTCCAAATACTTTTGTAGTTAATGGTTGCTTGCAAAATTATAGATGTTGAAAAAAACTAAAATTGACATTTCCATATTTTCGTTGTTGAAAAAAATTAGGATGAGAAGTGAAATTTACAAATTTATCGTGCTCCAAAATGAACCAACCATTGGTTTTGAGCCAATTATTTTTGAAAATTAAATCAGGAATTTCTATTACTTCTTTTAATTGGTAAGGAGGGTCTGCAAAAATTAAATCAAATTGCTGTGTTGCTCTTTGTAAAAACCTAAAAACATCTTGCTTAATTATTTGCAAATTTTTTAGTTCTAAACTATTGCTTGTTTCTTTCACAAAACGGACACAATGATTATTAGCATCAACACTGGTGATGTTTTTTGCTCCTCGTGAAGCAAATTCAAAAGAAATATTACCTGTGCCACAAAATAAATCTAATACAGACAGTTCATCCATATCAAAACTATTTTCAATGATATTAAACAAACCTTCCTTTGCATAATCAGTTGTTGGTCTAACTGGCAATTGCTTTGGGGCTTGAAGTGTTTTTCCCTTGAATTTTCCGCTAATTATTCGCACAAATATTGTTGAAAAAGTGAATAATAAAAAGCCGCATTTATATCGTCAAAAACATAACTCAATTTAAGAGGAGAGTCTTTCATCAACGCTCGTTTTGGGACAATAGTTACTTCATTAATATAGGTATATAAAAGGTTGTATATGGTTGAATTTTTTTCTACTTCTCCAAGCAATCTAATACTTGCTTGTTTGTTATCAATTTTTTGTTGTTCCAGCACAAATAATAAATAGTAAATAAAATCTTCACTGGTTTGGTAGTCAAATGAATTATACAATTCCAACTGTTGATTTTTTATTATTAGTATCTGAAATGAATTAGGTAATACATGCACATCCACTAATGACAAAGCATTTGTAGATTTCGCATATAACAAACTTGCTTCAATTAATGAAGTAGAAAAATGACAGATTCTTTTGTTATTAACCTCTGAAAAAGGATTAATTAAATAATCGGGGATAGCAAAAATATTTTGTGCAGCTAAGTTTGTGAAACCGTCATAAAAAAACACATCTTCATTTAGCGGTAAAAAGTTGAACTGATGGTAGGTTGCTAATTCGCTCTTATTAAAGACAGCATTAGGCAAAATAGTAGCTCTATCATTAACATAAGCAATGTTAATGGATTGATATTGAATTTGTAGAAAGGGATTTTTTTTAATAAATTCTGTTAAAGGTTCGGTTAGCCCATGAAATGTAAAAACATCATTCAGAAGATAAACAGAAAGTCCAATAAATGTATTAGAATCTGTATCTAATATAGTTATCTTAATATCAGTTTTACTAATTTGCAGGTAGAGTTTATAAGATGATGCCTTTTGTTTAGAAAAAGATTTATCAATTAAATGAATATGGGGAGAAAGGTTCAATGCTTATGTTTGATGTTAAAATTAAAGGCTCCAAAATGGATGTATGATACCACGAAGTAGCACCGTAGGTAAATTTCCCTTTTACTATTTTCATCAGTTAATAGGAACCACAAGGTTTTTACTACATTACTCTAACGCTTACTTCCAATTACCATTTGTTGTAGATTCTTCCATAGATCCTACAGCAACAAAGGCATCTAAATCAACTCCTTCGTTTTTTAAATCTAAACCAGTATAAACGTCTTTGTAGGCTGCTTTAACTTCAAAAACTTTCACTTTCACTTTTCCTTTTTCAATTTCTCCCGATGCCATTTCAAATTCTTTTCCTTCTGCGAAAGGTATCAAATTTATTTTACTCACTACTTTATCGAAATTTTCTTTAAATAATTCTTCTCTTACAGGAATTTTAGTTGTATCTCTTATTATTATTCCTAAAGCAATTGCTTTAGATTCTTGTCCTATTAAACTATCTGGCAAATTTCCTTTCGAATAAATAATTATCAAAGAATCATTGGTTAAAAAATCAATCAACTGTGTAAAATTTGAGGCATATTCTCCTCTAATTTTTTTATATTCTACTTGTGCATCTCTAATTTGTTCCAAACGCTCTTGCACAACATGATTTCTCTTTTTAATTTCTGCAGTTAACTCAATTTTACTCTGAATGGAATTGTAATTCATATATGCAGCTATAGCAATTAATACTACAAAAACAATTTTTACAATATTTAATATCATAGGTGATAACCCTACTAACACATATTTTGATAAAAAATATAAAGCTACAGCTGATAAGATAATAATTATAAGTAATCCCATAGTTAATTATTTAAACGAATTTTGAAAACAAAACTACTATTTTTTTTATTGAATATACTCAAACTTAGCAGATTTTCAGAAGAAAAATGCTTAGTATGAGTAATACTCGAAACCTAAGTGTATCTACCTTCCGAAAACATATTTGGTTTCGGTATAAGTAACTGCGAATTTAAAATTAATATTGTAGTAATATTGTTTTTTTACTAAGAAGTTGTTTAGAGTTTAATTATGCACAATCAGTTTTATCAATTATTACTTCAACATTTTGGGTTTAAACCAACTCAAAAACAGCAGAAAGTATTGGGTGCATTAACTGATTTTGTTTTTCATCAACAAAAAAGAAGTTTGTTTGTGCTTAAAGGTTATGCCGGAACAGGAAAAACTTCTATTATTGGAGCGTTAGTAAAAACCTTACCTCAATTTAATTTAGAATCGGTATTATTGGCACCAACAGGAAGAGCTGCAAAAGTACTGTCTAATTATTCGCAAAAACCAGCCTTTACCATTCATAAAATGATATACCAATTGAAAAGTGGGGGAGATGGTTATACTCGTTTTAGTATAAAACAAAATAAATTTCAAAACACTATTTTTTTGGTTGATGAAGCTTCTATGATTAGTGATGTTGGGAGCTTAGTAAACAACAGTTGGGAAAACCAAAAAGGCTTGTTAGATGATTTGTTGGAATATGTTTACAGTGGCATCAACTGTAAATTGATTTTTATTGGAGATACCGCTCAATTGCCTCCCGTGGGGGTGGAAGAAAGTCCAGCTTTAGATGAGGATTTGCTGCATAAAAACTATTATTTGTATCCCGAATTTTATGAGTTGGATGAAGTAGTGAGACAAGCTCAGGATAGTGAAATTTTATCGTTAGCTACTTTTATTAGGGCAAAAATTAATACTAAAAAAGTTGAACTACCCATGTTTCCTGAAATAGTAGATACAACGGATGTACAATTAATAACTGGACTGGAGTTAGAAGATGAATTAAGTGATGCTTACAGTAAGTTTGGAGATGAAAATGTAATGGTAGTTTGCCGAAGTAACAAAAGAGCCAATTTGTTTAATTTGCAAATTAGAGCAAGAATAAAATGGTTGGAAGAAGAAATTGCCGCAGGCGATTATATGATGGTGGTAAAAAACAACTATTTTTGGCTAGACAGCCTCCCCCCAGCACCCTCCGAAGGAGGGGGAGATTTTTCTAAGGTAGGTTTTATTGCCAATGGCGATATTATTGAGATTTTAAAAATTAGAGGTTTTGAAGAAAAACATGGGTTTAGGTTTGCCAATATTACTATACGCATGGTGGATTATCCTAATGAACCAGATTTAGAAATTAAAATTCTGATGGACAGTATTCTTTCTGATGCTCCATCATTATCATCGGGAAAATTTAGGGAGTTGTATGATGCCATTTCGGAAGAATACGGATACGAGCCCAACAGGAAAAAACGCAACGAATTAATTCGTAAAGATGCTTACTATCAGGCATTGCAAGTAAAGTTTGCTTATGCTATTACTTGTCATAAATCTCAGGGCGGACAATGGGATGCAGTTTTTGTTGAGCAAGGTTATCTTACCGAAGAAATGATTAATGTAGAATATTTGCGATGGCTTTATACAGCCATTACCAGAGCTAAAAAGCAATTGTTTTTAGTCAACTTTAATCCTGCTTTTTTTGAGGGAGAGAAAACTTGACAGGTTTAGCGTTACTTTAATTTTTTAGTGTTATTTGGAGTTTGTAACTGCAAGTATAGATGTGGTTATTTTATTTTTATCATTTTTCGTTTTTTTTTTGTTAAAAACAATAATAATATTAATCACTCGGCACAGCCGAGCGACTGTGTGTGGCGGAAAAGCAGAACAGTAAAGGAGTAGAGAGCAAAAGGGCTTAGATGTTGAAAACTTTTTATTTTAGCCTATATTTTAAGGATTGAACACCGCATTGCAAATGCTATTAAATAAAAAAGCGTAGTTATAAACTACGCTTAGTTGAGGACGCTTGCGGCAGCGAGAGGGTTAGTTGTCTTTTAATTATACGATTCTTAAAATTTTCAGCATCTTTTAACTCAAGTTCGATTAAATTATAGCAAACATCATAAATTGTATTATGACAAAAAGTAATTGAATCTTGATAGTAATTAATACTTCCTGTTTTACTTCTAGGCAATTCTATTTTTAGATTTTTCCCATTATGATTAATAACAGGATATTTATTAAAATCTATAATATTAGTATCGTTATTATCAATCAAAAATGAATAGACATTTAAGGTATCATTTGATAATTCAAAATATAAACCAGAATTTTTACTTACTGAGGATATCCAAGCAGTATTACTATTTTTTGACGAACAACCTAAGCTAAATAAAAAAATTAAACTGAGAATAATTTTATTTAATAGCTGGATTTTTTTGTCTAACAGGTTTTGCATCTTTTTTAAGTGGTGTGTATTTATATTTTATAAATTCTGAGGTAGGAACAGTATATGAATAACTTCTAAAATCATATAATTTATCATGCTCACTCCTTGAAAAAGCAGGTCTAGAATTTTTCTTGAAAATATCTTCCCCAAAGGTTGTTAATTCTTTTGATAATAGAGTTATTGTAAAATTAGTTAATGTCTTTCTTTCTTTCTTTATTAATAGGCTAATAATCAAGTCTTTGAAATAATCCATCTCCAGAAGCTAAATACAATGTTCCAACAGTTCTAGCAGTAGTATAATCATCCACACCGCTGCCGCAAGCGTCCCGCTTGTGGTTTCTATTATTTTTAAATCAAGCATAAATTTACTAAACCTTTTTCATTACAAAAATCTTTTGCACTACTATATTTCTAACTTTTATTTACCACAAGCGGGACGCTTGCGGCAGCGAGAGGATTAGTAAACCTCAAACTACGGACAGTTTGTGAGACTAAAGATCTACTTCCATCTGTTATTTAGAACATTTATTAATAATATATTCAAAATTCAAATCTTCACTATAAAGTGAATCTATTTCTAGTGTATTTCCAGAAAATATATTACTAGTTACCGAGGAAGATAAACGAATAATTCCTAATTCCAGTCTTTTGTCCATAATTATAAAGTCCTCATTATTGAACATATCAATATGAGTAATTTTATATTCATTAAAGACATTTTGTATAAATTCTTTAACAATCTCATTTTGGGGTGTCAAATTAATATATTTCTGTTCTCTTGTTATTAAATAAGGGTAATATGTTCCTCCTCTTATATTAGCAACAGACACATCTATTAATCCACAATTAAAATTATCATTCCAAATTATTTTTCTAATCCAAAATATTTTCTTCTTGTTAACATTTTTAGATTTTGGGTATTGACATATAATATCTTTTAAAACATTAGGCGAAGCTTTTTCCTGAATATTTTCAATATTAGTTATTAATTTTATCGAAGAACACGAAAAAATAACTAATGAAAATAATAGAAATAAGATATTTTTAGTCTCCTCCTTTTTCATCATATAATTTTTGTTCCAATTCTCTCGATCTAGGTTCTACCCCCCCCCCGCTGCCGCAAGCGCAATGTCATTAAGTTAAGGTGTAAACATCTGTTTTTCAAAGAAAAAGTCTTTTGTTTTTAAATTGTTTAGGTTT
>Ga0100377_1002158_pt1 | contig 16646 bp, 16 predicted proteins | sample CryGeymeta201501_FD_83664 | JGI IMG/M metagenome (GOLD analysis project Ga0100377, IMG submission 83664) | Groundwater microbial communities from Crystal Geyser aquifers in Utah, USA - Crystal Geyser metaG 2015-01 | ecosystem: Environmental > Aquatic > Deep subsurface > Groundwater | place: USA... | reverse complement strand
GCCCGGAGAGGGTGACCACGCGGCCACCAAGCTCGGTCACTTTCTGCACGACGCCCCAGGCCACGTTGCCGAAGCCGGACATGGCAACGGTCTTACCGTGGAAGTCGTGGCCAAAGCGCTTGAGGACCTCAGCGGTGAAGTAGGTCACGCCGTAGCCGGTGGCCTCTGGGCGCAGCAGCGACCCTCCCCACTCCTGGCCTTTGCCAGTGAGGGTACCGTTCCAGTTGTGGGTGAGGCGCTTGTACTGTCCGTAGAGGTAACCAATCTCACGACCGCCAACGCCAATGTCGCCCGCGGGGACGTCGATGTCTGGGCCGATGTAGTTGGCCAGCTCGGTCATGAAGCTCTGGCAGAAGCGCATGATCTCCATGTCGGAGCGACCACGGCAGTTGAAGTCCGAGCCGCCCTTGCCGCCGCCCATCTGCAGACCGGTGAGGCTGTTCTTGAAGATCTGCTCGAAGCCGAGGAACTTCAGGGCGCCCAAGGTCACGGACGGGTGGAAGCGCAGACCGCCCTTGTAGGGCCCGAGGGTGCTGTTGAACTGCACGCGGAAGCCCCGGTTGACGTTGATCTGGTTGCGGTCGTCGATCCATGGCACGCGGAACATGATGGTCCGCTCTGGTTCGACGATGCGCTCGAGGATGCGCTCGCTCTTGAACTTCGGGTTCTGCTCGAGAACCGGTGAGATCGAGATGAAGACCTCTTCGACCGCTTGGAGGAACTCAGTCTCCCAAGGAATCCGGTTCTTCAGTTGGGTAAATACTTCCGCTGCATAGGGGTTCATATTCAACGCACACTCCGTTGCCGACTCGCGCGTGTCGGCTGGTCAAAGGGATGAACACGACAGAGCACCAATCAGACCTAAACCCTACGATCCGGTCGCCGTCGATTCGCGAAGGGATCGTCAAAATGAAAATGTGCTTTCGTTCCGACGCTCTCGTCGTTCTCGAGAGACGACCAACTGGGGCAGAGGAGGCCTCCGTGGTTGGCGCTCTCGGTCACGCCAGCGGCAACTTATTCCGCGTCTTTGCTCCCGTCAAACCCATTCATTCTTATTTTTTTGACGGCTTGATTTGGCGACCTATCGGGATCGTCTTCGACCCTGGAGCTTTGCAGCAGTTTCGGGCGCAGGGCCAGTAAGGACGCGGGCAAGACGAGCAGATCGGCCAACAACGCAACGCTGATCACGAGGGCCGAGACCAGTCCGAAGTAGGCGTTCGGGGCGAACGAGGAGCCGAACGTCAAGCTCAGGAATGAGAACGCCAACACGACGGACGTCACGATGATGGGCCGTCCGGTCTGCACCATGGTCCTGCGGATCGAGACGTCGAGTTCGTCCCCGCCTAGGAGATTGCGGCGCAGGCGCACCATGAAGTGCACCGTGTCGTCGACGACCAGGCCCAGCGCGATGCTGCCGATCATGACCGTGCCCGGATCCAGGGCGATCCCAGCCACCGCCATGAACCCTAGGCCAATCAGGATCGGCACGATGTTCGGGATCATGGACAAGAGGGCGAGCCGCACGGAGCGCAAGAGCAGCATAATCATGAACGTCACGACGACGGCGGCGAGCAGCAGGCTGCGGATTTGGCTGTTGAGGAGGTAGTACTCCATGTTGCCCATGAGCTTGACGAAGCCGGTGGCGGAGATCTTGAGGTCGTCGCTCTGGTAGTCCTCTTCGAGCGTGCGCTCGATTCTGTCGAACTCGGCGGCGAGCTTCCCAGCTTTGGACATCTCGACGCGGGCGGTCATGCGGGCGACGCTGTAGTCGTCCTGCATCATGGAGGTGAAGAATTCGTCGTCTTCGATCATGCGGAAGAGCGCGCCGACCTTGGCCTCTGAGTCGGGCAGGACGGCCGACTCGGGTCTGCCGTCGGTCCACAGGCGGTTGAGCTCGTAGAGCGAGGTCAGCGGCGAATCCACCCTGACCACCGCGGGCATGGCGGCCAGGGTGTTCTGCAGCGCCTCGACGCGGCCCAGCACCTCGAGGTTCTTCATGCCGCGGTTGGGGGCCTCGACCAGGAACTCGACCGTCGTGGTGCCGCCCAGCGCCTCGTCGACGCGCATCGTGTCGCTGCGGATCGGGTCGCTGGGCTTGAAGTAGTTCATGGGGTTCGAGCCGATGTCGAGCCCAGCGATGGCGACGGCGCTCAGCACCGTGATGATGAGGGTCACGGCGAGGGTGGCCCAGATGCGGGTGCGGGTTGGGCGACCCAGGAAGATGAGGAGCCCGTGCATTCGGCCCTTGGTCTGGGCTTCGATGTACTTGGGGCTCGGCTCGCGCACTCCGACCAAGAGCGCGGGCACCAGAGTGATGCTCAGCAGGAAGGCGAAGGTGACGCCGAGGGCGGCGTAGGCGCCGAAGGCCGCGACGGGATCGAGGCCGGAGACCATGAGCGAGAGGAGCCCGGCGGCGGTGGTGAGGCTGGTGAACATGCAGGGGATGAGGAGCTCGGAGACTGAGGCGTGGACGGCCTCTTCGCGGGTCTTGCCGGCGCGCAGCATCTGGTCGTACTCGGCCAGGACGTGGAGGGTGTCGGCGACGCCGACGGCCATGACCAGCGCCACTAGGCCCGAGGAGAGCACGTCGATCCTGCGGCCCAAGAGCCCCATGAGGCCGAAGGTCCAGATGGAGGCGACGACGACCACGCAGAGGGGCACCATCGTGGCGGAGACCCGGCGGAAGACGAAGAAGGTGGCGATGAGGATCAGCAGGATGGCTAGGGGACCGAGGATGAGGAAGTCGCGCTCGCTGTAGAGGAAGAAGGCGCGGTCCAGCACGGCGCCGCCGGCGATGACCGAGTCGAGCTGCCCGCCGCCCTCTTCGTCGACGATCCGCTCGATGGCGTCGAGGAGTTGGATCTTTTTGTCGATGTCGGTGGCGCTGCGGTCGATCTCGACCAAGAACGCCGCCGCGTCGCCGTTGACGCCGACGAAGCTGCCGACGATGAGCGGATTGGAGAGGGCTCGCTGGCGGACGTCGGCGGTGTTGGCTTGGGTCAGAGCTCCGCTCTCGGGGATGACCGGCCCGATGGTGATGGTCTTGTCTTCGCTGGTGGTGTCGAGCTCGAAGACGTCGACGTTCGACATGGAGCGGACGCGGTGGACGAAGGGGGCTTCGGCCTCGAGGCGTCGGGTGATGCGGCGGACCTGTTCGAGGCGTTCAGGCGTAAAGACGTCGTCGGCGAAGACGGCGAGGAGGACGACCTCATCGGCCTCGAAACGCTCGAGAAACTCGTGGTAGGCGAGCAGATCGGGGTCATCTTCGACGAACCAGACCTCGATGGAGCTCTCGAACTCGAGGGTGGAGGCCAGGAGCATCGCGACGACGGTGAGCACCGCGACGGCGATGAGGACCCAGCGGCTGTGGGCGATGACGGGGCGGAGCAGCCGGTACTCCCAGCGCTCACTGGACCCGTTTTTGTCTGGTTGTTGCGAGCCGCTCATCTCTAGGCCACCGATTGCAACGATCAGAGGAGTTTGTAGGCGAAGCGCAGGAGGATGGTCTGGTCGATCTGGGTGGCGTCGAGGAGCTGGGGATCGTCGACGATCTTGACCGTGTAGTTGAGGGAGGCGATGGAGCTCAGCCGCAGCGCGAGGGTGGCTCGGAGCTCGAGGAAGGGGTTGGAAAAATCGTCGAAGGGGGCGAGGAGGCTGGTGTCGAGCTTGAGGAGCGCCCAGCGGGTGGGGTTGAACTCGAGGACCACGGCCCCCTCGGCGCCGAACTGCCCAAAGTCGGCCTTCTCGAGGATGTTGGTTTCAGCGCTGTTGGTCTCGATGATGAAGACGTTGCGGGCGAAGACTTGGCGGATGCCGATGCCGAAGCGGGTGTTCACTTGGAGGAGGTTGCCGAAGTCCAGATCGAAGCGAACCCCGGAGCCGCCCGAGATGTCGATGAGTGAGAAGGGGTTGGTGAGGCGAACATCGAGGGCCCCTTCCTCGACGCGAATCAAGTCTCCGTCGTCATCGAGGCGGCGCACGTCGGTGGGGGTGTCGAAGAGCTGGTAGCCTGGAAACATGTTGGTCTCAGCCGAGCTGCGCACGTAGGGCCCGAACCAATCGGTGAGTCGGTAGGCGTAGAGCAGGTCGAGCCTGAGCTCGTCGACGTTGGTGACGAAGGGGTTGTCGGGGAGGACGATGCGACCGCCCACCTCGATGTTGAGGCGGCCATAGCCCAAGTGATTGTCGCTCAAGAAGGCCCCAACGGTCTCGATGAACGAGGCCAGATCGAGGTTTTGGCCTTGGGATTTGCCGACGACGTTGTCGGCTTGGTTGAATTGGACCGAGCCGCCGAGGACGACGTTGATGTCCCAGCCGTCTTCGACTTCGGGCGCGAGCGCGACCTCGCCGGCGCCGAGGAGGTCGCCGGTGACGGTGTCCATGACGACGGTGTACTGCACGAGCTGTCCGGCGGGCAGACGCAAGGTGGTGAAGTTCTTTCGGGCCTGATAGCTCTCGCCGGCGGCGAGGATCAGGTAGGTGCCTGGCCACAAGAGCCAGGTGTCGAGCTGCTCGCCTTCGGAGAGCGAGGCGCCGAGTCCGAGGCCGACGTACTCTCGTTCAGGCATGCGGACCAGCTCGTAGGAGCCTCGGAAGGGGGTGCCGCGCTCGTCGACGACGGTGACGATGAGGCCAGCCCACTCGACGGGGACGGTGGTGATCCGCCCCTCGACGACGCGGACCTCGAACTCGAGCATCTCGGAGCTGTCGCCGGAGCCGACGAGCACCGTGTACTTGCCGGGGCTGACATAGGTGATGCGCCCGGTGTCCGTGCTGTCGACCGCCATGTCGTCCTCGTCGAGGACGGTGTAGCGCGGCTCCTGGATGGGATCGGTCATAGCCGGGACGAAGATTCCGCCCGTTGCCGTGGGCTGCAGGGTGGGGTCTGCTTCGATCTGAATGGCGGGGACTGGCTGCATCCAAGTGGTGCTGCCGTCGTGGGGATCTCCTGGACGGCTGTCGTTCGCGTCATCCTGGGCGAAGGCAGTAGGCGTCCAGCAGGTTAGGGCGAGGATGAGGCTGAGGACGAGTCTGGTGGGCATCACTTCCTCTCCTTGAGCCGGGCACTGGGGACATTGGGGTCTTCACCATCGGTGGGCTCGGAGGTCTCGGTGTTGTCTTGTTTGACCAGTGCGTGGGGCCCTCCAGCGGGCGCTGGGGCACCGGTTGCCTCGGCGAGGAACTGGTCCATCGTCTCAAAGGCCGAGTTGAACTGCTCTTCGGCGATCTCGCTCATGGTTCTGACGACGTAGACGGGTTGCCGGTTGTAGACGGGCTTGCGGGCGTCGAAGGTGTGCTCCCAGACGCGGGTTCCGTCGTCGAAGCGCAGCAGCGCGAAGCGCATGGAGAGGTGGGCGTACCATTCGTCTTGGGTGGCGTTGAGCTCTTCGATGGCGAGGACCTCGCAGATGAAGTCGTACTGGGGAAGCCGATCGCCGATGTCGAGCACCACCTCTTGGAAGATGTTGCTCTCACGCAGGTGGTTGGCGAGCATCTCGTGGAGCATCTTGCGTGGCTTGGAGGCCCAGAGCTTGTACCAGTAGTACTGGAACTCGTGGGGATTGGCACGGTAGACCATTTCTTGCCGGTCGTAGGCCTGATTCGACTCGCAGCGCTTGACCCGGACCATGTCTGGGTAGCGAGGCGTCTCGTATCGCCAGCCGTGATCCGCGGGATACTGCAGCGAGAAGTAGCTGCGCTCGACGGGCGTGCCGCCGAAGCATCCGGCCAAGAGGATCGGAACAAGGAGCGAGCCCCAGAGAATGGGGCGGTGAGCGAGGGAGGTCGGCTTTCTGTGTTGGGTCATGGCAGGGCTCTCTCGCTCTCCGAGCGCCCGCTGATGAGCGCGGACGGATTGTCGACCAGGATCTGAGTGAACTCGGCGATGTTCTCGGAGCTGGTCGCCAAGTCGTCGAGGGAACGGCGCAGGTCGTCTCGGGTACGGAGCAAGGTGACGTCTGCGTCTTTGACGAGCTTGATGGACTCGTCGGCGAGCGTGTTGGTCTTTTGGATGGTTTTTCCTAATTCATTGGGTCCGACTCTGGCGTGGACCTCGTCGACGGTCTTTTGCACGCCAGCGAGCAGCGCCTTGAGTTGATTGGGGCTGACCCAATCGGCGATCTTGGCGACCGAGCCTTCGACGGAGGTCAACGTCCTGCGCACGTCGGTGACCAAGGTGGTGGACTCCTTGATGAGGGTGCTGGTGTCGGTGGTCACGATTTTGACCCCGTCCATGACCTCGCCGAGGTCCTTGCGGCTGTCGTCGAGCAAGGTGCGCACGGAGACCAAGGTTGCTTCGGCTTCGCTGATGACGGCGAGGAGCTTTTCGGTGTTCTCGCCGCTGGTGGCGACGACCAAGTTGTCGAGGAGTTTTTCGATCTTGTTGGCGATGCCCATCGCCTTTTCGGAGAGGACGTCGAAGTCCGAGCCGCCATTGGGGATGTCGCTGCCGGGCTCGAGGACCTCGGAGTCGGCGTCACCGCCGGTGAGTTCGATGTACTTCAGTCCGGTGATGCCCTGCATATTGAGGACGGCAACGGTGTCTTTCGTGACCGGAGTGCCGCCTTTGACGCTGAGGGTGATGACGACCTCGCTGGGGTTGTCGGGGTTGATCTCCAGCCCGTCGACGCGGCCAACCAGGATGCCGTTGTAGCGGACCTGTGCCCCATTCTCGATGCCGCTGACAGAGCCATCGATCCGGATGAAGTAGGTGTCTTCCTGGGTCAGCAGGTTGGCGCCGACCATGACGACGATGGTGCCGCCGAAGGCCAGGCCAGCGACCAGCAGGAAGACCCCGAGTCGGGCTTTTTGTGCGCGTGTGGCCATCAGGAGTGCTCCTGGGAGAGGACCTCGAACAAGCTCTGTCCTGGCCCCGCGGCGTTGGCCGCGCTGCGGTCGAAGAACTCCCGCAGCTTGGGGTCTCGAGAGGCGTTGGCCTCTTCTTTCGTGCCGTCGAAGTGTACGTAGCCTTTGTCGAGCATGACGATCCGGTCCGCAATGGTTTGGATGCTGTCGAGATCGTGAGTCACGACGACCAGCGTGATGTTGAGCTCTTTTTTCATGCGCAGCATGAGGGCGTCGAGATCGGCGGCGGTCACGGGGTCGAGGCCAGCCGAGGGCTCGTCGCAGAGGATGACCTCTGGGTCGAGCATCATGGCGCGCGCGAAGCCGGCGCGCTTGCGCATGCCGCCGGACAGCTCACTGGGAAGCTGACGGATGGCGCGGCCGAGGTGAACCAGGTTGAGTTTGGCGCGCACCACCTCGGTGATGACCTCTGGAGAGAGATCGCTGTGGGCGCGCAATGGGATGGAGAGGTTGTCGAGGATCGAGATGGAGTTGAGCAAGGCGCCATACTGAAACATGAAGCCGATGCGGCCCAGGAGCTGGGCGCGCGCTTCGCCCTCGGTCTCGAAGAGGCTCGAGCCGAGCACCTTCGCGGTGCCCTTCTTGAGCTCGACCAAGCCTATCAGAGTCTTCAAGAACGTGGATTTTCCGCAGCCACTCCCGCCGATGATGCAGGTGACCTTGCCTTTCTGAAGCTGCACGCTGACGTCGTGCAGGATCAGCTTGTCGCCGTAGCCGGAGGCGAGGTTCTTGGTTTCGATGACCCATTGCATAGGGGAGCAGTCTTTCGCGGTTCGGCCGCAGCGGGCCGTCAGAAGTAGAAGATCATGTTGAAAGCGGCGTCGGCGACGATGACCCAGAAGATGCTCAGGACGACGCTGGTGGTGGTGACTCGTCCGACGGCCTCAGCTCCCCCATAGGCCTGGAAGCCCTGATGGGCGGCGACTAAGACGATGATCCAAGCGAAGGCAACGCTCTTGGCGATGCCGCTCAGGATGTCTTTGACGACGAGTGCGTCGAAGAGCTGGCCGAAGAAGGTGCTGGCGCTGAGCTGCATGTAGAAGAGCGCCACCAAGAACCCGCCCATAATGCCGAGGATGCTGGCGTAGATGGTGAGGGCCGGCATGGTCAACGTGATGGCCTGGAACTTCGGCACGACGATGTAGCGGCCGGGCTCGAGCCCCATGACCTTGAGGGAGTCCACTTCTTCGTTGACCGACATCGTGGCGATCTCGGCGGCGATGGAGGCGCCCGACCGGCCGGCCATAATGATGGCGGTCATCAAGGGGCCCATCTCGCGGGTCATGGACACGCCGATGAGGTTGGCCACGAAGATGTCGGCCCCGAATTGCCGCAGCTGGTAGGCCGACTGGAGGGCGACAACGGCTCCGACGAGGAAGGCGATGAGCCCAACGATGCCGAGGGAGTCGACGCCGATGCGGTTGGCTTCGACCCAGAGCGCGCCTTTGCGCACTCTGCGCGTGCGTTTGGCTCCGCCGAAGCTCCACACGAAGGTGTCGGCGGTGAGCTGCAGCAGCTCTTTGAAGCTCTTCCAGCGGTCGAGAGCGGTGCCACCGAGGGAGACCAAGAATGCGCCTTTGGTCTTCTCCTCCTCTTGGCCCTCGGTATTGACCCGAACCCGAGATAACGCGGCTTTCGCCGGCTCGCTCGCCGAGCGCAAGGATAGGACTCGGTCCTTGGCGAGGCAGTCTCGACGGAAGCGCTCGAGCAGGGCTGCTCCGGTGGCGTCGACCTCCTCGAGGTCGAGCTCGAGGACCACGCGCTGCGTGCGCTCCCGTTTGAGCGCTCCCAGCAGCTCCTTGTGCGCAGCGGTGGCCTCTCCGCGCACGAGGGTCCCCTCGAGTCGGATGAGCAGAGTTTGCGCGGATTCCTTGTTGTGGGTGACTCGAAGCATTGGGTTTGGTGGTACGAGGGAGCGCCAGTCTCTCACAGATCTTCGAGTTGACACAGGGCACGGACGCTCGGGGGAATGGGCTGGAGCGCATCCCTGGTCTGGATTCGCCCAGCCTCGACGCTCGCGGACGGAACCGCTGAACTTCGCTCGGCGAGAACAGGCGCTGCTACGCGCTGCGTTGCGAGGATGGCGAGACTCCGAAGTAACGGGTCCGGTCGTCGCGGCAATAAACCAAGAAACCCCAAACCCCACAGGCTGCTCCTGTGGGGTCTGGGGGTTCCCCTCGCACCGTCAAAGTGTCGCTGCGGCTGGCCGCCGTGGGTTCAGTAAACGACCCCCTGCGCCTCGGCCGCGTTCATTACGCTGTCATTGACGACCGAGTCCAGGTTGTTGACCTTCGGGGCAGCAGCCGCCTTGGACGCTGTCGTGCTGTCCGCTGCGCGCACCTTCTTCTTGGCCTTGAGGTCCTTGGCCCCCTTGCGCCACTCTACGTCGGAGAGCACTTCTTCCGCCTCGAAGTACTCGCCGCCCTCATAGATCACCGAGTGCTTGACCCCATCGGCGTCGGCGACGACCGAGTGGTAGGTCAGGTATTGGAAGGTCCCGTCAGTGGCCAAGGCGATTTTCTCGAATTCGCTGCTGCCTTGCTCCAATCCGCTGCCGCCGATGGCGTGGATGACGATGCCGATCTCGTTGGCGCGGGAGGTGGCCGTGGCAATGCTGTACCCGTCGTCATAGTCCATGTGCGGAGGGGCGTCGCCGACCAGATAGATGTGGCGAGTGGTCATCTTGTCCAGGTCCCACTCGAAGTTCAGCGCTTCGTGGAGGCCGCGTCCGACGTGCTCTTCCCAGTCGCCGCCGCCAGAGGCCTGCGCGGCCTTGAGCTTGCTCTCGACGGTCTGGATGTCCCGCGTCAGCCCGACGGACTCGAAGAGTACGGAGTCGGAGATGTCACGGTAGAACACCAGCCCGAAGCGGATGTCCGGCTTGGGCTTGCCGTCCATCATCTTCGTCGCCATGTCCCAGACCTGGGTCTTCACGACCTCGATCTCGTCGGCCATGCTGCCAGTGGCGTCAATGACAAACACGACGTCGAAACGGGGTCCTTGGTTGGCGTCGACTTTCTCGCCGGAGAATGCCGGGCTGGTGAGCAACATCGAAGCGATGAGCACGAGAGTCGTGAGCAATGTTTTTGACGTAGCCATGTCCTGATCTCCCTGAAGATGGATCGCAACTAAGCGAGACCTTTTGTTTTTCTATCCGAGTGGCGGGTGATTCCGACGGAGATCTGAAACGGGGCTCGCCGCAGACCGATCTCTATTCGGCCGACTTTTTTTCAACCGATCGCGCGTAGGCATTCGAGACTGCAGCCTCGTGACCTCAGGAGACCCTCTCCATTGGCCGACAAGGGGCCCTCGAGGTCTGAAGCTCAGATTTCCCGCGGCTCCCGCAGGGCGGCGTCGATGAGGATGCCGCAGGTGTCGAGCCGCTCCACTAACCAGGGCCAAGCCTCGACGGTGGTCGAGAAGACCTTGTTCGGAACGGGAACCGTCTGCAGCATCAGGACGCTGCGCAGGATCATCCGTTGCAGCACCGAGGGCATAATGTACGCTTGCCCTGCGCAGAGGCGCTCGAGCGCTGCTTTGTGGTCTCTGACCCAATCCGCAAAAAGACGACGCTGGGTGGCGCTCAGGGTGTCGATCTTGGTCCCGGAGATGATGAGGGCGTAGGGGAGCTGCATTGCGAGGTAGTTGGTGCTGCGCGCCAGGTATCGCTTCACGTCGTCGTCACTAGGGGGGCCGGTGAACACCGCGGTGATGATGGGGGCATGGGACTCGTTGACTGCTATGATCGCCATCAAAGCTCCGGGGTTTTTCAAGCCGAAATGGGACAGGTGCGGATGCGTTCTTCGAACGTGACGTTGTTCTCCTCGAGGCGCTCCAGACACCACTCCCAAGCCTCTTTCGGAGTCGAGAAGACTTTGTAGGCGACGGGCATGGGCTGAAGCATGAAGATGCTGCGAATGACCATGCGCTGCAGCACCGAGGGGACGACGTAGGCCTGTCCCGCGCACAGCCGCTGGATTTCCAGCCGGTTCGTCTTGATCCAACTGGCAAAGAGTTTGCGTTGGGTCGTGCTCAGCGTGTCGATCTTCATCGCCTCGAGGATCAGCACGTAGGGCTCACCTCGGGCGATGTCGACGTCGCTCGCGTCGAGATACTTGACGATGTCCTGGTCTTCGGGCGGGCCAGTGAATTTCGCGAAGATAATGGGCTTACAGGAATGATCGATGACGATTTCTGACATGGAGCCTTCACAGGGCAGGGGGAACGAGAAACTCGAGACTCGGCCTGAGTCGACGAGACTCGTGGCGGAGCCCCTGCTAAAAGCAGGGCTCAGAGTTCGAAGGGACTCAGACGGGACAGGCGCAGGCGCAGGCGAACCTCTCCCTGCTTCACGTTCAGTAAGGGCTACCACTGCTCCACCACTCGCCCCATGGGCAGCTCGCCGACATCGACGTGGACGTCCCCCATGGGATCGTCGGCCGAAAATGCGTCCTCGTCCAGGACCTCGATGCGCAGCGTAGCCCCACGCCGGCCGACCGGGAAATGGAAGCGCGCCTCCCAACGAGGCTCCAAAGACCGCGGAATGGTGAGGCTCCGCAAGGTCTCGGTGGTTCCACTCGTCCGGTCCGAAACGGTCACGCGACAGTAAGGGTCGCTGCTGAGCAGGTCGCGAATAACAAGGTTCTGGCCGGCGATGACCTCGACGTGCAGCACGTGTGTGCAGGCCTCGGAGACTCGCACGACCTCGGTCGCCCCATTCTTTTCAAGCAGACGTTCCAAGATGGCCTGGAGAGCGGGCTGTCGTTCAGAGGGGGGCTCGACAGGTGGGAACAGACGCAGGAGCTCGTCGCTCGGGATATTCTCCACGAAAGCCCGCAAGGCTTTCCTGAGCTGGTTCTTGGGCGCCGTGACCAACAGCGCCCGAATCGCCGTTCCGCAGATCGCCCGAGCCACCGCCAAAGCCTTGACGTGGGTCTCGTCGGTGATGGGCAGTGGATGGGTTGCTTGCATGTAGGCGGGGCTAAGGAGGCTCGAGGCCCACGCCATGGACAACTGCGTGAAGTCGTAGCGCACGGTCCACAGGTCCTCCTGGGGGAGGGCTCTGACCACCGCCTCGAGCGTCTCGATGCGGGTTTCCAGGGGCATCATCTCGAAGTCGCTGGCGGCGGCCGTCCCGAAGACGACTCCAGCAATCTGGTGAGCCAGACCTCCGTCGAGGTTCGCGAGACGCTCCTCGAACGCCTTGGTCAGGTCGTCGGTCTGCTCGGCGGCAGCCAGCTCTTGGGGCAAGAGCGGGATGCGCGCCGCGATCTGACGTAGGCCGACGAACTCGACCTGCCCGATCTGGGCGCGGAGGTCGGCCTTTAGGGACTCGGCGATCTCGTCCAAGACGTGGACCTGGAGCGCATCCAACGTCCCGCGATCGAGATAGAAACGTGCAGTGTCGATCTCCAGAGACGCGAGAAGACCCTTCATTTGGTCATCGAGAGGGCCAAGAAACAGGTCGTGCTCAACGGCGATCAATCGGGTCATGAGGAAGCCAGTGGTCAGTGGCCAACGGAAGAAAACGAGACGCACGCTCAACATGCCGTTTGCGACGGACTTTTGTCGAGCGTTGCGCGACTCTCGACCGGCCGACCAAAGCGCTACAAACAGCCGGGAAACAGCGTATCGTAAGGCGATGCTTGCGGTGCAACTGGAGTCGCGTTCTGCGCGCCATCGCCGCTCACCGCCGGCTCCTCGCTCGCCTTGATGCTCTCGCAGGAGTTTTGGGCGAAGTAGGTCTGCACGGCGCAGGCACAGTAGCGGTCGCTCTCTCCGTCGTTGGAGTAGCCCGAGGCCACGGCTCCCGCCTTGCACCGCTGCTGGTGTGGCTTGACGTACATCGTACAGTCCGGTTTCGCCACTTGAGCGTTCAGAGACTCGACCACGGGAGGACCACAGGCCGTCATCGTCAGCGGAGTCAGAAGCGCGAACAGGAGGGCTGCACCTAGCGAGATTCGTAACATTGTGGCTCCTCGTTTGGATTCTATTGCCTCGCTTCCCCACAACCGATTTTCGCTTCATCTCGACTCGTTGCGCGAAACTCGGTCGTCCGCTCGGCATGGTTGGCTGTGAGAAACGTCGTCCTGGTCGGTCTTAGAGTTGGTATTGTGCTCGAGAACACCGGTTGAAGGTTGAAGGGGATCGCCTGCCAGCAACGTGAACGGGAATGGCTGGGTCTAGTTTGAGCCGCTGTCTGGTCTGTGGCCTAACGAGCCCCTCTCGGCGGCCTTACGCTGAGTCGTGGCGAATACGAGTATCTTTAAAGGTTTTCTGTAGGTTTGTAACGATTGTGGGAGCGCGCCGACAGAAATTGTTGCCGCAATGCTAGAAAACTTAGAGAAGGTGACCTAAGAAGAAGTTGAAGCCTCCAATTGCAGTGCCGGAGTCTCGATGAAGAAGCGCAGATTCGATAACGACATGCTGATTGCCCAAACCTCTCAGGGCGTGGGGATGCCTCAGCTCGGATTCGGGGTCGGGCTGCGCGCCCCCCACTACGACACGATCCTGCGTGACGCCCCGGAAATCGACCTCTTCGAGATCACCTCGGAGAGCTACCTGGCGACGCGCGGCAAGCCCCTCTGGTTCCTCGACCAGATCGCCGAGCGCTATCCCATGGTGATGCATGGGCAGGCGCTCAACATCGCCTCGGTCGATCCCATCGACTTCGACTACTTGCGCGAACTCAAGGCGCTCGCCAAGCGCGTCTCCGCTCACTGGATCTCCGATCACCTCTGTTGGACGGGCACCCGGCAAAAGAGCTCCCACGACCTTCTGCCGCTGCCCTACAACGAGCGAACCCTACACTACCTCGTCGAACGCATCGCCATTGTCCAAGATTTCCTAGAGCGGCCTCTGGTCCTCGAGAACCCAGCAACCTACTTGGAGTTCTACGAGTCCAACATGACCGAGTGGGATTTTCTGAGACGCCTGAGCAAGCGCTCGAAATGCAAGCTGCTCCTCGACCTCAACAGCCTCTACATCAGCTGTTACAATCACGGCTGGGACAGCGACAATTACTTACAGGGGCTCCCCTTCGACCAAGTCATCCAGTACCACCTCGGGGGTCATCAGAACTTCGGCACCCACATCATCGGCACCCACGCCGCCCCCGTCGCCAAACAGGTCTGGACCTTGTACGAAAAAGTGCTGAGGATCGGCGGCAACCGCACCACTGTGGTCCAATGGGACACCGACATCCCGGACCTAGAGACCGTGCACGCCCAAGCGCTCGAGGCCAAGAGCCGCTGGAACATGCTCGTCAGCTACGCCGACGCCGAGACCTTCGAGGGAGTAGACTGATGAAGCGGGACGACCTCAGGAAGACCTACATCGACGGGCTCGGTGCCATCAACGCCCCCGTCACGGCCATGGCCGACTTCCAAGCTTGGTTTTTCGACGCTCTCGTCGGCCCCCATCGCTCCAAAGGGATGCGTCAAGCCACCCAAGAGCGCATCAAGGCCGAGGTGCGACCCTCGGCAGAGCTGCGGGCCGAAGAGCGCATCGGCATCTATTCGGACAGGTTCAAAGAGCACATGGTGCTCGCGCTCCAGGCCGACTACCCAGGTCTGAGGCTGCTCCTCGGAGAGCTCCCGTTCACCGGCCTGTGCATGGAATACCTGGATCGATTCCCCTCCGTCGAGTTCTCCCTCAACCACTTGGGGCGCAAGCTCCCCGCGTTCCTCGCACGCACCCAACGCGAGGGCCGCGAGTTGCTCATCGACCTCACCCGTACCGAGCTCGCCCTATGCGAGCTCCGCGACGAACCGGAGGTCGACCTCCTCGACACCACCACCCTTGCCAACATCCCTGACGACGCCTGGCCGGAGACCCGTTTCGTCACCATCCCCGCGATCCGATTGCTGGAGCACAGCTACCCCATCGTCCCGCTCCTCGACGCCCTCGAGAAGGGCCAGTCGCCCCCCTTGAAGCCCCGTCCCAGCTGGACGGTCGCCTGGCGCAAGAACTTCGAGAACCACCGTAGAGAGCTCACCGAGCTCGCGTTCTTGGTCCTGACCAGCCTCGCCGAAGGCCTCTCGCTGGAACACACCCTCGAGAGCGCCGCCGAGGTCTGGGAGGGAGCCCCCGACCAAATGCAGACGCAAATCTTTCAGTGGTTCTCAGAGTGGGTCGAGGACGGGCTCTTCGCCAGCGTGCGCCTGCCCTACTGAGTCTCGCCACGAACCACCTGCAGAATCTGGTCGATGCTCTGGCGAGTCCGGTAGTCAGTCTTCGTCTGAGGTCGTGGCGTAGGCCTTGGGCGCTCGAGGCTGCAGAGCCACGTTCGCCGTGCTTGTCCCTTTGGGGGGAGCCGTTGCAAGGGGCTGCGCTGTTTCTCGTTCGACCGCAGCGTCCCCGGCTGGGTTCACGGGGCCTCTCGTCGTCTCGGCTTGGCAGCTCAGGAGCACCAAACTCAAGAGGACTAGCCAAAGGGCGCTTTGCATGTCTTCTCCCAGTGTGATCGTCTGTTGGGAAGGCGTGGCGTGGTTTGTGAGCCGTCAACCAGAGTTCTTCTCTTGATTGAGGAACTTCTGAGACGCCTTGGGGTCAGTGGTGCTGTCCCGTCGAGCTGTTCTTCTGCAAAGGGGCGCCAATGGTCCGCCGTGGTTGTGCTCTCGTGGTCCTGCTGCTGCTCCTGCTCCCCGCAACCCGCTCTTTTGCGGAGCTCTCGCTCATCGAAGTGACCTTCAACTTCACCGTGGAGGCCAGTGAGACGGCAGGGATTGGCGCGCTCAGCTTCGGCCGGCCGAACATCAGGGGGGCGCTGCCTCGGGAGCTCGTGCAGCGACTGCTCGAGAAGCGCCGTGAGGCTTTGAAAGCCTGCTATCAAGGGCCTTACCCCTTGTCGCTGCAGGTTCGTTTCGTGGTGACCGGCTGTACCTTGCTCATCAGCGGCACGAAAGTGACGAGGATGTTGCCGTGGTCTGACGGCGAATCGTCCTCCGACGAGGAGATCGTCAGCGACGTGGGGGCTGAGACCGTGGAGGTCGACGAGAGGCTCGCCGCCTGCTTGAGCGCGGCTTTGGAGTCGCGTCCATAACCCCTGCTTAGGAGTCGTCAGGAAACACCCTGCCCATTTGAGAGCTCGCTATAGAGCCGCTCGGCCCCCACGAGGTCGACGTCGACGCCGGTGCCGTCGAGATAGGCCGCGACCGTCATGCAGCCGTCGTCATCGCCCAGCTCCCATGCTGCCTGAAAGTGGCCGACTGCCTCCTCATAGGTGACCGTCTCTCGCAGGCACTGTTGCCCAGCCTTGAAGCCCCCATCGGCGATGCCAAGTTTGCAGGCCTTGATGAATTATCGGGTTGCGTCGATGCGAAGCCGATCGGGGCTGGCATGCTCCTCGGCGACTCCCAGCAGATCGCAGGCGTACCCCACCTTCGCTTTGCACGCTTTGACCAGAATTCCTCTCAGTTCTGCCCCCTCAGTGGGGGCGCTGGTCGAGTCGACATCGAAAAGGTGGACACCTCTTTCCGGATGCCCTTGCCGATCAGACAGAAGGCTTCCGAGGTTCTCGCAGCTCGCTTCGTCGCCCTGTCCGCAAAGCGTGATGCAAGCTGAGTCGCACTCGCCAAGGAGCGGGCTGGGCAGCGCGCAGAGCAACGTGGTCAGCACGAGGTTGGGGTCGGGTCGCGTATTGTGATATTGGATGGGGTCGTGATTCGCGGCGCGCTGGATGGGGAGGGATTGGGTGCGGCCGAGGTCAGGTCGCGAATTGTCATGTTCTAGGTCGCCCGAGAATATCACAATACGCGACCCGACCCCTACGATCGACGTCG
>Ga0100377_1002153_pt1 | contig 16672 bp, 12 predicted proteins | sample CryGeymeta201501_FD_83664 | JGI IMG/M metagenome (GOLD analysis project Ga0100377, IMG submission 83664) | Groundwater microbial communities from Crystal Geyser aquifers in Utah, USA - Crystal Geyser metaG 2015-01 | ecosystem: Environmental > Aquatic > Deep subsurface > Groundwater | place: USA... | reverse complement strand
CTGTGACGGCGTCGCCGACAACGCCCCAGTCGACGCTACCCCCGCCTGGCCCGATGAGGACGCGGACGGCTTCGGCGATGACGGCACCGGCGGCGTGCCCATCGCGGCCGTGCCGCAGTGCATGCCGCTCGCGGGCTGGTCGTCCGTCGGCGGGGACTGCGACGACACGCGCGCCAACGTGCACCTCGGCGCGACCGAGGTCTGCGACCGTCTGGACAACGACTGCAACACGCTCGTCGACGACGCAGCGGCGGACGCCCAGCTCCTGCACCCGGACACGGACGGCGACACCTACGGCGACCCGCTCTCGACGGTCAAGACCTGCCCGGGTGATGGCTATGTGACCGAGGGCGGCGACTGCGACGACACGCGCGCCTGGGTGAACCCTGCGGCGACGGAGGTCTGCGACGGCTTGGACAACACCTGCGACCGTGTCGTCGACGTCTACGCGGTGGACACAGAGCTGCTGCGGCCGGATGAGGACGGCGACGGCTACGGCGACGCGAAGAAGACGGCCGAGATCTGCCCAGGCGATGGCTACGTCGCCCTCGGCGGGGACTGCGACGACACGCGCGCCTCGGTGAACCCAGGGGCGACGGAGGTGTGCGACGGATTGGACAACGACTGCGACAGCGTCATCGACGACGCTGCTGTCGACGCGTTCGAGGTGTTCACGGACGGTGACGGCGACGGCTACGGTACGGGTTCGGCCGTGTACGCCTGCGCTCGCGGCCCGCTTCAGGCGACCCAAGCGGGCGACTGCGATGACGAGATAGCGGAGATACACCCGCTCGCAATAGAGCTCTGCGACGAAGTCGACCAGAACTGCGACCCGCTGCACGACCCCAAGGACGGGCTGCCGACCTCGGCCTGGTACCTCGACGCGGACGAGGACACCTTCGCGGGCTTTGGGGAGTCGCTGCAGGACTGTGAGCAGCCTGGCGAGCACTGGCTCCTGGTCGCCAGCGACTGCGATGACGGTGAGTCCACCATCCACCCGGGCGTGGACGAGCACTGCGACAGCGTGGACCACAACTGCGACGGCAGCCCCGATGACGGGGCGGTCGAGGCTGCGGTGCTGTATCCAGACCTCGACGACGATGGCTACGGCGACCAGAGCACGCCCGTCGAGCAGTGCCCCGCGCCGGGGCTCGTCGCCCAGGGCGGCGACTGCGACGACCTCGACGAGCACATCCTCCCCGGCGCGACCGAGGTCTGCGATGGCGCGGACAACGACTGCGACGGCACCATCGACGTAGACGCCGCGGACGCGACGCTGTGGTACGCGGACGCCGACGCGGACGGCTTTGGCGAGCGAGGCGCTACCGGCCTCCTTGCGTGCGCGCAGCCCGTCGGGGCGGTCGCCTCCGCCGACGACTGCAACGACGACAGCGCGGTCATCTACCCCGGCGCGACCGAGGTCTGCGACGGCGTCGACAACGACTGCGACGACACCATCGACGTCGATGCCGCGGACGCTCCGCTGTGGTACGCGGACGCCGACGCGGACGGCTACGGCGCCACCGCGGTTGAGCCGGTCGCCGCGTGCGCAGGCGACGCGGGCTCGGTCGGCGTCGGCGGCGACTGCGATGACCGCGACGCCAGCGTGAACCCCGCCGCGAGCGACAGCGGCAAGATCGACAAGAACTGCGACGGCACCGCGCGCGTCGAGTGGGTGGGTGGCGCGGGTGGCTGCGCCTGCGCTTCGCAGAGCTCGTCGCCGAGCCTGGTGCCGCTCGCGGCCTTGCTGTTGGGCGTGCGCCGCCGGCGGGTTATCAGGCGATAACGGAGCGCGCTTGTCCGACCGCCGCGAAGCGCTGATCGACGCCACGCTGGAGCTGCTCGCGAGCCTGCCTCCAGCGCAGGTGAGCACGCGCGCCATCGCCGCGGCCGTCGGCCTCAGCCAGCCGGCGATCTTTCGGCACTTCGCGACGCGCGACGCCCTGTTGGCCGCGGTCGCGGATCGAGCGCGGGACGAGCTGCGCGAAGCCGCCGCGAGCGCTCCGCCAGCGTGCGAGGGCGCGATCGCGCACTTGCGAGCGCTCTCAGCCGCACAAGCGCGGGTGCTCAGCGCCTACCCCGGCCTCGCGCGCTTGCTCTTTCACGAGCTCGCCGAGGGGCACCAGCGGCCCTCGCTCGGGGGTGTGCTGGCCATGCAGGCCGGCCTCATGGGCGAGGTCCTCGTCCTCGCCATCGCGCGCGGCGAGGTCGAGGCAGGCGTCGACGCGGAGGCGGCGGCGCAGCTCTACGTCGCGCTGCTGCAGGGCACCGTGGCGATGTGGCTCGCGGCGGGCCGCGGACCGGAGCTGCACGAGCGCCTCGCCCGAGCGCTGGACCTGTGGCTCGCGGGCCTCGGGGCGGTGCGGGGCGCGGCGAAGCGGGTGGCGTCGGCGCCTGCGGGCGATCAGGCCCTCGTGACGCTGGACGTGCGCGATCTGCTCGCGGGTGGCGTCGAGCCGCTGCCTACGATTCAGGCGGCGCTGCGCACGGTGCGCCCTGACGGACGCCTCGTGCTGCTCGCGCCCTTCGAGCCGCGGCCCCTGCAAGCGCTGCTCGCCACGCGGGGCTGGCGATCGGCGCCACGTCAGCACGGTGGGAGCTGGGAGATCGAGCTCATAGGCCCAGAAGCGGTCGCCGTCGAGGACCTCACCGACCTGCCCGCGCCCGAGCCGATGGAGCGCACCTTGCTCGCCGTGAGCGCGCTGCGAGCGGGCGAGCTCTGGTGGGGGCGGATGCCGCGCGTGCCACGCATGCTCTTCCCGCACCTCAACCAGCGGGGCCTCGCGTGGGCCACGCACCCCTGCCTCGACGGCACAGCGCTGCTCGCCGTGTGGCGCATCGGATGAGCCTCGCAGCTACCGCGGGCCTCTCGCTCGATCAGGCCCCGCCGCTGCATGTGCCTGGGCGCTTCTTCCTCACGGCGCCGCTCGCCGCCATCGCGGCGGGGGTGTTGCTGCTCGTTCAAGGCAGCGCCGCGCTCACCTCACCCTGGGCGCCGAGCACCATCGCGCTCACCCACCTCGGCACCCTCGGCTTCCTCGCGACCATCATGTGGGGGGCGCTCTACCAGATGCTCCCGGTGGTCGGCGGCCGCCCCGTGCCCGCCCTGCGGCTCGCGATGGTCGCGCACGCGCTGCACGTGCTCGGCGTGGTCGGACTCGAAGCGGGGCTGCTCGGAGTTGGCCAGCGCGCCGCTCAGCTAGGTCTGGCCTCGCTCTCAGCGGCGCTCCTGTGCTCTATGCTCCCGGTGGGTTGGGCCATCGCGACGGCGCCCGCCAAGACCACCACCCTTCGGGGCATGGGCGTCGCCCTCGCCTCGCTCGGGGGGGGCGCCACCTTGGGGGTGGTGCTCGGGCTGCTCTACGCCGTCGGCTGGGTGCAGCCCGCGCGCCCGGCCCTGCTTCAGGTGCACCTCGCGCTCGGCCTGCTCGGCTGGGTGGGCGTGCTGCTCGCGTCGGTCTCGCTCACCATCGCGCCGATGTTCTACCTCTCGCCGCCAGTGCCGGACGCACAGGCGCGCGGAGGGCTTTGGGTCGCGGGTGCGTCCATGGCGGCGGCTGCGTTGAGCGCGCTCGTCGGTCATCCGCTGCCGCTGCTCGCCCTGCCCGCAGCGGTGGTGCTGTGGATCGCGCATCCGGCGGCGCTGCTGCACAGCTTCACGCTTCGGCGCCGCAAGGTGCGCGAGCCGAGCCTGGAGTTCTGGCGCGTCGGGCTCGCCACCGCCGCGCTCGTGGCGGGCCTCGCCTTCTGCACCGAGCTCGACCTGCACCCGCGCCTCGGGCTGCTCACCGGCTGGGTCGCCATCGTCGGGTGGGCTGGCGTGATCGCCCACGGGATGCTCTACCGCATTGTGCCCTTCCTGGTGTGGTTTCATCGCTTCTCCCCACGCGTTGGCTTGGAGCCGGTGCCCTCGCTTCGCGAGCTGCTCGTGGCTCGGCGCCAGTACGTCGCCCTCGGGCTGCACTGCGCTGCGACCACCGTGGGAGCGGCGGCCATCGTCGGCGCGAACGACGCGCTGGCGCGGCTCGCCGGGGCGCTGCTCGTCGCCGCTGGGCTCGCCCTGCTGCTCAACCTCGCTCACACGCTGCGCCGCGCGTGAGTTGGAGCGTGCTTATGCCCGTCTCGTGGGCTATTCTTGCCGGACACGAGGTCCGAATGGTGCTCCGAGTTCTGATGCTGGCTGGTGTGTTCGCGTCCGCGGTTCAAGCGCAGGCTGCGGACTGCCCGGACCCGCGGTCGACGTCTGACCTACGCGCCTCGCTTGAGCGCGCGCAAGCCACCTTCGCCGAGCTCGATGTCGCCGGCTTCGCGGACGCGGTCAGCCGCGCCGAGCGCGACCTCCCGTGCGTCAACGACACCGTGTCGCGCTCACTCGCCGCCGAGTACCATCGCTTCGTGGGCCTCAAGGCCTTCGTGGACCAAGACCCCGCCACGTCCACGCTCTCCTTCGCCGCCGCGCGCGCGATTGAGCCGGCCTACCGCTTTCCAGAGTCGTTTATCCCGCCTGGGAACCCGATCATCGAGGAGTACGACGCCGTTGACATTAGCGCTGGCGCGCACACGGCGGTGGCGGCGCCCGTGTCGGGGACCCTGCGCTTCGACGGCCGCGAGGAGCTCCAGCGACCCGACGCGTGGCCTACGGTGGTGCAGCTCGTGAGCGACACCGGCGCTGTGACATGGACGGCTTATGTGCGCCAGGGGCAGCCGCTCCCCGCTTATGACGCGCGCGCCCTGCCCAAGGCCCCGCCGTCGGGCGGTGAGTCCGCCAGGGGCGGCGGCCCGAACGTGGCGCTGCTCGGCGGCGGTGCGGGATCGCTCGCGCTCTCGGCGGTCTTTGTGGGGCTCGCTGCGGGCGCCCACGCGCGCTTCGCCGACGAGACCACCCCCTACGACCAGGTCGATCACTACGCGCGCAAGGCCAACACCATGAGCACCACCGGCGCGGTCGTCGGCGTGCTCGGCTTGGGCCTCACGGGCGCCTCCTTCGTCGTGAGGGGACACTAGGCGCATGTCAGCCCTGGAGCCAGGCCGCGAGGTCGATCGCTACGTCGTGCAGGGCCTCTTGGGTGAAGGCGGCATGGCGGAGGTGTACCGCGTGCGCCACGCCACCCTCGGGACGCTCCACGCCCTCAAGGTGCTCACCATTCGCTCGCGCTCGGTGCGCGAGCGCTTGGTGCTGGAGGGCCGCGTGCAAGCCACGCTGCGGCACCCGAACGTCGTCGCCGTCACGGACGTGCTGGTCATCGACGGCGCGCCCGGCCTGCTCATGGAGTTCATCGAGGGCCCGGCCCTGGACACCTGGCTGCGGTCCTACCGGCCCACGCTCGACGAGGCGCTCTCGGTCTTCGGCGGCATCTTGGCTGGCGTACGCAGCGCGCACAACAAGAACCTGATTCACCGCGACCTCAAGCCCGCCAACGTGCTGCTGCACATCGAAGACGGCGCGGTCGTTCCCAAGGTCGCGGACTTCGGCCTGGCCAAGGCGGTCGAGGGCGGCAACAACCAGACGCGCTCGGGCTCTACCATGGGCACGCCGGCCTATATGGCCCCGGAGCAGATCCGCGACTCCAGCAAGGTCGATCAGCGCGCTGACATCTTCTCCCTCGGCTGCATCCTCTACGAGCTCGTGTGCGGCCGGCAGGCCTTCGAGGGCGAAGACATCCTCGAGCTGTTCAACAAGATCGCCGAGGGCGACTTCGTGCCGCCGCGCTCGCTCGTGCCCGACCTCCCCGACGTCGTCGAGCAGGCCATCCTCGGGGCGCTCGAGCTCGACCCCGAGGAGCGCATCGCCAGCTGCAAGGAGCTTCAAGACGTCCTCGAGGCCGTGAGCGCGGACGGCCCCACCCTGCGCATGCTCACCATCCTCCCGGAGACCGCGCCCGGCGCCCAGGTCGCGCGCAGCCTGGTGACGGTGTCCTCCTTCGACGACGTGCCCGCCAACAGCGCCAGCAAGATCAGCGCCGGAAAGCTCTCGTCGGACACCTGGTTTGGTACGGGGGTCGTCGGCGTCGCGAGCACGTCGCGGGGCAACGCCACCACGTCGTCGATCGCTCACGAGGCCACGGTCGAGCTGCAGACGGAGCTCAGTCAGATCCGCCGCCAGGGCATGCTGATGATGGGGGGCACTGTGGCGGCCGCCATCGCGCTCGTCTTCGGCGTCATCGTCGTCGCAGCGGGCGCCGTGGTCTACACGATCCAACAGGGCAAGGAGGACGCTCCGGTGGTCGCGGTCGCCGCGCCAGTGAAGCCCGCGCGCGTGAAGCCCGACACGGCGGCGCCCAAGCCGCCCAAGGCGCCGCCCGGCGTCGCGCCCACCGCGACGGCGCCAGCCGCTACCTCGCCAATAACGAACACCACGCCGCCGAAAGTGAGCACCACGCCGCCGAAGGCGAGCACCACGCCGCCGAAGGCGAGCACCACGCCGCCGAAGGCGAGCACCACCCCCGTCGCACCACCGCCCACCACCGGCGCGACCATCCGCCTCACTGGGGACGCGCGCATGGTCATGCTTGAGGGCAAGGCCGGTCGCTTTCGCACAAGCGACGCGATCCCGGCGGGCACCTACGACGTTCAGGCGTGGTTTGGCGCGCCGAACCCCGTCGCCGCGGGCCGCGTGACCGTGGCGGGCAACGAGACCATCGAGCTCAAGTGCGTGAGCCTCATGGCCCAGTGCGTTCGTCGCTGACCGGGTCCACGTAGCCGAGCGTCTCTAGGACCTGCCACAGCGCGCCCGTGGGATCGTCCGAGCGAAAGGGTGGGGTGACGGCGTCCCACGCGCTGAGCCGCTCAGCGAGCAGATCACGGAGGGCATGCCTCGCTGTGCCGCGCTCAGCCACGCCGATGAGCATCGGCGGCTCGCCGGCGCTTGGACCAGCGAAGAGCTGCGCCTCGCCCACGCGCACCGCGCGGCGCAGGCCCACGTTGTTCCACGTGGAGGAGGCCGTGACGTGGGGGCGCGTGGCCTCGGCGAAGGCGGCGGGCGACGGGCGCTCCGGCCAGCCGTCCGTGTCGTTCACCGGCCCCGGTCGCACGAGCTGCCAGCAGTCCTGGCCGAGGCTCGGCTCCAAGCCCACCAAGCGCTCCACCGTGGGCGCGACGCAGGTCATGTTGGCGCTACGCTCCACGACGCCTCGGCGCACGATCGCGTTTGAACCGTAGCTCCTGACAATGAGCGGTACGCGGACGACGTCATCGGTCACGCCGGAGCCGTGGGTGTAGGCGAGCGCGGCGTTGGTCTGCACCGACTCGCCGTGGTCGGCGATGACGATCACGACGGCGTCGTCGAGGAGCCCGCGCGTGGCCAAGCCCTGCAAGAGCTCGCCGACCTGGGCGTCGACGTAGGCGACCTCGGCCTGGTACAAGCCGTTCACGGCGGCGACGTCGAGCGGGTCCGCCTGCCCGGCGGCGATGGCCTCGCGCAGCGGCAGCAAGCGCCCCTCCATGCTGGTGGCGAAGGGCCCATGGTAGCCCTGTGGTGCGAAGCGCGTCCGGTAGGGCTCCGGCGGGTCGTAGGGCGCGTGGGCGTCGTAGAAGTGGGCGAACAAGAACAGCGGCGGCGCGGTCGATGGGCGGGCGTCGACCGCCGCGAGGGCGCGAGTGACGACGTTGTCTGCGCGCGTCGCCACCGCGCCCGTCACCGCGCCGACGTCGTCGTCATACACGCGAAAGCCTCGGGCCAAGCCAAGGTCTGAGTCGAGCACCGCCGCCCCGAGCACGCCGATCGTGTCCCAGCCTTCGCCCGCCAAGCGCGTCGCGAGGGTGGGCACGCCCTCGGCGAGCGGGAAGCCGTTGCGGGGCACGCCGTGCTGGTGCGGGTCGAGGCCGGTCAGCAGCGTAGCGTGGCTGGACAGCGTCGTGGGCGCGGTCGCGTAGAAGCGCTCGAAGCGCAGGCCCTCGCGAGCGAGGGCGTCGAGGTGGGGCGTCGCCTCGGCCGGCGCCGTGGGGGCGAGGCCGGGCAAGCGCCCGTAGCAGGAGAGCGCGTCGGCGCGCGTGGTGTCCAAGCTGATGAGCACCACGTTCGTGCCAGCGCGCGCGGGCGCGCCCGCGAGCAGCAGCGCGAGGCCAAGCCCGCGCAACCTAGGCCACCGGCTCCGCGTCGGCGAGCGAGGCCGAGGCCTTGAAGCCGTAGCGATCCGGCAGGATGCCCGCGAGGCGGCGCCCGAGGGCCATGGCGGTGAGCTGCGGGTTGGCGGCGGGGCTGCTCGGGAAGAGCGAGGTGTCGCAGACATAGAGGTCGTCCACGCCGTAGACCTTGCCGTCGCTGTCGGTGGCGTGGCGGCCGTCGTTCGCGCCCATGGCCATCGTTCCAAACAGGTGGTTGCTCGCCGTTTGTAGGTCCTTGACGTCGAGCTTGGCGTCGCGGATCATGGCCGCTGGGTTCGAGCTGGCCCGGATGATCTCGGGCAGGCCGCGAATGCCGGGGAGCACCTCTTTGGCGCCCGCCGCGACCATGAGCTCCGCCAGCTTGGCGTTCATCTCTTGGAGGCGGCGCACGTCCGATGTGCCGATGTCGTAGGTGTAGTCGACGCGGCCGGCGGGCAGCGCGCGCACGCGGCCGACGGAGTCCTCGCCGCCGATCCAGCCGTCGAAGATGGCCATGTTCGGAATCTTGGTCATGTAGCGCGAGAACTGCTTGGCCGCGCTCGGGAAGCGGCGCACGAAGACCGAGGGCGGCGCCCACAGCGACTCGAGCTTGATGCCCTGATCGATGAAGTCGAGGCAGTGGAAGCCCTGCGTCGCGCCGAAGGTGGGGTCGACGACCTCGTCGAAGACGCCGGTCAGGAAGCCCGACGGGTGCAGGCGCAGGTTGCCGCCGATCGCGGGAGGGGTGAGGCCGCTGCGCTGGCAGATCACCGGCGTTGCAAGCACACCAGCGGCGAGCACGGTCACGCGCGCCGAGATGCGCACGGCGTGGCTGCGAGCGCCGCCCTCGGGGGCGACGACGTAGCCCTCGATGCCGTCGACGCGGCCGTCGCGCAGGACGAGCTTGGTGGCCTCGATCGAGGTGAAGACCTCGCCGCCGGCGGCGACGAACTCGGGGATGCCGCGGCGGTCAGGGGACTGCTTGGCGCCCGAGCGGCAGCCGGTGACGCACTCGCCGCTGCCGACGCAGCCGGTCTCGTTGCGGGGGAGCGGCTCGGCCTTCCAGCCGAGGGCCTCACAGCCCTCGCGGAACAGGTCGTTGCGGCGCCCTTGGCGCGAGGCGGCCACCGGGCGCACGCCGAGGAACTCCTCCACTGCCGCGTAGTGCGGCGCGAGCTCCGCCGCTGAGAGGCCCTGCACGCCGTCGTCTTCGGCCCAGCGCTGCAAGGATTGCTCGCTGGCGCGCATGCTGATGGCGGCGTTGAACACGTTGGTGCCGCCGAGGGCCCGCCCCTGCAGGGTCGGCATGATGATGTTGCCGCGCGTGAAGCGCATGCCGCCGTTCCAGAAGTGCGACGCCATGGTCTTGCCGCCGTCTGGCACGAAGTCCTCGGGGCGCAGCCAGGGGCCCGCCTCGACGAGGATGACCCGGGCGTTGGTGCCCTCCAAGTACCGCGCGAGGAGCCCGCCGCCGGGGCCCGAGCCCACGATGAGCACGTCGCAGTGCTCCAGGACCGGCCCCTGGTAGTCGTCGAGCTCGCGGATGCCCTTGGTGCGGTGGCGCGGTGGCGCCACCGTCTCGCTAGGAGCTGCGATCAGAGGTTTTTTTTTTCCGAGTCGCCGCCAAAGCCGCTCAAGAGCTGGCTCGGCACGAGGGAGCGCGCCTGCTTCATGGCCGCGCCGACCACGCCCTCGCTGAGCGAGCGCACCGGGCCGCGGCCCTGGTAGTACGTCGCGAGGATGTCGTCGAGCGCGTTCACGAAGGTGGTGATGTCCTCGGGGGTGCAGGTGACCGGCGGGAGCACCTTGATGGCGTTGACGCCGACGCCCGGGATCTGCACGAGGATGTGGTGCTTCTTGTACATGTCGACGTTGACCGCCGCCGCGAAGGCCGCGGAGTCCGCCATGTTCAGCATCTTCTGCTCGGCGCTGAGCATGGGCTTGGCCGAGTCCTTGAAGTAGACTGCAGCCATAAGGCCCTTTCCGACGACCTTCTCGATGACGTCGTAGCGCGACGCGAGCTCGTTGAGGCCAGCGAAGAGCTGGTTGCCGAGGCGCTCGGCCACGGCGGGGGCGTCCATCTCCTCCAAGAAGTCGAGGGTGGCGATGCCCGCCGCCATCGCGAGGTTGTTCTCGGCGAAGGTGGAGAAGTAGAAGGGGCCGCTCTGGAAGCGCTCGTACACCTTCTGGTAGATCTCCTCGGAGACGAGGACCGCGCTCACCGGCATGTGGCCGCCCGAGAGCGTCTTGCTCACGGTCATGATGTGCGGGCGCGCGCCGACGGCGTTGCTGCGGAACCACGAGCCGGTGCGGGCGAGGCCGGTCTGGACCTCGTCGGCGACGAAGAGGGTGCCGTACTGCTCGCACAGGCTCTCCACTTCGCGCATGTACTCGTCGCTCATGACCTCGCAGGACATGCCCTGCACGGGCTCCACGAAGACCGCGGCGACGTCGCCGTACTTGAGCTCCTTGCGGAGCTCCTTGAGGTCGTTCGGGCGGATGCAGGTGCAGGTCGGCATCATGGGATCCTGCCCCTCGCGGAGGTGGGGATCGCCGCAGAGCGAGATCGCTGCGTAGGTGCGGCCGTGGAAGGCCTTGTCCAAGTACAAGAAGCGACGGCGGCGCGTGACGTAGCGCGCGAAGCGGATCGCGACCTCGGTGGCCTCGGTGCCGGTGTTCGCGAAGATCACCTTGCCGTAGTGAGGACCAGCGAGCTTGAGCAGCTTCTCGGCGAGCATTCCGCCCAGGAGCGACGCGTTCACGATGGAGAGGTTCGGCAGCTTGGAGTCGAGCACGGCCTTGAGGTACTCGTGCACCATCGGGTTGTTGCGCCCAGCAAAGTACACGCCGCCGCCCGACAGCAGGTCGAGGTAGCGGTTGCCTTCGACGTCCCAGAGGTACTGGTTCTCGGCGCGCTCAAAGACGGCGTTCATGCCGCCCATCTCGAACATCTTGAGCAGCTTCGGGTGCACATGGCGCTTGGACAAGTGCGCCGCGCTGTGGACCACGCCATCGAGCTCGTTCTTGAAGTCTGCCATCGGAAGATCACTCCCGCCAGCTCGCGTTGCTTGCCCGGGGGCCCAGCTGGCGCCACCCTCTATTCGGGAACGCGCCAACGCGCACCGACCACCCCCGTCCTTTGACCGACGAGTGACCGGTGCACGAACAAGCGTCACTTCGACGGAGGATACTCGCGGTCGTAGCCGAAGGTGTCGAAGACCACGCCCCAGTGCTTGCGCACCAGATCTTGAACGCGGTCGTCGATGGTCAGCTGGTTGCGCTGGTAGCCGCTGAGGCTGGCGACGTAGCTCTCCAGCTCGGGCTTGGCCTTGTCCCAGTTGGGCAGGTCGAGGTGGCTGTAGAGGTTCTCCATCACCTGCATCTCGTTGCCGCACAGGTCCGAGTAGGCGATCTCGAAGTAGTTCTTCTCCGGGATGAGGTGGCGGTCCTCGACGAAGCGCTCAAAGATGCGCTGGCCGAGCAGGATGGTCTGCTGCTCGCGCTCGGCCTCCCAGCCCTCCCAGGGGCGGTGGAAGAAGTTCTCCCAGTCCGTGTGCGAGCGCATGTGCAGCGTGCTCGAGAAGACCTCGAACGGGTTGCGGTGGATGAACACGAACTTGGCGTTCGGGAACATGTCCAGCAGCATGCGCACGCGGGCGGTGTGCGTGCAGGACTTGATGATGACGCGCTTGCCGCCCGTCTGGAGCATGATCTTCTTGATGAAGTAGGTGAAGGCCTCCTTCCAGCGATCGCGCTCGTCGGGCGTGGCCTCCAGGAAGTCGACGTACTTCCAGTACTGCTGGCCGGAGTCGGGGAACATGAAGGACATGTACGGGGACAAGCCCGTGAGCTTGGTGAGCGCGATCTCGTCCTCGGCCTCCTCATTCCAGCCGTGCTTCACGTTGTCGTAGGAGCGCGTGGCGTCCATGAAGCGCTCGGTGAGCGGAGGAACAACGCCGTTCATCGACAAGAAGGAGGTGGGGAAGACGCACTGAAACACCGTGGAGTAGGTGTGGCCCGGCACGCGGCCGAGGAGGTTGTGCGTGTGGGTGGTGCCGGAGCGCCAGTGGCCGAGCACGAAGATCGGCTCGGGGTCGATCTCCATGGAGGCGAGCTGGCGGCTGTACTTGGCGTCCTCGTACTTGCCGACGAGCGTGGTGGGCAGGCTCCAAGCCGTGACCCAAGCCGCGCGGTGCAGGTACTCAGGGGTGACGTTCCACGCGTTCTCCTTGAGCATGTGCATCCAGTTGCCGAGCTCGACGCCGGTGATCAGCTGGTCGGTTGACCAGCGCTTCTTGATGGTGGACTCGCGCTTCATGGTCAGTTCTCCTGCTGGTTGGTGGCGGCGGTGATGGAGCGGCCAAGGTCGAGGCCGTCGCGGAGGCCAACCGCCTCCCGGACGCTGGGCGACTCGGCGTAGGCGATGGTGAGCAGCGTGCGCAGGCCCTCCCAGGTCATGCGCTGGGCGTAGTTGCCCGCGTTCTCCCACGAGCGCACGTACTCCTCGCGCTCGTCGACGGTCGCGGAGGCGAAGCGCGCTGAGGGGCGGGCGCGCCAGATGGGGTAGCCAGCGTCGAAGGCGCGGATGAGCGCGCGCGTCTGGCCGCCCTCGAAGGCGGGCAGGCGGGACACGTAGTCCTCGACATAGGCGGTGATTTCTGCGTCATCCCCGTCGAGCGGAAGGGCGCGCTCTCGGCGGAAGAGCGTGCGCCCCAAGGCGCGGATGACTCGGCTCTCATACTGCGACAGGTTCACAGGACCTCCCCAAGGCGTCTGGGCACCCCCAGCTAACCCGGACGAACGCGCGTGCGCCGGTTACACGCGGTGACTCTCAGAACGAATCGCTTGGAGATGCTGTGAAGTTCAACTTCATCGACGAGGTGCCCTTTCCCCGCGAGCAAGTCTGGCAGGTCAACCGCGACCGGCTGCCCGCGCTCGTCCCGTACATGCCCACCGTCAACGCGATCGAGGTGCTCGAGCGCGCGGTCGAGGGGGAGCTGGTCAAGCTCGTGAACCGCTGGACAGGCGCGAGCGACGACATCCCCGGCTTGGTCAAGCCCTTCGTAAAGAGCGAGTACATGACCTGGCTGGACTACGCGACCTGGGATCAGGACCGCTGGCGCATCGACTGGCGCCTCGAGCTCAACATCCTGCCGGGCGCGATCTCGGCCTCGGGCTTCACCGAGTACCAAGAGGAGGGCGACGACACCCTCATCCACATGAACGGTGAGTTCCGCATCCACCCCGAGCGCATCCCAGGCCTACCGGCGATGCTCGCGGGCCGCGTGGTGCCCGCGCTCGAGCGCTTCGTCGTGGGGGCCGTCGAGCCGAACCTGCGCAAGACCAACGAGTGCGTCGCCCGCTACCTCGAGGAGGAGGGCTTCTGAGTCTCAGGCGTTCTGCCCTTATTTTTCGGGGGGCAGGACCTCGTCGATGCGGGCGAAGTCAAAGGGCTTCGGCAGGAACACGTCCATCGGCGGCACTTCGATGAAGCTGGTGGGCTTGGACCCACCCGACGTGAGCACGCGCTTGAGGTGCGGGTGCTCGGCGCGGACCCAATCCAGCAGCTGATCGCCGCTCTCAACGCCGTCGAGGCCGAGGTCGGAGAGGACGGCGTCAAAGGGCTCCGAAGCGAGCTGCGTGCGCGCCTCTGCGGCGGACGCGACCTGCACCACGACGTGGCCTTTCAGCTTGAGCAAGCGCGCCAGGCTACGGGCGACCAGCGGATCATCATCGACAACAAGAACGCGCATAGGGGCCCCTCCTCGTGTGAGTATATCCTAGGGCTCGCGGACGTGCCCCGCGCTCATCGCTCGAACGGGTACTCAATTTTGCGGACCCTCGCCCAGTCCTGCAGGACCTGACGCAGCTCCCACAGCTCGGGGAAGGGCCACACCATCGTCTCCAAGCCTCGGTCGAGCTCGGCGACGACGTGCCCCCAGCTCTGGCCGATCAAGCGCTTGAAGTAGCGGTCGACCTGCTTGGCGCTGAGGTCGAGCTCGCGCACGATGATGCCGCTCGGCAGCGGAGGTCCGCCGTCCATGCGGTTGCGCAGCCACGCGCACACGCTGGCGCTCGCGTGGAAGAAGGTGGTGAGCGTCTCGCCGTGGCTGCCCTTGCCGCGCGGGATCTGAGGGCGCTCGTCGAGGGCGATCTCCGGGTTGTTCGCCGCGTCAGCCCAGTCGAGCGCCTCGGCGTGGCAGTCGCCGAGCACCGGGAAGGTGTCGAGCCACGCGAGGGCCATCTCGCTCGCGGCCTCGCACCAGCGGTCGCCTTGGAGCACGTCGGCGAAGAGCGAGGCGAGCGTGACCGAGTCCGGCTGGCCGCCAAAGCAGCGCCAGCTGAGCGACACACCGTCGGCGACGGCGTCAGCGTCACGGCGAACGGCGGCGTCGGAGCAGGCTTTCCAGCTCTCGGTCTCCACGACATAGGCGCCCACCGCGAAGGACTCGGCGAGGCGCTGGCGGTACATGCGCAGCGCGGTGCTCCACGCCGTCGCCGGGTACTGGTTGATGGTTCGGAGCAGCACCTCGTTGCAGATGCCGGCGATCTCGAACTCGTCGCGGTTGGTGAACACGCCGCGCCCGCCCTCGGGCACCGTCGCCTCGCGCATGGCGAGCAGGTAGCCCATGAAGGTCTGGGCGTAGGCGTTGCCTCGAAAGCCCGACGCGTCTTGGCTGTAGGCGGCGAAGCCGAAGGGGTGGAAGCGATCGCGCCCGAACATGCGCGCGACGTAGATCGCGCCGTGCAGCAGGCCGCGCGGGTCCTGACCGCCGCCGCCGATCGCGGGGGACGACTGATCCTCCTCGAAGCGGCAGTCGATGAGCACGAGGTCGGCCTCGCGGCTGGGGAAGGCGTTCGCCCACCACATCCACAGGTGCTGCGTCCAGCTGGAGAGGGCGTAGTCTTCTTCGTCCCCGTCTTCGGAGCCAAAGGCTCGGACAGTCAGCAGCTCCAGCTGCGTGGTGTCGAGCGACTCGGCTTGATCGGGGATGTCGTCGATGACGAGCACCCGTAGCTTACGACCCATGTTCGGTTCTCCTGAGGACGGTCATGAGCTCACCCCAGCGGAAGGTCCAGCGCTGACGGGCGCGGATGATGTGGGGGTTGCTAGTGGTTCCACACTGCTCAAGCTCGCCCGTGGCGACGAGTCCGCGCAGACATTGATACTCGAAGATGCGAATGCGGTCCAAGCTGCGCGATGAGGGGAGCGAGCCGTCGACCCCCATGAGCAGCGGCTGCTCTAAGACCACCGAGATCTGGCCGGGCTGCTCCTCGATGTTCACCGCGACGAGCTTCTCCCAGTGCGGGAGCTTGTCGAGCGCCTTGCGCACAGAGCGCCCCCAGCCGCGCACCGGCGGGTACTTGCGCGCGTTGTTCACCATCTCGAACAAGCCGATGGTCAGGGCGAGCGTCTTGTCGTAGATGATCGGGTCATCCAAGAAGGGCGGCAGGGTGTGCAGCCCGGACGTGCGCTGGTCGGGATCATCGCTCCATCCGAGGTTTTGCAGCGTGTCGTTGTGGCTGCAGATGATCCAGGGCATGGCGGGCGGGTCGTTGGTGGCGTTGTCGTAGACGTAGCGAACGAGCTGGTTGATGGCGATGGAGGCTTGCTCGCCGAGCGCTGGGCTCTCCAGCCACTTGCGGTCGATCCACGACTCGGGGACCGTGAGCCCGGACTCTTCGTCCACCTTCTGAATGAGGCTGATCGCCTGGCTGATCCCCCAGACCGGGAGCAGCTTGTCCAGCATATGCTTGGTCTCGTGGCGGGTCGGCGTCTCGCCGCGGTTGCACGCGGCCCAGATGTGGAAGGCGCCCGAGGCCTTGAAGAGGCTGCCGGAGTGGTGGCCAAACACACCGAGCAACCTGCCATATTGCAGGTCCATCTCCGAAGCGGCCTTAATGGCGATGTCCTGGAGCTTGACCTCGACGAGGCGGTGGTAGGCCCGGTCGGGGGGGGCGCGGTGGTAGAAGTCGGGGGCGGTGGGGCGCGGGTAGACGAGCGTCCAGCGCGCGGCGGTGAAGCCGAGGAAGCGCTGCACATCCTCTTGGTGCAGCTCAAGCGACAGGTGCCGGGCGTCGTCGGGCGGGAAGGGCGACTCGGTGTCGGTGCTGAGCTCCAAGCCCAGGTTGGGGTAGAGGTAGTCGAGCGCCTCTTGGACGACGGCGCGGCTGCCGCCGGCGTCGGCGAGCGTGGTGAGCTTGGCGACGTTGCTCATAAAGTAGGCGGTGAACACGTCGATGACGGCCGTCGACTGCATGGTGCCCAGCGTCTCGACGAGCAGGCGCGTCTCGTCGGAGCGGGTGGCGTCGAGCTCCTCGCGGTCGAGCAAGAACCACATCGCGACGCCGCGCAGCACGCCGAGCGCGCAGAAGGGCAGCGCGCGCACCTGAATCAGCTCCAGCTGCTCGACGGTGATCTGCTGCGGATCGAGGTCACGGGTGCACGCGAGCAGCTCGCCGACGAGGGTGATGAATCCTTGCTCGGCGTCCTCGAGGGCGAGGACCTTGGTGACGTAGCCGTCGATCTCGTGCGCGCCGACGGAGCGCCCGCTGCGCGCTTCGTCCAACAGCAGCTGGTGCACCACGG
>Ga0100377_1002152_pt1 | contig 16673 bp, 13 predicted proteins | sample CryGeymeta201501_FD_83664 | JGI IMG/M metagenome (GOLD analysis project Ga0100377, IMG submission 83664) | Groundwater microbial communities from Crystal Geyser aquifers in Utah, USA - Crystal Geyser metaG 2015-01 | ecosystem: Environmental > Aquatic > Deep subsurface > Groundwater | place: USA... | reverse complement strand
TATAAGGCCCTGAAGCATAAGGCCGAGGTGATCGAAAGAGCCTTGCGGTTTCATCGACCAAACCCAAAAGATGCCCTTGATGTACTACAGAAAGTGGGGGGCTTTGAAATCGCGGGCATCGCAGGAGCGGCCCTTGCGGCAGCATCAAAGCGAACGGCGGTGGTTCTGGACGGAGTCATATCCACGGCAGGAGGACTCATCGCCTATCTCATCAACCCCAACATCCAAGGATTCCTCATCTCCGGGCACCGCTCCGTAGAACCCGCTCAAGAGACGGCCCTCGCTTTCATGGAACTGGAACCTCTTGTAGATTTGAATATGAGGCTGGGCGAGGGAACCGGGGCAGCCCTGGCCATTCATTTTGCCGAGGCTGCTGCAAGAATCATGCGGGAGATGGCATCCTTCGAGGAAGCAGGAGTTACAAAGAAAATATAATGGCTATCTCTATTTGAAAATGAATCCCGCAGCTTCAGAGCTTTTAGGCAACACGCTCTGGAATGGTTTGAACGGCGGAAGCGCCGAAACATCAGCGGCGCTTTCGCCGTTTTCGGATAATATAAAAAGACTATTTTTGGGGTTTTCCCATGACCTCTTCGAACATCGCCTCATCCCATGCCTTTCCGTTAGCAATGTTCTGCCGGAACTTGATGAAATCGATGACGTCCTTGCCGGTAATTTTTTTCGTGTTGAAGGCTCCGAATCCGAGGTAGGCCTCTCCGCTCATGTTGGCGGCCAACCAGTGCCTGTGGGCGTTCTTCATGGTATCCCAGAAGAACTTCTTTTTCTGCCGAACGCTGTCGATGGACTCGATCAAACAACCGGGGAACAGATTGGCAAAGGTCCATACGACTTTGTCGACCTCCTTGTCGAGAAGCTCAAAGTCGGCGTTCGGCTGATGTTGCTTAACGAACTCCCGAGCCCTCTTCCCTTCCTCGCCGGTTTTGAATTCGCCGTAGACAATCTCTCCGTCTTCCACATACTTGTCCGTGATGACCATCGGGCTTCTCACCCATTTGCCGTCCACCTTCAACACCGGCACCACCTTGCTGACCAGGTTCTTGGCCTTCATCTTGTAGGCAGACCACATCTCGCAGGAAACGCAGTTCCACATGGCGTCTTCAATACTGAGGTACCAGGGGAGGAAATCCGATGACCCACCCACGGGCGCCGACCCATGTCTTGGTCCGGCCTGTCCGAAAATAGCCAGGTCCGAAGAAAGGGCCAAATCACATGCCATGCCGATTTCCTGACCGCCGGCGACCCGCATCCCGTTCACCCGGCAGATGACGGGTTTTTTGCACTGAAGTATGGAATCCACCATACCGTTGAAAAGCTCCATATACTGGCCGTACTCGTCACATCGCATGCCGTAAAATTCACTGTACTCTTTGGTGTTGCCCCCGGTACAGAAGGCATAGGGGCCGGTTCCGGTGAAGACTACGGTCACGACACTTCGATCCAGCGAGGCGTTCTGAAATCCGGCGATGACGCCTTTGACCATCTCGGTGGTATAAGAATTGTACTGTTTCGGGTTGTTCAGCCGAATCCAGGCCACATAGAGCCCGTCCACCACATTTCCTTTGGGATCTTTCAGGGGTCGCTTTTCGAAAACCACGCAAGGCGCATTCTCTTCTTTGCCCCAGTGGACATCGGTGTGCAGGCTATGGTCTTTAATCGCGTTATCTCTCGGCATCCAATCCAAACTCATTGTATCACCCTCCTTCTTTTCATTTTCAGTTAACGGGTTGATTCTCTGTTTGCTTTTTAAAAGTCCGGGGTCAGCACGATCCGCCGATCCGGAGCGGCTTTATGGGCTTCGGCAAACGTTTCGACGATGGTGCTCATGGGTCGAGTCTGAACAAAAGGTTCGATGTCGATTTTCTTTTTCAGAACCATATCCAGGACGATGGGGTAATATTCCGGGAGGCATCCCCAGGTCCCCAGGACATCGGCATCAAAGGCCATCACCCGGCCGAACATGTAATCCACTTTTGCCATGCCAAACCCCACCACTACGAGTTTTCCGATGAAGCTTAAAAGTGAAAGCGCCACCTCCTGACCCGTTTTGGAGCCGGTGACTTCGAAGATCTTCCAGCCGAATCCCGGAAGGCCGTTTTTCTTGCAAATCCCTTTGAAATCATCGGAGACCGCTTTAACATCCTTATCTGTGGAATTGATGACAAAATCAGCGCCGTATTTCAGGGCTCTTTCCAGACGTTCCTGATTCCGGGCAATGCCCACCACACAATTCGCCCCCAAAGCCTTCAAGGTCTGGCCCACATACTGGCCGACTCCACCGGTGATACCGATGACCACCGCATTATCCCCCGGTTGGAATGCCGCTCGCTTGGCCGCCTGGTAGGGTGTGGTGGCGGCATCCGCCACGACCGCCAGATGTTCCAGGGGAATTTTGCCCCGGTTCCTCACTTCACAAAGGTCGATGCTCGGCACCGGGATGTGGCTGGAAAACCCGCCATAAATCCCCAGACTGTTTCCGGGCATCTTCTGAGCCAGACATCGATTTCCTCTCCCGGTTTTGCACAAAATGCACTTCCGGCAAGGCATCACGGCCGGAATAATCACCTCTTTCCCGATCCAGGCCTCCTCTCCCGCCACTACGATTCCTGAAATCTCGTGCCCCAGGGTCAGCGGAGGCTTTGAAATGGTGGGGACCCCATCATAAAAATATCCCAAGTCCGTGTGGCAAACGCCGCACCCGGCCACTTCCACCAAAACTTCTCCGGATTTAAGTTCCGGAACCGATATCTCCGCTTTTGCGAGTTTTCCGGGGATCTTTTCCTTGGTTTCTTTGTTGAATGTTGTCGGTTGGACCATCTGCCAGGTCTGGATCTTCTTCGGTACGGTCGGCATGTTAGCTCCTCCTTAACCCATTATTAAAAATTCAGCCGGAACGGCCGGGACTCATCTCGCTCAAATTAAAAATCATATTATAGCTATAATATAACTAAATGGGTGTCAATAGGTTTTATCGTGGCGGGTATAAAAAAGCCGTCTCAATTCATTTGGGTTTGACCTTGGTGGTCTCGTAAAAAGTCGAAAATGCTCTCTTTCCGTCATTCCGACGAAAGCCGGAATCCAGTGTTCTCAAGCACTGATGAAACCCCTGGACCCCGTTTTTCAACGGGGTGACGATTTTTTATGAAACCATCAACCTTCAGATGAAAGAAGAAATTTACATTTTAAGACAGCAGTCCTCCATTTCGGTCTTGACTCTGCGCTGATGTAGCTGTAATATAGCTTCCTTCGGTTATTATCATAAAAACGTTGAACCGATCAAAAAAAGGGGGGGACATGCTGTTGAAGGACAAGAACGCCATCGTGACCGGGGGGTCCCAGGGAATCGGAACCGCGATCTCTTTGGAACTGGCAAGAGAGGGTGCGAACGTCTGCCTGACCTGCCGTAAGCACGAAAAAGAGGCTCTGGAGGTGAGAGACCAAATTTTGAACATGGGCCGAAAAGCGATCGCCGTAAAGTGCGACACCGCCTCCTTCACAGAGGCGGGAGATGTCGTTAAAAAGGCCCTGGAGGCGTTCGGCAAGGTCGATATCCTGGTCAACAACGCCGGCATGAACTGGGACGGTGTTTCCTGGAAAATGAGTGAAGAACAGTGGGATCGCGTCATCGAGGTCAATCTCAAAGGTTACTTCAACTTCACCCGCCATGTGGCCCCCCTGCTCAAGGATCAGAAACACGGAAAAATCGTTAACATCACGTCCATCAACGGGCTGCGGGGAAAATTCGGTCAGACGAACTACTCGGCCTCCAAAGCCGGCATCGTCGGATTCACCAAGGCCTTGGCCAAAGAGCTGGGGGCCTTCAACATCAACGTAAACGCCGTAGCACCCGGCCTCATCGAAACGCCCATGCTGACCCAGTCCGACGCCCGAAACAAAATCGTGGACATGGCCATGGCCGAAATCGTTCTCAAGCGCGTGGGAACGCCGGAGGACCTTGCCAATGTGGTGGTCTTTCTAGCCTCGGAAAAGGCACGGCACATCACCGGCGGGGTGATTAAAGTGGACGGCGGACAATATATCTGAGCTATCAAGCGGTCAAAGAGGATTAGGAATCGAAGGGTCAAAGGTTAAAGTAAAAGACTAACGACAAAGGGAGATCGCTTATGGGAAAAGTGGGAATCATCGGAGTCGGCCAAAGCGCCTTCGTCCGCCAGTACCCCGGATCCATCCGGGAGCTGGCCTTTGAAGGCTTCAAAAACGCCATGAAAGACGCTCAGATTACGGTTAAAGATATTGACGCCTCGATCATCTGTTCGGCGCCCGAATATGACAAACAGCGGTCTCCGGCCGGTGTCTTTGCCGAATACCTGGGTCTAAATCCTCAGCCCACGTTTTATGTGGAAAGCCTTTGCTCTTCGAGCAGCATGGGGCTTCGTCTGGCCTATTCTCTTATCAAATCCGGATTGCATGAAGTGGTGGCGGTCATCGGCTTCCAGAAGATGTCCGAGATCAGTTCATCGGAATCCCAGGAGCGGATGGGCCGTGGGGCCGACATCCAGTGGGAAAGCCCTTTCGGCACCATGATGCCCGCCTATTACGCCATGTACGCCCGGGCTCATATGAAGGCTTACGGGACCACGCTCGAAGACCTGGCTCTGATCCGCGTCAAGTCCGCCACCTATGGTCAACTGAATGAACTGGCTGTCTATCGAAAACCGGTGACTTTCGAGATGTTCTCAGACCCCAAAGACCGGATGGCCGGTCCGGTGGCAAGCCCCTTGAGAGTGGGTGACTGCTGCGCCAACGCCGATGGAAGTTCCTGCATCATCGTGGCCAGCAAAGAAAAAGCCAGGACTTTCTCGAAAAACCCGGTCTGGATCATGGGTCTGGGCGCCGCCTCTACCAGCGTAAACCTGGCGGGCAGGAACCTTTTCACAGGGCTTACCGTGGCCCACGATGCGGCAAGAGAAGCTTACACCATGGCCGGTGTGGGTCCTAAGGACATCGATGTGGCGGAAGTGCACGACTGCTTCACCATCGCCGAACTCATGGCCTATGAAAACCTGGGTTTTGCCAAACCCGGAGAGGGGAAGGATCTTATCCGGAGCAAGGAAACTTACAAGGAAGGAAGCATACCGGTGAACGTGGACGGCGGACTCCTTTCCAAAGGGCATCCCATCGGCGCCACCGGAGGATCCCAGATCCGCACCGTCGTGCGCCAGCTCAGAGGGGAAGCCGGCACCATCCAGATAAAAGACCCGGAAATCGGGCTCGTTCACAACATCGGCGGGGTCGGACTCTACGGAAACGTGACCATACTGGGGAGGTAACCCATGGGTAAAACAAAAGAAGCAGACGATCGGTTCAAAAAATTCGGAACGGTGAGCTTTACCGCCATCACGAAGACCAACGATTTTATCGATTACCTGGAACAGAACAAGGTGATGGGGACCCGATGCCGGGACTGCGGAATGCAATTTTTCCCACCACGGGCGGATTGCTACCGCTGCCTGACCAGCCACATGGAATGGTTTGAAGTCACCGGGACGGGGAAACTGGTCACTTACAGCAAGCTGGAATACGGACCGGTGGGATTTGAAAAGGATCTGCCCTACCGGATCGCTCTTCTGGATTACGGAAATTATAAGGTGTTCGGTCGAATCACCGATGGGGTCCAAGATGATGCGATTAAAATCGGCATGGAAATGAAAACGACGGTGAATCGTCTGCCCAACGGTCAGGTTAACTATGTCTTTCAACCGGTCTAAACCTGCAGTTGCAACAGCAGGCTAAACTGATCGGCGATCATGCATCGCACCGGCAATCACCTATAACACACAGGACGGCTATCATGACGGAATTTAAGAATATCCGGATCGAAACGATCAATGGGGTGGCCAATGTCACCTTGGACAGGCCCAAACACAATGTGCTGAATCTTTCTATGATGGACGAATTGAGTACCGCAATGGAACAACTGGCATCCGAAACCGCCCTCAAGTGCGTGGTCATTTACGGCAAAGGTCCCAGTTGGTGCGCCGGCGTCGAAGTCGTCGATCATAAACCCGATATGGTGCACAACATGATTCCCGGTTTCAACCGGATCTTCTTTTCCATGGACAAAATCGAGATCCCCATTATCGCCGCCGTAAATGGTTTCTGCCTCGGCGGCGGCATGGAAGTGGCCATCGCCTGTGATATGATCGTTGCGACAAAAAGCGCCTTTTTCGGCCAACCCGAAATCAAACTGGGATTCTTTCCTCCTTATGCGGCTTTCCGGCTCCCTCAACTGGTCGGTCCGGCCAAAGCCATTGAAATCTGCACCACAGGAAAACGTTACACTGCGGAATCCTTCCGTTCGATGGGGCTCGTCACATCCGTAGCGGATGACGACAAGCTCCGGTCAGAAGTAGACAAACTGCTGGGTGAAATCACCGCCTGCAGCCCCCTGATCATTCGGCTCAATAAGCGGGCCGTCAAAAAGCATCTGGGAATGGGATTGACGGAGGGAATAGAGCGTATCTCCGATCTGTTTCTAAATACCCTGATGAAAACACAAGATACCCTCGAAGGGATTGCCGGCTTCGAAGAAAAACGCAGACCGGTCTGGAAAAATCGTTAACAGGAGAAACATCCATGTCACTTATCAAAAAAATCGGCGTCATCGGCGCAGGGAACATGGGAAGCGGAATCGCCCAGAAGATCGCCCAGGAAGGGATCCCCGTGGTCATGGTGGATTTAAAAGAGGAATTCGTCCAACGTGGGATGAACACCATCAAAAAGCTGCTCGGCGAGGGCGTCGAGAGGAAGATTTTCACTGCCGCCCAGGTGGAAGCTATTCTGAATCGCATCACCGCTACCACGGATTTCAACGCCGTAGCCGATGCCGACATCATCATCGAAGCGGTCTTCGAAGACAAGGCCGTCAAATCCGAGCTCTTCCAAAAGCTGGACAAGATCTGCTCGGAAAAAACCATCCTGGCCACGAACACCTCCAGCTTTTTTGTCCGGGAGTTTGCCGAAAAAACCTCCCGTCCGGATCGCTTTGTCGGGCTGCATTATTTCTACCACCCGGCGAAAAACCGGCTCCTCGAAGTCATCCCCCATGAAGGAACAAGTCGGAAGACGATAGAAAAGGCAATACTTGCCGCCAAGCTCCAGGGCAAGACCGCCATCTTGGTCAAAGATGCGCCGGGATTTGCCGTAAACCGTTTCTTCGTCCCGTTCCTCAACGAAGCCGCCCGGATGCTTGAAGAAGGCATTGCCGACATCCCCACCATCGAAGAAGCTGTCAAGCGGGCCTTTCGCATCGGCATGGGTCCCTTCGAGCTCATGAATGTCACCGGCATTCCCATCGCCGTTCATGCGGCCACAACATTGGGAAAGGAGCTGGGTCCCTTTTATGCGCCGGCGGAAATTTTAAAAAAGCAGATGGAAAAAAGAGCGAACTGGAACCTGGAAGGCAAAGCGGATGAATCCCGCATCGAAAGACTCATGGACCGGTTCTACGGTGTCTGCCTGGGCGTCTCGGCCGCCCTTGTGGATGAGGGAGTGGCCTCCATCGAAGACACGGATCGGGGGGCCAAGGTCGGCCTTCGGTGGGCTCAAGGGCCTTTTGAGATCGCCAACCGGATCGGCATCGACAAAACCTATGCAGTAGTATCGGCCATCTGTAAAAAATATCCGGACTTCAAGATGCCAAAACTCCTCGAAAAGCAGAAACAATTGGGGAAACCCTTTGATTTCAGGTTGGTGGACCTTGGCATCCGGTCAGGTGTGGCCTTCATCACCATCAACCGGCCCGAAGCCATGAACGCCCTCAACGAAACCGTGTTTATCCAGCTCGAGGAGTATTTCACAAAGGCTGAAAAGGATCCGGAAGTCAAAGCCATCGTTTTCCGGGGCGCGGGAAAGGCCTTTGTTGCCGGCGCCGACATCCGCTATTTCGTGCAAAAAATAAAGACGAACAAAATCGCCGATATCGTGGCATTCACCCGAAAGGGGCACGAATTGTTCTTGAGGATTGAAAACTGCAAAAAGCTCACCATCGCACTTTTGGAAGGGTTGTCTTTAGGCGGCGGAAGTGAGCTGGCGCTGTCCTGCCAGGCGATTGTGGCCACACCGGCCGGGTCCATGGCCTTTCCGGAAACCGGAATCGGCATCTTTCCGGGCCTGGGCGGCATGCTGAGATTTTCCCGCCATTTAGGTCCTGAACTGTCCAAGTATTTTACCTTCACCGGACAGACGCTTTACGCAAAAGAGGCTCAAGAACTAGGGCTCGTGACCCGGCTTATAGAGCCCGCCGAAGCGGAGTCGGCCATCCAATCTCTCATCGCCTCGGGAAAACCGGACAAGTATAGTCCTCGGGATATCCCGGAACGATTCAGGAAGTTTGCCGCCGCCTGCTCACCGGAAAATGTCAAGCGTCTTTTAGCCAAACAACCGCCTTTGGGCGTTGCGGAAGACCTTGCCGCCAAAATGGCCAAATCCGTCGGGTTCAAGGCACCGCTTGCCATCAAGATGGCCAACGAAATCATCGATGCCCAGGTTGGAAAAAGCATTCCGGAAGCGGTCGAAATCGAGCTTTCGAGGCTCCACGAAATCTTTTCCACCGAAGACGCTCTCGAGGGACTGTCTTCTCTGGGGCGCAAGCGGCCGGAATACAAGGGCAAATAAAAGACGCGAGATACCCTTCACTCTGGAACCTGATGCAATCGGGGGGGCGTTTACCGGTCCATGAAAGCCCCCCTTTCTCCTGACTTGATATTTCTAAGGAGTTTGTTTTGATGCCCACAAACGAGTTTCCCGCCCTGCTAATCATCGACATGGTCAAAGACAACTTTGATCCCAAGAAAAACCTCACCATCACCCCTCTTGCACAAAAGACGATCGACCCGATCAACCGTACGATCCGGACTTTTCGGGAGAAGAGTTGGCCCATCATCTTTTCCACGGATGCCTTCCACAAAGAGGATTTCATTTTCAAAGGGAAGATGAAACCCCATTCCCTTGCCGAAACCGAAGGGGCAAAAGTCATCGATGAACTGGACAAAAAGGAAACGGACCCGTGGCTTCCTAAACCCCGGTTTTCCGCTTTTTTTAACACCGGTCTGGAACGGCATCTGAAAAAGCACGGAGTCACCCTGTGCGTCGTAGCCGGCATCGCCACCCATTTCTGCGTCCTCACAACGGCCATGGACGCCTTGTGCCATAATTTCAAAACGGTCATCCTGGAGGACTGCACTGCGGCTCCCTCTGAAGTCCTGCACCGGCAGGTTCTCGACACGTACCGAAAAAACCCCCTCTATCCCCTCTTCCGCATCCTTTCTTCTCTTGAGTTTCTTACAAGTATTTAAACCGTTGCGGGATTTTTTCCGTTTTCCAACCTCCTTTTCCCGGACCGGATGACCAATATCCCGGAAGCCGGATCGGTGATCTATCAATTGAAAGATGGTCATACCACCCGCGTGTTTGACACTCTGGAGTGACCCCGCCGAAGACCGGCGGGATTTGCGCGCCTTGCATCTAAAGCTTTTTACTTTGCCATCCCAATTTTAAGTTTCTACGATTTCATCAAAACTTGACATTCAAGCCGATTTCTGAGATACATCAAGTCACGAAAAGGAATTTCTTATCCATCATCATATCATCCAGTTATCCATGGATGTTCCCACAGTAAATATCCATTCCAGAGATCGGTCACATATGGAACATCTCCAGGTCATGAGCGTAAAACGCGGTTCCGGTCGATATCACAGATAAGAGGAGCAAGAAGAAATGAATCGGCAGCGACTCAGTCAGGTTGTAAGACCTTATCGAACGAAAAGACGACTTCAGGTTGTGCGAGAGATACCTGGATCGGATCGTAATGACCGAATACCGGGGCCTCACATACTGATTATGTTGTGTTTGTTACTGCTGACGGACATTTCCTTCCCCTGTGCGGGAGAAACAAAACAACTGTTTCGCATCGGAACGGGTGGGGCTTCCGGCGTCTATCATCCGATTGGCAAGTTGATTGCTCAGGGTTTGACTGGGTCTGCTGAAGGAGAGGCTGTACCTCAAGCCGGGGTGCTTGGACTGCCTGGAACCATCGGTGTGGCCCAAAGTTCCGGCGGTTCGGTAGCCAACGTGCGGGCACTGGCATCCGGAGAGATCGAAGCTGGAATAGTCCAAGCCGACGTTGCATCTTGGGCTTTTCAGGGAGAGCAGATTTTCGCCGGGGATGAAAGCGTCAAAGCCGTTCGCGCGGTTGCAAGCCTCTATCCTGAAAAGTTCCAGATCGTGACACGCCGGGATGCCAATATACGCAGCGTGTCGGACCTCCGCTGGAAACGGATCTCCATCGACGAAATCGGGTCAGGAACGCTGATGGTGGTGCGAATCGTTCTTGATGCCTATGGCTTGTCCGAGAAAGATATGTACCCAATGTATTTGAAGCCCGATTTCACTGATGACAAAATAGTGAGAGGTGAGCTTCAGGGTTTCGTGGTGATGGCGGGCATTCCCATGGAAGCGGCCCAGCGTGTAGCCGATATTGGGCTATTCTTTGTTCCCATTGACCGAGAGATTGCGTTGCGGATCAATGCAAAATTCCCTTACCTCGTCCCAGGTGAAATACCCGCCGGTGCTTATCCGGGGGTTCCGGATACTCCGACCCTGCAGGTCCATGCCCTGCTGGTGGTCAGCTCGGCGATTCCTGAAGACCTGATTTACCGGGTGACTGCTTCCCTGTGGAGCGAGCGGACACTGTCTTTATTGAAAAGCGGGCATCCCCAAGGAAAAGCGATTTCCCTCAAGACCGCGTTGGAAGGCATTTCGATCCCGCTTCATCCGGGAGCAGAACGATTCTACCGAGAGCATGGCATAGTTACCAAAGGAACGCCAACCCCATGAAACGGCCTCGCCCCATTCTTAAGATTTTGCTTTGGAGCGCCGTGGTATCCGTCCTTATCGCCCTGATCGCAGCAGGAATCCTTACCAACGTCACCCTGCGCTCAGTGGAAAAGAATCTTCCCAACACACTGTTTAAACAGCTACATGACCTAACACTTGTCAACGAAGATCTTGCGCAAGTCGTCTCTGCCGCTGAACTGACCAAGGCTGCCCCAACTTCGGAGAACTTCATGCGGCTTCGTAATATAGTCATGACCGTCCACAATGCCGTCGTCAAACTGCGCACCACCTATGTGTTCGACAATCTAATCCAATCTTCCGCGTTCCACGCAGTCGTTGCTCCGGCCATCGCTGATGTGCAGCTTTGGCTTTCCGAGGGCGTCTCAGGGTATGGCCCGGAGACAGAAACCACTGTTGAGATCGTGTTGTCACGGATCACCGGGGCATTTCAGAAGACCAGAGCCATAAACTACGCTTCAGAACGGATAGCCCGGACCATTTTGGCTCAACAGCGCAACCGGCTTGAGCAATTCTTGTTCAGTGCCAATCTGCTCTTCACTCTGGCCCTGTTGATCACATTGCTCATGGTTCTCTTGCTCATTCGCCAACATCTGCTGCAACGTCGGGAAGTCCAAGCCCAGGCCGAACGCAGGCGCGCTGAAGAAGCACTGCATCGCTATGAACTTTTGGCGGTCCACAGTCGGGACATCATCCTTTTCATGCGAAGAGACGATGGACGCATCTTGGAAGCCAATGTGGCCGCCACGAAGTCCTATGGGTACAGCCGCGATGAACTACTGAAGTTGACAATCTATGACCTGCGCGCACCTGAAACCTTGGAGTTGACCGCCGATCAAATGGCGGAGGCTGATGCGGGCGGGCTCCTGTTCGAGACCGTCCACCGGTGCAGCGACGGTAGCACGTTCCCAGTGGAGGTCAGCTCGCGGGGTGAAACCGTCGATGGTACTCGAACATTGATCAGCGTGGTGCGAGATATTACCGAGCGCAAGCATGGGGAAGCGGCGCTGCGGGAGAGTCAGGAGAGGTTCCAGGAACTGGCCGAATTGCTTCCGGAAACGATTTTTGAAATGGATGCCGACGGGGCTCTTACTTTCGTCAACAAGAATGCTTTCGCGCATTTTGGGGTCTCCCAGGAGGACTTCGATCGGGGCATAAATGGTTTCGAGATAATATCACCCGAAGACCGTCCCAGGGCCCTTGAGAATACCAAGAGGGTCATGGGCGGGGAAAAGCTGGGGCTCAATGAATACAAAGTATTAAGAAGAGACGGGAGCAGCTTTCCGGTGATTATGCACTCTACTGCAAAATACCGGGACGGGAAACCTGTAGGAATCAGAGGCATCGTGATCGATGTCACCGAGACCAAGAAGCTTGAAGCACAACTCCGACAGGCTCATAAAATGGAAGCCGTTGGCACCTTGGCAGGCGGCATCGCTCATGATTTCAACAACCTCCTCCAGGCTGTCCAAGGTTATGCGGAATTATTGCTCCTGAAAAGAACGCAGGGAGAAGAAGGATACCGAGAACTCCAGGAGATCAAACGCGCTGCCAAACGCGGGGGCGATCTCACCCGCCAGTTGCTCACCTTCAGCCGCAAGGTGGAATCAAAACTCCAGCCTGTTGACCTCAACCGGATTGTGGACGATGTAAGGATGTTACTGGAACGGACCATCCCCAAAATGATCAGGATCGAGCTGCACCTGATGGGTAACCTTCACCATGTGAATGCCGATGCCTCACAGATTGAGCAGGTCCTGATGAATCTCGCGGTAAATGCAAGGGATGCCATGCCAGATGGCGGCACGCTCAGAATCGAAACGAAAAACATCGTTCCGGATGAGGGTTATCGCCGCACCCACCCCGAGTTCTCTCCCGGGAATTATGTTCTTCTCACCGTTACCGACACAGGTCAAGGGATGGAAAAGACCACGCTGGAACATATCTTTGATCCGTTTTTTACCACCAAGGAGGTCGGAAAAGGAACCGGCCTGGGCCTTGCCATGGTTTACGGCATAGTCAAGAATCACCATGGGCACATCACATGCGTCAGCAATCCGGGCGAGGGAACCACATTTGAGATCTTTCTTCCAGGTATCGGGCAACTCGAAGGAACTTCCCGTATCGATACAGGGACGGCAGAGCAGCGCGGCGGCAGTGAGATCATACTTCTTGTGGATGATGATACTGCCGTGCGTGGTATAGGCAAAGCGATTCTCCAAACGTTTGGGTACACGGTGATCGGCGTGGAAGATGGTGAGACCGCCCTGCAAGCCTACCGCGAGGGTAGCGACAGAATTCAGCTGGTCATCCTCGATCTGATTATGCCGGGAATCGGAGGAATGGAATGTCTTCAAATTATCCTGGAGCTGAATCCCCAGGCCAAGGTTATCATCTCCAGCGGTTATTCTGTTGCCGGACAGTTCGAGAGAATCTCGGAGATCGGGGCCAAGGCCTTTATCCATAAGCCCTATGATATCCAAGAAATGCTAAAGACAGTTCGGGAAGTGCTGGACGAAGGTCTATAACGGAAGTCTGCCCCCATGACCGTGTCGGACATTAACCCCCCCGTTTCTGAATTTAATCCCAAAATGAAGAACGCGGACATGTGAATCGTGTTTAAATCGGCTGAAATTTCAACAAAATACATTATAAATTCCACTTGACAGCGCATATTCTATAAGGGTATTAAAAATTCATAGACCTTGACAACTGCAGGTTCCCATATCTTGGGGTGCAGATGATGCCAAAATACATTTCATGCCCACACTTAATCCGTCTGCAACAAAAACGAGTTTTTATCAATGCGGTTTTATGGCGATTCGTGGCAGAGGCGCTTCTATCTAAATGGGAGGAGGAGGGATAATGAGAAAAATCTATGTGCTACTTTGTGTGTTGGGTCTGTTGAGTCTTGGAGCATCGCCGCTGTTTGCCGGCGGGATTATCAACAAGCAAAATCAGAGCGCTGATTACGTCCGCACCCTGAACCGCAACGCGGCCACCGACGCAGCGGACATCGTGGCCTACAACCCGGCGGGCGTGATGAAGCTGGAAAACGGGTTCTACACCAAGCTGGATGTCATGTACTTCAACAAGGAATACAGCAATACGGTCCCGGGTTTCGACGAGTTCGAATCCGACGAACCCTCCATCATCCCCGGATTTTTCGCCGTTTACAAGCAGGACCGGTGGGCGGGCTTTTTCGCGGTGACCATTCCCGGAGGCGGCGGAGCGGTGGAATACCCTAATGGTGATGCCAGCACGGCAAGCCTTGCCTCATCAATCATTACGCAATACAACAGGGCAGGGTATGGTATCATTTACACCGGCATCAACAGCATGAAGCTTGAGGCCGACAGCATGGATGTGGGCTACAACATGGGAGGCGCTTTTAAAATCAACGAGATGTTTTCGGTTGCCGGCGGTTTGCGCTATATCGACGCCAAGCAAAGCTTCAAGGGGGAGGCAGTCCTCGACCGAAACCCTGCCAACCCAGCGTCAAGATTATTCGGCACGACCTATGATGTCGACGTGGAGCGCACCGCCACCGGCTGGGGCTACTTTTTGGGGCTGAACGTAACGCCCATCGACAAACTCAATCTGGGCCTATTCTATATTTCCAATACCGAACTCGATTTCGAATCCGAGGTTTCCGAAGACACCGCCATTGGAACCACGACCATTGCCAGACTGCTCGGCTGGGAAGACGGCAGCAAGCAGCGCGAAGATCTTCCCGGTGAACTAGGTTTAGGGGCATCCTATATAATCACGCCCCAGTTGCGCGTTGAAGTCGACTACACCCTTTTCCTGGAGAATAGCGCCACATTCGAATCGGACCGTCTCGAAGGAAAAACGGGCAACAGCTGGGAGACCGGCATCGCTTTCGAGTACACCATCAACCCACGATGGAAGACGAGTGTAGGCTATCTGAGGACCGATATCGTCGGGCTGCCGACAGACAACAAACTTCCGGAAGCCCCGGAGCTGGACGCCGACACTATATCCGCCGGCGTGGTGTTCAGCCCGCTTGAACGCCTGAAGCTTACGCTTGGCGCGCTAAAAGTCTGGTACGATTCAGAAGAGATGTCCAGCGGCGTCAAGCTTGAAAAAGATGTCTGGGCCGTGGCTCTCGGCGTCCAATACCGCTTCTTCTAACAGCCGAAGCATCTCCACATCGATCCTCTTGGGAGAACCCCGGGCCGTTTGTTCCCGGGGTTCTTTTTCTATAAGCCCGCCCTTCTGACTTGCCCAGCCCTCAGAATGAGAGTCTTCTTTGCTTGCTATCTCACTCACGGTCTTTCCTGCCATGGCCTGAACCTATCTCGCGCCCACCTCATATATTTCAACAACTCATCATTCACTATTTCGATATCGAATCGCTCTCTGTCAAAATCGCCTTCATCCCTATGAAAACCGGACCACCATTCCTTAAGGCTCTTGTGTTCTTCATGAGTCGGGTCTTTTAATGCTTTGCAGAACTCATGATATCCCGGGAAGCCGCCCACATCTTCAGGCGGACAGGCTCTGGCGCCGTCCAGGCATTCAATTGGAAACTGAAGTTCCGGGTTGGAGTAGCGGCTGTCCTCTATCATGACCTCATGCTCCCAGCTGTCGCCAAAATCGTACAGATAGCCGAAAGTGACGCCTTTCTTTTTGATCAGATCCACAAGCCGATATCTGCCGTCTTCAAGCCCGTCTTCCCTTGATTCGGGATCTTCCGTGTACCGTTTTTCGGCGATGGTGAACTGATGCAGGTGGTAGTCATCCCAGCCCATCACAATCTGAATCACGTCGTGCAGCCGATCCAGAGTAATGTAGGCTGGCACAACAAAGCGCCTCCAGATTTCAGGCTTAATTCCAACGAGTCTGATTTTCAATAAATAAAGTCTTTCATTCATGGCTTTTCTCCCTTATCAGACATAAGACCCCGAAAAGAATCCTTTAAAAAAACTGAAGTCAGTTTTTCGATGTGTCGGAGAAGTTTTTCCCCCGTCACCAACGGTCATATAGAGACTGGCAAATTTAGTACGCAAACATCGATTGCAGAGTCGAAATCACTTCGGCCTGAATTTGAAGGTCTATTGTACCCGCTCTTTCTATAAACCGAGATTTATCAATTATGGGTATTTGGTCCAATACGATTTGCCCCTTTCTGCCTTGAAATTCACAAAATACACGGGTGGGATAGGCCTTGTAATCGTTAAGTCAATAATCCCTTTATGTTACACAGATCCGACCCCCTTTGCAGCTTTGCTTCCGCCGGGCATTTCTTGTAATCGAGGGTTTTGATTTCAAGGTCATCGGCTCGGAACTTTCTGCATCAGCGTCCCGCTTGTCCACATTCAGTAATTAAAGGAGCAGCGACAGGCGTCGTATGGATAAGCCTCTCGAACCTCATTCCAAGTCACTTCATGCCGCAACCGGAGGCTCTTTTCCCTCTTCCAGGAGTGCGCGGAAGATACGAGGGACCCCAAGATTTTGTCGATTTACCAAACGGGTAGCCAGGAGCACCGTCTCGACCAGATATCGGCTTCTTGTGACCGGTTGATGGCGCAGGATATTCGCCGGTGTAACACCGCCGACAAAACCACCCGGATTGTTGATCTCGAACCGCTCGTGATAGTTACGGATGAAAACCATCCCAGGAATAGAATAGTCTCGGTGGGTAAAAGCATTCATCAAAGCTTTGAGCTGAAATATGTAAATTTAAACAAGGCGTTATCAGAATTTGGACAGTTCCGCCTCGTCAGGTTCGGAGGAACGCGATGTCGGCGCCATTT
>Ga0100377_1002145_pt1 | contig 16704 bp, 11 predicted proteins | sample CryGeymeta201501_FD_83664 | JGI IMG/M metagenome (GOLD analysis project Ga0100377, IMG submission 83664) | Groundwater microbial communities from Crystal Geyser aquifers in Utah, USA - Crystal Geyser metaG 2015-01 | ecosystem: Environmental > Aquatic > Deep subsurface > Groundwater | place: USA... | reverse complement strand
TTCCTGGCCAACACGCAGGGCACGTTGCAGCTCGCGGGCGACCTCGACCTGTTCAACGTCGACACGGCCGAGCTGTTCTCGGGGCTGGACGTGGACCTGGCCGCCGTGCGGTACCTGACCGCCGGGGCGCTGGTGGTGCTCGGTGACCTGCGGATCGGGCTGACCTTCCGGGATGAGTTCAAGCTGCGGCTCGACCTCGGCGTGGACGTGCTCGGTGACCTGTACTCGGGGGACATCCTGGTGGCCGAGGACGTGCGGCTGGTCGTCGCCACCCACAACGTCAACTTGTTCTCGCCGCGGCAGGTCGCCCTCGGGGTTGGCTGGAGCACGGAGCGGCTTACGGTGGAGGCGGACCTGACGTGGGTGCAGTGGAGCGCGTTTCCGGCGCCAGCGTCGCTCATCACGGTGGAGATCGATGAGCGCGTGGCGGGGCTGGCCAGGATCCCGCCGTTCGAGCAGCCGCTCGACCCGAACTTCCACGACCTGCTCATCCCGCGCGCGGGCATCGAGTTCTTGTGGCTAGACACCCGCCACGTCGACCTGCGCGCTCGCGCGGGCTACTTCTGGGAGCCGAGCCCGGCGCCGGACCAGCCGGGCCTGACGAACTACATCGACAGCGACAAGCACGGCGCCTCGCTGGGGCTGAGCGTAGCGCTGGCCGACCTGACCGAGATCTTCCCCAAGCCCGTCACCTTCGATCTGACCGGCCAGTACATCTATCTGGAGCCACGGACCTATCGGAAGGACGACCCCGCCGACCCCATCGGGGACTACGTGGCGCGGGGCCTCTTCATCGGCGGCTCGGCGAGCGCCCGCTTTGTGTTCTGAGGTGGTGGTGATGCGAGGCTTCATGCGTAGGATATGGTGGGTTCTGGTCGTGGTTGCCGCCCTGGGTGGTGGTCTGGCTGTATTCTCGTGTTCCTCCCTCGGCGGCGAAGGGGGCGGCGGCTCCAACCTGCCGAACCGCGGCATCACGCCCTACGTCCCCGTCGAGCTCGACGAGGCCGGCAGCGCCGTGGTCCTGCCCGACGGCGACGGCGAGGGGCTGCTCCGCGAGCCAGCGGCGGTCGACTTCGGTGGCGTCGTCCTCCTCTATGTCGAGCGCCGTGATGTCGCCGACCTCGGCGCGGCCACCGGCCAGATCCAGCACGCCGACAGCGACGACGGCGGCCTCACCTGGACGCCGCTCACGCCGACGCTCACCCCGGCCGACGTGCCGTTTGCCCTGCGCCGTGTCGGCGCCCCCTCGGTCATCCTCGTGCGCGGCACCTACCACATGGTCTTCGCCGTCGACGACGGGCGGGCCATCGGCTACGCCACCAGCGCCGACGGCCACGCCTTCGTCGCCCACCCGACGCCCCTGCTCACCCCCGAAGGCGACGCCGAGGCCCTCGGCGTTGACTCGCCCAGCATCGTCGCCGACGGTGATCGCTTCCTGGTCTTCTACGGCGCCACCCGCGCTGGCGACGACGGCAAGCCCCGCACCTCGGTGGCCCGCGCCTCCTTCGCCTCGCCGGACGCCGTGGAGCGCCAGGGCGTCGTCTTCGAGCCGGGCACCGGCTGCCTCGACGCCTTCGGGGCCGAGGTGGCCTGCTGGGACGCCGACACGCTCGCCGCCCCGGAGGTCCGGGCCGCCAGCACCCGCGGCGGACGTCGCGTCTTCCGCCTCTTCTACGCAGGTCGGCGAGGCAACAACACGGCCCTCGGCTTCGCCGCCTCGTGGGATGGGGCCAGCTTCGAGCGTTTCGCCTTCAACCCGGTGCTCGAAGGGGGCCCCGCCGAGCCCACCAACATTCTCTCGCTCGACCGCTACCTGCTGCTCTACGTCGATCGCGCCGGAGGTATCGCCCTCGCCATCGACGACAGCGGCCAGCCCGCCGAGCGCTTCTGACGCGGCGTTCCCGACGCCGCGCCACAGCCGACACCGCGGGCGCCTCGCCCAATAATCATCGGCGGTCTTGACCGCTTGGGCGGGGACTGTTAGGAGTTCGCGTCGCTAACGTCGACGCCGACGGTCACGCCGTGCAGCGTGGTCGCCGCTGGCAACCCGAACGGAGGAATGGGATGAAGCGAGTGGACGCGCGCGGCTGTTGCCGCTCGATGCTGATGTTGTGGGTGTTGTCGGCTCTCGTGATGTGGGGGACCACCGCGGTCGCCCAGGACCGCACGCTGAGCTCTGTGGGCCCCGCCTCCGTCTGTCAGGACGGCGACGACGGCGTCGACGACGGCGTCGACGACGGCGCCTCCGACGGCATCGACGAAGGCACCGACGACGGCACCAACGAAGGCACCGAAGCCGCCGATGCCGCCGACGAGGCCGACTCGGACCTCGCCGAGGAGGTCTCCGCCACGTCCGACACCGAGACGGACAAGCCCATCGTCTGGTGGCCTGGCTACTCGGTGGGCCTGCACGCTGGCTGGCTGTTCACGAACCTCGATGAGCTCAACCTGCCCGTCTTCGCGCCCAACAACATCAAGCCCATCGACGCCGCCGGGCTGTTCAGCCTCGAGGCCAAGGGCGGTCCGTACATCTCGAACAAGGCGCTCATCAACGCCTTCGTTGGCACCCAGACCTCCATCGGCGGGGACACCACCTTCTCGATGCTGTACGGCGGCCTCGAGCCCGCCCTGGTCTTCCCCGAGTACCGCTTCGAGTTCATCCTGGGCCTCAAGCTCGGCCTCGGCGGCTACACCTTCAGCGGTCCCAAGTCGGACGCGAGCGGTGAGTCCCTCGGTGACGCCGGCTACGACGGCCTCGGGCTCATCGTCGATCCCAGCCTGACGCTCCGCTACATCGCCTACCAGAACCTGGCGTTCGACTTCACCGTGGGCTTCTGGCAGTTCGTCGCGCTGACCCGCAACGACAACGACGCTCTCGACCTCGACACCCTGAGCCAGGCCACGGACACCCCGCTCGACTGGGCCGCCCCGCACCTGAGCGTGGGCGTCGTCTACGGCAGCTTCCCCACCCGTCCCCTCGAGAAGCTCGGCCCCGACGGCGACCGCGACGGCGACGGCGTCCGCAACGGCGACGACAAGCTGGGCGACCGCGACTGCGCTCGCATGGCCGAGGACAAGGACGGCTTCGAGGACGAGGACGGCTGCCCCGATCCCGACAACGATGGCGACGGCCTCCTCGACGCCGACGACAAGTGCCCCAACGAGCACGAGGACCTCGACTCCTTCGAGGACGAGGACGGCTGCCCCGACCTCGACAACGACCATGACGGCGTGACCGACCTCAAGGACAAGTGCCCCAACGAGGCCGAGGACAAGGACGGCTTCGAGGACAACGACGGCTGCATCGACCCCGACAACGACAAGGACGGCCTCCTTGACGCCAATGACAAGTGCCCCGACGCCGCCGAGGACAAGGACGGCTTCGAGGACGAGGACGGCTGCCCCGATCCCGACAACGACGGTGACGGCGTGCTCGACGGCGCGGACAAGTGCCCCAACGAGGCCGAGGTCATCAACGGCGTCGACGACGAGGACGGCTGCCCCGACGAGGGCGGGCTCGTCACGGTCGACTGCGAGAAGATCAACATCAGCGACAAGATCTACTTCGACACCGGCAAGGCCACCATCCAGGCCAAGTCCTTCCCGCTCCTCGACGCCGTCGCCGGCGTCCTCAAGAGCCAGGACCGCATCAAGAAGTTGAGCATCGAGGGCCACACCGACGACGTCGGTGACGACAAGAAGAACAAGGACCTCTCGCAGCAGCGCGCCGAGTCCGTCCGCGAGTACCTCATCAAGGCTGGCGTGGCCGCCGACCGCCTCACGGCGACCGGTTGGGGCGAGGGCAAGCCCGCTCTCGCCATCGACGGCCTCAAGGGCAAGGCGCTCACCGCCGCCCGCACGGACAACCGCCGCGTCGAGTTCCTCATCAGCGAGATTGGGCCTTGCAAGGACGCCGCGCCGAAGCGCAAGGTCAAGACGCTCGGCGAGGCGAAGTAGCACGGCGAGTCCGGTTTGTGTTCCTTTGGGCGCTGTCGGCGACCTGCTCGCCGACAGGCGCCCCCGCTGGGGGCACTGAGGCTCCCCTCCGTCGGTGAGAGGCTGGCTGGCCCGCACGGGTCAGACGGCCTCGTGCCCCATCCGCCATCGGACGGTGGCCTCCCATCGGTCCGGCGCACCAGGCCAGCGCTGGACGGATCACGGTTCATGGCGCCACGCACCCCCGCGTGTCGCCCGCACCCCTCATGGGTGCTCGACCCTGTGGAGGCACCATTGATCGCTCTCTTGCGCGGAAACCTCTTCCTCAAAGATCTTGCAGGCGCCGTCGTGGACGTCGGTGGCGTCGGCTACCGGGTGGACATGCCCGTGTCGAGCCTCCTCGAGCTGCCGCCGATCGGCGACGAGGTCACCCTGTACGTCCACACAGCCGTCCGCGAGGACGCCATCGAGCTGTTCGGCTTCACCTCTCAGGCCGACAAGCGGGTCTTCGAGCGGCTGACGGCCGTCTCAGGCATCGGCAACCGGCTGGCCCTCAACGCGCTCTCGGCGCTGCCGGCGGCCGATCTGGTGGGCGCGATCGTCTCGGGCAACCTGGCTATCCTCAAGAGCATCAAGGGCATCGGCAAGAAGACGGCCGAGCGCATGGTGCTCGAGCTCAAGGACGGCTTCAAGAACGTGGACCTCGGTGAGGCACCGACGAGCCAGCCGGGCGCCGAGCGCACGGCGAACAGCCAGGTGCGCGACATCGCCATCATGATGAACGATCTGCGCTCGGGGCTGGCCAACCTCGGCTTCAACCCCCAGCAGGTCGAGGCCACGATCTCCACGCTGCGCGAGAAGGCCTCGACGATGACCATCGACGAGCTCTTCAAAGAGGCGCTCAACACCCTTCGACAGTGACCCCGCGCCCATGACGGGCGCCCTTCGCGACCATCGCAACGAGGTCTCCATGCTGCGACTCACCGGGGCCATGACGGCCATCATCACTCCCTTCAAGAACGGCGCGATGGACGAGGACGCGCTGCGCGCGCTGGTCGAGCGCCAGATCGAGGGCGGCATCAGCGCCCTGGTCCCGTGCGGGACGACCGGCGAGGCGGTGACGCTGACCGACGCCGAACGCTTCGAGGTGATCCGCATCACGGTGGAGCAGGGGGCTGGGCGGGTGCCGATCATCGCCGGCACGGGCACCAACGACACCCGCCAGAGCATCGAGCTGACCCGCAAGGCCCGCGAGCTCGGCGCGGACGCCACGCTGGCGGTCTGCCCGCCGTACAACAAGCCGAACCAGGAGGGGCTCTTCCAGCACTTCTCGGCCATCGCGACCGCGGGGCTCCCGGTGGTGCTCTACAACGTGCCTGGCCGCACGGTCGTCTCGCTGACCGCCGAGACGCTGGGGCGCCTGAGCCACGTCGAGGGCATCGTCGCCATCAAGGAGGCGACCGCGGACCTGAAGCTGGCCACCGAGATGATGGCGCTGGCCGGGGACCGCATGACCTTCCTCAGCGGCGACGACTTCACGACCTTCCCCTTCGTCACGATCGGTGGCCACGGCTGCATCTCGGTCGTCTCGAACCTCGACCCGGCGCTGCTCGCGCAGCTCGTCGAGGCGGGTCGGCGCGGCGATCTGGAGCAGGGCAGGGCGATGCACCGCAAGGTCGTGCGCCTGGCCAACCTCGCCTTCTGCGACTCCAACCCGGCCCCGATCAAGTGGATGCTCCAGGAGCTCGGCCTGTGTGACGGGGCGCTCCGGCTGCCCCTGGTCGCCGTGGACGAGGCGCGCAAGGCGCGCATCCACCGCGGCCTCGTCGAGGAAGGCTATCTCCCGACCCCCTGAGCGGGTCCGACCCACCCGCGGCGCCCCGTCCGGCCTGACCTCACGCCGGGCGTGCCGCGGCGCACTGAGGCATCGTCCACGCCATGACCGCAGCTCCCCAGGATACCGGAACGCCGGTCCGCATCGTCGTGCTCGGCGCCGGCGGACGCATGGGCCAGGAGATCCTCGATCTCGCTCGCCGCGACCCCGACTTCGTCGTGCACGCCGCCATCGAGGTGGCCAATCATCCCATGCTGGGCTCGCCCGCGAGCCCCGACCTGCCCGGCGTGATCGTCACCGCCGACCTGCCCGGCGCGCTCAAGGGCGCGGACGTGATGATCGACTTCACCCGCCCGGAGGCTACCGAGATCGCGGTGACGGCCGCGGCCGAGGCGGGCGTGGCGGCGGTGGTCGGCACGACCGGCATGGCGGGCGACCAACGCTACGCCATCCGCGCGTCGTCCGCGGCCATCCCCATCGTCTTCTCTCCGAACATGAGCGTCGGCATCAACGTGATGATGTGGCTCCTGCGCATCGCCGCGGACGCGCTTGGCGAGGACTTCGACATGGAGGTGCTGGAGGCGCATCACCGCAACAAGGTGGACGCCCCGTCCGGCACGGCCCTGCGCCTGCTCGAGGTGCTCGCCGAGGCCCGCGGCCTCCAGCTCGACGAGGTGCTGCGCGGAGAGCGGCGCGGCCACACCGGCAAGCGGCCGGCCCAGGAGATCGGCGTCCAGGTCATCCGTGGCGGCGACGTCGCGGGCGACCACACGGTCTACTTCCTCGGCGACGGCGAGCGCCTTGAGATCACCCACCGCGCGAGCAGCCGCCAGGTGTTCGCCGTCGGCGCGCTCCGTGCCGCCCGGTGGGTGAAGGGACGTCCTGCCGGGCTCTACGGCATGGCCGAGGTCCTCGGCCTGTAGAGGCCCGCGCTGACGCCTTCGCGCGTCCTCTGCACCCCACTGTGCACATTCTATCGCGCCGGTTGGCTACAATCTTGCGGTGGCGTTTGAGCCACTGACACGCGATGGTCCGGGCGCGCTCCGCCGCGCCCGACCGTCCCCTCGGGTGATGCGCCGCCGCGGTCCGCTGCGGCGCTGCACCCTGTCCTGGAGGTCCCATGCATCGACACTGGCTCTTGATCGGCACCGTCCTGCTCAGCACGTTCGCACTCGCCGCCTGCACCACCCCGTCACGAAGCAACGGGGGAGGCGGGAACAACGCTAGCAACAACGGCGCTTCGAACAACGGCTCGAACAACACGGTCAACAACGGAGGTAACAATGGAACAAGCAACAACGGGATCAATAATACGACCTCGAACAACGTGGCAAATAACGGGGCCTCGAACAACGGGATCTCGAACAACGGGACCTCGAACAACGGGACCTCGAACAACGGGACCTCGAACAACGGGACCTCGAACAACGGCACGTCCAACAACGGCGTCGTCGACTCGCCTACGGCGGGCGGCGGCTGCATGAACGAGCGCGATTGCTCGGCCAACGAGTACTGCATCGGGGCCAGCCCGTTCGAGGGCGTCGAGGGCTACTGCACCGTCCTCGGCTGCGAGGACCACGCCGACTGCAACTTCGCGCAGGGCGGCACGTTCTGTTGCTCGAACTTCGGCGAGTATCGCGGCTGCTGGCAGGAGGCCGACGGGGCCACCTGCGGCGACGAGTCCGGTACCCAGGGCGATGACTGCGCGGCCGGTGGCCAGAGCGACTGCGCGGGGCAGGAGCACTACTGCCTCGACCTGTACGGCGGTGACCAGCCGTTCTGCTCCCAGCTGTGCGTGCCCGGCGGCGGCGACTGCGCTGCGGGCACGTACTGCTACGCCACCCAGGCCGACGCCGGCGTCTGCCTGCCCTACGGCGACACCCCGATCGGCGAGCCCTGCATCGAGGAACCCTACAGCTGCGGGGCTGAGGCCTTGTGCGTCGGGAACTGGGGCGAGGAGCCCGATCCCTACAGCTATTGCCAGCGTCTCTGCGACCGCGACACGGACTGCCAGGCCAACGAGTGGTGCCAGATCTGGCCGACGGCCGACCAGGGCGTCTGCTCGCCCACCGACGGCGCGCTGCCCGAGGGGGCCTCGTGCACCGAGGACCGGTTCGGCTGTGCCGAGGGCCTGTTCTGCCTCTACGAGGGCACCCGCTACGCCCACTGCGTCAAGCCCTGCCGCCGCGACACCGACTGCACCGACGGCCTGGTCTGCCAGCTCTTCGGCGACGTCGGCGTCTGCTTGGAGCCCGACGGGCGCGACAACGGCGCCTCGTGTGCCGACGATCCGCTCTCGTGCGACCCGGGCGCGTTCTGCTCCGGCGGCTACAGCGGCTTCGACCCCGACGCCTTCTGCCAGGCGAGCTGCGCCGACGACCCGACGCTCTGCGGCGCCGGCTTCACCTGCGTCGACTTCGCCGACCAGGGCAGCTTCTGCTTGCCCAACGGCCCCGGCCAGCACGGCGACGCCTGCACCTCCGCCCTCGACTGCGCCGAGGGACACTACTGCGTGACCGGCTCGACGTCCGACCAGAAGGTCTGCGTCCGTGACTGCACCACGGACGCCGACTGCGCCGCCTCCGAGTGGTGCACCGGGGAGGGTGGCGAGCTGGGCCTGTGCTGGCCGCGCGGCGACCGCGGCGTGGGCGAGTCCTGCGCCGACGACCTCCAGTCGTGCGGCGAGGATGCGTTCTGCTCCGGCGCCGAGCCCATCTGCTTCGCCCAGTGCACCGACGACCCCACGAGCTGCCCCGCGGACATGTACTGCCTGGCCGCCAACGGCAGCGGCGACCGCTGGTGCTACCCCCGCGGCCAGACCCCCGCAGGGCAGACATGCACCGACGCCTACGCGTGCGCCGAGGGCAGCTACTGCGTCCAGCGCGGCGACGCCGGCCTCTGCTTGAGCTCCTGCACCGCCGACGCCGACTGCGGCGCCACCGAGTGGTGCTACCGCACCCGCCAGTGGGGCACCTGCCTGCCGATCGGCGGCGGCCAGACCGGCGACGGCTGCGGCGACTCCGGCTTCGACTGCGCCGAGGACCACCTGTGCCTCTACGCGGGCACCCCGGCCGCCTACTGCGTCCAGGACTGCACCGGCTTCGCCAGCCACTGCGGCGAGGGCGAGGTCTGCCGGTTCATCGGCTACGGCCTCAACGTCTGCATGCCCGTCGGCGCGTCGACCGCAGGCGAGAATTGCGCCGCCGACCCCCAGGTCTGCGACGCAGGCTCGATCTGTGCTGGCGGCGGTCACGTCGGCGCGGTCTGCGCGCAGCTCTGCTCCTTCGACGCCAGCTCCTGCCCGGACGGCACGACCTGCGTCTTCTCCGACGGCGGCCTTGGCACCTGCCTGCCTCCCGACTTCAACCCCGGCGACCCGCTCAACGGCGGCGGCGGCCCGCTATGAGCTGGCCTGGTGCCTGGGGCGGTGGATTGCGATTGTGGCCATGGTCGGGTGTATCATAATCTCTCCGGGTTGAACCCCGCACCCGGAGCACAGCCCATGGATCGTTCCCTCCTCGCGCTCGCTGTCGTCCTCGGCCTCCTCGCGCTGCCGGTCAGCGCCCTCGCCCAGTCCACGGAGGAGGGAGCGGAGCCCTCCGACGCCGCGTCCGAGCTCGACCTCTGGACGATTTCGTCCGTCGCCTCGCTGACCTTCTTCACGGCCCAGATGGACCACGAGGCCATCGGCCACGGCGGAGCCTGCCTGCTCACCGGCAGCGAGCTGCTCGGCGTCTCCACCTCGGTGCTCGGCTGCGAGGAGGACTCCGACCTGGCCCACGGCCTCGTCTCGGCGGGCGGCACGGTCGCTGATTTCGCCGTCGGCGCCAGCCTGGCCACCTCGCTCTATCTCGCGCCCCCGGATGACGGCACCACCTACTACTTCATGTGGCTCCTGAGCGCCGTCAGCCTGCTTCAGGCCGGCGGCTACATGATGGTCTTCCCCTGGGTGCCCGACGCCGGCGACTGGGCCAACGACGGCGTCTTCCGCGGCGTCGAGCCGAAGCTCGCCTGGCAGCTCGGCATCAGCGCCCTCGGCCTCGGCATCACCTTCGGCGCCATCCCCATCCTCAACGCGCTGCTCGAGCCACTGCTCGGTGACGCGGAGGACCGGGACAGCCGAAGGGCCTGGATGACGCTGCTGCCCTACGCCCTCGGCTCCACCCTCATCACCTCCGGCGCGCTGCTCAACCGCGCTGGCGCGGGCCTCGGCGCGTTCAGCGCCGGCGCGGCCACCTTCGGCGGCACCCTGTTCCTGGCCTACCTCCCCCTGTTCTTCGACGACGACTTCTTCCGCCCCGGCCCGCGCACCGACGCCGCCGGCAAGCCCATCCCGTTCAGCGCGGGCTGGGTCACGGCAGGCGCCATCGCCGCGGTGGCCGCGGTCGCCATCTTCGGTCCTGGGATCGGGGGTGGGTTCGATGAGCCGCACCCGCTCGGGCTGCCCTGACGGCCGCCGCGCAGCGGCTTCTCAACCCACGTCGGGGTCCTTGAACTTCAGCACGATCAACACCCCGAACAACATCAGGAAATTGAACACCGCCAGCACCCCGCCCGCCGTCCCCGTGCTCGTCTCCGACTCGCCGAAGAACTTGTCGATCGGGTTCTCGGGGGGCGGTGGCGCCGTCAGGTTGCGCACGTCCTTGCCCTCCTTGCGCTGCTCGGTGATGTAGCGGTCCCGCTGCTTCTCCAGATCCCTGTCGGACAAGTCGAACCCGCCATGCCGGTCCTCGCTGTGCAGCAGCGCCTCGTAGCCCCACCGCGAGATCATCACGCTCGACAGCCCCCAGGTCGGCGCGTTCAGCTCGTCGATCGGCATCAAGATGCCGCCGAGGATGACCTGCGGGATGAGCAGCAGCGGCACCAGCGCGATGGCCGCCTCGCTCGTGCGCACCAGGCTCGACAGCAGCAGCCCCATCCCGAGCCCCGCCAGCGAGCACGTCAGCAGCACCCCGAACATCTCCAGCACGCTGCCCGAGAAGTCGAGGAACGGCACCGTGATGATCAGCAGCATGATGCACTGCACCGCACACACCACGCCCAGCACCGCGAACTTGCTCATCACGTAGCTGGCGTTCTTCAGGTTCACCATGCGCTCGCGCTTGTAGATCGCCTGCTCCGCCACGATCTCGCGCGCCGAGTTCGAGCACCCGAACCAGATCGCCGCCACCACGAGCAGGAACAGCGCGAACGGCGTGTTCAGCACCCGCTCGAACGCCGTGTCCGTCGCGTCCCAGAACACCGCCGAGATCAACCCTCCGATCACCGGCGCCTGCATCAGCAGGATCGCAGTGTTCACAATGTCCTTGCGCTTGATCGTTGCGTAACGACGTGAGAGCACCCACCACTGCCGAAGTCCAAACTTCCGCCGGGTCTTCTGCTTGGTGCCGCCCTTGAGCTGCACCTCGCTCGTCGCGGCCGTCTTGCGCCGCTCGACGTACTCCTTGTTGTACTTCGACTGCTTGTACGTCTCCGCCCGCAGCTTCATGTCCTTGTTGCGGCGCTTGTCCTCGGCCAGCGGCTTGAGCGCCCAGCTCGGGTCCGACAGCTTCCGATCGCCCTCCGGGGTGCCCGGCAGCGCGTCGTCGTTGAAGTAGCTGATCGAGTCCGGGTAGGTCGGCCCGTAGTACACGAGGTGGCCGTCGGCCATGTACACGATGTTGTCCATCGCGCGGTAGGCCTCGAGCGAGGGCTGGTGGATGGTCAGCAGGATGGTCGCGCCGTCGTCGGCCAGCTTGCGCAGCATGCGCATGACGTTGATGGTGTCCTCGCTGGCCAGACCGCTCGTCGGCTCGTCGAGGAACAGGAGGCTCGGCTCGGTGATGAGCTCCTGGGCCAGGTTCACGCGCTTGCGCTGGCCGCCCGAGATGCCCTTCTTCTCCGGCGAGCCGATCAGCACGTCCCGCGTGTGCCCGATCTCCAGGCGCTCGAGCACGCGGCTGATGATGCGCTCGATCTCCGCGTCCGTCGTGTCGGGCGGCAGCCGAAGCTTGGCCGTGTAGTACAGCGCCTCCCAGACCGTCAGCTCGTGGTGGATGATGTCGTCCTGGGGCACATACCCGATGTTGCCGCGGAACGCGTTGTAGTTCTGGTAGAGGTCGAGCCCGTTGATCAGCGAGCGGCCGCTCGTCGGCGGCACATAGCCGTTGAGCGCCATCATCAGCGACGTCTTGCCTGCGCCCGACGGCCCCATCAGCCCCACGAACTCCGTAGGGTAGGCCGTGAACGACACGTCGTGCAGGATGGTCTTCTTGCCGCCCTCCACCGACCACGTGATCCCGTCGGCCTGCAGGATGATGTCGCCGTGGTAGTTGCGCGTCACCTTGCCCGAGGTGGCGTTGAACTTGATCTGGTAGCTGCCCAGCCCGACCCAGTCGTCCGGGCCGATCTCGGCCCGCTTGACCCGCTTGCCGTTGACGAAGGTTCCGTTGGCGCTGCCGAGATCCTCCAGCACGAAGCCCGTCGGCGTCCGGGTCAGCCGCAGGTGCTCGCGGGAGACCTGCGCCGAGTCGATCACCACGTCGCACGACTCGTCGCGGCCGACCAGCATCACCGGCTTGTCCGTCGGCAGCGTCAGCTTGTCGCCCTTCGTCGTCTGGGGCCCGCCGATGAAGTCGGCGATACGGGACAGCGGGAAGCGATAGGAGCCGAAGAACAGCACGTCGTTGGCCGTCGCCACGCCCTCGCTGATGCGCTGGTCGCGGTTGTTGATATACGTCCCGTTGGTCGAGCCCAGGTCCGTCACCCGCCAGCCCGTCCCGATGAACTGGAGCTGGCAGTGCTCGTTGGACACCATCGGCGCGTCGATCACGATGTCGTTGACGCCTGCCTCAGGATCGCGGCCCACCTTGATCGGCTTGACGAGGCCCGGCGGCAGCTGACCGATCTGGGTGCGCTGCTCCACCGCCTTCTGACTGTCGAACTTGGCGACGATGGTCTCCGACAGCGGGAAGCTGTAGCTGCCGAGGCCGATCTGGTCGCCGAGCTTCACCCACGCCCGCTGCACCCGCTCGCCGTTGAGGTAGGTGCCGTTGGTCGAGCCCAGATCCTCGAGGATGAACCGCGCGCCGTCCTTCCACAGCCGCGCGTGGTTCCCCGAGACCTGCGGCATCGTCACCACGACGACGTTGTCGTCGCTGTACCCCATGCTGATGGACTGGGCCGCTGGCGACGGCTCCGGCCCGCCGGTCATCCGGGGGGCGTTGGCCGCCGAGGGGGCCTGGGCGGTCTGGACCTGCCCGCGGTATCCACCGCCGCTGCTCGCAGCCGCGCGCAGCTCCTGGAGCCGCCGCATGTGGTTCGGATCGAGCGGGAAGACGAACTGGCCGAGGCCGATCTGGTCGCCCGGCTGCACGGGGCTGGTGGACACGCGCTGGCCGTTGAGCCAGGTCCCCGCCGGGGCCTGCAGGTCCTGCAACAGCAGCCGGGTGCCGTCCCAGACCACGCGCGCGTGGTAGGGCGCCACGTGCGGGTGGGCGTGGACGAAGTCGTTGTCCGGGGCTGAGCCAAACTGGATGGCGATGCCGCCGGTCCCGCCGCCGCCGGTTTGCTGCGGACCGCTACCGCTCCCGCTCGGGCCCGCCGGTCCGCTCGCGAAGCCAGCCGCGCGCGCGATGTCGTTCGTAGAGGGAGAAGAGGGCGTCGCCAGGGACTCGTTCTGCATCGGTGATGGCCGTGTGCGAGGGACTTCAGCTTGCGAAACCGACGCCGCGGACGGTAGCACAACGCCGTCCACGCTGACAAGCCGCTCCTCGGCCCCCCCAAGCCCGACCCCCGCCACCACGCCCCCAAGCACGAAGGCGCGAGGGTCTTCCCCCGCGCCTCCCTGAGCCGCCCGATGCTCCCCCGCGACGTCCTGTTCAGTCCCCGAAGATCGAGAACACGGTCACGCCGCGGTCGGACTCCTCCTCCGAGTTGTGCATGTCGGTCACGACGGGGTCTCCGCTCGACTCCCCCATCTCCGGACGCTTGCGTTCGGGCGTGGGGGGGAGGGGGGCTTCGATATAGACGCGGGCGCCTTCCTCGCGGGCGGCTTCCCTGCGCTTGCGCTCCTGCTCGATGAGGATGCTGAGTGGGAGTTTCATGGCGGCCTCCGGGTGCTCGAACGTGGTCGGCACATCACGCCGCGGCCACACACTCTGCTCGCCACGTCGTGAACCCGTCGTGTGACGCATCACACGGTGGGTATGTGATGAACCTATGCATGAGGCTTGCCGATTCCAGTACGACTGCAAAATTTTCATGAAGAGTGAAGGCCGAACCGCGTCACGGCCGAGGTTGGTGGCGGGTCGCTGACGGCGGTACGCCGCCCACGCGCACGCCGCGCAGCGGGCGTCGAGGCGCGAACTTTGCGCGTCGGCCGCATGCTGCGCGCCGTCTCCATCGGGCTCGCTGGCAACCTGTCGCAGTGTGCGACGCCGTCGCAGGTCGCGCCCGATCCGTGCTGATCGCCTGCGGCACTCTGACATTCCTGTCATGGTCACCGCAGCCGATCCCCGCACTCACGGCCCGAAGCCCTGGCCTGTCGGCGTCGGGCGAGGCCACGCGCCTCGCTCCGCGCGCCTGTCGAGCGCTCCATCCCCCGATCACGCCTATGAATTTGCCGGTCTGGCGATCCAGATCCATCCTGTGCGTCGAGAGGTCCGGCGGCGCGTCATCCGCCGCCAGCCCCCCCCGGACTTTTCCCGTCCGCCTGCGTGACGGGGCTGCCCCTCGAGCACAAGCCACTATAGCGATCGGACCCCGCCGCAGGTCGACTTCCAGGCCACGGCCGAGCACCCACAGAGGTCACGGTGTCAACTCTACTTTCCAATGGCACGAACGCCGTCATCGGCTGCCCGCTCAAGAAGTCCACTATCGCGTGGGTTCGGTGCGAACAGTATCGCGACGAGTACAACTGCCTCTGCAAGGAGGCCCGCGATCGCCTCAAGATCAAGGGCCAGGGTCACGAGGCGCTCGACGCGCAGCTGCGCCGCATCAAGAAGCCCGCGCCCGATTGCCCGGTCGGCTGGCAGGTCGATCGCAAGACGCGCTTCTACGTCATCGTGGACGACCAGGGCGAGATCGTGCACCGCGCCACCAACCAGCGCGAGGCCGAGGACTACGTGCAGCTCGTGGCGCGCGTCCAGCATCTGGAGGAGGAGAACCAGAAGCTGTGGGCCATCCTTCGCGACGAGCTCGTCGAGGACCCCAAGCCCATCGAGATCGAGTACGACTTCGACCTGATCGAGAAGGTCCTGGCGTACTGACCGCTGGTGCTCCGGCCGCCGATCGCATAAAACGGTCACCTCCTGCGGTTGCCCTCCGCCTCGAACCTGCGTGTCAGGTCGCGCGGCCGTCGCGACACGTCGCGATGTTGTGCAACCCCGAGGTGCCCGGTTGACCTCCTTGCACGGTCCGCGATCCATGGCCCTGACCTCTGCCGAGCTTCGCCGCGCCCATCGCGTGCTGGACACCGTCGCCCTGCCACGGCTGTTGGCCGCGATCAAGGGAGAGCCGCTGTCGCCGCGCGATCGACCCGAGCTCATCGCCGATCTCCACCACCTCCTTCAGGCCGATCCCGCGTACATCGACCTCGGCCGCGCCTTCCTCGAAGGGGAGCCCTCCGGGCCGTCCAGCTCGCGGTTCGCCGCGGTGTGGGTCGAGGTCGTTGAGCGGCTGCCGACCCGCGGTCACCACCACCTGGCGTTGCTGCACCTGCGATGGGGCTGGGAGGCGCTCAACCACGAGCCCGATCCCCGCACCCGCCGGCAGAGCGCCATCCGCCGCTGGGCCACGGCCCTGCGCCACGCTGGACGCGTCGCGGCCGACGCCGGCTTCTTCGATGCGCTGGCGGCCGCCAGCGCCGCCGCAGGGCAGGGCGAGGCGCTGCGCCGCCGCGTCCCCGAGCTCCTGCTCGGACCCCACGGCCGCGCGCTGATCGAGGGCCTGGCCGTCGACGCCACCCTCGAGCCGAGCCGCCTCGAACCCCACTGGAAGCTCCTCGTCGAGGCCCCCGACCTCGTGCGCGAGCTCCTGCCCGACGCCGACTCCAGCCATGACTTCGAGGCCTGCTCAGCCCGCTGGCGCGCCCGCGTGATCGAGGAGGTCGTGGCCGACTGCGAGCGCCTCGCCGCCGAGGTCGATCCCGTCGAGGCCACCGTCGACGACCTCCGCCGCCCCATCTACCACGCCCGCCGCTTCACCAACCTCGCCGGAATGCAGGAGCCGCTCACGCTGTGGGTCATCGAGACCACCGTGCGGTGGGCGTGGCCGCTCTACAAGGGCGAGGGCCATGGTCGCCTCGAGGCCCTGGTGGCGGCCACGAGGCCGTTCGGCACCCACCTCGAGTCGCTGCTGCTGCGCGGCGTCGGCGCCTTCGGGCGGCAGGCCATGTGCGCCGACTACCTCCTGTTCGTGGCCGACTTCGCCTCCGGCGAGGAGGAGGACCGGCTCCAGCAGCGCGCCCTGAAGGTGTGCCCGAATCACCGCAACGCCCGGCTCATGCTCTCCTACAGGCGCCTGCATGACGCCCACCTCCAGCTCATCCGCCTCGAGACCAGCGAGCCCCTGGAGCGCTACGTGCCGGGGCTGTCGCGCGGGCTCGAGGAGGCCGTGGAGAGGGCCGCCGCAGCCATCGCGCTCGCCGAGGAGCTCTTCCCGGCCAACGAGCGCCTGCCCGACTACGTCGCCCGCCTCGCCAGGGCGCGGGCGCGGCTCGGGCTCGACTGAGAAGCCGTTCGAAAAATATATGCCTCGTTTCCTCGTATCTTCTAGACCGTCGTGCATCTCGGTTGAGCCCGCAGGGCAGGGGGTTCTGTGAGTAATAGCGAGGCTGGGGTGGGTTGAGCCCGCAGGGCAGGGAGCTCCCTGAGCGTCAGCTCAGGGAGGGCCCTGCGTCGCGGGCTCAACGCGCCCCAGACGAGCGAACTGTAATAGCTCGCAGAAGACCCTGC
>Ga0100377_1002140_pt1 | contig 16719 bp, 12 predicted proteins | sample CryGeymeta201501_FD_83664 | JGI IMG/M metagenome (GOLD analysis project Ga0100377, IMG submission 83664) | Groundwater microbial communities from Crystal Geyser aquifers in Utah, USA - Crystal Geyser metaG 2015-01 | ecosystem: Environmental > Aquatic > Deep subsurface > Groundwater | place: USA... | reverse complement strand
TCTGGACGAAACATCGATGCAATGACGTTGACCGTGCCGCCGCGACGGTGTATGAACCTCGCCTACACAGGCCTGAACACGGGTCACCCCACCCTCGCGTACCTGAGGCGTTCATCACTGTCTTTGGTTTTCCCTTGATTTCACAGGAGGTTACTGCAATGCAACGCAACACAAGTCTCGTGGCGATCATGATCATCGCCCTCGCGCTCCTCGGCTCCGCCTGCAGCGGTGCCATGAACGCTCTCAAGGCCGCCCAGGCCGCCGCCAGTGAGGACGCCTCGATCGAGGTCAGCCTCGACCGGATCGAGGACATCGACGAGAGCATGAAGCAGATCGATACGAACCTCTTCCAGACCCGCGTTCAGACGGACTCGGCGTGGGTTGGTCAGCTCGCGCAGCTCGACAACGCCCGCGCCAATCAGTACACCGGCGCCCTCAAGCAGGCCGGCGCCTACAGCCTGCCCAAGCGCAACATCCCCAAGATCAAGGTCTTCCGCCTCCACAACGCTGACATCCTCAAGGAGGCTGCCTCTGCTGAGGCCGAGCACCCCAGCGTCATGGCCGCCTTCGCCTCGATCTCCGGCGAGAAGGGCAACAAGATCATGGAGGCCTACAAGGGCCTTGGCGACCTCAAGAAGTCCATCGCCGAGCTCGAGGCCCAGCGCGCCATCTACGCCGACCAGGAAGGCAAGGACGCCGAGCTCGTCGACCTTGACAAGCAGATCGCTGCCAAGGAAGCCGAGGTCGATCCCGCCGAGGAGGCCCTCTTCAAGACCGTCGAGGAGCTCGGCGCTGTCAAGGCCTCCGCGGACAACCAGCAGCTCGCCAAGACCCTCTTCAAGGTCTTCCAGCACGTCGCAGTGATGGAGCTCGAGGCCGCCACCACCGCCACCATCGTCGCCCTCCAGGTCCCCCTGGCCGTGCCGAACGTCCCCACCGAGATGCAGAACCTCGCCACCCGTTGGGTCGGCGAGATGGTGCAGGAGATCACCGGCACCGCTGGCGACCTCGCCAACATCAAGCCCGAGATCGCCATGGTCGACGGCTCCCCCACCATCAAGCTCTCCGGCCTCGATGACGCCAACCTCGCCGACCTCCCCAACCGCCTCACCGAGCGCGTCGTCCGGTTCTACGACCAGGCCACTGGCGCGCCCGGCCGCGTCGTCTCCATCGCCGGTCAGGCCTCCTTCCAGGCCAAGTTCCTCGTCTCCATCGCCCAGGCGCTGGCGAACATGGCTGGTGAGACCTTCAACGACGGCGCGAACTTCGCCCTGTAGGTTGAACCTCCGTTGAGCCCCGGCGGCCACGGCCGCCTCGAGCGCCGTCTACCAGAGGTTGACGGCGCTTTGCTTTTTGGGCCACCCTGATCGGGCTAGAGCGCTGATTGGTTTGACTCCCGTCGGCTGAGCTTCGCCCCGTGCCCACGGGGGTCCCCGTCCTCGTCGCCTGTGCTAACAGCACAGGCTCCTCGGCCGGGAACCCCCGTGAACACCGGGCTCGCTCATCCTCGGTTCGTCAAACCAATCAGTGCTCTAGAGACGCTTCGAACGCCCTGGCCCTCCAGGTGGGCCGCCATGTCCGACATTCTCCCCATCGATCTCGGTCCCTTCCGCGTGGTCGACCTGCTCGGCCGTGGCGGCATGGGGCTCGTCTACAGAGCGACGCACCGCAAGCAGGGTCTGCTGGTCGCGCTCAAGGTCATCACGGCCGGACTGGCCGACAGCGGCGGCTACCAGCTCCGGTTCCGCCGCGAGGTCCAGCTCATGGCGGGCCTCGACCATCCCGGCATCGTCGCGCTGCTCGACTACGGCGAGATCACCCCGGCGGCCGCCGAGGCGTCCACCGCCGAGCTGCAGCCCGGCAGCCCGTGGTACGCCATGGAGTACGTGCACGGGGGCTCCCTTGGGCAAGCTCACGTGACGAGTTGGGCGAGCCTCCGTGACGCCTTGACGCAAATCCTCGACGCCCTGGGTCACGCGCACGCCCGTGGCCTGGTCCACCGTGACCTCAAGCCGCAGAACATCCTCGTCGCCTCGGAGGCGGACCAGCCGCTGCGGCTGCTGCTCACCGACTTCGGCATCTCGCACCCCACCGAGGACCCCGACCTGAAGTCGACCTCCCAGATCGACGCGCTCGTCGCTGGCACCCCCGCCTACATGGCGCCCGAGCAGTACGAGGGCCGCTGGCGCGACCAGGGGGCGTGGACGGACCTCTACGCCCTGGGCTGCCTCGCCTATTGGCTCGCCTGCGGGCGCTTGCCGTTCCCCGGACCCGAGCTGCTCAGCTATTGCCACCAGCACCTCACCCTCCCGCCGCCCCCGCTGACGCCCCGCTTCCCCGTGGCTGACGGCTTCCAGGACTGGATCCATCGGCTCCTGCAGAAGCCGCCGCTCAGCCGGTTCGTCCGCGCCGCGGACGCCCGCTGGGACCTCGACGCGCTGCCCGACGTCGCGCCTGACCACGTCGCCCCGCCCGCCGACGGCGCTGTCGTCGTCCTCGATGGCCCCATGAACACGGTCATCGGCGACCTCGCCCTCAGCGCCACGGTGACGATCGCCGAGTCCCCTGTGCTGCACGCCGCCGCGCGCGCGGCGCCCGTGCCCACGACCTCCGTGCCCGCCGACGTGCCGCCCATGCCCGACGCGTGGCTGCCGCCGACGGTCTCGGCGGCGCCGCCGCGCATGGTGGACGTCGGCATGGGGCTGTTTGGCTTCAGGGACGTGCCGCTGGTGGGGCGCGGCGAGGCGTGTGATCAGGTGTGGCGCGCGCTGGCGGAGGTGCGGAAGGGGGGTATGACGCGATGCGTCATCGTGCGCGGCGAAGCCGGGATGGGCAAGAGCAGGCTGGTCGAGTGGATGGGGCGACGCGCCCACGAGCTGGGCGCCGCCTCGCTCTGGCGCTGCGCCTACGCCCCCTTCGCTGGACCCGCCCACGGCCTCGGCGCCATGGTCTCCCGCGTGCTCCGCTGCGGCGGCCTCGACCGCGCCAAGACCCACCGACGCGTCGAGGCCGAGATCCTCCAGCGCGGCGTCCCCTCCGTCTCCGCCGTTCACCTCGCCGCTGGCCTCACCGAGCTCGTCCTGCTCGGGGGCGCCCAGGTCGACCCCCACAGCGCCCCCGCCGTCCGGTTCGCCTCCGTCGCCGAGCAGTTCACCGCCCTCCGCCGCGCCCTCGAGGTCTACGGCCGCCTCCGCCCCGTCATCGTCGCCATCGACGACGTCCAGTGGGGCGCCGATGCCATCGCCTTCGCCCGCTTCCTGCTCGCCGCCCGCGACGACGCCCCGGTCCCCGTCCTCCTGCTCCTCACCGTCGACCCCGAGGCCCTCACCGACCGACCGCTGGAGCAGCAACAGCTCCTGGCGCTCGCCGGCCGCCCCGATGTCGAGACCCTCGACCTCCCGCCCCTGCCGCCCGCCGATCAGGTCGAGCTCGTCACCCGCCTGCTCCCCCTGCACCCCGAGCTGGCCCGATCCCTCGTCGACCGCACCGACGGCAACCCCCTGTGGGCCGTCGAGCTGCTCGGCGACTGCGTCCGGCGCGGGCTCCTCGAGTCCACCGCCGAGGGCTTCCGCGCGCCCGGTGACCTGCTCGGCCAGCTCCCGGACACCCTCCACACCCTCTGGACCCGACGCCTCGAACACGCGCTCGCCGGCCTCGACACCCACGCCGCCATCAACGCCCTCCAGGTCGCCGCCGCCCTCGGCGACCCCGTCGTCTGGGCCGAGTGGCTCTCGGTCTGCGTCGCCGCCGGCACCCGGCCACCCGCCGGCTTCCTCGACGTGCTCGCCTCCCACAACCTCATCGCCATCGCCACCGAAGACCAGCAGTGGCGGTTCAGCCACAGCCTCCTGCGCGAGTCACTCATCCGCGCCGCCCGTGAACGCGGACGCTGGCGCGCCCTGCACCGCATCTGCGCCGACGCCCTCGCCCTGCGCTACCCCTCCGGCACCCCCGGACTCGCCGAGCGCCGCGCCCTCCACCTCCTCGAGGCCGAGGCCCTCGACCTCGCCATCGATCCGCTCCACGTCGCCATCGGCGAGTCGATCAACACCGCCCGCTACGACAAGGCCCAGCAGCTCCTCGATCGCTACGACCGCCTCCTCGATGAGCTCCAACTCGCCGAGGACGACCCGCGCCGCGGACGCTCCGGCCCCCGCCGCGCCCGCATCTTCGCCAACCAGGGCCACCCCGACCAGGCCCGCCTCGCCGCCCAGCAGGCCCTCGACCGCGCCACGACCCACCACTGGGAGTCCGTCCAGGCCAGCGCCCGCACCGAGCTCGGCCTGTGCGCCCGCGCCTCCGGCGAGCTCGCTGAGGCCCGCGAACACCTCGAGGACGCCGTCGCCATCTTCAAGCGCCGCGACGAGCGCAGCGAGCTCGCTCGCGTCCTGCTCGAGCTCGCCCGCGTCGACGCTGATCAGGGCCTCCGCGCCGAGGCCACCGCCCGACTCCTCGTCGCCCGAAAGCTCTGCGAAGAGCTCGGCGACGAGCTCCAGGCTGCATACTGCCTCTGGTTCGGCGCCGAACTCCTCCTGGCCGCAGATCACCACGAAGACGCTCGCCGCTACGCGCGCACGGCCCTGGCTGTATTCGAAAAACGAGGCGACCGGAACGGTCAGTGCTACGCCCTCAACATGCTCGCCGAGATCGACCGCATCTCCGGCAAGCTCGACGATGCCGCCCTGGGCTACCGCAGCGCCATGGTCCTCGCCGAACAGATCGGCCAGCTCCATGGCGTCCGCTTCCTCCGCTTCAACCTCGGCCTCACCAGCCTCCAGCTCCGCGACTTCGACGCCGCCCACGATCTGTTCGTCCAGGTGCTGCCGTTCTTCGTCAAGCACCACCTGCAGGCCGTCGTCGTCAGCCTCCACGCCGCGCTCCTGGCCTGCGCCGCCGCCCGCGGCGACCTCGACGCCGTGGACGCCCACTTCGAGGTCGTCAGCGACATCCTCTCACGCGCCCCCGGCATCGACCTCGATCTGGCCACCTCCACCGAGCTCGCCGGCGAGCTCCTCCTCGAAGCCGGCGACGCCGAGCGCGCCGAGCGCGCCTGGTGCGTCGCCCTCGGCCAGTGGGACGGCCTCGCCAACCACGCACGCCGCGCCGACCTCGAACGTCGGCTCGCCCAGCTCGACGGCTGACCGGTACCCCACCGGTCACCCGCTGCAAGAACCCTCGGAGCGACCCCATGACCGCGACCGTCCCCTACGTCGGCAACCTCACCTGGATCCCGTCGCAGACCATCCTCCTCGCCCTCCACGGCAGCCACGCCTATGGCATGGCCACGGCCACCAGCGACGTCGATCTGAAGGGCGTCGCCATCCCGCCCCGCGCGTTCTTCCTCGGCTTCCTCCAGCAGTTCGAGCAGGTCGAGACCCAGAAGCCGTTCGACATGGTCATCTACGACATCCGGAAGTTCTTTCGGCTCGCCGCCGACTGCAACCCCAACATCATCGAGGTCCTCTTCGTCGACGACGCCGACGTCCGGCTCATCCTGCCCGCAGGCCAGCGCCTCCGCGACCACCGACGCGACTTCCTCTCCACCCGCGCCAAGCACACCTTCTCCGGCTACGCCATGGCCCAGCTCAAGCGCATCGAGAACCACCGCAAGTGGCTCCTCGATCCGCCCACCGCCCCGCCCGTCCGCGCCGACTTCGACATCCCCGCGGTCCCCGACCTCCCACGCGACCAGCTCCTGGCCGCGCTGTCGATGATCGACAAGAAGCTCTCCCAGTGGGAGCTCGACTTCCAGGAGACCGACCGCCCCCAGCGCATCGAGCTCCAGAACCGCATCGCCGCCTGGTTCGCCGAGCTCTCCCTCGGCGCCGACGCCCGCTGGCGCTCCGCCGGCCGCCTCCTCGGCTTCGAGGACAACTTCCTCGACATGCTCGACCGCGAGCGCCGGTTCCGCAGCGCCGACGACGAGTGGAGCCGCTACCTCGGCTGGAAGAAGCAGCGCAACCCCGCCCGCGCCCAGCTCGAGGCGACCTCGGGCTATGACACCAAGCACGCCGCCCACCTCGTTCGGCTCCTCCGCATGTGCCGGGAGATCCTCGCCACCGGCGACGTCCTCGTCAAACGCCCCGACGCCGCCGAGCTCCTCGCCATCCGAAACGGCGAGTGGTCCTACGAGCGCCTCCTCGGCTGGGCCACCGATCAGGACGCCGAGCTCGACGCCCTCGCGCTCACCTCGCCCCTGCCGCGCCGCCCTGACCGCGCCGCCCTCGACGCCCTCTGCCAGGAGCTCGTCGCCCAGCACCTCGGCATCGATCCCTGACCGGACCACGCCCCGACCATTCCTCGCGCCTGCGGTGGCGCGAGGGTGGACACGGTGACGGCTCGCAGGTAGGATGCCGTGCCGCTGCCCTCGACGGGGGGTGGTGCCCTTGAGGTCTCCGGCGATCACCTGTGCCGGGGGCTCCGCCTTCAACGAGCCGCGTTGCCGTATCCGTCGCGTCGCGTCTGACCCTCTTTGTCGACGGCCTCCATGAACGGTGCCACAGAAGCTGTCCTCGCTCAGCCCTGGCAGGATCACCTGACCAAGCGCGTGCTGCTCGTCACCGGAAAAGGTGGCGTCGGGCGGACCACCCTCACCGCGGCCCTCGCCAGAGCTGCCGCCCAGGCCGGGCGACGCGTCCTCATCGCCGAGATCGGCGAGCCAGATGGCGACTACTCGCCCCTCGCTCGCCTGTTCGGCCGAGAGACCCTCCCGCCGCAGGTCATCCACCTCGAGCCCGGCGTCAAGGGTTGCCTCCTCTACAGCCGCGTCGGCCACGCGCTCTTCCTCGAGCGCGTGCTGCCCATCACGACCCTCGTGCGCGCCGCCATGCGCAGCAAGGCGCTCAACAAGCTCCTCGACGCCGCCCCCTCCTTCAACGAGATGGGTGTCTTCAACCACCTCCTGTCCCTCATCAAAGAGACCCGCAAGGACGGCGAGCCCGAGCATCAGCTCATCATCGTCGACATGCCGGCCACCGGCCACACCCTCGCTCTGACCGCCCTCCCCGACGTCCTGCTCCGCCTCATGCCCACAGGACCCATCTCCGAGCTGCTGCGCGAGGGCCAGAAGTACCTGTACGACCCCGAGTTCTCCGCCGCCACCATCGTCACACTCCCCGAGACGCTCCCCGTCACCGAGTGCCTCGAGCTCGTCGACGGCCTCCGAAAGACCCGCGTCAAGGTCGGCACCATCCTCGTCAACAAGGTCGTCGCCGACCCCTTCGACGAGCAGGAACGCGCCTTCCTCGACACCCACATCGCCGGTCACCCCTTCTTCGGAAAGACTCGCTTCCTGACGATGGCCCAGATCGAAAAGTCCATCGATCGCCTCCAACGTCACGCCGGCGCCCCCGTCGTCGCCGTGCCCGAGTTCCCCCAGACCGGCGACGAACTGGTCTCCGCCATCGCCGAGACCCTCCACTCCCACGCACCGCGATGACTGTCACCGTTAATGAGCTGATCCTCACGCGGAAGATCCTCGTGTGCTGCGGCGCAGGCGGCGTGGGCAAGACCACCACCGCCACCGGGCTCGCGCTGGCCGCCGCGCGCGCTGGCCGCAGGGTCCTCGCGCTCACCGTGGACCCCTCCCGCCGTCTGGCCGAGACCCTCGGCGTCGAGCGCAACCTCAAGGCGCCCGTCTCGATGCCCGAGGACCGCCTCACCATGGCCCGCATCACGCCCCCGGCCACCCTCCACACCTGGATGCTCGACCCCCAGCTCGTCGCCGACCGCGTCGTCCGCCGGTTCGCCAAGAACCCCGAGACCGCCCGCCGCCTCATGGACAACCGCATCTACCAGCAGATCACCCGCATGGTCGCCGGGATGCAGGAGTACACGGCGATGGAGGCGCTCTACGCCTTCATCAAGGAGGGCGAGTACGACCTGATCGTCCTCGACACACCGCCTTCCCGCAACGCCCTCGACTTCCTCGAGGGCCCGTCACGCCTCCAGCGCTTCTTCGACAGCCGCATCTTCCAGCTCTTCAAGCCCGGCGAGGAGGAGGGCTTCTTCCGAAGGGCGGCCGCGAACGTGATCGAGCGCGCGATGACGGCCTCCTTCGGCGAAGATAACTACCTGGAGTTGCAGGAGTTTTTCGATATCTTCGGGGATCTGTTCTCGCTCTTGACCGGCAACGCCGCCGAGATGCGCACCGTGCTGGAGAACCCCGAGGAGGTCTCCTTCCTCCTCGTCACCTCCACCACCCCCGAGTCCATCACCGACGCGATGTTTTTCCGCCGCAAGACCCGCGAGATGAAGCTGCCGTTCGCCGGCTTCGTGCTCAACCGCAGCCAGGCTCACCAGTTCCGCCGCGTCTTCCCCGACATGGACTTGTTCCCCCCCGATCTGACCGACAGCCAACGCGGCACCATCGACAAGTTCCAGGCCCTCGCCCGGCTCGAGCAGGCCCAGATGGAGCGCGACCAGTCCCTCCTCGACGACCTCGGCAGCCGCGCCGAGGACGGCTTCGCCATCGCGCTGCCGAACCTCCCCGGCGGCGCCAACGAGATGCGCTCCCTGCTCCTGATCGCCGACGCGCTCATGGCCTCCTGAGCGCCCGCGCTGCAGCGCCGCGAGCACCCGTCTACCGTGTCATCCACCCCTTGAGCCGGTCGACCAGGTTGGCCTCCGGCTTCGCCGCCGCCGCGCCATGCCCGAGCCGCCGAAGCCGCGCCGCCGCGTCCGCCGCGTCCCCGCCGACCTCCACCGCCCGCAGATAACGCTCCACCGCCGTCGCTGTCGCGCCCTCCGCCTCGGCGATCCGCCCGAGGTAGTAGTGGGGCTCGGACAGGTGCGGTGAGAGCGTCGCCGACAGCTCCAGCCGCTGCCGCGCCACCCGCGTCTGCCGCTCGTGGTCCTTCATCGGCAGGTTGAAGATGATCCAGCCCTGGAGCGCCATGAGCTGCGGGTCGTTCTCGTCCAGCGCCGTCGCCTCCGACACGAACGCCCACGCCGACCGCCACTGCCCCTGCCTGGCGGCCTCCTCGGCCTTGCGGTAGAGCACGCGGGCGTAGTCACGCCCCGTCTCCTCCACCGCGTCCTCGGTCAGCTTCGGTTGCCCGCCCTCGCCGCCCAGCGCCGGTCCACGCTCCAGCACCGACATCGCCTGCGACGTCAGCAGCCCCTCATCCTCCGAAGGCTCGAGCTGTGGCCGCCGCCGCGTCGCCGGCGCCGGCCTGCGATCCTCCAGCCGCGCCGCGTACTGGGCCCTCGCCGCCGGGTCCACCAGGGTGTTGTACGCCTTCTTCAGCGCCTGCAGCACCACCCGCGCCTGTGACCGCGCCTGCGGCGACAGCTCCCGAAGCTGCTCCGGCGCCACCCGGTCCAGCGCCACCCTGAACGCCTCGCGCAGCGCCGCGTCGTCCGCGTCCCGCGGCACGTCCAGGAAGGTCCAGTAGTCCGCGCCCATCCGCGCATACAGCTCGCCCACCGCCGCCGCGACCTCGGCCGCTGGCGAAGCGCGCCGCTGGGCCGGCACCGCCGGAAGCGCCGCCCTCGACGGCAGCGGTATCTTCCGCGCCGGCCGCACCCCCTCCCGCTGAGGCCCTGGCGCGAAGTCCACCATGTCCGCCTGGTGCAGCGCCCAGAGCAGCCTCAGCATCCCCATCACGTCCCGACCGGCCGTCCGCGTCAGGGCGTCCACCGTCTGCAGCCCGTCGATCCGGTCCAGCAGCCCCGTCTCATCGGGGAAAAACGGCCGGAAGTGCACGAACTTCTCCGTCCGCACCACATACGACTGCAAGCGCCCCTGCAGGTGCGTCGCCAACACATTCGGCGCCACCAGCTTCTGCACTCCACCGTGGATCAGCGCGATCGGGTTCTGCGGGAACCTCGGCAGATCGGCCATCCACGAGCTCTCCGCGCTGAACACAAACATCCCGCTGTCAAACCCGAAGCACCCCAGGAACCGCTGGTGCACCTGATGATCGAGCGCGAACAACAGCTCCTCCACCGTCAGGATCCCTTCCCGCAGCAGCCGTTGCCCCAGCAGCTCCGTCGCTGCCTTCGCCTCCAGCACCGCCGCCAGCTGCTTTACCCCCAACAACCCCAGATCCAGCAGCACCGCCCCCAGCGACTCCGCCGACGCGTTCGACAACGCATACACCGGCTCGCCCGCCTCGAAGAACAGCGTCCGCTCCGCCCCGGTCCGCGACAGGTACATCAACCCTGTCATCCTGTTGGCGAAGATCTTGTAGAGCAGCGCTGGAAACGGCGTCACCTCCAGCACCCCCATCATGCTCATGTGCGTGCGAACCTCGCCGCCCGCCGCCCCCACCAGCGCGCTCGTCTGCTCCGGCAACGGGAGCGCCTCGCGCTGCCGCCCCGAGTCCATCGCCCGCCGTACCGCGTCCTCCAGCCGCCCCAGCAGCGCCTTGTCCGGCCCCTTGTCCGCATGGCTCCGTGTGGGAAGCGTCCGCCCCGCCGCTGGCTCCACCGCCCGCCGCGTGATCGTCGCCCCTCGCCGAAGCGGCGGAGCCACCCGCGCGCGCGTCTCCGGCGCTGGCGCGGGCGCTGGCCCCCCGGTCACCCACCCGGCCATCTTCTTCGCCACCACGGCCCGGTCCACCGGCCGCCCAAGCACCTCCACCGTCCCGAACGGCCGCAGCGCCGCCATGGCAAACGCCTTCGGCACCAGCACCGCCACCTTCAGCCCAGGCACCTTCCCCCGAAGCTCCGTCACCAGCTCTGCGCCGGCCGTTCCCGCGCCCACGTCGATCACCACCACGCTCGGCAGCGATCGCTCCGACTCCCATCGCGCCTCCTCCACCGTCCGGCACCACACCCCGCCGACCACGTCCCCCAGGGCAGACGTCACCACATCGAAGTCCTCGAACTCCGGGCTGATGCAAAGCAATGGCGTTGGGGTCGGCATGGGTTCGGGCGCCTGGCATGAGTGGAAGATCGCCAACACCTTAGCCCACCTTCACAAGGAATCCAACGATCTTGCCTGTAACGTCGTGCCCGGTCGTCGACCCCGATCGCACCGCGTGCGATCGCTCCGTCCGTCCACGCGCCGATGACATCCATGTCGCGCGCCGCGCGCCTGGCCAAGAAAAGCAAAAGCCCGGACCGAAGGTCCGGGCTCTTGCCGTCGCTGGTGCTAGACCAACATCATTACTCGACGGGGATCAGGTTCAGACCGGTGCCGGTGGAGCCGAGGAGGATCCAGCTCGCATCGCCCGGGTCCTGAACCGACACGTTGACAGAGACGGCGGTCTCGTCGTCCTTCCACGTGGGCTGCGATTCGCACACGGTCGGCCCGAGCTCGTACACGACGATGTTGTCGCCGATCTCGATCGTCGCGTCGCCGAAGCCGACGATGACGTAGCCGTCGTTGGGCGCGCCGCCGAGGGCGGTGAAGTTCTGCTTCATGCATTCGCTGTCCGGCTCGCCGAGCAGCTCGTTGCTGTCGGTGTACGCGTTGTTGGCGCCGCCGATGTTCTCGTCCTCGACCGTCGCCGCGAAGGCGATGTCAACGCCGCCGCGCTCGATGGCGATGGCGTCGATGTCGGCGCCGGGGGTGTCACCCGTGGCCACGTCGTCGCTGATATCCTCGAGCAGGACGAAGCGGTAGGACGCCACGCCGTTGTTGGTGCCGTTGTTGGTGCCGTTGTTGGTGCCGTTGTTGGTGCCGTTGTTGGTGCCGTTGTTGGTGCCGTTGTTGGTGCCGTTGTTGGTGCCGTTGTTCTCGGCATCCTCAACGTCGCCGCAGGCGACGTTGACTGCGGCGAGGGAGGTCACGACAAAGCACAGGGTCACCATGAAACGAATCTTGCGGGACATATCAGCTCCTTCGTTGAGGGAGGGACGCGCTGCGTGGGTGAGCGGAGTTGTCCGCTTGCAGTGCATCGTAGGGTTTCGATCTCCAACGTCTTGCGCCATAACGGATTGCGCGAGTTCGTCGACCGAGGGTTGTAGTGCAGAACGTGTGCCATGGCAAGCCCTTCGTGTGTCGAGGGGGGAGTGCAGCTGCGAGCTGACGCATTGGCCGTCGTGATTGCGGGACTTTGCGGGGCGAGCAAGGCGGTTCGCTGAAGGTGGAGGGGGACAAGACGCGGACAGCTCGAGGCGTGGCGGAGACACAGGTCGCGACATCTGTGTCATGCCCCTGGCTGGTCGAACCGCCATCCTGGCGGATGGAGTCCGTCGTGAACGGTGCGGAGTCGAGGGCGACATCCGTGCGGGTGGTCTGAACGGGTTCTTGGAACCTGTGACAGCCTGTCGCACTTGCATCGAGGCGTCGGGACCCGAATACTTCGGCGTGCTCGGGCATTGTGGACGGGTGAGCTGAACATGTGGCGATGACGTCGTGACAGGAGCGAGGATATGCGGATCAAGGTCGTGCTTTGGAGTGTGTGTGTGTGGCTCGTGGCCGTCGGGGTGACGGGTTGTCGGACCGATCAGGTGGCCACGGCCACGCCACCGACGGAGGGTGCTCCGACCGCGGAGCCCGCCCAGCCGGGGGTCAAGGTCGACATCGAGACCCTCGATGACGACGCGATCCCCGCGATCGGGACCCACATCGTGCTGACGCCGGAGCAGTGGAAGGCGCGCCTGACGCCCGAGGAGTTCCACATCCTGCGCGAGGAGGGGACTGAGCGTCCGTTCACGGGCGACCTGCTCAAGAACCATGATGAGGGCGTCTACACCTGCGCGGCCTGCGGCGCGCCATTGTTCCACTCCGGGCACAAGTTTGATTCCGGCACCGGCTGGCCGAGCTTCTACCAGCCCATCGAGGAGGGGCGCATCGGTCGCACGGAGGACACCACCCTCGGCATGACCCGCGTGGAGGTCCACTGCGATCACTGTGGCGGGCACATGGGGCATGTCTTTGAGGATGGCCCCGAACCCACCGGGCTGCGCTACTGCATCGACTCGGTGAGCCTGAACTTCGTCCCCCAGACCGAGTGGGACGCGAAGGTCGCCAGCGCGAAGAAGTAGCTGTCGCGGGCCGCGTGCCGGGTCAGCCCGGCCGCGTCGGCGGGGCGGCTCCGCCGGCCGTGCGACCCAGGGCGGCGCAGGCGAGCACGACCAGCACCATGCCGATGGTCCCGCCGAGCCCGAGGGACTCGTCCCAGATCAGCAGCCCGAGCAGGAACGAGAAGATCACCGTCACGTTCGAGAACGGCCCGACGATCGTGGCCTGCTCGACCGCGTACGCGCGCGTCATCGCCAGCTGTCCGCCAGCGGCGAACACACCGACCGCCAGCAGCAACGCGAGCTGATCCGGGTCGGTCGGTACGCCGTCGTAGAGCGCGAACGGCGCGGTCGCGGCCGCGCTGAACGCGGCGAAGAACCACACCACCCTTGCCGGAGGGTCGGTCGTCCTGAGCCGACGCACCGTGATGTAGGCCAGCGCGGCGAGGAACCCGGCCCCGAGCGCGGCGAAGGTGCCGAGCTCGAGCTGGCCCGCGCTCGGCTGCACGAGCAGCACCACCCCCCCGAACGCCACCCCTGCCGGCAGCAACGTCCGCCATCCTCCGCCCTCGCCGAGCATCCGCCCCGACAGGAGCGCCATGAACAGCGGCGAGGTGTACAGCAGCGTGTGGGCCAGCCCCAGCTCGATCTGACCGATGGACCAGAAGAACAGCCCCATCGCCACCAGCCCGATCCCCGACCGCCACAGCATGAGCCGCAGGTTGCCTGGTCGCAGCGACACGCCCTGCCGCCACGACAGCCCCAGCGCTACCAACATCACCACCACGCTCCGCCAGAACACCGCATCGGCCACGCCGACGCCGGCCACGGCGGCCTTGGTGAACGCCCCCATCGCCGCGAACGAGGCCGACGCCAGCAGGATCCACGCGATGCCTTCAAACCGGGTCAGGAGGGTCTTCAAGGTGCGGAGGCCTCGGTCGGGAGTGCGGTGGCGGCGGCTTCGAGGGCGACGAAGGGGTCGTCGGCGTCTTCGGCGAGCTGCTGGACGGCCTGGACGAAGGCGAGCAGATCGCCATCCTGGGCGTCGAGCAGGGCGGCGAAGTGGTCGCGGGCGGTGTTGTAGTCCTTGAACTGGGCGATCCGGGCGTTGTTCCACTTGCCGTCCAGCGCGGCGTGGAGGAACGGCGTGGCGTTGTGGAAGTGAGCCCGGAGGATGCGGCGAGGGAGCGTCGACAAGAGGTCGAGCTTGCGGCGGACCTTGTCGTGCACATCCAGCTCGGGGTCGTTGTAAACGGCGTCGAGCTCGTTGTACAGGTCGAGCAGCAGGCGCCGCCACCGGTCGTCATCCTCGACGATCGCCCGCGCCTTCGCCCACGCCTCGCTGTCCTCGCCGTGCCGCGCGGCGATGTAGCGAAAGGCGGCCACGTCTCCTACAAACGCCGCGAAGCTCTCGTTGAACCGCACCCCGCCGTTGACCCAGACCGTCGCGTGGGTTGTCTCGTGCAGCACGACGTTGATCAGCCAGTACGCATCCCACTTCAGCATTGGCCGCAGCAGCGGGTCCTCGAACCACCCGAGCGTGGAGTAGGCTCCGGCGGTCCGCACGAACACGTCCCAGCCCTCCTCGCGCAGCGGCCGCGCCGCGCGGATCGCGTCGTCCCGCGTGAAGTACCCGAGGTAGGGCACGGTGCCGACGATCGGGAACCACCACGTCTTCTGCTCGAACGACACCGGGTCGCAGGCCGACACATTGTAGATGGTCCGGTCCCAGTCGAGCGCGACCGTCTCGAAGTTGTGCGTCCCCGCCAGCCCGATCCCCACGCCGAAGCGCTTGACGTCCTCCACCAGCTCCAGCGCCTCGAGCTCCTGTGCATCGAGGCCGCCGGTCTGGCGGGCCTCATCGAGCGGAACGCGGGCGTTGAGCAGCTCCATCTGGTAGGTGCCGCTGCTGGCCACGTAGCCGATCCCGCATCCCGGTGACGCGTTGAGCAGAATCAGCAGGACGGTGGCGGTGAGAACACGGCGCCCGGCGCGCCGCAGGGCGTCCGCGGTCACGAGGCGTCGGACGGCGGCTCGAAGTCCAGGCAGACCGAGTTGATGCAGTACCGCATCCCCGTGGGCTCCGGCCCGTCTGGGAAGATGTGCCCCAGGTGGCTGTCGCACTGCTTGCAATAGACCTCCGTGCGGATCATCCCGTGGCTGATGTCCCGCCGCTCCCCGATGTTGCCGTCGGCGTGCTGGGCGAAGAACGCGGGCCACCCGCATCCCGAGTGGTACTTCGTGCTGGAGTCGAAGAGCAACGCGCCGCAGGCCTTGCACAGGTAGCGTCCGTCGGCGTCGTGGTCGCAGTACTTGCCGGAGAAGGGCGGCTCGGTCCCCGCTTGCCGCAGGACGCGGAACTCCAGGGGGGTGAGGCGGGCTTTGAGCTCGTCGTCGGAGGGCTTCACGGGGTCACCTGGTCGCGGGTGCCGGGTGCGGCGCGGCCGCACGGGCGGTTTCGGGTCATGGCGCCGGGGGGGGGGCGGCGCGATGGTTGGAGTGGAGCGCGCCAGCCTCCACGTGCATTCCCGACCGGTCGTACCGAGGTCACCGCGCGTTCGGGTCGTGCAGCCATGCTTCGAGCGCTGCGGCGTCGGCGATGTCGAGCACGACGTCGCTGAGGCGGTCGGCGCCGAGGGCGGCGAGTCGCTGGCTCAGGCCGTCGCGCTCCTCGGCGGTGAGTGGGCGACCGAGGCGACGGCCGAACTGATGCACGAGCGGCGCGAGCGTGCCCTTCTCGATGCCCTTCTCGATGCCGGCATCGTAGCCTTTGCGCGCAGCGTCGTCTGCGAAGTCCTTCATGTACTTCTGGTAGAGGCGCTCGGCGACCTCCATGAGCTCGGGGTCGGAGGTGTCGAGGAACGGTCTGGTGGGTTTCGGCATGACGGTGTACCAGCGGGTGTAGGTCTCGGCGATGAGAGTCGTGATGGCGTTGGTGTCGATGGTTGCGAGCTCGGTGAGGGCCCGCAGCTGGACACCTCGGTGTCCGAACAGTCGAAGTATGAGGGTGGAGGGGGTGCGGGGCAACTCCCCCACCACCACTACGCCGACCTGTAGAGCCGCAGGCGCGCTCAGGATGCCTCGGGGCCAGCCGCTTGCTCGGGTGAGGCGGAGGGTCTTGATGGTCTGTTCGGGCCGTCCCGGGGAGAGGATCCAGGTGAACGGGCGGACGTAGTCGGGGTCGTCCGCGGTGCGGGCCGGGCGGCGGTTGCGGTGGGCGCGGAGCGCTTTCTCGACGATGTCGAGGCAGTCGTTGAGCGACGGCGTGTCGCTGAAGACCTCGAGGAGGGTGGGGCCCTGGCCGAGGCGCCAGAGCAGGGAGAGGAGTGGGGTGCTTGGAGGCAGGGCGCCGGAGGGCTCGAAGAGGATGTCTGCAAACAGGGGAGGAGTGGTGAGCTCGTGTTGGATCTCGACGTGGCCCCAGGGCGAAAAAGTCTTGCTCAACAGCTCTTTACCAAAGCTGTCGTAGGGCTTGCTGGCCGAAGGAGAGGACATGGGGACTCCGTGGCGGTGGCGCCTCCTGGTGGTGGCGTGAGAGTTGTCACGGAGGGTTATCGGCAGGTCGGGGGCGATGTTGCGTAGAATGTGTTGATAAGACCTCGATTCGCCTCGCCCAGGCGCTGGATGCCCGCGTCGAGTTCTTTCTGCGCCCCGAGCGCGTGCGCCTCGACCATCCCCAGCATCGAGAGCGCTCGACGGTCGGCGCCATGCCGCTCCGACCTGATTTCTATCCATGAGGCTGGCGGTCGAGAACCACCATCGAAGACCCCAGGCTCGGGCGCTGCGCGCCCGTCGCCAGGGGCT
>Ga0100377_1002137_pt1 | contig 16729 bp, 17 predicted proteins | sample CryGeymeta201501_FD_83664 | JGI IMG/M metagenome (GOLD analysis project Ga0100377, IMG submission 83664) | Groundwater microbial communities from Crystal Geyser aquifers in Utah, USA - Crystal Geyser metaG 2015-01 | ecosystem: Environmental > Aquatic > Deep subsurface > Groundwater | place: USA... | reverse complement strand
CGATCACCATCCTTGCGATGATCAACCCGTTCGTCCAATCACACCTAATCTTGCCGCTTCAGGCTCATTCCTGGTTGGAAATACAGGCCTCGTTCAGGCTCATTCCTCATTGGACAAGGCTCCAGCTTGACCGGAACGAGCGAAAACCCCAGAATAACGCGTTATTCTTAACGGAAACCTTATGCCTCATCCCGATTCCGGCAACCCCATCGGCGTATTCGACTCCGGCGTAGGCGGCCTCACCGTCGTGCGCGCCCTGATGGAGCGTCTGCCGTTCGAGAACATCGTCTATTTTGGCGACACCGCGCGCGTGCCTTATGGCGTGAAGTCGGTCGAAACCATCGCCCATTACACCACCCAGATCGCGGAATTCCTGCTCGCCAAACGGGTCAAGTTGCTGGTCGTCGCCTGCAACACCATGGCAGCGGTGGCCTCGCAGAGTGTGAAAGACCTCTCCCCGGTGCCGGTACTGGACGTGATCGACGCCGGCGCGCTCGGCGCCATCGCCACCACGACGAAAAAACAGGTGGGCGTGATCGGCACCCCCACCACCATCAACAGCAACGCCTATGCCCGCGCCATCCACCAGCGCGAACCGGAGATGCGAATTTTCTCCCAAGCCTGCCCGCTCTTCGTGCCGCTGGTGGAGGAGGGCTGGCTGGACCATCCCGTCACGAGACTAACCGCGCAGGAATACCTGAAACCGGTGCTGGCGCAAAACATCGACACCCTGGTGCTGGGCTGCACCCATTACCCCCTGCTCAAGCCGCTACTGCAGGATGTGGTGGGGCCGGGCGTGAAATTGGTGGACTCAGCCGAGGCGATGGCGGAGGAAACCGCTGCGCTGCTCACCGAAATGAGCTTGGCCAACCCGCAACGCACCCCGCCCGGCTACGAGTTCTACGTTACCGACGTGCCGCTGCGCTTCCAGACTATCGGCGAGCGCTTCCTTGGACGCACGTTGTCCAATGTGCATGTGGTGAAGTGGTAGCCGTTACCATACAGGAGATCACCAAGTACATTGAGATATTCTACAACCAGCATCGGAAACAGGCTCGCCTCGGCTACCTGTCACCCGCTGCATTCACGCAGCGATATTATGCAAATCAGCTCGCCGCTTAACCCGTTGGACTCTTATTGCCAACCGACCTCACGCTGGAAATGGGCGGAGAAGCGCAGACCGGGCAGCGGGGAGGACGGCGCAAATCAGCTGATTCCAGACTCTGCCGCCCAAGCCAACGTTACGCTTTCCTGAGGAAGAAGGTATACACACCGCTGGTCTCGCCGGAACCAAGCAACTCGTTTCCGGTCTGCTTGGCGAAGGCCTGCATGTCCTTCAAAGAGCCGAGATCGGTCGCCAGAACCTTCAGCACCTGACCCGAATCTAGCTCGCCAAGGGCCTTCTTGCTGCGCAGGATGGGGAGGGGGCAATTCAGTCCTCGTGCATCTAGTTCCTTGTTGTATTGCATGATATTTCCTTTCCTTGATTGAGATTGAGTAGTGCTCTCACGCTTGGAGAGCGGGCATGCCTTTTTGCACGATCCTGAAACTGAAGTCGCTTCCCTTGTCCTCCCAGAAGGCGAGCTGCAGCCAAAGCATGGCCATCGCCTCCAGATAGCGGGCATTGCTGAGAGCTCCGCAGTCTTCGGCCTGGTAGCCGCAGGTTTCGATGAGATCCTTAGCAACCCCTTTCGCTTCCGGGTCGTCTCCGCAAAAAAACACCTGCGCGGGCTTCCCGCTGAAATCGGGCGTAGGGAAATTGTCGGCCGTGATCCCGTTGAAAGCCTTCACAACCTTGGATCCCTCCAGCGCGCCCGCAATCAGCTCGGCGGCGGAGCTCATTGCCGGCACCACCAAATAGGAAATATCGGGGGAAAGAGGGTTGGTGAGGTCGACCACGACTTTCCCTACAAGGTTTTCCTTTTGGGACATCAGCAAGGGAAGCGCATGGGCCCAGGGTACCGCAACTACGGCGACATCGCATTGTCGACATGCGTCCCGGTAGCTCGAGACCGAGATGTTTCCATAGTCAGAGAATTTATCCGTGTTGAGCTGCGGCTCGCGGGAGCCGTAGACCACGTCGTAACCCGCGCTGGCAAGGCGTTTCCCGACCATGCCGCCCATTTTTCCCGTGCCCAGGATGGCTAGTTTCATGGGGATTCCCTCGCTATAGGTGCAACACTTGGTCTTTGAGGGAAAAGAGAAGGCCAAGCAACTCGTTTTGCTCAGACTGGCCGACCTTGTTCTTTTCCAGGGCGCGCATCACGTCGTCGATGACGGCCATGAATTCCAGATGGCTGATGTTCATGGTGCGATGGGCTTCCAGCATGGTCTTTCCGTTGTATTGTTCGCCGGGCCCACCGGTACCCCAGCAGACGAAATCGGTCACCAGCGATTTAATCTTCTCCGCGTCGCTGTTCGCATAACGTGGACTGACATCGGGGTTGCTGACATGATTGATCCAGACATCCTCGCTGATTTGACGGATATTTTTCCGACACCCAGACGTTCGTACAGGCTGGCTATTTCCATGCTCATTGCTTCTCTCCTTAGGATTGTGGTTAACATTCATACACACTGCAAAAACACTGCCCTTGAATTCAGGCTTCCTGCGTCATCGGATGCCAATGGGCAACCCTTTCCGACCCCTCCCCGGAAAATGGATAGGCATTCCTCACCACAAGCCGGTAGGTGTCGGAAATTCTCTTTGTGACGGGGCCCGCCTTCCCCGATCCCACCTGTTGCCCATTGATCTGGGTAACAGGGACCACTTCGCTGGCGGTACCGGTCAAAAACACTTCGTCGGCCAGAAATATCCGGCCTTGGGGAATGTGCTCCTCGTTCACCTTCAGTCCGAGGTCCCGGGCAATGGTGATCACCGTGTCGCGGGTAATTCCGGGCAGGATGGCGCAGGTGGTGGGGGTAAAAAGCGTTCCATCCTGGACCAGGAACAGGTTCGAGGCACTCGCCTCTGCAAGATTGCCGTCTTCGTCTATCAGGATCGCCTCCTGATAACCATATGACTTCGCTTCCATGTGAGCGAGATATGAGCTGGCGTAGAACCCTACCGCCTTTGCCTTGTTCACGCTGGGATGGGGAAAAACCCTTTTCCAGTCGCCCAGTCTCGCGCTGATACCATCCCCCCACTCACTGGTCGAGAAATAGGAATCCCATTTCCACGCAGCTATCAAGGTGCGGACGGGATTCCTGGGATGGGCCCCCACATCCAGACCCATCCCTCCCTGCTCGAAGAACACGAGGGGACGGATATAGGCGTCCCGCAAGCCGTTCTCCGACAGAACCCCCTGAATGGCATTTTCGATCTCGTCGGGCGAAAACGGAATCTCCATCCTCAGACTACGCGCGGAATTGAACAGCCGCTCCACGTGTTCCCGCAGCCTGAACACGGTGCGACCGTCTTCGACGCCATAGGCGCGGATTCCCTCAAATACGCCCGTCCCATAATGAAGGGTATGGGCAAGACAGGACACACGGGTGTCCCCAACCGCCGCTATGGAACCATCAAACCAAACTTTCATCCTGCCCCCTCTTTCATAGATTTTCGACGTATTGTTTCCATCGAGCAGATCCCTGTTTTTTCTGACCCATGGGTGGGACCATACCCGGATCGACGTTTACCTGGATCACCGTTGGCCCGGATCCCCTCAAGCCCTGTCTGATCAGGGTAGCCAGGCGCGCAGGATTATCGCAGTTCACCGCGTTCGCCCCCAGAGAGCGGGCAAGACCGACAAGGTCATAGTTTTTCAGGGTCGCACTCCTGGTGAGACCACTGGAACGGAGTTCGTAATGGATCATGCCGAGCTGTTCGTTGGCATTGATGACCCAAACAATGGGCAGATTGAGGTCGGCGGCCGTGGCGATTTCGTTGCCGTTCATCACAAAGCAACCGTCACCCACGAGCGCGACCACATCGGATTCCGGCGCGGCCAGCTTCGCACCCACGACGCCAGCGGTCGCGTGGCCCATGCTAGCCCATCCCCACATGCTGACGAAACGGCGTTTATTTCGCTCTGGCAAATGGTGCGTTGCCCAAAGCAGAATCGAATTCGAATCTGCGAGGATAATGCCATGTTCGCCAACCGCTTGATCCACTGCGCGGATAATCTCCATGGGACTTGGCCGGCCCCCTCTTCCGACGTGCTGTTCAAGAGGGAAATCCCATTTCGGCCGGCAAGTCCAACTAGCAAGCCATTTCCGCCTTGATTCCGGGACGGGGAAATCCAGCGCCGCGCATGCCCCAAGGAGTTTCTCCGCGAAAGCTGCGGAGTCGGAAACGACCCCGATGTGCGCGGGAAAGATCTTTCCAATGTCCTTCGGGTCGATATTTACCTGGACCATGGTTCCGGTTCGCAGCAGCGAGCCATCCCAGGAATTCGTCGCGTAACTTCCAAATCCCGCGCCGACACTGACCACTACGTCAAAACGGTTGGCCTGAAGGAATTCATCCACCAGAGTGTTGGCCGATATCCCCATGCTGCCTAGATAGCTTTCTGGCACCTTGCTGCACCCTTTCCCTTTCCCGCGGGGGGTGCTGATAATCGGGATGGCATGCTCGCTGCTCAGTTCGAACAGGAGCTCCAACGCGATGGTCGACGTGCCGCTTCCATACAGAATCAGGGGGCGTTCGGCCGAGAGCAACAAGGAGGCGATTTCCTGGGAATCCTTGTCGGAGGGAGAGGGGGATCCGGACAGGTATACCGGCCGATCCACGTGCTCCCACGTCACCATCCGCCCCCACAGGTCCCTAGGCACTGCGATATGTACCGGGCCGGGCTTTCCGGTCAGGGCGGTGGAAATGGCGGTGCGCACCCTGTGCTGAAGCACTTTCTCCGACACGATGACCTCCGATGATTTGCACAGGGGCCTGAACATCTGCACCGTGTCCACCCCCCCATAAGGGGTGCACTCCTGAAAGTCGCCCCGGCCCCAAGTGTCGGTGGGGTTCATGCCGGTAATCACCAGCATGGGAACGGAATCCATATAGGCCGCCGCGACGCCCGTCACCAAGTTGGTAGCACCGGGCCCAGTTGTCGCACAGCACACGCCGATGCGCCCCGAAACCCGTGCGTAGCAGTCTGCCATGAAGGCCGCACCGCCCTCGTGGCGGGTCAACACGAAATTGATGTCAGGATGTATCTCAAGGCTGTTGTGAAAGGGAATCGTCGCTCCGCCGGGAATGCCAAAGACATTGTCTACCCCCGCTTCCACCAGATGAGCGACAACGAGGTCCGCGACGTTCTTCATGGCCGGGCTCTTGGTGAGCGCAACGCGATGAGCGGGAATGCCTGAAACGAGTCCTGCAGCTGTGTTCACGATTGCATCCTTTTCTTCAAAGTAACACTTGCTTCTGGGTGTGCCTGGCGGCGCGAATGATCTCGGCGTAGGCAGCGCCGATTTCGCTGACATGCAGCGGCCGACTGCCATTTCGCATGCCGGAGACCTCGATTGTTTCCGAAGGGTAGATCGCGGATGTGATGCCGGACTGTTTGGTGCATTTGAAGATATCGTCCAGGACAAAGCCGACGACGCTGTTCCTGACCTCCTGGGGAATGGCGTCGTCACCAAGGAAAGCGAGCATTCCGTCGAAATTGTGTTTCAGGCATTCGGCTGGAGCGGGGACACGGAGGTTCGGTACCATCCTTTTCAGGAGATACTCGTAGGTATTCTGGGGTTGAGCATCCCAGCCTGCTATGACTTGGCGAACGTAGCCCTCGGAATTGAACCGGGAATCAAAAAACATTCCCGATTGATAGAGGCGGTACAAATCGTCACCCACCGTATCGTTGGCGCCGCTGTCATCCGCGTTCCAGAAGATGAGCCGGGTAAGCAGCCGCCCGACCGTCTCCAGGTATTCGCCGGCGGAGTTTCCACAGTCCAACTGCCTGGCGGTCCTAATCAAGTCATCGGGACACAGGGGAGCGTGCAACATGGCCGACCCCCTAGGCAGTTCCAGCAGTTTGCCCTCGGACATCCAGTAAAAACCGGAATTGGTCAATTCAACGAAGGTCGCCGCGACAAGCTGGTCGCGTGCCTTGGCGCCGGTACTTGCCAAAACTTTTCGGGCACTCAGCACTAGGCAGTCGAGGATGTGCTTTTTCTGTTTATCGCCGTACGGCTGGTGGTGCGTCGCCCTGAAGAACAGGTCGAATGCATTAAGCTCATAAAATATCGGAAAGATGTCGACCTTGTCGTGGTAGCGGTCCACGACTTGGGCGACCCAGTCTGAGACATCTTCAGGGTCGACATCCAGAACCGTCTCACCCAAGCGCTGGGGCACCATATGGGCCCATCCGATCGGGTAGAGGCCGACAATGGCGAAATGTTGCCGAGCGCTTTCGACGACACTGTCCAGCTCTTCCCATTGCACTTGGCCCTCTTCCTTGCCAAGGGTCCCCCACAAACCCTTGTTGCCTCCCCCGACAAACTCATGGCGATGGTGGTAGTGAATCAGGATCATGTTCGCGCCCAACGCAGCCACCTCTTGATGGCCCAAAGCAGGGTCAGGGCCGACCACTTCGTAATCGCCTGCAAAAAACAAAGCTTGGGACGGTACCGATTGGTTACCGTGCAACCCCTTCACAATTTCTCTCCATTCTTCGTCATACCTCATCGACAGCCCCTTTGCAGATGGAAACCAGGTTGAACTTGTATTATATTAACGAACACTCACTAACTTTATAGCACGGATAAAATCAGGAGGTCAAGCATAAATTCGTTCGTCATTTCATGACGGAAAAGCGTGACTGACTGGAAGCGGCGTCACAATACGGTTGTAACGGATTAGACTCCGTGTTTTCGGATTTCTGCAAAGCACCTCCTGGCGCTCCGTGGCTTGGCCTCAGCATAGAAAAAAGAGCCCCCAGCATGACGTTGCCGACACAGTCGGGTCGCGATTAATGGGGACCGCCGAGGCAAAAAGCAATATGATTTGTTCTTGACTGGGAGAAACGCGCCTCGCTGCGAAAGGAGCAGGCGACAGTTTCACAGGTTGACTCGATCAGGCGAAGGAACAGGAAAATTCTATGAACACGATCAGACAAAAACGCATGAAGGCCGAGGACAGGAAAAAATCCATCATCCAGGCCTCGAAAGGACTGTTCGCCAAGAAAGGATTGCACGGTGTCTCGGTGGACGAAATCGCGAGAGCCTGCGGGGTGAGCCCGGCGGTGCTCTACCAGCATTTCCCCTCCAAGGAAAAGCTCTATGAGGCGGTTCTGGGCGCAGCGGCGTGCAACCGTGAATATTACTTGGATGCCGTCCTAGGTGGGCCGGACGGTTTCGGAGATGTGCTCTACCGCATGACCTTGGTTTTTGTCAAAAGCCGGATCGCCGATGTGGACACCCTTCGCATCGAACTCAGAAGCATTATCGATGGTGACGGGATCAGCGAGCAGTTTTTCATGAATCAATGGAGAAGTTTCATCGATTACATCGAAATCAGCTTGAACGAGCTGATGAAGGAAGGACAAATCCCACAAATCGACATTCCCCTCGCTGCCCTCGCTTTCGTCGGTTTGTGCAGGGAGGTGATGCTTTCTCAAACAATGCATATCGGTGAAAAGCGCTTTCAGGATATAGAATACATGATCCGGGAAATGGTCAATTTCTATTTGAGAATGGTGGGCCTGAAGGCCCTTCCGCCGGATGCGGGCTAGGCAGAGGAAGGGGCTTCAGCGATGGTAGCTTCCTAGGCAGGGCCGTTTCCCTTTTTCACCGGTATCCTGGGATCATTGCTGACTATCGTCCGATGTCCGCGCGGCAGATCCGGCCCCGGCCAGCTCGTCCAGGAAAAGGCCAGAAGATTCCATCGGCAAATCCTTGCCTAGCCGTTGGTGGGCAAGGACTGATCCTTCAAGGCTACCCCGCCATCATGGACTCATTCGCGGCGCTACCGGCTCCACGACATACGGTACACGGGCCCATCAGGGCCGGCTCGCTGTGCAGATGCATGTCACGCTCCGCCACCCGCAGGGGAATCTGCGGCAGAAATTAACAGATCGACAACAGCTTACAGAAAGTAAACAAACGTTCACTAAAAATATTGACAAAATACATCCATATCAATAAAGTGAATAAACGTTCACTTGTAAATTGAAAAGGAGTAACCCATGAATGCACCTACCGAAGGCACCTTGTTGGAGCAAAGCATTTCCACAGGCATCGAAGAAGTCGTGAGAAGGCGCCGAGCCATTCACAGCTTCGTTCCGGGGCCGAACATCACCCAGGAGCAGTGGCACAAGCTGTTTGAACTAACCGCCTTAACCCCTTCCTCCTACAACTTCCAGCCGTGGGACTTCATCGTCGTTGAAGACCAGAAGCAGCGCGCAGATCTCCAGCCGTTGTGCTGGAACCAGCAGCAGGTCATGGACTCGGTCGCAGTGGTGGCAGTGCTGGGTGATAAGAACCCCCACCGCCGTGACGAGCAGATTCTGCAGCAATTCGTCGATGACGGCTATTTCAACGACGAAGTGAAGCAGACCCTCAAGGGATCCATCGATGTAGTCTATCCCGACGAGGCGCGCCGCATCGAACATGCTGTGTGCGGCGCATCCCTGGCGGCCATGACCTTCATGCTGGTCGCCGACGGAATGGGATTGGGCACCGCCCCGCTGATCGGCTTCGATCCCAAGGGCGTGGCGGAATATCTGAAAGTTCCCGACGACTATCTGGTCGTCATGTTGTTGTGCGTCGGGCACCCCTCCCACAAGGAGCTGCCCAGACAACCCCGCCGAGGCTACGAGGATTTCGTCCATTGGACGAAGTTCGGCGGGAAGGCCTAAGCCCCGATCAACACCAGGACTGTCGGCGCCCCTCCACGGTCCGCCCGTCCTGGCGGGTTTCCTTTGCCAAAGAGGGGAACATTGTGGAAGTGAGGTAGGCCGGGAAAAATGGAGTCCAAGGTTTCTGTAAAATTATGGGAACGGAGGACGTAGATGGAACGATTACCAAGAGGGATTTACAGCCCTGAATTCCGGGAGTAGGCAGTTCGCCTGCATGAAATTGAAGGACTAACGGAACCAGAAGTGGCAAAGCGCTTATCCTTGCCACAGGGAACGCTGAAGAACTGGGTCTATGCGACGCGCCAAGGCAAGCTGGGTGAGGTGGGCAAAAACCAGAAGCCACTGACCGCGCTAGAAATGGAACTGGCACGGGTCAAGCGCGAGTTAGCCGAACTCGTAGCCCTTCCCGAATAGCTCCAGACACACATCCACCACCGCGGCGTCGTACAGCCTGCCACGGTTCTTCCTGATCTCCGCCAGCGCCTTCTCGGTGCCGAGTCCCGGACGGTAGGGGCGATACGAGGCCATCGATTCGACCACGTCGGCCACGCACATGATCCGCGCACCGAGCATGATCTCGTCGCCCTTCAGCCCGCGCGGATAGCCGCTGCCATCCAGGTGCTCGTGGTGCTGGTACACCATCTGCGCCACCGGCCAGGGGAATTCGATGTTCTTCAGGATGTCGTAGCCAACCTGGACATGGACCTTGATCAGGGCGTATTCGATCTCCCCCAGCTTGCCGGGAAAGCTCAGGATCTCGGCGGGGATGTGAATTTTGCCGATGTCGTGGATGGTCGCGGCAAGGTAGATGCCGTGGACTTCCTCCTCCGGCAGGCGCATTTCCTCGGCGATGCGCTGGGCGAGCCCGGCGACGCGGCGCTGGTGGCCGGCGGTGTAGGGGTCGCGCATCTCGATGGTGGTGGCGATGGCCTGGACGGTCTCCTCCATGCTGTTTTCCAGCTGCTCCAGGCTGCGCTTGCGCTCGGCTTCGAGCCGCTCGCGCTCGGTGATGTCCTGGGCGGCGCCGTCCCACGCCACGCTGCCGTCCTCCTGCGCGCTCGGCATGGCGTTGAGCAGGATGTGCCTGACTCCGCCCGCCCGGTCGAGCCAGCGAAAGGCCTGGTTCAGGCGCACCGCACCCGCCTCGCAGCGGGCCAGCGCCGCCTCGTAAGCCTCTTGGTCCTCGACGTGAAAACCGCCGCTGAACGCCGCCGCGTCGGCCAGCAGTTCGTCCGGCGGCAGCCCCAGCACGTCGCCGGAGCCCTTGCTGACATAGGTGAAGCGGGCCTTGCCGTCCGGGTAGCGCAGCATCTGGTAAAGCATTTCCGGTACGTTGTCCGCCATGCTGATAAAACGGTGCTCCGAGGCAATGCGCGCGAGCGTGGTGTCGAACAGGCCCGCCACGGCGAGATAGACATTGAGCAATTCGCGCGGCAGCGGTTCAGCTCTGAAATGTCCGGCCAGCATCACGGTCGAGGTGCTGCGTCCTTCGGTCAGCGGCAGGAAGGCAATAGAACAGGGCTGCGGCAGATTGATTGTCTCGCTCGCCAGAAAACCGCTTTCCAGCACCTGCTCGATGATTTCCCCTGCCGCCTCGACCAGGCGCGGGCACAGTGCCTGGTCAGCCGGGGTGCAGGAATGGACGACGATGCGGTTGTCCGGCCGCCGTCCGGCGAAGGCGACGATGTCCGCGCCGAAAAAGCGAGACACCACCTTCCCCAGCTCGCTCCAGATATCGCGGTCACTGGTCAGTCCCGCGACATACTGCGCCGTTTTGATGACAGCGTCGAAATACATTTTCCGGGCGGAAGAAGGTTTGTTCATCAATCCTCCCGCAGCGGCTGCAGATAGAGATTTTCCATGAATAACTCCTCGAAACCGGGCTGCTGCGCCAGATTGAGAAGCCGGGCGATGCTGCGCAGATGATCCAGCCGCCCCGCCGCCAGCGACGACAGCATGACGTCGCAGCAGCCAGCCAGGGCGGTGTTGCCGGCGAGTTCCACCTTTTCCGGCGGCACCATGGGCAGCAGGCCGATGGACTGGGCGCTGGCGATATCGAGATAGCGGCCGAAGGCGCCCGCCACGCACACCCGGCGCAGTTCTTTCACGCTCACCCCGGCGCGGGAACAGAGCACCCGGATACCGACTCCGATGGCGGCCTTGGCGCGCTGCATCAGGTCTACATCATTCTTGCTCAGGGTCAGATCGGTTCCGCCCGTGCTGAAGGCGAAGCCGGTCGCGCCGTTAACGAACCTGCCAACAGGCGTCAGCCTGCCGACCTCGATCAGGCGCGCGATCAGGTCCACCAGTCCCGATCCGCACACGCCCCTGGCGCGGTCGTCGCCGATGATGAGGTAGTTCAGCCCGCCATCGGCCTGCGCCTCGACCCGGAACACCGCGCCCGCCTCTGCCGGCATCCCGCAGCCGATGCCGCTGCTCTCGAAGGCCGGCCCGCCCGCCGCCGCAGTAACCCACAGTTCTTTCCCGCTCCACAGCGCGATCTCGGAATTGGTGCCGAAATCGATGAAAAGCGCGGGCGACGCCCCCTCAATAAAGCGCGTGGCCACCAGCCCGGCCAGAAGGTCGGAGCCGACGAAACCGGCCAGCGGGGCGAGCACGTCGACCTCGGCCGCAGAATCGATTCCCCACTCCGCCACCCAGCCGGAAGTGTCCCGGGGCAGGCAATCCACCGGTCGGGTCCAGTTCTCCGGTCGCAGCAGCAGTTCCGCGTTGCGCCCGGAAAGAAGGGCCAGCATCGCGCTGTTGCCCACCAGCGTGACGCACGCCACCCGGCGCAGGTCGAAGCCCTCGCGCGTAGCGATGTCGAGTAGCGCCTCGCCGATCGCCGCTATGACAAGCCGGCTCATTTCCTGCGCCGCATCGGGTGACCCAGACGCCGCCGCGAGGCGGGTCACCACATCGGCGCCGTAGCGGTGCTGGGGATTACGCCCCCAGCGGTCAGCCAGCCACTTCCCCCTGGCCAGATCGAACAGCGACAGGCAAAGATTGGTGGTACCCAGGTCCACCGCCAAGCCACCAGGGTGTCTCACGCCTGACGGCAACCACCTGTCGCCTGCCCCGCGTTTATGAGCGCCTTGCAGCAGTGTCGCATCAGGCGGGGACTTCCAGTTCGAAGGCGGCGCGGGATTGAGGATTTCGACGTGCAAATCCTGCTTCGGCCTGATTTGGCAGGCCAGCCGCACCCCTTGGGAAAGCAGGGCCGGCAGCAAGTGAAGACGCTCATTCTGGGTCGCTTCCCCAGCTTCACCCGCAATCACGCACACCCGGCACAGCCCGCACGCGCCGATGCCGTGGCAGGCGGAACGGACGCGGTATTCGGTCACATCCAGGATATCGCGGAGGGACGGACCGGGCTCGTAAGGAATGGAATGGGTTGCGCCATTGACCCTGACGACCAGCACCGGCATCTTTCAGTCTCCGCCGCGCGCCGCCGCCACTAGGGCGGCGATGTTCTCCGGCTTCGCCTCGAGCGGAATTTCGCAGCCGGAGGAAAGCAGGAAGCCGCCGCGCCCAGCAAATGCCGTTACCAGCCGCGCAGCGGCGGCGGTGATTTCCTCGGGCCGGGCTTCGACAAAGGACAGCGACTTCATGTTGCCGTCGAGACAGGTGGCGGGAAGCAGCTTTTGCGCTTCGGCCGGATCGACGTAGTAATCGAAGTTGGCGATGTCCACCCCGGCCTCGGGATACCAGGGCAGGATCGGCGCGGTCGGACCGGCGATGTTGAGCCAGTTGGCCAGCGCCCCGGCTGCCCGGTATGCGGCGAAAACCCGTTTCAGCCGCGGCAGCAGCAGCTCGCGGAAGAATTGCGGCGGCACCACCGCCGGCGAGGCGGCGGGGTCGAACACGATGGGCAGATGCGCCCCCGCCTCGATCTGCGCAATGCCGTAGCGCACCGCAACCTCGGCCGCGAAATCGAGGATTTTCTCGAACCGTCCCGGATCGTCCGCCGCCAGATAGAGCGCGGTTTCGATACCGAGCAACTGGGTCGCCAAGGTCATCGGCCCGAGCACGCAGCCCGCCACCGGCATCTCTTTACCGATCTCGCGGCGCAGGATGGACGCCGCCCGCAGCAGTTCCGGCATGCGTCCGGCGCTGGTGGGGTCGGGAACGGCCAGCGCCGACACATCGCTGTCGGGCGTCAGCACATAGGAGACCACATCCGGATACTGGTTGGCGCGATATTGCAGGACGGAGCCCAGCGCCTCGGTTTCAACGGAAAAATCCATGAAGGCGAATACCATGTCGTGGCCGTAGTGCCTGTACGCCTCGATCTGGCAGCGGGCGAGCAATTCGCCGTTGCGGATGTAGTCTTCCAGCGCCACGCCCGCCAGCGCGGCAGCATGGCCGAACAGCTGCGGCACCGCCGGGGTGTGGTCAGCCGGCGCAAAAGCGATCGCGGCCTTGACTCGCTCCAAGCTGTTCATACCGCTCCCTCCGAGCATGTGGTGCAGGCCCAGTGGCAAGGCGTCGGGAGACCGGCGGCGATCGCGGCCGGTCGCATCCCCGCTGCGTGGAGCCCCTGCTCCCTGCTCATACCGCCCCCCGCGCCAGACTATCCAGGTAGCGCGCGCCGTCGAACGCCGTCTCCGCCACGTAATCCACGTTGAGCTCCCCAGCCGTTGCCTGCTTCAGCGCGGCGCCGCCCGCCACTACCCTGACGCCACCCAGTCCGCGCGCTGCCAGTGCGGGCCTGACCCGGCGCACCTGCGGGATCACTGGCGTGATCAGGCCGCTCACCAGCACGGCATGGGCGTGCTCGCGCTCGACCGCATTCACCAGGTTTTCCACCGGGCAATCCTTGCCCAGATCGACCACCCGGTAACCCTTGCCGATCAGCACCATTTTCGTGACGTTCTTGCCCAAGTCGTGGATGTCGCCCTCCAGCGTGGCAATGACGAAGGTGTCGCGCCCCCGCTCCGGCGGCATCCCCTCGGGATAGAGCTCGTTCACCACCGCCGACACCGCGCGCCCGGCCAGCATGATTTCGAGGAGGTTAAAGCTTTCCACGGTGCATTTGTCGTCGAGCCGCTGCATCGCCGCTTCCAGCCCTTCTGTCACGATCCGCTCCGACGCCATGCCTGCGGTGCGCAGCCGCCTGGCTTCGGCCAGCGCTGCGGCGTGATCCCCTTCCAGCAGGGTCTCAACCAGCTTGTTCATTTCCGGGTTAATCATAAATGGCCGTATCAGAACAGAGTAGACTTTATTATTTTAGCACCCGGCAGGCCGAACAATGAACCTTAAAAGGTGATCACGCGGAGGCGTGGAGAGCACGGAGAAATTCAAAGAGATATGATTCACAATCATCTCCCAATTTGGTGAAGGGCTGTTTCATGTAACATATTGCCTTGCCCCAATCTAGAGATTCCACGAGCGGCAATTTTTTGGCTCTTGGCAAAGCCAGACGAAGGAAGTTAGTATGCGGCCAGGAGCCTGTCCCAAGTGTGCGGAATCCCACAACACGCGCCATTTGACACAGATGCCGCCATGAAGCACATTGATTTGATTACCGCTATTTCAGGCACACAACTTGCATCAGGTCTATGAGATGAACTATTTTTCGAATAAAGTGTTATGGAGCGCCATAGTGTTGCTGGCCGCTGCCTTGGCCATTACGGCAGCGGTCAAGCTGGCGCCGCTGATCAACCCACAGCAGGAGATCAGCCTGCTACTGAACACCGCGTGCGACCTGAATCAGGGTGCGTGCGCCTCGCCCCTGCCTGGCGGCGGCAAAGTGGAGCTGGCGGTGGAACCGCGCCCGATCCCGGTCCTTTCGCCGCTCGCCTTGCGGGTGAAGGTGACCGGTGTCGCCGCGCGCTCGGTGGAGGTGGATTTCGCCGGTGCCGACATGAACATGGGGTTCAACCGCTATCGCCTGATACCGGGCAAGGTCGGTCTGTTCACCGGCCAGGCCACGCTGCCGGTATGCGTACGCAGCAGGATGGCCTGGCAGGCGACCGTGCTGGTCGAATTGGGCGGCAAGCGGATCGCGGTGCCATTCAGATTTGAAACGAAGCGTCATTGACGGAGACTACATGAAGAAACCCCTGATCGCGATGATCGTTATTTTTACCCTGCTGCTGGTCTGGGCCATCGTCTTCTGGCAGCCCACCGCCGGCAAGTCCGGCGCCCATCTGCCGCTCGGTCTGGCAGAAGCGCCCAAGGGCGGCGATTTCACCCTGCACTCGGCCAACGGGCCGCTATCGTTGCACGATCTCAAGGGCAAGGTGGTACTGCTATATTTCGGCTACACCTTCTGTCCCGACATCTGCCCCACTTCGCTCGCCTTCAATTCGCAGGCCCTTGCCACGCTCGACAAGACGGAGCTGGATAAAGTGCAGATGCTGTTCGTCTCGGTGGATCCGGAACGCGACACCCTGGACAAGCTCAAGGCCTATACCGCCTATTTCCACCCCAGCATCCTGGGCTTAAGCGGCACCCCGGAGGAAATCGCCAAGGCCGCGAAACTTTACGGCGCGAGCTATGCCAGGCAGGAAACCGGTTCGGCCGGAGGCTACGTGGTAGACCACTCCGCCTATACCTACGTCATCGCGCCCGATGGCAGCCTGTTCAAATCCCTCGACCACGGCACCCCGCCGCCGCAGGTCGTCGAAGCGATCCGCGCCGCGATGAAAAAGGGATAATTTTTTTAACCGAAGGAGAGCAACATGACTACCAAGTTCCATTCCATCCGCATCATCGCCTGCGTTCTGGGCACCCTGATCGCCGCGCCGGTACTGGCCGGCCCCGCTGCGGAGAGCGTTTCCGCCAACGATCCCTATGTGCGCATGGCGCCCCCCGGCATGACCGTCACCGGCTCATTCATGGTGCTCAAGAACGCCGACAACAAGGATCACAAGCTGGTCAAGGCGGAAAGCCCTGTTGCCAAGGTGGTGGAATTGCACACCCACACCAACGAGGGGGGGGTGATGAAAATGCGCCCGGTCAAAGACATCGAGATCAAGGCCCAAGGCGAAGCCGTGCTCAAGCCAGGCGGCCTGCACGTGATGCTGATCGGACTGAAGCAGGAACTCAAGGAAGGCAACAACGTACCAATCACGCTAACCTTCGAGGACGGTAGCCGCAAGAAAATTGAAGCGCCAGTGCGCCAGATCCAGACCGAAATGAAAATGAACATGGAAATGAAACATGACCACGAAGGGATGAAGCACTAAACAAACCCTGATTAACCCGCTCTCCCCTTGATGGGGGAGGGAGCGTTGGACTTGCTCAGTGTTTTAGTGCAGGCTGGGCATCGCTTCCCCATCCGGCCTGCCGCTGGCGATTTCGGACGGAGTGGCGTCATTGACCGACACCACGTTAACGACGAAGGTCACAGTCTGACCAGCCATGGGATGGTTGGCGTCGATGGTGAGCTTGCCATTCTCGATCTTGGTGACGAAAAACTTCATCGCCTCGCCCTTGTCGTTCTCGAATTCTACCTCGGCGCCCATATGACGGAATTCCGGCGGTACGTTGTCGATGTCGTCGGTGAAGGTCAATTCGGGATGATGGCCGCCGAACCCTTCCTGCGGATTCAGAGTGACTTCGATCTTGTCGCCGGCCACGCGGCCTTCCAGCGCTGCTTCGATCTTCTCGAATAGCCCGCTGTCGGCGCCGTGCACGTAGCCGATCGGCATGTCGTACTGTTCGAATACCTTGCCGCTCTCGTCCAGAATCACATAAGTCACGTGTACTGTCTTGTTCCTGCCGATTTTCTGCTCAGCCATGAATCAATTCCCGATCAAATAAAAAAAATAGGCTAGTATAACCCTACCCCATCAAAAAAACGACCGCAGGAGCGCCCTTATGTTAGCGCCAAGTAGTAATGTCCGCTTTCTCCCAAGTAGAAATGTCCGCTGGTGATTAAACTCACCCCTGTTAAAAACAGCTGCGGATATTTTAAAAAT
>Ga0100377_1002132_pt1 | contig 16759 bp, 11 predicted proteins | sample CryGeymeta201501_FD_83664 | JGI IMG/M metagenome (GOLD analysis project Ga0100377, IMG submission 83664) | Groundwater microbial communities from Crystal Geyser aquifers in Utah, USA - Crystal Geyser metaG 2015-01 | ecosystem: Environmental > Aquatic > Deep subsurface > Groundwater | place: USA... | reverse complement strand
TGGCCCCATGCGGGTTTTCTGCTCGGTCATGGGCCTCTGGGCCCACTCCCTCACATCAAACGCCGCCTGGAACCAGAATCCACGTCGGATCCATCGGCATCTACTTTCTCAACGGCTTCTCAGTCGGCGGGCCACGGGTCCTCGGGGAGCTCGTTGTTCTCGGGCTGCCGGCCGCCGTTGGCGAGCAGGACCTCGATCATCTGCTCCATCAGCTCGATGTCGAACTGGATGTCGACGTCGCCTTCGCCCAGGTTGGCGCCGTCCTCGTAGTCGGCGGCGGCGGCGATGACGCGCTGGAGCAGCGCGATACCGCCGACCGGGTCGCCTTCGAGGTGGAACATGTCACAGGACATCTCGAGGGCGGCCAGGATGTTGAGCATGACGAAGGATTTGGTCACGACGTCGTTCTGGAAGTAGCCCTGGAGGATGGCCAGCCAGGGGTTGTGCGGGTAGTTGACCTCGAGGGACTCTGTGACGATGCGGTCGGTGCCGGGCTCGCGGAACTGGAGGTCGACGGTGGCGACGGTGGCCGTCTCGAGGCCGTCGTCCACGACCTCTTTGGGCTGGAGCTCGACGAGGAGGGCGGAGCCTCCGCCGCGGCGTCCGCCGTTTTCGGTGACGTCGCTGTGGGAGGTGCGGTGGGCGAGGAAGACGCTGGGGACCTCGATGCGTCCGCCGTAATCGGTGTCCTCCCAGAAGGGGCTGCCAACGGCGCGGCCGAAGTCGTAGTGGCTGCCGGTGTGCATGTCGACCGACAGGTCGAAGGCGACGGGGACGGTGAAGTAGGAGAGCTCCTCGGTGAAGACGTCGTCGACGGCGCCAGCGTCCTCAAGGAAGTAGTAGTTGCCGTCGGCCTGCTCGGCGAGCGTGCGCATGAGGTCGAAGTTGAAGTCGGTGCCGAGGCCGATGGTGGTGAGGCCGACGCCGTCGCTGTTGTACGCGCGGCTCATGGCGACGATCTCGGTGGGGCTGGTGATGCCCGCGGTGGGCTCGCCGTCGCTGAGCAGGATGACGCGGTTCTGCCGCCCGCTGTCGTAGGCGTCGAAGACGGTCTGGTAGCCGGCCTCGAGGCCGCCGTACAGGTTGGTGCTGCCGCCGGGCTCAAGGCCCGCGGCGATGTCCTGCAGCACGTTGCGCTGTCCCTGCAGCTCGCCCATGGGGAACGCGGTGTTGACCGAGGAGCCGTAGGTGATGATGGCGATCTGGTCGTCGTCGTTCATCTCGTTGATGAGCTTGCTCAGGCCCTGGCGCACGAAGTCGATCTTGCCGTTGGCGCGCATGGAGCCGGAGACGTCGACCACGACGGACAGGGTGAGCGGGGGTCGCTGGGACTCGTCGGCGACGATGGGGGAGTTGAGGCCGATCTGCAGCATCGTGCAGTTGCTGCCGTTCATCAGGTTGCCCATCACGCCCAGCATCGGCTGCACACAGATCCGCTCGCCGCACACCGGCTCGGGCAGCGTGGAGTGATGCTCGGCGAAGAAGCCCGCGGCGTCGATGTCGCTGCGCTCCGGCACCCGGTTGGCGTCCAGCAGCCGCCGGAAGTATCCGAAGTCCTGCGCGCCGCCGAGGGCGACGTTCGTGTTGCCGCCGCCGTTGTTGGTGTTAGAGCCGCCGTTGGTGGCGTTGCTGGTGCCGTTGTTGGTGCCGTTGTTGGCGCCGTTGTTGCCGCTCCACCCGTTGTTGGTGGCGTTGTTGCCGCTGTTGTTGGTGGCGGAGCCGTTGTTGCCGTCCCAGCCGTTGTTGCCGCTCCATCCGTTGTTGGTGGCGTTGTTGCCGCCGTTGTTGGTGACGTCGTTGCCGCCGTTGTTGACGATGCCGTCTTTGCCCGCGGCGCCGTCGGCGTCACTGTCCGCGGTGCACGCGGCGGAGGCGGCGAGCAGCGCGACGAGCGAGCTGGCCAGGAAGATGCGGTGAAGGAGATGTCGAGTGTTCATGATGCCTCTTCAGGGGGTATCGAGCAGGTCCGCGAGGAGTATTCAAGTCAAGGAGCTTTGCTCCAATCGCGGCGGTAGAGCCCGAAGCGCATCGATGTGACAGGCGACCAGCAAAAAATGTTGAAGAGAGTCGGGAGGTGGAGCGGGAGGTGGCCGGCGGAGCGCCGCGCGATCTGGTGGCGCGGCGCTCCATCGTTCGTCCGCGCGGCCTCAGGGCACCTGGAGCACGTTCCTGCCCACGCCCGTCTCGCCGATCACGACGAACGTGGCGAGATCCGTGCTGGCCGACACGCTGACGCGCGTCGGCTCATCCACGGCGTCCACCAGGTCAGGGCAGAGCGTCTGCCCGAGCTCGTAGACCACGACCTCATCGCCGGAGTTGAAGACCCCATCGAAGCCCTCGTCTGCGAAGCTCAGTACGATGTAGCTGCCAGCGCTGTTCCCGCCGAGCGCGGTGAAGTTCTGCGCCATGCATTCGCTGTCCGGCGGCCCGATCACCCCGGCCGTGTCGATGAACATGTTGGCCGCGCCGCCGATATTGAAGTCCCCAACCGTCGTCGCGCAGTGCTGCTCGCCGTCGATCAGGAGGCAGACGGCGTCGATGTCGGCGCCTGGCGCGGCGCTCGCGTCATCGCCTTCGGAGAGGTCTTCGATGAGGACGAAGGCGTAGCCGTTGGTGCCGTTGTTGTTCGAACCGTTGTTTGCGCCGTTGTTTGTTCCGTTGTTTGTGCTGTTGTTTATGCCGTTATTTGCGCCGTTATTTGTGCCGTTGTTTGTGCCGTTGTTTACGCCGTTGTTGGCGACGTTGTTGCCGCCTGTCGTGCTGTTGGGGAAGGTGCCGGTCTGGATGACGCAGCCGGCCACGGCGGCGGTCAGGGCACCGCAGGCGAGGAGGGCGAGCGCGGGGAGGAGGCGCGAGCGCAGGGTTTCGTTCATGGTGGGCTTCACTCCGGTGCGACGCAGAGGGTGGAGAGGCTCGGCGAGGCTTCGGCGCAGGCGTTGGGGTCGGCTGCGGCGGCGCGGGCCTGGTTGAGGCGGCAGAGGAGGTCGTCGCCGGGGAGGTCTTGTTGGCCGAGCGGGAGGGTGGCGCAGGTGTCGAGGCAGTCCAGGGTGGTCTCGAAGACGGCCCGTTCGGCGGTGCAGTGGGCGTCGAGGAGGTCGCAGTACTCGGTGCACTCGGCGCGGTCGCCAGCGCAGGTGGTGCTGACGGCGCCAGCGTCCACGCAGGCGGTGGGGTCGGTGATGGCGGTGTCGAGCAGGCCGAGGCGGCAGTCGAGGGTGTCAGCGGGGGCGTCGCTGGCGCTGCGGGGCATGCGGGCACAGGTCCACCAGCAGGCCTCGAGCGAGGGGTAGAGGCCGCTGCCGCCGGCCTCGGTGCAGCGGGCCGCGGCGTCGCAGTAGTCGAGGCAGTCGCCGGTAGGCTCGAGGCAGAGAGTGACGCCGTGGCAGCTCTGGTCGGCGTTGGCGGTCTGGAGGCAGGTAGGGGCTTCCAACTCCTCGGGGAGATCGCAGGCGGCCAGGCAGGCGGGGAGGCCGTCTCGGTCGAGGTTGCCGCAGGCGTGGAGGATGGAGCACTCATCCACGCAAGGGGTCGTGGCGAAGCAGGCGCTGGCGTCCTCGCAGGTCGCGGTCGAGAGGCAGTCAAGCAGGTCGGCGTCGCCGTCGCGGGTCGCGTCCGCGCACCACGTCCGGCAGTCGAGGTCGCCGAGGAAGGCGTCGAGGATGGGCAGGGGGGGCTCGCAGGCGCTGAGGGCGTCGCACAGCTCCGTGCAAGGGTCAACGCCGTTGTTGGTGGCGTTGTTGGTGGCGTTGTTGGTGCCGTTGTTGGTGCCGTTGTTGCCGTTGTTGGAGGTGCCGTTGTTGGTGGCGTTGTTGCCGTTGTTGCCGTTGTTGCCGTTGTTGCCGCCATTGTTGGTGGCGTTGTTGCCGTTGTTGTTGCCGCCGTTGTTGTTGCCGTCGTTGCTGACCGGGAAGGTGCCGGTCTGGATGCCGCAGCTCATGACCGTCGCCAGGGCGAGGGAGAGGAAGACCGGGGTGGACGCCACGGCGGTGCGGGTGAGAAGGTGTCGCTGAGGGCGGTTCATCGAGGCGCTCCGAGGGTATACTGTGAGCCAGGCTCGGCGGCGAGCCTGCACGTGCCATGGTGGGCGCGTGTCGTTGAGTGTTTGTCCGTCTCTGTGGGCACTCTCACTTCCGTGGCAAGCGGCAGCAGGAACCGTCAAAGTACGGCGTCTGGCGTCTGCGGTGCAACTTCTTGGGCTGCATCGTGTGGCCGTGGGCGTCGCGAGGGCTGCCTCTCAAGAGAGGCAGCGTGGGGTCCTGATGCGCTCCCGGGCGGAGCGTGTCTTCCTCCGCGGGGATGGAGCCGGGTGGGATCGGATGTGACAAAAAAAGATCGCAGGTTGGCAGACGCGCTTGGGGTCCGTGTGGCGCTGATCGCGCTCGTGGTCGTGCTGGCGGGGTGCGCCGGGTCGGGCGTGGCGCTGCAGGGCGACGCCGTGCCGGAGGTGTCGCCGGAGGCGGTGGCCTGTGCGGCGGTGGATGGGGCGGCGTGCGCGGGGTTGGCGTCGAGGGGGGCCGCGGTGGATCGGGCGGCGTCGGCGGCGCTGTGGGAACGGGCGTGTGAGCTGGGGCTGGCGCGGGGGTGCTTCGAGTTGGGGCGGGCGTTGGTGTCGGGGGATGGGGTGGCTGCGGACCAGGGTCGCGCGGCGCACCTGTTCGGGGTGGCGTGCGAGGGCGAGGAGTCGGCGGGGTGCACGTGGCTGGGCCGGGTGGCGCTGGAGCGGCGGGTGGAGGGGTGGGAGCCGGCGCAGGCCATTGGTTGGTTCGAGCGGGGGTGCGCGGGCGGTGACGGGGCGGGGTGTGTGGCGCTGGGCGAGCAGCATCGGCTGGGGGAGTTGGTCCCGGCGGACCTGGCGTTGGCGAGGGCGGCGTGGGATCGGGGGTGCGCGTTGGGGGAGGGCGCGGCCTGCAGGGCTGTGGGTCGGCTGCGGCTGGACGGGGGGGAGGCGGAGCGTGGGGTGAGGGAGCTGGAGCGCGGGTGTGAGCTCGGGGACGCCGAGGGGTGCGACTGGCTGGCCCGTCGGCTGCTGGAGGGGGTGGAGGCGTCTCAGGACGGGGAGCGCGCGGCGGGCTTGTTCGAGGAGGCGTGCGCGCGGGGGCACAGCGGGGCGTGCGTGAACCTGGGGCATATGGCCCAGGTCGGGGAGTGGGTGAAGGAGGACCTGGGGTGGGCGCGGGTGTTGTTCGAGCGGGCGTGCGGGCGGGGGAACGCGACGGGGTGCAACAACCTGGGGGCGCTGCTGTGGGACGGAGCCGGCGAGGGTTCGGACCGGGTGCGTGCGGTGGCGCTGTTCGCGCGGGCGTGCGAGGCGGGGGATGGCAAGGGGTGTGAGAACCTGGCGCGGCGCTACCGGGAAGGCGAGGAGGTGGGGCGGGACGAGGATCGGGCGATGCTCTTGTTCGCGCGGGCGTGCCAGGCGGGGGAGGAGGCGGCGTGCGCGGTGGTGGCGAGGCGGGAGCGGGCGAGCGAGGACGGGCGGCGGTGCGATGCGGGCGACGCTGGCGGCTGTCTGGGGCTGGCGCGTGCTCTTGAGGAGGGCGTGGGGATGCGTCGAGATGTGCCGGCGGCTGCGGCGCTGTACGGCCGGGCGTGCGCGCGCGGGCGGGTGGAGGCCTGCACGCGGCAGGCGATGGTGCGCGGCGGGGCGGTCGATGGGGAGGCGGCGGCGGTGTTTCGGCGAGGGTGTGGCAAGGGGGATGGGCTGTCGTGCGTGCGGTGGGGGGAGGTGCTGCGGTTGGGGCTCGGCGGGGTGGGGGTGGACGCCGTGAGGGCTCGGGAGAGCTATCGGAGGGCGTGTGGGGCGGGGGCGGGGGCGGGCTGCGTGCATGAGGCGGCGATGGCGCTGGTTGGAGAGGGCGGAGGGCAGGAGCCGGTGGGGGCGCTGGCGACGTTGGAGCGGCTGTGCGCCGGTGGGGAGGCGGCGGCGTGTCGGCAGCTCGGGGAGGCGCGGCTTGCGGGGCTCGGAGGGGGCGTGGACGTGGAGGGCGCGCGGGGGCTGTTCGAGCGGGGCTGTGCGGCGGGGGATTTGGCGAGCTGTCGGCGGCTGGGGGATGTGTACGAAGAGCGTCTGGGGGCGCCGCAGCGGGCGTTCGCGGCGTACAAGGGGGCGTGTGCGCGGGGCGAGGGGGCGAGCTGCACGAACCTGGGGGTGATGCTGGCGTCAGGGCGTGGGGCGGCGCGGGACGTGGGGCGGGCGGCGGATCTGCACGCGCGGGCGTGTGGGGCCGGCGACGCGGTGGGGTGCACGAACTACGGTTGGGTCTATTACACAGGGCGGGGTCGGGCGCGGGACGCGGGGCGAGCGGCGGCGCTGTTCGAGCGGGCGTGCGGGCTCGGCGGCGCGGCGGGGTGCGCGAGCCTCGGGGCGCTGCTGCTGGACGGTCCGGCGGAGGAGCGGTCGCCGGAGCGGGCGGGCGAGCTGCTGCGGCGCGCGTGTGATCTGGGGTACGGCAAGGGCTGCGTGGGGCTGGGGGATCTGTCGCTGCAGGGGCAGGCGGGAGCCCCGGACGTGGAGGCGGCGCGCGAGGCATTCGAGCGCGGCTGCGGGCTGGGGGAGGCGTCGGGGTGTGGGCGGGTGTCGGACCTGCACTACGCGGGGCTGCTCGGGGCGGTGGACCTGACGGACGCGGCGCTGTGGGCGCTGCGGGCGTGCCAGGCTGGCCTGGCGCGGGGTTGTCGGAACTACGCGGTGCAGGCCCAGCAGGGCCAGGGCGTGCCGACGGACTATGCCCGGGCGGCCTGGTATTACGACCGGGCGTGCGAGGGCGGGGACGGGGTGGCCTGTCGCGGTCTGGGCTTCATGTACGAGCGTGGTCAGGGCACGACGCCGGACATGCAGCGGGCGGGCGCGTGCTACGGGCGCGGCTGTCTGGTGGGTGACGGGCAGTCGTGCGACAACCTGGGCATCGCCTACGAGGCGGGTGTGGGGGTGGGGCGGGACGTCGCGCGGGCGACGCGGCTGTACGGGATGGCCTGTGAGCTGGGCAACCTGCCGGGATGTGCGCACCTCGGTGACATGTTGGAGTTTGGCAAGGGGGTGGCTGCGGACCCCGAGCGGGCGCAGGCGCTCTACCGTCGGACGTGCGAGGCGGACCTGGCGGAGGGCTGTCGGAGGCTGGGGCAGCAGCTCGCCCGTCAAGATCGGCATGAGGACGCCCGGAGATGGCTTGACAAGGCCTGTCGCCATGGCGACACCCGGGCGTGCGAGGTGCTCAAATTAGAGGTAACACCATGAGAGCTGCGTGGATCGGGTGGTTCGTGGGGTGTGGGCTGGTCCTGTGGGGCGCGGTGTGGCCTGGGGCGGCGCGCGCGCAGGATCGGGAGGACGCCTGGGCGGACATGGCCAACAGCCTCGGCACGACCGGGCGGGTCACGGTGCGCGGCCGCGTCGTGGAGGAGGAGCACCCGGTCGAGCTGGATCACGCCCGGCCCGGCAAGGAGATGTCCCAGGACGAGTTCGAGGACGTGACGGTGGGGCTGACGCTCCGGCGGCTTCCGTCGGGGGCGCCGATCTCGCTGGGTGAGTTCAAGACCGACCACGAGGGCTACCTCGACCGCGCGCTCACGCTCACCGACAAGGCGCTCGAGGCGGGTGATTACGTCGTGGAGGTCCACCTTGACGGGCGGATCATCGGTCGAGCGTCGGTGCGGCTGCTGGCGGTGGGGACGCCGGTGGAGGTAGTGCGGTCGGACGTGGACCTGACGTATCTGGTGACCGACTTCCACAGCAAGCGCGCGATGGCGAAGCTGCTGCTCCAGACCGCGCGGGATCGCCGCCCGTTGCCGGGGATGCCCGCCGTCTACCACGGGCTGCGCTCAGGGGATGGCGGGCACGTCGACCGGCCGCTGGTGTTCATCAGCGGCAGCCCGCGGTTCTTCAAGCGGACCCTGGAGGGGCGGATGGAGCTCGATCGCGTCCGCCAGGATGGGGTGTTCCTCAAGCCTTTCAAGGAGCTCGCCCGGTCGCGGCTGCGGGGCTTCGAGCCCGAGGCCATCGTGCCGGCGCTGGAGGAGCAGGTCGGCTTCAAGCTCTGGACCCTGCTTCGCGGCCGCCTCGACCTGCCGGCCGTCGCCCGTGAGCTGCTGCTGGGCGACGACTCGGAGTGCGACTTCATCGTCTACAACCTCTACCACCGGGCGACGGCAAAGCTGATGTCGCCGAAGGAGCTGGGCGTCGCGCTGGACGACCTTGGCGTGGCCTCGACGTGGCGGGAGCCCATCCTGGCCCTGCTGCCCGAGGTGCTCGCGTTGCTCGACGGTCAGCCGACCGTGGTGGCGATCGCCATCAACCGCACGGGCAGGCCGAACCTCGCCCACCCCGTCGATCCGTGGCTGATCGAGGGGCTCACGGCGGTCCACGACGGCGCCTGGCCGCTGGCGCTGAGCCTGTGGGAGCGGGGCTACCTGTCGAGGGACGCCGTGGTCGCCGTGCGGGAGGGGCTGAAGGGGCGTCTCGACGGCGCCGTGCTGGAGGCGCGCACGAAGGAGGCCGTCGAGGCCGGGCTCATCTCGGCCGAGCGGGTCGGGACGCTGCCGTGAGTCAGGGGCCTACCGGCGCCGGATCGCGACGCCGAGGACCGAGGCGACGAGGAGCAACGCGGCGATCCGGTCTGCGCCGCCGGCCGCGGGTACCGCGCTGCACCCGCCGTTGACCTGGGCGGGCGGGAGCGGGGTCTGGGTGGTGTCGTCGACGGTGTCGTCGGTCTGGGCGGGGTCCTTGCCGTCCTGCGGGGCGGGATCCTCGACGGGGTCCTCGACGGGGGGCTCGACCGGATCCTCGATGGGGGGATCGACGGGGTCCTCGATGGGCGGGTCCACCGGGTCCTCGACGGGGGGCGCGGGCAGGAGCGCGATGGACTTCCAGGTGTCGCCGAACTCGACCTCGAGGTCGCGGTCCACGGTGACGGTCTGGTAGCCGTCCTTGCTGGCGGTGAGCTGGTAGCCGCCCCAGGCCAGGCCGTCGAAGCGGAACTGGCCGGCGTCGTTGGTGACGACGCTCTGGCCGTTGTCGAGCGTGACGGTGACGCTGGCCAGCGGCTGATCGGTGTTGTAGATGTCTCCTTCGCGCACGAAGCCGACGAGGTTGCCGGTGACCTCCATCGGGCCGCTGTTGGTGATGTAGGACATGTAGCGGTTCCAGTCCCAGTGGGGGCCCGGATCGGTGTGGGTCTGGTTCGGGTACTCGACGTGCCCCTTGATGTGCTGGCGGTCGAGCGCGATGCCCCAGGTGTCGGCGATGTGGCGGACCAGCGCCGCCGAGCCGCGGTACATCTCGTCGGTGAACCACTGGGGCTGGTCGACGAAGCCCTCGTGCTCGATGCCGATGGTGTAGCCGTTCTCCGAGCCGACGTGCCAGGCCTTGTCCTCGTGCAGGACCATCTGGGTGACGGCGCCGTCGGAGGAGCGGACGACGTAGTGGGCCGAGACGTTGGCCGAGGGGTTCTTGAACCAGGAGATGCAGCCGGCGTAGGAGCCCTGGACGACGTGCACGGTGATGTGGGTCACCTGGGCGTGGGACCGGCTCTGGTTGGTGTAGTTGCTCGGGTCGGCGGCCTGCCAGTCGGCGCCGGGGAACTCCACCGCCTGCGCCCGGACCCGGAAGGTCGTGGGCAGGTCGACTCGGGCGGCCGGCGGGATGGCCAGCGGCAGCCCCTCCTCGGTGGTTCCGGCCAGGCCCGTGCTGAGGATGCTGTAGATGTCGTCGGCGTAGCGGGCGCCGAGGACGGCGTCACCGGCGCCGCCCCACGCGACGAGGGCGTTGTGGTAGGCGTCGAGGGTGAGGGGGCGAGCGATGGCCTGTCCGAGCTGCAGCTCGGTCAGGTGGCGCAGCACGGCGGCGGCGCCGCGGATGTTGCTCGCGCGGTCGAGGACGAGCTGGCCTTCGTCCATGCCCGTGAGGTGGCTGGCCAGCTCGAGGGTCGTCCACGGCCCGCCGTCCCGCAGGCCCATGATGCCGAGCGAGGGGTAGGCGTGGGCGTCGTGGCCGTCGTCGGTGGGCAGCGTCGGCGTCATCCACCGCGACTCCTGCCAGGCGACCGCCTCAAGGATCTCCACCGGCACCGCGAACTCGACCGCGGCGGCGTCGAACTCCCGCTCCAGCGGGCTCCGACGGATGCCGCTGGCCGGATCGGTCGTGGGGAGCTCGGGGGCTGGGGCGTCCGCGGGCTGGCAGGCCGGGAGCAGACCACAGAGCGGGAGCGCGCACAGCGCTCCGACGATGAGCGACCGGCGATGGTGGGTGGTCATGAGCGTTACGGCTGTGGTTGGGGTGGGGTTACCACGGTTCAGTGCCAGCGTGTTCGATGATCGGGGGTGGGAGGGGGGTTGTCAAGCGGGGGCTCGGGCGGCTGGGCGATCGAGTGCTCGCGGGGGCCGAGAGCTCGGGGGCGGCGTCGCGCCGGCTCCCCCGCGGCCGTATTCGCTCGGCTGTCGCCTCGCGAACGGCCTCGGCCCCTCGCGAGCAAGGGGCATTGGGGTGGATCGAGCGGATCGGCGACGCGGTCGCGGGTCATGGTTCTTCTTGATGGCTCATAACATGTTGTAACGAGAATGGTTTTTCGAACTTCCATGATGGGTGGTGGTCACCATGATGCGGGGCTTGCCCCCCTGCCCCTTGCTTGCGCTGGCTCTTGTTCACATCTCGGTGGATACCGTAACGGTGGGGGTCGGCGGTCGCTCCGCGGCTCCCCCGCGGCCGTATTCGCTCGCCTTTGGCTCGCGAACGGCCTCGGCCCCTCGCAAGCAAGGGGCATTGGGGCAAGCCGGGCTGCGGGGCGAACACGAGCTTCGCTTCAACTCGATAGATATAATGATTACAACACGTTGCCGATGATGCATGTAACTGCTCAATAACCCAGGGTAGAGAAATCGCGTGTAATATCAATAGGATACGCGACCCTCGGAGTAGCTGTACTGGCATCGAGAGGGAGTCGAAGGCAATTTGCACGCGTCCACAAGCCTATAATCATAGTATGATATTGTCGATAAATTTAATATTGCGTATTCATGAGTGTACCCCTCCGTTGCGGCTAGATCCGTAACAACCTGTTATGTAAGATGTTTATTGGCCGCCAAGGGTTATTGAGCAGTTACTGATGCATGGGCAGTCGGGTGAGCGTGTGCGTTGACGCACCTCCGATCCGTCCGATTCTCCCCACTGCCCCTTGCTCGCGAGGGGCCGAGGCCGTTCGCGAGCCAAAGGCGAGCGAATACGGCCGCGGGGGAGCCTCGGGGGAGCCGCGGGGGAGCGTGATGCTCCGCCCAGCGCAAAATTCTGGTGACACCTCCAGCCACCGCCGGTGTTTCGGCAGTTGGAATCGCAACGACGGGCCGGCGCGACGCCTCAGGGCGCGCGGGCCGTCCACGGACGCTGGAGAGCGGCGCCATGAGAGAGCACACGGGCCGGGGTGGCCATAACCATCGATGGATGATCGGGGCGCTCGGCGCGGCGGCGCTGGTGTTGGCGTGCGGGAGCGCGCAGGCGCAGGGGACGCCGGGGAGCGCGAGGCTGGTGGTGGAGGGGGACGTCGTGGGTCAGGTGATGATCTTCGACGGGGACGAGCTGGTGATGGAGCTGACGCGGGAGGGTGGGGCGCCGACCGAGGTGGGGCTGAGCCCTGACGTGTATCGGGTGACGGTGCGCAACGGGGCGCGGTGGTGGCAGGCGGAGGTGAGCCTGTCGGCGGGGAAGCCTTCGTGTCTGTCGGCGGCGGGGCTGCGGCCGATGGGGGTGGCGGAGCCCTGGAATTGGGACTTCGATGTCGATTGGGACTTTGGGATCCTGCTGAGCAGCGGTACGGCCGTCTCTCCGGTGCCCGCCTATGACGACCTGCTCATCTCTCATCTGGGGCTGGAGCTTCGGGTGGAGCAGGTGGTGTTGCAGTGGCGGTTTCGGTACGGGCACGACCTGACGACAGACATGGGGGGGATGGAGGGCGAGCCGCCGCTGTTCCAGGAGGTCCTGTTGGGGACCGATCTCGGGCTGCTGGGGAGCTGGGGGTGGGAGTGGTTGGCGCTTCGGGTGGGGCTGCGCGGGGGTGTCGACTTCCAGGCGCAGGAGCAGGGGGAGCCCGACGGTGTGAGCGTGCCGGCGCAGAACGAGGAGCTGTGGCTGGTGGTTCGAGGAGGAGTGGTGGGGCAGGTGGTCCTGCGGCCGCTGGACTGGCTGGGGCTGTTCGCGGAGGTGTCCACGGACATCTACCTCGACGGCACGCTGGTCGAGGGTGCGCAGGGTGGCGTGACCTTCTATGTGGACTGAACGACGAAGGGTGGCCGCCTGACGGCGCTGCCCCTGAACGAGACGAGGCAAGGACCATGAATGCGAGCGCGATGACCCGGACGATGGGGCTGATGGTGGTGGTGAGCGGGCTTCTGTTTGGAGGCTGCGTGTTTCACCTCGATGGCGACGGCGACTGCTGCGACGAGTGGGGCTGCTACGCCTGTGACGACACGGGCGGGGCGGTGAATAACGGGCAGGACGACAGCTGCACCATCGACGCGGACTGCGCCTTCGGGACGCGGTGCGTGGACTGGAGCTGTGAGCCGGAGACGGCGTGCGAGGCCGACAGCGACTGTCCGGGCGGCTATGCGTGCGACGCGGACTGCGGGGCGTGCATCGACGTGCGAGACCGCGTCGCCTGCGGCACCGATGACGACTGCGACGCCGAGGACCGCTGCTTCCGTTCGGTCTGCGTGCCGCGGAGCAACCCGGGCGACGACGCGAACAACGGCGGGAACAACGGCGGGAACAACGGCGGCGCGGACAACAATGGCGACGCGTGTGGGTGCGAGATGACGATCAACGGCGTCGCGTTGAGCTTGACGTGCGGGGAGCAGATCGGGTGCGACGCTCCGCCGGTGGGCTGGGAGGCGACGTGCCTTAGCGACAACACGAGCTACGTGCGGCAGTGTGGTGGGGACACGAACAACGGCGGGACGAACAACGGCGGCGGTCCGGGCTGCATCCTGAGCGCGGACTGTCCGACCGGCGAGTTCTGCATCAACGGCGCGTGCGTGGATCCGAACCAAGAGTGCGACACCGACGCGGACTGCGGCTCGGGCGAGGTGTGCATGGACGGCGCGTGCGGGGCGTCGTCACCGGTCGAGTGCAGCTGCAGCGCCGACTGCCTGCTGGGGCAGACCTGCGAGGCCGGGGTGTGCACGGGCGAGCCGATCGATCGCGACGGCGTGCAGTGCCAGTTCGACCGCGAGTGCGGCGCTGGCAATCTGTGCCTGGATGGGCGGTGCGCGAACGGGTGCGGGACGAGCGCGGACTGCCCGCGGACCTTGTCCTGCCAGGACGGGCAGTGCCGTCCTGACGATGGCGGCGACGACTGCGTGGTCAACAGTGAGTGTGGGACGGGGATCTGCATCAACGGTCACTGCCTCGACCGGTGCTGCGAGGACGACCAGTGCGAGTCCGGCTTCGGCTGCGACCAGGGCGTCTGCCGCCCCCAGGCGCCGATGCCCGAGCCCCAGTGCCACCGCAACGCCGAGTGCGGGGCGGCCGAGAGCTGCGTGGACGGCGCCTGCCGGGCGAGCTGCGCCAGCGACGCCGCCTGCGGCGGCCTCGAGGCCTGCCTGGCGGGGTTCTGCTTCCCGCAGGCCGAGCTGAGCCCCGAGTGCCTGCGGTCGAGCGACTGCGGCGCCGGTGAGGTGTGCCACAGCGGGCTTTGCGAGTGAGAGGAGGGCCGGCCTTCGGGCCGGCGCGAGGCAAGAGAGGCCGCCCCCTGGGGCGGCCTCTGTGCGTTACGGCGAGGGGGCGCGGCGCAGGCGTGCGCCGCGGTCGTCGAGCAGGGGCTCGACGAGGGCGATGATGCGGGCGCGGATGGCTTCGACGTCGTCCCCTGCGTCGACGCGGCGGGCGTAGGGGAGGGTGGCCAGGTCGAGGAAGATGGCGCGGCTGCGCTCGAGCAGCGCGGGCGTCTCGAAGGTGTCCAGGGCGTCTCCGCGGAGCTCCTGGATCCGTCGGAGGCCGGCCTCGGGCGCGAGGTCGAGGATGAACAGCAGGTCAGGTGCGGGCGCGAAGGCCTCGTTGCGGGCCTTGAGCTCGGCGAGTTCGAAGCCGCGGGCGCCCTGGTAGGCGATGGTGGAGAAGTAGTAGCGGTCGAGGATGACGATGCGGCCGGCGGCCAGGGAGGGGGCGATGAGGGTGTCGACGTGCTCGCGGCGGTCGAGCAGGAAGAGCTCGAGCTCCTCGTCGGGGCCGAGGCGCGCGTTGGTCTGGGACTGTCGGATGCGCTGGCCGTAGGGGCCGTGGGTGGGCTCGCGGCTCCGGACGACCTCGTAGCCGCGGGCGGTGAGGGCGTCGGCGAGGGCGTTGGCCTGGGTGCTCTTGCCGACGCCGTCGATGCCCTCGAAGACGATGAGGCAGCCGCTTCGGGGCTCAGTCATGGAGGACTCCGAGCACGGCGTCGAGCTGGGCGCGGACCTGATCGTCGGAGAGGTCGAAGCGGCGTTGGAGCAGGCGGAGCAGGGTGCGCTCATGGGCGGAGGCATCGCCGTCGGCGACGCACATCTCGAGGGCGAGGCGGAAGGCGACCATGCGCTGGTCGGGCTCGGGCAGGCCGTTGGCGATGGCCTCGATGCGGGACTCGACGCCCTCGCGCTCCAGGCGCCGGAGGGCGAGGTCTAGGATGTGGGCGGCCTGGTCGGGGGTGAGGCTCTGGAACTCGGCGTGCTCGGCGAGCTGGAGGCCGAAGCGGTCGAGCTCGCGGGGCTCGAGCACGCCGTCGGCGGCGGCCATGAGGAGGATGGTCTCGATGTAGTGGGCCTCGGGGCAACCGCGGCCGCCGCTCTCGGTGTCGAGGATGGAGTCGACGGATTCGCCGTTTTCGACAGAGAGAAGAATGTTGTGGAAGTCCGCCTCGCTCAGCTCGAACGCGCGGCGCAGCTTCTCGAGCACGGAGGACTCGGCGGGGGCGACGCCTCCGTCGCCGACGGCGATGGTGATGGCCATGCCGAGGGCGGCGACGCGATGATCGCGCTTCGGCAGGCCCGCGGCGATCTCGTTGATGCGGGCGTCGATGCCGTCGCGGCGGATGTCGCCGAAGGCGGTCTGGACGTAGGCGTCGACGTCGCGCTGCTTGATGCCCTGGAACTCGGGGCGGGTGTGCACCTGGCGGACGAAGCCGTCCAGCTCGCTCTCCTCGACGACGCCGTCGGCTGCGATGAGGATGAGCATCGCCTCGACGAAGAGGCGGATCTCAGGCGCGTTGTTGCGGCTCTGGCCGCCGAAGAGTCGCTGCAGTAGATTCATGAGCCACCATCGCGGACCGCGTGGGACGCGCCTGGCCTTGAAGCCGCAGCGGCGCGTCGACGCGGCATGGATGGGCCAGGTATACCCAACCGCGATGCCTCCACACAAGACCATGTCCACCGAACGTCCCCAGTCCCCCGACCCCTCGATGATTACAACGCTCCGGCCTACGGCCGTTCTCGCTGCGCTCGTTCCGCCGGCCTCCGCGGGCTCGGCCCCCAGCCCCCTCGACGACGCCATCACCGCAGGCGAGATCACCGGCGCCCTCCTCCGCTGGTTCGACGACCACCAGCGGGCGCTCCCCTGGCGTGACGTGCCGTCGCCGTACCGCGTCTGGGTCTCGGAGATCATGCTCCAGCAGACCCAGGTGGCGACGGTGCTGCCCTACTTCAACCGCTGGATGGAGCGGCTGCCTGGCGTCACGGAGCTCGCCGCGGCCGAGCTTGACGAGGTGCTGACGCTGTGGAGCGGGCTCGGATACTACCGGCGCGCGCGGATGTTGCACGCGGCGGCGAGCGTGGTCATGGAGCGGCACGGGGGCGAGCTGCCGGGCGACGTGGCGAGCCTGATGAAGATCCCGGGGATCGGGCGGTACACGGCAGGGGCCATCGCGTCCATCGCCTTCGGGGTGCAGACGCCGCTGGTGGACGGCAACGTGACGCGGGTGCTGTCGCGGCTGTCGGGCAACGACGGCGACGTGGCGACCTCCCGTGTCCAGAGCGCCTTCTGGGCCCTGGCGACGCGGCTCGTGCCGGCGGAGCGGCCAGGGGACTTGAACCAGGCGTTGATGGAGCTCGGCGCCATCGTGTGCACGCCGCGCAAGCCGGCGTGTCTCCTGTGCCCGATCCAGGGGCGCTGCGTCGCGCGGGCCGAGGGGCGGGAGCTCGAGCTGCCGATCAAGCTGAGCAAGGTCGCTCGCCGCCCGATGGTCGTGGCCACGGCCATCATCCGGCACGAGGGGCGCGTCCTGCTCACGCAGCGGCCGGAGGAGGGCTTGTTCGGCGGGCTGTGGGAGTTTCCGGGCCTCGAGGTGGCGCCCGAGACGGCAGCCGCGCCCGTCCCGGCGTGCCGCGACGCCCTGGCGGTGCGGTTCGCCGCAGACGCCGTCGGCGCGGTGGTGGGCGAGGCGACCGAGGCGTTCCTCCACACCCTGTCGCACATCGATCTGACCGTGCAGCCGTTCTTCGTGGACGTGGGCACGTGCGCGCCGGAGACGCTGGCGGCGATGTGGGGGCGGCCGTCGGCGTGGGTGCCGGTGGAGGAGGTCGATGGGCGGGCGCTGGCGTCGATCGTGCGGAGGATCGCTGCGGCGGTGCTCGGCGAGTCTAGCTGAACACCGCCTCCAGATCCTCGCGGGTGAGCTGGCCGCCGACGAGGCGCCCCTCGTTGATGGCTGCGTCGGCCAGCAGGCGCTTGCGGCCCTGGAGCTCCAGCATCTTCTCCTCGACCGTGTCGCGGGCGACGAGGCGGTAGGCGGTGACCGGGCGGGTCTGGCCGATGCGG
>Ga0100377_1002127_pt1 | contig 16769 bp, 14 predicted proteins | sample CryGeymeta201501_FD_83664 | JGI IMG/M metagenome (GOLD analysis project Ga0100377, IMG submission 83664) | Groundwater microbial communities from Crystal Geyser aquifers in Utah, USA - Crystal Geyser metaG 2015-01 | ecosystem: Environmental > Aquatic > Deep subsurface > Groundwater | place: USA... | reverse complement strand
CGCCTCACGCCCGAGACCATCAAGCGTCTCGCGCGCAAACACAGCCTGGACTTGAGTGGCAACGTGGGTAACCTGCGTACTGTTCAACGGGGCCTCCGTAGTCTGAGTCGGCGGTTTGTTACGTCACAGCCTTCCTACTACGGGTTCCCGTTGAACGCGATCCCTCCTGACCGGCCTCGCGGCCTAAAGATCCAACCCATGTGCCCATGGTAGGGGCGGCCCTTGTGGCCGCCCAGGGGGTGGCCGGAACGATGACCGAGGCCGGGGCTGCCCCACAGCGGTGACGCGTAATCGGACAACGGCCGATCGTACGTGGCAGGGATTTGTTGGATAGCTCTCAATCCGGACACGGCTCGAGGCAAGAGCTCCAGCCGCCCCAGGAGCATGAGGCCTGGCAGGCGCGTCGCTGGCAGCCGAGGTAGCCGCACTCCTGGGTCTCGAGCTCGTTGGGGGAGCACTCGGCGGCGCTCTGGCAGGCGGCGCAGCTCCACTGGCCGCAGGCGTTGCACTGGCAGCTCTGGGTGCCGCTGCAACCCCCTGCTGAGCAAGCGTTATTTTGTGTCTCTCCGGGGTTGCAGGTGGCGCCGACGAGCTGACAGGCGCTCCAGGCGCCCCAGCCGCAGCTGCCGTCGCAGTCGCGCCACTGCTGGCCGGAGCAGCCTTCGGGGGTGGTGCAGCCGCGGACCTCGTTGTCACCGGAGTAGCACTCGCCGAGGGAGCAGCCGCCCCAGCCGCCCCAGCGGCAGTCGTTGGAGCAGTCGCGGGTCATGGTGCCGCCGCAGCTGAAGCAGGAGCGGACGTCGCTGTCGCCGGGGGCGCACTGGCCGGTGGAGCTGCAGGTGGTCCAGTCGCCCCAGGTGCAGGCGTCGCTGCAGGTGCGGCTGGAGGAGCCGGAGCAGCTTCCGTCCTGGCAGGTCTGGGACTCGGTCTGTCGGGGCTGGCACTCGCCGCCGTTGACGCAGGGGCTCCAGCCGCCCCAGCGGCAGCTCCCGCTGCAGGAGCGCTCCTGGGTGCCGCCGCAGAGGCAGGCGCGCTGCTCGTTCTCGCCGGGGGAGCAGGCCGAGGAGCTGATGCAGGCGCTCCAGTCGCTCCACTGGCAGCTGTCGTCGCAGGTGGCGATCTGGACGCCGCCGCAGCTGTAGGGGTCCTGGCAGGCCATCTGGGTCTGCTCGCCGGTGGTGCAGACGCCGGTGGTGCCCTCACAGCCGGTGACCTGCTGCCAGGAGCAGCCGTTGACGCAGCGGTAGGTGGCGCTGCCGCCGCAGCCGCAGGGGCGTTGCTCGGTGGCCTCGGGGGGGCAGACGTCGCCCTGGTTGCAGCGGTCGATCCAGTCGCCCCACGCTCCGTTGCGGTCGCAGGTTCGGAGGCGGATGCCGCCGCAGGCGCACTGCTCGGTCTCGCGCTGTCCGGCGGTGCAGGAGGAGGTGCCGCCGCCGCAGGTCGACCAGGCGGTCCAGGCGCAGTTGGCGTCGCAGTCGCGGCGGCGGGTCCCACAGTCGTCGCAGACCTCCTGCTGGAAGTCCCCGGCGAGGCACTCGCCGGACTCGTCGGAGCAGGTGGACCAGTCGTCCCAGATGCAGTCGTCGCCGCACTCGCGGAGCTGCTCGCCGCAGTAGCCGCAGCCGCGGCGCTCGCTCTGGCCGGGCGCGCAGCCCCAGGTGCTGCCCTGGGTGGGCGCCGCGCAGGTGGTCCACTCCTGCCAGGTGCAGGAGTCGAGGCAGGCGCGCGTGCGGGCCTGGCAGCCGCCGCAGCTCTCGATCTCGCTGGCGCGGGGGCGACACTCGGCGCCGGCCGCCTCGGAGCAGTCGGACCAGGCGTTCCAGATCATGTCGTTGTTGCAGGTGCGGCTCTGGCGTCCGCACGCGCCGCAGGCGCGGTCCTCGACGGCGCCGGGGACGCAGGCGGGGGCGCAGGTGGACCAGTCGGACCAGACGCACTCCCAGTCGCGGCAGTCGCGCCACCGCACGCCGCACTGGCCGCACGTCTCGGACTCGCGCGTGCCCGGCTCGCAGGCCCCCACATTCGGCGCGTTGCACGACCACTGGCCACCGCTGCACACATCGAGGCCCTCGCCGCACGCCCCGTAGCACTGGCGGCGCTCGATGCCTTCGTCGATGTTGCCGTCGCAGTTGTCGTCGAGGCCGTTGCAGAACTCGGTGGGGCGGCAGTCGCCGGTGTCGGCGTCGGGGCCCGCGTCCACGTCGCCGTTGTTCTGGCCATTGTTGGCGGTGCCGTTGTTGGCGGTGCCGTTGTTGGCGGTGCCGTTGTTGGCGGTGCCGTTGTTGGCGGTGCCGTTGTTCTGGCCGTTGTTGGCGCCGTTGTTCTGGCCGTTGTTGGCGCCGTTGTTGGCGGTGCCGTTGTTGCCGGTGCCGTTGTTCTGGCCGTTGTTGGCGCCGTTGTTGTCGGCGCCGATGCAGGAGCCGTCAACGCAGCGCATCCCGGTCGGGCAGTCTTCGGTCTTGTCGCAGAGGGTGGCGAGGGTGGATTCGCCGCACGCGCTCAACGCCAGGGCAGCGCAGAAGGCGAGGAGCACGCCGAGAGACTTCCTCATGGAGCACCTGTTTCGTCGTGGTGCCCCCCCGGTGTCCCCGGCCGTGGGCCGGCGAGGGGGAGGGGCGATGGGCGTAGGCCAACGCAGGCCAGCTCCACTCTACACGAGGCGATCGCACGCGGCCATTGGCCGACGCACCCGGGCGTGAGGATTGTTCACAGCGTCTCGTGGCCCGTGTCTGTGCAGAGCGGCTCGTCCAGCACGGCGTCGAGCCCTTCGACGCGGGCGATCAGCTCATCCACCAGATCTTGCCCTTCCGCGCCGTGGACACCGGCGATGCGGAGGACCTCGGCCTGGACGCGGAGCTGGGTGATGAGGGACTGGATCTCATCGAGCTCCATGGCGAACTGATCGCGCATCCGGCGCAGGCGCCGGATGTTGGACAGGCGGCTGTGGGCGACGGCGGCCGCGCGGCTGTCGGGGCGATCGAGGGAGGCCTCGCGACGGGTCTCGGCGTCGGCCTCGGAGAAGTCGGGGAGGGTGAGGAGGTGGTCGATCTCGTCGCGCTTGCGCGCGGCGAAGTCGAGGCGCTCGGCGAGCCGTGCGGCGAGGGCCGGGTCGGGCAGGAGGTCGCCGAAGGGGGTGCGCTGGGCGCGTCGGATGGAGTCGGCGAGGTGGTGGGTGGAGGGGGATTCGGCCTGTGTGTGTGGGGCGCTCTGGACCAGGATGAACGGGCCATAGAGCGGCCAGAATACAGTGAGGAGTCCGGCATCGAGCGGGGAGGTCGCGCGGCGTCTGGCGGCGATCAGCGCGAACGTGCAGCCGATGCCGACCAGCGCGTACAGGAACGCAAGCTCGGTGAGGCTCATCGCATCCTCCATCCCTCGAACACCGGCTCCATCGCGGGCTCGGCGGCGGGCTGGTTGGTGCGCCTCTGCTCACTTTGGTACACACCCGTCGGGTCCGCTTCGCCGGGGAGCGGCGCGTAGTCGCGGCCGTAGATCTCGAACGAGGACAGCACCGAGCGACCGACGGCCTCGAGGAAGGAGCCCTCGAGCTCACGGACGAACGGGACCTCCTCGGTGCGCGGGCGCACCAGGTAGGGCCGCAGCGTCCAACTCATCTGCGTGCCCACCAGGGCCACGACGAGGAACAGCGCAGCGCCGGTCACCAGCCGCCTCGGCAGGGTGTCGCCGCGCACGCCGCGCACGAACAAGGACACCCCGGTCACCCCGCCGATGCTGCAGCACGCCACCGTGAGCAGCGTCAGCGGGTGGTAGTCCACCTCGAACATGATCGCCAGCAACAACACCGGCGCCAGCGCGGCCATGAACAGGCTGCCGAGCGCCAGCGACGAGAGCGTCAACGCCAGGTCCGCACGCACGTTGGTGTGGCCCGACACCACCTTCTGGAGCGCGCTGAAGGCCGGCGCGCACAGCGCCGCCGTGAAGAGCAGCACGAGCGGGAACTTGAGCGCCGCGTACACGATCTGCTCGCCGCCGCGATAGAACCCCACCGCCGCCCCGAAGCTCATGCTCGAGACGACGATGGTCACCAGCATCACACGGGCGATCTCCAGCAGGTCGTGGCCGCCCTCGATGCGGGCCAGCAGCGCCTTGCGGTCGCGCAGGAGCTGGTCCACGATCCCGAGCGGTCCGGTCGCGTACGTCGAGGGGGCGATGGGGGTCGGCGTGGGGGCCGGCGCGGGCCGGGGAGACTCCGCGGGCGTCGCCTGCGCAGGTCGGCTGGCGGGCTCGTCGGGGCGCGGGGCAGGGGGGCCGAGCACCGAGGCGTCGGCAGGGGGCAGGGTGGCTTGCATGGGAAGGCTCCTTGGTGGGCAGCGCGAGTCGGTCAGACCCCGGCGATGGCGAGCAGGAAGAAGCGCCAACCGATGGCGACGGTCAGCAGCGCCCAGAACCCGAACAGCGGCACGGCGCGGACGGCCGGACGGTCGGCGAACAGGCTCCGGTAGAAGGCGGTCAGCCCCAGCATCGCCGCCAGCGCCAGCACCACATGGCCGAGCACGAGGTTGGTGACCGCGCTTGTCGAGGTCGAGACCAGGAACGCCAGCGCCGGGGCGAGCCCCAGCGCGCACAGCCCCAGCGCCTCGAGCGCCCGGAGCGCACCGCGCGCCACGTCACGGGCCGGCGGCGCGATGTCGGCGAACGCCGAGGCGATGTACAGCCCCGGCAGCATGAGCGCCATCACGCCCAGCACGATGAGCGGCATCCACGCCGCGTTCGACAGCAGGGTCGGAACGTCCGCGCGCAGGCCGAGGCTCGCGCCGATGGCCGCCGGTCCGGCGACCGCGAGCAGGGCGCCGAGGGCGCGGACAGGGGGGGGAGCGGTGGTGGCGGTCATGGCTTCCTCCAGGGTGACCAGCACGGGAGACGGACCGGTGGTCCGTCCAGCGACGTCAGAAGCCATTCGGAAAGAGAATGGCCGAGTTGGCGAGTTCCAGGTACGTCAGATGTGGCTTTGAGGAGTCTCCAATCAGACCGCCTTGCATCCAGGTTGGGGGCGCGATGCAGGGTCTTGTGCGAGCTATCGCTCACAGAAGCCTCTGCACTGCGCCCCCAACCTGGATGCATGCTGAGCTGGGGCAGCGCCCCATGGAGACGACGATGAGCCGCAGATGACGTGCATGGGGCTCGTCAACGACGGCCATGACTTTCCGAACGGCTTCTCAACACCTGAAGTTATGGGGCGACCGGGTTGTGGCCATGTGGCACGTTCGTGGAGCGTGCGCGGAGAAGTTGTGCCGATCTCGTGCAAGCGCGCCAGCCTGACCGCTCAGCCCTTGAGCGCCTCGGCGGCCAGCGCCCACGCCGTCGCCACGGGCTGCCCGGACGGCCCCTGCCGACTCAGCCACCGCGACAGGCCCCGCAGCCGCTTGTGCGCCGAGCCCTCCCAGCTCACGGCCAGCCGCTCCCCGAGGCCGACCACATGGTAGGCCGTGCCGAGCGGGGCCTCGTAGCCCAGCGAGGCGAGCGCCTCGCCCTCCAGCCGGGCCAGGTCTGGCCGTCGTGTCCACAGCTCCGGGCTCGGCAAGGCTCGCCCGTAGAGGAGGATGTAGTCGGTGTGAAGCTCGGCGGCGTCTGGGGCCAGTGACCCCGCGCGCACGTCGGCGCGGAGGTTGTAGAGCCGGTGGGCGTCGATCCAGCGATGCTGTCGACGGCTGTGCACATAGCCGAGCAAGACGGTGGATGTGAGGTCGGGGTGCATGGTTCCTCCAGAGGTGGTGGCCCAGGGGCCGAAACGACTGGAGGGTTATCGGCGGCACACGCACGATGTTGCGTGCGCCGTGTCGTTTTATTGCCCGACGGTCGAGGCGTTGAGGCGGCCGAGGCTTCGGACCAGCCGGAAGCCGACGTGGCCGCTCAGCGTGGTGGGCGTCGCCTTGTCCCGCGCGGCGGGCCTGCACGCCAGCGCCGAGCTGTCCCAGGAGCCGCCGCGGATGACCCGCATGCCGCCGGTCGTCGGGCCGGTCGGGTCGGTGACGGCGCCTTCCGGGTAGCCGCCGTAGCGGTCGTGGACCCACTCGGCCACGTTGCCCGTCATGTCGAACAGGGCCCAGGGGTTGGCCATCAACTCGCCGGTGGGGCGTGTCTGGAGCCGCTGCTGCCCGCTGCCGCAGTAGTTGGTGGTCAGCTCCAGCGGGGGCGCCGCGCACGCGCCGTTGTAGGTGACGTTGTTCTGGAACCACGGCCCCTGGGTGCCCGCGCGGGCGAGGAACTCCCACTCGGCCTCGGTGGGGAGTCGGTAGCCCGTGCAGCTCCGGGCGAGCGCGGCGTTGGAGCACTGGAGCCCGCCTTCGCAGGGGCTCCCGTCCTCGCGAGGGCACTCGTTCGCCGCCAGGGGAAGGCAGGTGCCGAACTCGTAGCACGGCACGAAGCCATCCTGCACCGACAGAGCGTTGGCGTAGGACGCCGCCATGTAGAAGTTCACGTTCTCCGCCGGACAGCTCGGGCAGGAGTGGTAGAACGCGAGGGTGGCGCCGATGTTCGGCCCGAGCAACGCCAGCTCCGACTGACGCACCTCGGTCGTCTTGACCAGCAGCACCTGGGTCAGGGTCACCAGACGTTGGGGGCGCTCGTCAGAGCTGGAGAAGCCGTCGTTGGAGGAGCCCTGCGTGGTGGTGTCCGGGCAGACCAGCGTCCAGCCGGTCGGGATGACCGGGTCGGCGACGCTGCAGAACGTGGTCGTGCTCGGGCCGACGTCGCGGCAGCGGTACTCGCCCAGGCCGCAGGGGCCGCAGGCGGTGCCCGGCTCGTGGTCCAGGACGTTGCAGGTTCCACAGCCGTTGAGGGCGGCCTGGCCGCGGTCCCCATCGCAGCGGACCGAGCTGACGTCGTCGCACGCCCAGCGGCCGCTGTCGCAGACGCCGCACGGGGTGCCGGGCTCGAAGGGCAACGGGTTGCAGCCGCCGCACGCGTTCATCAACGCCGCGTCCCCCCCACCCACGCACAGCAGCTCCCCGCCATCACAGGTCCACGTCCCGCTGCCGCAGACACCGCACGGGGACTGGGGCGTCCCGGGCAGCGTGCCGCAGCCGCCGCACGCGTTATTGACGCCCTCGTCGAGCTGGCCGTTGCAGTTGTTGTCGAGGCCGTCACAGACCTCCTCCACCGGCCCCTGCCCGGAGCACGGGCCCCAGAGGCCGTTGTTGCAGCTCTGCTCCCCGAGCGAACACGTGCCGACGTCGCTGTAGCAGTCGCGGCGCTCTCCGCTCGAGCAGGGGCAGTCCTCATCGACCACCCCGTCGCAGTCGTTGTCGAGGCCGTCGCACGTCTCAGGCATCGGCCCCTGCGCGCCCTCGCACGTCCCGAAGGCGCCAGCCTCGCACAGCCGCGTCCCGGCCGAGCACGCGCCCTCGTCGGTGCCGCAGACCTCCGTCTGGCCGTCGAGGCACGCGCAGCCCTCATCGGTCTCACCGTCGCAGTCATCGTCGGCGCCGTTGCAGGTGTCGCTCGCCGGTCCCTCCTCGGCGACGTACAGTGGGCCGTATTCCGAGGCGGAGCAGGCGACCCAGTCATCGGCGCCGCCACATCGTCGGTGTGCTCCTGCGCAGACCCCCGCTGTATTCCTGCAGCTCGGCGCCGCGTCCTCCAGGTTGTTGTCCACCTCTCCGTCGCAGTTGTTGTCGAGGCCGTCGCACACCTCGTCGACCGGCAGGATCGCCCCCTGACAGTGGCCCCACCGTCCTCCGCTGCACGCCTGGGTGCCGCGCTGGCAGGTCCCCTCATCCGAGCCACAGTCGCGCTCCTCGCCGTCCTCGCAAGGGCACTCCTCGTCGGCCTGTCCGTCGCAGTCGTTGTCCAGCCCGTCGCAGTCGGTGGCGCTCTCCTCCTCCACATAGCCCTCGCCGTACGAGTCCGCCGTGCAGTCCGCGAAGCCGTCGCCCACGCACGCCTTGTGGCTCATGGCGCATACGCCCAGCGTCAGCGGGCACGACGGCGCGTTCACCTCCTCATCGACCGCGTCGTCGCAGTCGTTGTCGACCCCGTCGCAGACCTCGACCGTCTGCGGTGAGCGTCGCGCGTTGGTGTCGTCGCAGTCCGTCACCCCCGGACAGGCCTCCCCCGCTGGGATGCCGTCCCGGTCGAGGTCGGCGCAGGCACCGACCGCGCCGTTGTTGTCGACCTGACCGTCGCCGTTGTTGGTGACGCCTGCGTCGCCTGCATACTCGATCCCCTCGACATCGGTCGTCGCGCTGCAGGCGGCCGCAGAGAGCAGCGCAGCGCACAGGAGGAGGGGGAGGAGGATGTCGTCTCGCATGGGACCTCCGAGGTGATCGCGTGCCGCTCGCCGCCCCCGCAGAGCGGCTCAGCCCAACCCGGGCCGACACGTGTCCGTCATGATGCCAGCGATCATACCGATCCGCCGCACAGGATGCGAACAGGTGTGTGCGATCGTGGCAGGGACTCCAGACGCGGCGATCGACATGTCCGTTGCGCCCCGGTCCAGGGTTTGCTAAGCTGCCCCTTGGTTCAGTCTTCTGGAGGCGCCCCATGACCGTCAAGCCCATCCATCTCCCCGATCCTCCTCCGCGCGCCGAGGACCTGCCCTTCGACGATGGTGAACCCTTGGAGAGCGCACGGCACCGCGACCAGATGAACCTCCTGATCGACTCGCTCCAGGACGCGTGGCACCACCGCGACGACTTCTTCGTCGGCGGCAACATGTTCCTCTACTACAGCGAGCTCCAGGCCAGGACCTCCGACTTCCGCGGGCCCGACGTCTTCGTCGTGCTCGACACGCCCCGGCGCGAGCGGCTCTCCTGGGTCGTCTGGCAGGAGGACGGGCGCACGCCCGACCTCATCATCGAGCTCGTCTCGGCGTCGACCGAGCGCGTCGATCGGGTCGAGAAGATGCGCGTCTACGCCAACATCCGCGTCCCCGAGTACGTGATCTTTGATCCGTTCAGCGCTCGCCTTGACGCCTTCCACCTCGACGCCAGCGGCACCTATGTGCCCGTCGCCCCCGACTCCCACGGCCGGGTCGCCTCCGCGCGCCTCGGTCTCTCCCTCGGCACCCGGCGCAGCACCTTCCACGACATCGACGCTGACTGGCTGCGGTGGTTTGATGGCGATGGCCAACTCCTGCAGCACGGCGCCGAGCGCGCCGCGCAGGAGGCGCAGCGCGCCGCGCAGGAGGCGCAGCGCGCCGAGCAGCAGGCGCAGCGCGCCGAGCAGGAGGCGCAGCGCGCCGAGCAGGAGGCGCAGCGCGCCGAGCAGGAGGCGCAGCGCGCCGATGAGGAGGCGCAGCGCGCCGATGACGAGACCCGGCGCGCCGATGACGAGACCCGGCGCGCAGATGACGAGACCCGGCGCGCTGACGAGCTGGCCGCGATCATCGCCCGATACGAGGCGCGCTTCGGCCGCCTCCCTGAGGCTGGCGAGTAGGTCGACGCGGTGGTCAGCGAGCCTTCGGTCGACAAAATATCCTTTCATAACATGTGGTTGTGAGGCGTTGATGCCCCTGGGTGTCGGGCTGCGCGTGGGCCGTTGACATCGGCCTGCGGCAGCGCATACGTTCCGCCGTCACGACGAGGTTCCACGCGAGCCCCTCACCGCCGAGTGCAGCCATGATCCACATCAGCCCCATCGCCCACGCCTGGGTCCCGGTCGACGCCCGAGCCGCCGACCGCGTCGCGGCGCCCAACTACGATGAGTTCCAGAGCGATCTGGACGTGATCCACTTCCTCGAGAGCAAGCCCGACTGCATCTTGAAGGTCACCATGCCCCACTGCGACCTGCCCGAGCCGGAGGCGCGGATGCTGGTGGAGGGCTCGGAGGAGGCTTTGTCGCGCGCGGGCCAGAACTTCAAGGCGCTCACAGCCAGTCCGTGGGTCCGCGCCGTCGAGGACGTGCTCGCCGTCTACGCCATCACGGACCCGACCCGGCCCTCGCAGCGCCAGATGGGGCTGTGCGGCCTGGCCGACACGCGGCAGATCCGCATGGACGACCAGCCCGACGGCGCCATCATCCGCAACGAGGGCATCTACCAGCACAAGATGCTGGGGCGCGCCGCGCTCACCCGCGCGATCGGCGCCTTCGTCGAGTCGGTGAACCTCGCCGTGGACGACGCCGATGGCCGGCTCATCGCCCGCCTCGAGGCCACCGCGGACGCGCGGCCGTGCGACTACGAGGAGACGGACCACAAGGGCAACCGCCACCAGGTCTGGCTCGTGGAGGACGCCGAGGACCTGCAGGCGTTCGTCGAGCTGCTGGCCGCCGAGCCCCACGCCTACGTCGCCGACGGCAACCACCGGAGCGCCGCCGCGCACAACCTGGGCTGCCCGGGTTTTCTGGCGGTGATCTTCACGGCGCCCAGGATGCGCATCGATCCGTACCATCGCCTCGTGCACAGCCTCGGGATGAGCTGGTCGGCGTTCGTGGAGGCCATCGAGCCGTGGTTCGAGGTCGAGCCCATGCCGGGTGTCCGGGCGTTCGCGCCGAAGGCGGTGCACACGCTCGGCGCGTACCATCACGGCGTCTGGCATCGGCTCACCGTGCGCGAGGGCACCTACGATGCCACCGATGCGGTGCAGAGCATCGACGCCGACATCCTGCAGCGCCGGGTCTTTTTGCCCGTGCTCGGCATCACCGATCCCACGGACAAGCGCCTGACCTTCGTGGGCGGCGACAAGGGCACGGCGTGGCTGGAGGAGCAGGTGGACGCCGGCCGTCACGAGCTCGGCCTCGCCATGGCGCCCGTCACCATGCAGCAGCTCATCGACGTCTGCCTGCAAGCGCGCACCATGCCGCCGAAGTCCACCTGGTTCGAGCCGAAGATCCAGAGCGGCCTCGTGATGGCGATGCTCGAGCTCACGGCGCGCTGAGCGCATCACCTGGCGTGGGTTTGCCTCGGTCCTTGCGGGCTTCGGAGGGGGCTGGCCCGGCTGGCGCAAGATCACGGTTGACAAGCTCTCGCCCGGCGGCACACTCAGCGGCGCACTCCCGGCGCCGCGCTGCGGAGGCATGCGCTCCACCCCCTGCCGCTGGATGGACCTTCAATGGCCAGTGAAGTCTTTGTCCCGATCGCCGCCGTGAACGCCTACGACTTTCCGCCGATCTGCATCGTGACCGGCGAGCGCAACGTCGAGTGGCATCAGCAGAAGTTCCAGTGGACGCCCCAGTGGGCGACCATGCTCATCGCCTTCATCGGGCTGATCGGCGTGATCATCGCCATGATCAAGCGCAAGCAGGCCAAGGTGGAGCTGCCGTACAGCCCGGAGGCCTGGGAGCGGCTGCGCAAGGGCAAGTGGATCGGCTACGGCTCGCTGGCGACGATGTTGCCAGCGGCCATGATCGCTGGCCCGGTGTGGATGATCAACGTCGAGCCGATCTCGGGCCTGATCGTCATGCTCGGCCTGCTCATCGCGCCGTTCATCATCCTGCATCAGATGGTCACCAAGCGCGGCCCGAAGGTCACCGAGATCACCGACACCCACATCCGCCTGTCGCTGCCGAACGAGCTGGCGGCGGTGGAGATCCGCAACCACTTCGGCGGCCGATGACCGCTGGCGCACAGGTCTGCGCGCGCCACCCCGACCGGGCGACGACGGCGCACTGCCCGCGCTGCGGCGACTTCGGCTGTGAGGAGTGTCTCCAGACCGTGCCGGAGAGCGGGACGCGGCTGTGCCCGGAGTGTCGGCAGCGGCGGGAGGCCCACCTGCGTGACCACGACCTCGGCGCCGACCGGAAGAATCGCATCGCGTGGTGGGCGCTCGGCTTCGGGCTCGTCGGTCTGGTGCCGTTCCTGTGGGTCGGCTGGGTCGGCGCCATCGTCTGCGGGATCGTGGCGCTGCGGCGGGCGCCGAACCTCGACGGGGACGGAGTCGGGTTGGCCATCGCGGGGCTGGTGTTGTCCGGCTTCGGGGTGCTGTCGACGGCGCTGTTCGTGGCGTTGCTGGCCGTGACGTAGGCGCTCGGGGCCTGACACCCTATTGACTGCCGCCGTCCCCTGTGAAACGCTCGGCCGGCACGCGCGAGGGCGAAGCTCAGCGCCTCGACGAGGCTGCGGCCCGGCGCCCTGGCCCGAACACCGGGGGCACCATGACGGAAGGTCACACCACCACAGGCCGACGGCTGCTGCGCCGACTCATCGAGGAGCGTCGGGACGTCGAGACGGGCTACCTCGACCTGTTGCGGCCGGTGGCCCGACGTCTGTTCGAAGCGAACCTCCTCGACCCGGAGCTTCAGGAGCGCCTGACCGACCTCGCCGAGCGCTACCGCGAGGTCGTGGACCCGTTCGGCTTCGACCCGGACTACTTGCGGTACGTGCTGCCGGTGGCGGCGTGGGTGTATCGGCACTACTTCCGGGTCAACACCTACGGTCTGGAGAACATCCCCCACGGCGGGGCGCTGCTGATCTCGAACCACTCCGGTCAGCTCCCCATCGACGCGATGATGATCGTGACGGCCTGTCTGGTGGACCGGGACGAGCCCCTGATGGTGCGCTCGATGGTGGAGCGTTGGGTGCCGTCACTGCCGTTCGTGTCGTGGTTCTTCGCCCGGTGCGGGCAGATCCTGGGGACGCGGGACAACTTCCGGCTGCTGACGGAGTTGGGCTCGGCCATCCTGGTGTTCCCGGAGGGGGTGGTGGGGATCAACAAGACCTTCGACAAGGCCTACAAGCTCCAGGGCTTCGGGCTCGGCTTCATGCGGCTGGCGCTGGAGAACGGGCTGCCGATCGTCCCGGTCGCGGTCGTCGGCGCCGAAGAGCAGGCGCCCGCCCTGTACAACCTCGCCCCGGTCGCCCGTTTGCTCGGTATACCGGCTTTTCCGATTACGCCAACTTTCCCGCTGTTCGGGCCGCTCGGCATGTTGCCCCTCCCGGTCAAGTACCACATCCACTTCGGGGAGCCGATGCTCTTCGACGGCAACCCCGACGACGAGGATCGGGTGATCGCCGGCAAGGTGGACGTCGTCAAGGCCGAGGTGCAGCGCCTCATCGACGCGGGCCTCGAGCAGCGGGACGGCATCTTCTTTTGAGCCGATGACCACCGCCAAAGACGCACTCACCGAGGTCCGCCTCGCCTATCGCCTCGTCCACGAGTACCAGCGGACGATCCTCGACCTGACCGCTCACCTCGGGCGTCGCCTGGCCGACGCGCGGCCCGGCCTGACCTTCCAGCGCTGGCGCCCCCTGCGCCACGCCCCGCCGCCGCCACCGGAGGTCGATCCGTCCGGCGAGGGCCGGTGGGCGTGGGAGCTGCTGCCGGGACACCATGTGGAGGTGCTGTGGGGGACAGGGGCGCAGCCGGCGCCGGGGGCCCTCGGGGTCCGCATGCACCACCTGGCCGACGACGGCTTCCAACTCGGCAGCGGCGAGCCGCGCCCGGCCGACTTCCCGCCGGCCGCTGCGTGCATGACCTCGCTGACCTTTCGCGCGGTGGCGGTTCGGCGCGTGGAGGCGCACCTCGGCTGGGACGACCTCATCGCCATGGTCCCCAACGCCGACGGAACGGCGTGGGACGAGGGCCGGGTCCATCGGTTCGACTCCGGCGCCAACGCCTTCTGGTACGGCGGGCTCAACATCGACGCCGTCACCATCGCCTCGGCCGACCTCGCCGAGGCACGCCTGGTGTCGCCGCTGCTGAAGCTCGTCCGGGGGTTGGCGTGAGCGTTGGTCGCCCCACCGTCCCTGAACGCGCTGATCCGACCGGTCTGGGCGCGCGTACTGACCTTCGGGCTCAGGGGGCGCACAGGAGCAGGGTGCAGGTTTCCAGCGGTCCTCTTTCGTCCTGCCGTCGTCGCTTCAACCTCGACGTGGCGCTGCCACGCCTTCGGTTTCGCTCCTCGTCGGGACGAAAGATTCCTCGCCGGAAACCTGCACCCTGCTCCTGTGCGCCCCCTCAATCGTTGCCCTGCTTCACGCTCTGAGGGTGGCCATGGATCGCGATGACCGTCAGGCTCTGCTCGCTGCGCTTGGCCTCCTCGAACCGGAGGAGCTCGAGGCGTTCGCGCGCGCGCTCGACGCCTCGGCGACGTTGCGCCAGGAGGCCGCCGACTGGCAGGAGGTCACCACGCTCCTGGCCTCCAGCCTGCCCCCCTGCTCGCCGCCCCCTTCACTCCGCGTCGCCCTGCTCGCCGAGACCGCCGAGGGCGCTGAGCGGTTCGCCCCGCTGCTCGCTCGGCTCGCCCAGCTGCTCGACCTCGGCCGCGAGGCGGCCCGCGCCCAGCTCGATCGCCTCTTCGACGCCGCCCAGTGGGTCGCCTTCCCGCTCGAGGGCATCACCCTGCTGCACCTCCAGGGCGGCCCGGCCACCGCTGGCGCCGATGTCGGCTTCGTGCGCGTCGAGGCCGGCCACCTCTTCCCACCCCACACGCACCTCGGCGTCGAGGAGGTCCTCGTCATGCAGGGCCGCTTCCTCGACAGCGACGGGACCGTGTACCGCGCCGGCGATGTCGCGCGGGGGCTGGCCGGATCGCGGCACCACTTCGAGGCGCTCGCGGGCGAGGCGTTGATCTACGCCGTCGTCGTCTTTGGCGTCTCGTTCGAGGGCGGCGAGTCGATCCCGCACGACTGAGCGGCGCCAACTTGTGAACGCTCATTGCAAACGGGTGACAGCGGCGCCCCGCCCGCATACACTCCCCGGAGCGTTCCCGTGTGCCCCATCCTTGCCGAGAGGAGCCCTCGTCGTGGCGAACCGCGCCCCCAGAGCTGGTGACGTCATCAATGACGCATACGTCCTGCGCCGCGAGATCGGGCGTGGGTCGATGGGGGTGGTGTTCGAGGCCTACCAGCTCGAGGGCCAGCGGCGCGTCGCGGTCAAGATGCTCCTGCCCGACGCGATGAACCATGCCACCGTCGTCGATCGGTTCATCCGAGAGGCGCGCATGGCCAGTTCGCTCTCTCATCCGCACCTCGTCGACATCTACGCCTTTGGCATCGAGCCCGCCCCGTTCCTCGTGATGGAGTTCCTCGAAGGGGAGGACCTGCGGGACTACCTCGGCCGCCGCGGGGTGCTCTCCCTCGAGGAGACCGTCGCGGTCATGGAGCAGACGCTCGACGCCGTCGGCTACGCCCATCAGCAGGGCATCGTGCACCGCGACCTGAAGCCGGAGAACATCTACCTCGCCGTGCGCGCCGGGCAGGACCGGATCGTCAAGGTGCTCGACTTCGGCATCGCCAAGGCCGTCACCTCCAACTGGGGCTCGATGGTCGAACGGTTGACCGGCACCGGCATGGCCTGCGGCACCCCGCACTACATGGCCCCCGAGCAGCTCCGCGGCATCGACGACATCCGGGCCATGGCGGATGTGTACAGTCTCGGATGTCTGATCTACGAATTGCTCACAGGTATGCCGCCCTTCGATGGCAAGAGTCCCGTAGACATCGCTGTCAAACACGTCGAGAAGGCGCCGCCGTCGCTGCCTGCTGTGTACTCGGGGACGCACATCGAGTACGTCGTCTTTCGCGCGCTCGCCAAGGATGCCCCCGCCCGCTTCCCCGACGCCCTGGCGATGCTCGCCGAGCTCCGCCGCAGCATCGACTGGCAGGTCCAGCCCGAGGTCGAGGACGAACGCCTCGAGTGGGGCAAGGTCACCGTCAAGGTGCCCGACGGCGTCGACATGGTCCGCCAGTACCGCGAGCGCGAGCGCCAGCGCGGCGCCATCGTCCAGCTCCCCCCCGGCGTGCCCCCCCACGCCCTGCAGAGCGAGCCCGACACCGATCCCGCCCACCTCGCCCTCGAGACCGAGCCCGCCACCGACCCCGCCGCCCCCCTCGCCCAGGCCCTGCCGCCGGCCAGCCCCCACCTCGAAGAGCGGACCATCCCCGTCCCTCGCATCGCCGCGCTCCCCGAAGGCGAGAGCCTCGAGGAGTTCAAGCGCAGGGTCGGCGGCTGGCACGGGGACGCGCGGCCCGGCTCCGAGCTCAGCGCCCTCAAGCGCACCGACGTCTACGCCACCTCCGATGACGACGACCGCAAGCCTGCGGCGAGACCCTCGGCCAACCCCTCGGCCAACCCCTCGGCGGCCACGCCCGCCACCCGCTCCGCGGCGGACCGCAGCGCCCGCGCCGCCCGCAAAAAGCGCAAGGACACCACGTGGATCTGGGTCACCCTCGTCGTGATCGTCGTGCTGATGGCGCTCGCCGTGCTGGCGTTGACCGGGCTGATCCTGTTCAGGGTGGTCTGAGAGCCTGTCCAACGAGTGTCTGCCTCGTCTACGCGCGTCTCCTGGTCTGAGACCCATCAGCGACGGGGTTTTGACGGTGTGGAGTGGCGTGTGTGAGCCTGGCGTGGTTGACCTGTCGGGAGGTAGCCATGTCAGGACGCAAGATCGAGGATGAGCAGGACGCGCTGAGTTGCCTTGAGCAGTGTGAGCAGAGCGGACCTTCACTTGGAGAGTGGTCTCGTCAGCACGGGATCGACGGTCGTTCCCTTCCTCGCTGGCGGAGCGGATGCTCAAGCGTCCCGGTCAGCGTGTAGGCGACCAGCGGCCCAGCCCCATCCGGGTCCACCTCAAGGTCCACCACCACGTCGACCTCGCGCACGGAGGTCGCAAGGACGGGGGCGCAGGCCCACTGGCCCGTGTCATGGTCGAAGGCGCGGACCTCGTCGCCCTCGCGCAGCGGCGATACAACTTGCCCCTACTGCTGCTCACGCAGCTCTACCATGATCCATGCGCAGACCAGTCACGCAGTGTCCCGTCGGCAAACGTGCATGAACGGCGGGTAGGGCGGGTGTAGTGTCGCTGGCCGTTGACCAACCCGGAGGACAACGGCCGATGAGAGCGAAGAAGGTAGTGACCGCAGCCCCCGACAT
>Ga0100377_1002126_pt1 | contig 16769 bp, 11 predicted proteins | sample CryGeymeta201501_FD_83664 | JGI IMG/M metagenome (GOLD analysis project Ga0100377, IMG submission 83664) | Groundwater microbial communities from Crystal Geyser aquifers in Utah, USA - Crystal Geyser metaG 2015-01 | ecosystem: Environmental > Aquatic > Deep subsurface > Groundwater | place: USA... | reverse complement strand
GGGGGGTGAGGGCCTCCCCCTCTCCCCGTCGAGGGGAGAGGGGGCCGGGGGGTGAGGGCCTCCCCCTCTCCCGTCCTACGGGAGAGGGGGTTGGGGGGTGAGGGCCAACGCCCTCTGCACCACCACCCTCGCCACGGTCTGCGTGCCCGTGTGGGCGAAGTAGTTGGTGGACATGTCGAGGACTGCGGCGAGGTAGTCGAGGCCGGCGTCGCCGTACTGGATGATGCTGCCGATCTGCTGGACGGCGGATTCGCGGGTGATGCCGCGCTGCTTGATGAAGTTGTCGATCCAGGCGGCGGCGGCGGCGATGTTGCGGCCGATGAGGCCGCGTTTTTCTTCGACGGTGGCGCCGGGGAGGTAGCTGGCGACGGCGGCGAAGAGGCGGTTGTCGGCGAAGGTGGAGGTATCGATGTTGATGACGACGTCGTAGATCTTCTGAACGAAGTTGGGGCCGAGGGGGATGAGGCCGTCGAAGACGATCCAGGCGGCGATGCGCATGACGTCTTCGCGGGCGTACTGGCCGAGGGTGCGGGCGAACTCGCCGATGGCGCTGGTGGGGAGGCCGTACATGAGGGAGAAGGCGACGAGCTCGGCGACGAACTTGAGGCCGGCGTCGATGGCCTGGGTAACGTCGGCCTTGGGGGTGACGCGCTCGAGGAAGGAGAGCATCTTGACGGCGCCGCCGACACGGTTGGCCAGGGCGGCGCCGCCGACCACCTTGTCCACGGTGTCGACGACGCGGTAGACCTTGAGGGCCTGGGTGAACCGGTTGGCGGGGTCGGCGTAGAGGTCGATGGCGCGCTCACCGATGAGCTGGATCTGGCGCTGGTCGGTGAGGCCGGTGGTGTGGACGATCATCGCCTCGAGGGAGCGGATGTTCTGCCACTGGCCCGGGACGAGGTAGTCGAGGGTGTTGAGGGCGATGGTGGTGAGGTTGCGCTCGGGCAGGGCCTCGAGCTCTTTGTAGATGGGGATCAGGGGTGGCATGGCGTGGCGCTCCCGCTGCGACGGTCGTGGATGATGGACCGTAGCAGGGGGCGCAGGCCGGGGTCAATCCTCGAGGGCGCCCGCGATGATGGCCTCGACGGCCTCGAGGGTGGCGGGGATGGACACCGGCGCGTTGGGGAAGTGGCTGACGATGCCCTCCTGCTTGCCGAGGTGGTAGTGCACGACGGCGTCGGGGTCCTTGAGCAGGTGGCCGGTCAGGACGCCGCAGATGCGGGCGTCGGGGTCGATGACGCCGGCGGCCACGAGCTTGCGGACGCCCGCGACGGTGGCGCAGGAGGCGGGCTCGGCGCCGATGCCAGCGGCGTCGACATGCGCCTTGGCGTCCATGATCTCCTGGTCGGTGACCTGCTCGACGACGCCGCCGGTCTCGACGACGCCGCGCATGGACTTGGTGGTGGAGACGGGGTTGCCGATCTTGATGGCGGTGGCCACGGTGTCGGCGTGGACGGGCACCAGGGGCTGGCCGGTCTTGAAGGCGGTGTAGAGGGGGTTCGCGCCGGCGGCCTGGATGACCGCGATGCGGGGCAGGCGGTCGATGAGGCCGAGGGCCTTGAGCTCGCTCAGGCCCTTGTAGAGCGCGGCGGAGTTGCCGAGGTTGCCGCCGGGCAGCACCACCCAGTCGGGCACCTCCCAGCCGAGATCCTGGAGCAGCTCGAAGCCGATCGCCTTCTGACCCTCGATGCGGTAGGGGTTGAGGGAGTTGACGAGGTAGATGGCGTGGGCCTGGCAGAGGTCCTGGACCAGCGCCATGGCGGCGTCGAAGTCGCCGTCGATCTGGATGGTGTGGGCGCCGTAGGCCAGGGCCTGGCAGAGCTTGCCGTAGGCGACGTTGCCGCGGGGGATGAAGACAAACGCCTTCATGCCAGCGAAGGCCGCATAGGCGGCCATGGACGCCGAGGTGTTGCCCGTGGAGGCGCAGGCGACGGCCTTCTGGCCGAGGTGGCGGGCCATGCTGATCGCCACGGTCATGCCGCGGTCCTTGAACGAGGCGGTGGGGTTCTCGCCCTCGTGCTTCAGCCGCAGCTCCCGCACCCCGCAGTACCGCTCCAGCCGCGCGGACCGATACAGGTTCGTATTGCCCTCGCCGTGCGTCACCACCGACGTCTCCGGCAAATCGACGATCAGGTCGCGGAAGCGCCAGACGCCAGACCGGTCGAGCGGGGCGCGCGAGCCGAGGCGGCCGTCGAAGGTCGCGAGGTCGACGCGGCTGCGCAGGCGCTCCAGATCGTGCTCGACGGACAGGGTGCCTCCGCAGGAGCAGCGCAGTGAGAGGCCGAGGGCGTCCCAGGTCTTGCCGCACTCGACGCAGGCCAGGTGGATGTGCAGGTCGCTCACAGGCGTCGGGCTCCGGGGCAGTCGGCGGCCGAGACGGTCGAGCGGGCGTCGAGCCCGTGGCGACCGAACGCGGCGATCATCGCCGTGGCCACTTCGTGGGCGCTCCGGGTGGAGCGGCAGATGGCGAAGATGGTGGGACCGGCCCCGCTGATCGAGCTGCCGAGGGCGCCCGTGTCGAGGGCGGACCGGATCACGTCGTCGCAGCCGGGGATCAGGGCGGCCCGTCGCGGCTCGACGACGCGGTCGCACATCGCCCGCGACATCAGCCCAAGATCCCCGCTGTAACAAGCACTTACGAGCGCGGCCAGGTTGCCGGCGGTCTCCACCATGGCCGACAGGGGGACCTCGGCGGGCAGGACGGCGCGGGCCTTGCGGGTGGACAGCTCGAAGTTCGGGGTCACGACGACGAGGGTCAGCCCCTCGGGGATGGGCAGGCGGATGACATCGACAGGGTCGATGGATCGGATCAGGATCAGGCCGCCGAGCAGGGAGGGCGCGACGTTGTCCGCGTGACGGCCGGCCACCGCAGCCTCGGCCTCGATGCAGGGGCCGATCAGATCCGCCTTGCGGAGCGGTGAGCCGAGCAGGAGGTTCGTGGCGTAGGCCGCGGCCACGGCGCTGGCCGCCGAGCTGCCCAGCCCCGAGCCGATCGGCAGGCCCTTGTGGACCTCCAGCTCGATCCCGGCCTCGAAGCCCGAGCGGGCGAGGGTGGCCGCGGCGGCGATGCCGGCGGTGTTGCGGTCGGCCTCAAGCGGCAGGTCCGCGCCGTGCACCGCCACGATGGTCACGCCGTGGCCCGTGGTGCGCCGCGCCACGACCGTGTCGCCGACGCCGGCCAACGCCAGCCCCAGCACGTCGAAGCCCGGACCCAGGTTGGAGACCGTGGCGGGAGCGAACACCCGCACTTCCTCGAAGGTCGTCATGTGCCTACCTCCTCTCGGCCGCGATGCGGAAGATGTCGCCGAGCACGCCCATGGCGGTCACCTCGACGCCGGCGCCGGGGCCGGAGATGACGAGCGGCCGGTCGCGGTAGCGCTCGGACGCGAACACGATCATGTTGTCGCTGCCGCGCAGCATCCCGATGGCCGAATCCGCCGGCACCGCCACGGGCCCCACCCGGATGTGCTCGGCGGTGACCTCGGCCAGGTAGCGCAGCACCTTGCCCTCGGCCCGGGCGGCCTCGATGCGGGCGGCCATGTCGGCGTCGAGGCGCTCGAGCTCGGCGAGCAGCTCGGGGATGGCCATGCCGGCGTAGCGCTCGGACACCAGCGGGGTGAGCTCCACCTGCGTGCTGGCCGTGGCCAGGCCCGACAGGCGGCCCAGGATCAGCGCTTTGCGCCCGACGTCGGCGCCGCACAGGTCGGCCACCGGATCGGGCTCGGTGTAGCCGAGGTCGATGGCCTCGCGGACGGCCACGGACAGCGGCGCGCCCTCCTCGAGCCGGGTCATCACAAACCCGAGGGTGCCCGAGACGCAGCCCTGGGCGCGGCTGAGCGTGTCGCCCGTCGCCAGCAGCATCTCCAGCGTGTCGATGACCGGCAGGCCCGCGCCCACGGTCGTCTCGACGCGGAGCAGGCGTCGGTGGCGGTCGGCGGTGTTCATCAGGGCGCGGTAGGTGTCCATCGGCCCGGCCAGCGGCTTCTTGTTGGCCGTCACCACGTCGCAGCCCAACTCGAAGGCGCGGCGGAACAGGTCCTCGCTGCCGTCGGCGTCGGTGACGTCGACCAGCACGGGGCGGGCGAGGCGGTAGTCCAGCGCCGCCTCGAGCATGGCGCCGCGGCTCGTGGCCGCGGTGCCGGAGGGCAGGGCGGCCAGCGGCTTGCGCGCGGCCTTGTGGGCGATGATCTCGGCGATGGCGTCGTCGTCCAGGCCGCGCGGCGCCAGCACGTAGCCGGTCCGGTCGCCGACGGCGACGATCCGCATCGTCAACCCGAACCGGGTCTGGGCGTGCTGCCGCTGGCGCACCAGCCTCGCCATCAGGTCACGGCCGATCTGGCCACACCCCATCAGGATCACATCGAAGCCGCGCGAGGTCTCCAGCCCCGTGTCCGCCCGATGCAGCCCGAAGTCCTCATGGATGGCGTAGATGGTGGCCGCCATCTCCCGCTCCTCGATGGCCAGCGAGATGTTCAGCTCGGACGACCCCTGGGCGATCGCCAGCACGTTCACCCCGCGCCGCCCGATCGCGTCGAACACCCGCGCCGCGACCCCCGGCATCTGCGCCATGCCGAGCCCGACGGCTGCAACAAGCGCAACACCCTGTCGCACAAAGACTTCCTCGATGTCGCCGCGCGACAGGTCCTGCCGGAACGCCCGCTTGAGCGCCGACTCGGCCCCCAGCGCATGATCCTCCGGCACCGCGAAGCAGATCGACGACTCGCTCGAGGACTGGCTGATCATCGTCACGCTGATGCCCGCGGCCGCCAGCGCGCCGAACACGCGCGCCGCCACGCCGGGCACGCCCGCCATGCCCTTGCCCTCGACCGAGATCAGCGCCTGCCGCCGGATCGCGCTGATCGCCTTGACCGGATGCGATCCGGGCGTGAACCGGTCGTCCACCAGCGTCCCCCGCGCCGTCGGCTCGAACGAGTTGCGGATCCACACCGGGATCCGATGCTGGACCACCGGGATCATCGTCCGCTGATGCAGCACCTTGGCGCCGTAATACGACAGCTCCGCCGCCTCCCGGAAGTTGAGCTGATCGATCACCCGCGCCTCAGGCACGATACGCGGGTCGGCGGAGAACACGCCGCTGACGTCCGTCCAGATCGTCACCTCGTCCGCCCGCAGCGCCGCCGCCAGCAGAGTGGCCGTGTAGTCCGAGCCGCCCCGGCCCAACGTCGTCGTGCCACCGTCCGGCGCCTTGCCACAGAACCCCGTCACCACGGGCACGATGCCCTCGGCGAGCACGGGCCGCAGGGCAGCCGCCACACACCGGTCCGTCACCACCTCCAGCGGATTCGACTCGCCAAAGTGGTCGTCGGTCTCGAGGAACCGGTCCGCGTCCATCGCCCGCGCCCGGCAGCCGCGCTGCGTGAGCGCCAACGCCACCAGCCGCACCGACAGCTTCTCCCCCGTGGCGATGATGCGATCGAGCGTCCTCGGCGTCAGCTCCCCCAGCCGCGCCACCGCCCGGATCAGCTCCTCGACCTCCCCGATGAGCTGCTCCAGCTTGGCCTCGACGCCCTCGTCGGCGTCCGGATCGAGCACCGCCAGCGCCGCCTTGTGCGTGTCCGCGATGGCGGTCACCGTCTGCAGCGCCGCCGCCCGGTTGCCCTCCCGCGCCTGGTTCGCCGCCAGGATCAGCCGGTCGGTCACCCCGCTCATGGCCGAGGCCACGACCACCAGGCCCGTCCGCTGCGCCACCTCGGCCATCAGGCCTGCCACCGCCGCGATGCGCTCAGGCGTCCCGACGCTGGTGCCGCCGAACTTGTGCACCTCCACGCGTGCCGTCATCATGGATCCCCTCGGTCAAGTCGTCGTGGGCACGCCGCAGATTTCGCCCGCGGCTGCGCTGGTGAACATTGGCGGTGGTCGCCGATCTTGTCAATTCGGAGCACGCACATGTCGGAGCAGGAACGGTCGAAGTGGGACGCCCGCTACAGCGTCCCCGGCTACCGCAAGGGCGAGGACCCGAGCCCCTGGCTCACAGCCCAGGCGCCGCACCTGCCTCGCCAGGGCGCCTCGCTGGACCTGGCCGCAGGCGAAGGCCAGAACGCCGTCTATCTGGCGACCCTCGGCCTGGAGTCCCACGCCGTCGACATCTCGTCCATGGGCCGCCGCAAGGCGGCGGTGCTGGCGGTGGAGTGGGGCGTTACGGTCCACTATACCGTGGCCGACCTCGACGCCGACCCTGGCATCCTCGCCCCCGCCCGCTACGACGTCATCACCTGCTTCCACTTCCTCAACCGCGACCTGATCGGGCCCATCGAGGCCGCCCTCAAACCCGGCGGCCTCGTCGTCGTCGAGATCCTCGGGGAGCGCAACCTGGAGCGCCACGCCCATCCGTCCGCCCGCTACCTGCTCGCCGAGGGCGAGCTGGCGACGTGGTGGCCAGGGATGGAGGACGTGGCGTCGGAGGAGGGGTGGGTCGGGGAGGTGTTCGTGTGTCGGGGGGTGTGGAGGAAGGGGTGATGGGGAGCTCGGGCGAGTCCTTGCAACATCTACTTTATTAGGGCAATGACTGCGCCCGAGACCGGGGCGTCGCCCCGGCGCCAACGCCAGTCCCCGGAGCCCACCATGATCTACCGCATCGAAGTCTCCTGCCGCCCCGACGCCGTCGACGTTCGTGGACAGAAGCTGAGCGCCGCGCTGGGCGCGTTCGGCAGACGGGAGGGGGTGGCTGTGTCGGTCGCCGACGTCTACTTCCTCGACGGCGATGTCGGGCGGGCGGAGCTGACCACGCTGTGCGAGGAGCTGCTCTGCGATGGGGTGGTGGAGCAGGCGAGGATCCTCGAGGTGGGTCAGGAAGCGGCGGAGGGGGTTGACGGGGAGCATCGGGTGGAGGTGGCACTCCGGCCGGGCGTAACGGACAGCGTGGCGGAGAGCCTGCTGGCGGCGGCGAGTCGGGTGGGGGTGGGGGGGATCCAGAGGGTGGCGTGCGCGCATCGGTACAGCCTGCGGGGGGGCGACTGGACGCGAGGGGAGCTTGAGCGGGTGGCGTCAGGGCTGCTGGCCAACGGGGTGATCCAGACGTGGGTGGTGGACGGGGCCATTGAACCGCCGTTCGTGCATGAGGTCGAGGGCGACGGGCGGGTGGAGACGATCGGGGTGCGGGGGCTGTCCGGGGAGGCGCTGGAGGCGCTGAGCGCAGAGCGGCGGCTGTCGCTCGATCGGGCGGAGATGGAGGCGATCGCGGCGTGGTATACGGCGCAGGAGCGCGACCCGACGGACGTGGAGCTGGAGATGATCGCGCAGACGTGGTCCGAGCACTGCGTGCACAAGACCTTCCGGGCGCGGATCGACTTCGAACACCGCGCCGCCGATGGGACGGTGCTGCAGGAGCGCACCATCGACTCGCTGCTCAACACCTTCATCCGGGCGGCCACGGACACCATCGGCAAGGCGGAGGTGCGCTCGGCCTTTGTGGACAACGCTGGCATCGTGGCCTTCAACGACGGATGGGATCTGGCGTTCAAGGTGGAGACGCACAACCACCCGTCGGCGCGGGAGCCGTTCGGCGGCGCCAACACGGGCATCGGCGGGGTGGTGCGGGACGTGATCGGGGTGAGCGCGCGGCCCATCGCCAACACGGACGTGCTCTGCTTCGGTCCCCAGGAGCTGGCGCTGGACGCGCTGCCGAGCGGCGTGCTGCACCCCCACCGCGTGCAGGAGGGCGTGATCGACGGGATCGAAGACTACGGGAATAAAATGGGTATTCCCACGGTCAACGGGGCCATCCTCTACGACCCCGGCTACACCGCCAACCCGCTCGTCTACTGCGGCTGCCTCGGGGTCCTGCCGCGGGGCGGGCATCCGACCGAGGTGCGGGCCGGGCAGCTGATCGTGGTCGTGGGCGGTCGCACTGGGCGGGACGGCATCCGCGGCGCCACCTTCTCGTCGATGGAGATGTCGCACGAGACGAGCGAGGTGGCCGGCACGGCGGTGCAGATCGGCCACCCCATCCACGAGAAGCAGGCGCTGGAGCTGGTCATGCTCGCGCGGGACGAGGGGCTCTACAGCGCCATCACCGACTGCGGGGCCGGGGGGCTGTCGTCTGCGGTGGGGGAGATGGGGCAGCACGGCGGGGCGGTGGTCGAGCTGTTGACCATCCCGCTCAAGTACCGGGGGCTGCGGCCGTGGGAGATGTGGCTGTCCGAGGCCCAGGAGCGCATGGTGCTCGCCGTCGAGCCCGCCCACTGGCCGCGGCTCGCCGAGCTCGCCCGTTCGCTCGACGTCGAGGCCGTGTCCATCGGGACCTTCCGGGGCGACGGACGCCTGGTGCTGACCCATGGCGGTGAGGTGGTGGGAGAGCTCGAGATGGGGTTCTTGCACGACGGCATCCCGCAGCGGCACCTCCGGGCTGTTCACGTCGAGCCGGCGGCGGCCACAGACGTCTTCACGCCACCCGTGAACCTGAGCGACGCCTTGCTTGCGGCCCTGGGGCTGCCGGACATCGCCTCGAAGGAGTCCGTGGTCCGGCGCTACGATCATGAGGTGCAGGGCGGCACGGTCGTCAAGCCCTTCGTCGGCGTGCGCGCCGATGGTCCCTCCGACGCCGCCGTGCTCGTCCCGCTGGAGTGCCAGCTCCCCGGCGTGCTCGATGTGCAGGGGGTCGCGCTGGCCAACGGCATCAACCCCCACTACGGCAAGCTCGATCCGTACCGGATGGCGATCGCCGTGGTGGACGAGGCCATGCGCAACTGCGTGGCCGTCGGCGCCGATCCCGACCAGGTGTTCATCCTCGACAACTTCTGCTGGGGCAACCCCCGCCTGCCCGATCGCCTCGGCTCCCTCGTCCGCTGCGCCGAGGGCTGCTACGACGCCGCGGTGGCCTTCGGCGCGCCCTACGTCTCGGGCAAAGATAGCCTCAACAACGAGTACGTCGGGCTGGATGGAGAGAAGCACGCCATCCCCGGCACGCTGTTGATCTCGTCCCTGGGCATCGTGCCCAACGTGCGCCACACGACGACCAGCGACCTGAAGGCGGTGGGCGACCGGCTGTATGTGCTCGGCACCACCCGCGACGAGCTCGGCGGCTCGGCGCTCCACCGGCTGGCCGGCCATGTCGGCGGGCGCGTCCCCGGCGTCATCGACGGCTCGCTCGAGCTCCTGCGCGCCCTGCACCGCGCCATCGCCAGCGGCCTCGTTCGGGCCTGCCACGATCTGTCCGAGGGCGGGCTGGCGGTGGCGGCGGCGGAGATGTGCATCGGTGGCCGCCTCGGCGCGCACCTCGACGTCACCCCCATGCCGACCGACGCGCCGCTCCACGCCGCCCGTCTGCTCTTCTCCGAGTCCCTGACCCGCTTCCTCGTCGAGGTCGCGCCCGCGGACGCCGAGGCCTTCGAGGCGAGCCTCTCCCACGTGCCCCTGGCGGCGGTGGGCCGCGTCACGCCCAACGGCCGGCTGACGATCGTGGAGGGTGGCGAGATCGTGCGGATCGACGTCGGGATGGAGGCGATGGTCACCGCCTTCAAGGGCTGAGCGACGCCCCGATCACGGGGTGAGCTTCTTGCCGGCCTCATAGATGGCCAGCACCTCCTCCAGCTCCCCGCACCGACCCTTGTGCGCCCGGCACAGCTTCACCGCCTTGCTTTGCACGCTGATGGCCTGGGCGCTGTCGCCGGTCAGGTACAGCGCGCGCGCGTACGTGTCGAGGATGTGGTCGGACTCGCCCTTGCTCCCCCGGTTGGCGACCTCGGCGATCTGCAGCGCGAGCTGCACGGGCCGGCGGTCGGCGGGGACCTCGGTGAGCAGGGCCCACGCCACCGAGTTCATCGCCTCGGGCTCGTCCACACCAACGATGGTCATGGCGTTGCCCTCGGCCTGGATGGACGGGGTCATGGCCCCGCCTCGGGTCCAGTGGCTCTTGAACGCCTCGGCGCGCTGCTTGAACTCCCGGCTCCGCGTCAGGCTGCCCGGATCCCACCGACCGGCCTTGACCCGCTCGAGGATGATCGGCATCTCGCTCGGGTGGCCCGACCACAGGATCGCCTTGTTCTTGACGATGAAGCTCGTCGGGATGGCCGAGACGCCGAACTTGCCATAGACCTCCCGATCCACCGCGACGGTCAGCGGCGCCATCTCGGTGTGCCGCTTCACGAAGCTCTTGACCGTGCTGGCGTCCTCCTCCGTCAACGCGACCACCCGGACCCCCGCTCCCGCCTCCTTCTTCTGCAGCTCGGCCAGGTGCGGCATCGCCTGAATACACGGCCCACACCACGTCGCCCACAGCTCCACGACGTATATGGTGTCCTTGTCCTCCAGCGAGGTCGACTTTCCCTGTATCCAGGTCTTCACGTTGAACGTCGGCGCCGCGGGGAACGCCTCGTTCTCCTGCGCGGCGACGTCGCTGGCAGCTGCGGCCACCATCGGCAGGGCGCAGGCCGCGATCACGGTGAGTCGAGCGAGCCATCGATGCGTCATGGGGGCCTCAAGCAGGGTGGTGGAGCACAGCGATCCTCGTCTCAACCCAACAACCTACGCGATTATTGCCTCGCCGCACAGGCTGAACCCAGGACGGGCGCGCCGGGCGAAGCTGACACCCAGGCGCCCTGACCGCAACGCCCCTATGCCCCCCTCGCGACGGCGCCCCTGGACCGAACGATACCCCCCACCTTTGAGCCCCTGATCGCCACGAACGTCCTGCTGGCCGACGTCCAGCTACGATTTTCGCCCGAGAACCTGCGCCGGGCGGCAATTTCTTGAGGGCGGGCGGCTTCGGCGTACCGTCTGGGGTGGGATGATGTAGGTCTATGTGCTCCTGGTGGGACGTGGGAGGGATGCGGAGGGGCGGCTGAGGGCAGGGGGGCGGGGATGAGGCCGGGAGGCCGTGGGGATGGGGTGGAGGCCGGTGGGGACGGGGCGGGGCGGTGCATGCATGAGTTATGCAGCTCGTATGCAGTGCGTGTTCAGTATGTCCCACCGATGGTGGGATGGAGGCCATTTCTTGGGCGTTGACGTCGTGGTGGAGGGTGTTGGTGCGGTGGGATGGGGGCTGTGGTAGTTCGGGGGAGCTCCCCCGCGGCCGCAATCGCGGAGCAGAGCTCCGCGAGCGGCCTCGACCCCTCGTAGACGAGGGGTGCTCGGGCCTCCTTGCGGCCATGCGTTGGTAATTCACTAATAACTAGAACAGGTTGCACGTCGGCGGCCGCTCTCGGCGGGCAGGTGTCCTCCCGCCTGGCACGCGAGTCGCCGGAGTCAGCGAGCGCGTGAACCACAAGCCGTCGGTAGACAGCGGGCCCGATCACCCCTCGTCTACGAGGGGTCGAGGCCGCTCGCGGAGCTCTGCTCCGCGATTGCGGCCGCGGGGGAGCTTCCGCCAACCGAGATCAAACAGACCTCATGAGAGCCCGAGTACCCCTCGTTTACGAGGGGTCGACGCTGCCCGCGAGACGAAGGCGAGCGGTTGCAGCGGCGGGGGAGCGCTCCCGCACCACGTCGATGCCAATGCAGCGGAGGGGGAGCACCGTCGGGCCCTCAAAGCCCGCGAACGATGTCTCGGGCGAGGGCGGGTCCGGCGTAGATCAGGCCGGTGTAGAGTTGGATGAGGTCGGCGCCGGCGTCGAGCATGGCGGCGGCGTCGTGGGGGTTCATGATGCCGCCGACGCCGATGATGGGGGTGTGGGGTCCGACGCGGTCGCGGAGCTTGCGGACGAGGTGGCGGCTCTTGAGGGTGAGGGGGGCGCCGCTGAGGCCGCCGTGCTCGTTGCGGTGGTGGGAGGCGAGGCCGTCGCGAGAAATCGTCGTATTCGTGGCGATGATGCCGTCGGCGCCAGCGGTGAGGATGGCGTCGATGGCGTCGTCGAGCTCGTGGTCATCGAGGTCGGGGGCGATCTTGACGAAGAGGGGGAGGGGGGCCTGGCGGGTCTGGCGGATGGGGCGGAGGGCCTGGAGGGTGGGGTGGAGGATGTCGAGGAGGGCGGCCTTGTGCTGGAGGGAGCGGAGGCCGGCGGTGTTGGGGGAGGAGACGTTGATGACGAGGTAGTCGGCGAGCGCGGCGAAGTGGTGGACGCCGAGGACGTAGTCGGCGGCGGCGTGCTCGAGGGGGGTGTCCTTGTTCTTGCCGAGGTTGACGCCGAGGACGAGGCCGTGGGGGCGGTCGAGGGTGAGGCGTGCGCGGACGCGGTCGGCGCCGTCGCTGGGGAAGCCGAGGCGGTTGATGACGGAGCGGTCTTCGGGGAGTCGGAAGACACGGGGGGCGGGGTTTCCGGGCTGGGGGCGCGGGCAGACGGTGCCGACCTCGACGTGGCCGAAGCCGAGGGAGGCCAGGGCGCGCCAGGCGAGGCCGTCCTTGTCGTAGCCGGCGGCGACGCCGAGGGGGTTGGGGAAGCGGAGGCCGGCGACCTCGACGGGGTGGGGTGGGGCGGAGCAGAGGGCGTGGAGGAGGTCGAGGGCGAGGGGGGTGGCCGCGGCGAAGGCGAGGGCCTGGAGCGAGAGGCGGTGGGCCTGCTCGGGGGGGAGGGCGAAGAGGAGCGGTCTTATCTTTGAATACATGGCTTTTCGCTAATCTCAGGCGTGGGCGTCGAGGAAGGCGAAGGCGCGGTCGATCTGGTCGGCGGGCACGAGCTCGTGGTCGCGCCAGTATTCGAGGAGCTCGGTGAGGCGGAAGACGGCGCGCATGGGGACACCGCGGGCGGCCATGAGGGCGTCGGCGCCGGACTGGCGGTCGATGAGGACGGCGACGGCGGCGACGGTCAGGCCGGCAGCCTCGAGCTTGTCGAAGGCCTCGAGCTTGCTGCCACCGGTGGTGGCGAGGTCGTCGATGACGACGACGCGGTCGCCGGGGGTGTAGTCGCCCTCGATGTCGGCGCGGGTGCCGTAGCTCTTGGCCTCCTTGCGGGGGTAGACCATGGGGCGATCGAGCAGGAGGCTGAGGGCGGTGCCGATGGGGACGGCGGCGTAGGGGAGGGGGGCGAGGCGGTCCCAGGTGAGGTCGGCGAGCAGGGGGACGTAGGCGGCGGCGGCGCGGTGGAGGAGGGAGGGGGTGGAGATGAGGCGGCGGAGGTCGATGTAGATGGGGGAGCTGAGGCCGGACTTGAGGGTGAAGGTGCCGAAGCGCACGCAGCCGCTGGTGACGAGCTCGGCGGCGAGCTGGGCTGGGAAAGCGGCGGTGGGCAGCAGATCGCGGGCGGCCTCGGTGCGCGCGGTGTTGATGGCGTCGCGGAGGGCCTCGGCGGCGGCGGCGAGGTCGGCCGCGCGGGAGATGGCCCGGGAGACGGGGATGAGCAGGCCGGCGCCGTCGTCGCGGAGGCCCGCCTGGACGGTCGCGGCGAGCTCGCCGCCCTGGGCACCGACGCCCGGCGCGAGGATCCACAGGCGCGGGGCGACGGCACGGATGCGGGCCAGGGCCGCCGGGTGGGTGGCGCCGACGACGAGGCCGACGCGGCCGGTGCCGTCGTCGAGGTCGTTGCACATCCGGGCGACGGCCTCCCAGACGGGCATCAGGCCACCGTCGACGGCGAGCGTGAGGTCCTGCAGGTCGGCCGAGCCGGGGTTGGAGGTCTTGCACAGGACGAAGACGCCGCGCTCGGGGTCAGCCAGGAAGGGGGCGATGGCGTCCTTGCCGAGGTAGGCGTTGAGGGTGACGGCGTCGGCGTCGAAGACCTGCCAGGCGGCGCGGGCGTAGGCGTCGGCGGTGGAGGCGATGTCGCCACGCTTGGCGTCGAGGATGACGGGGATGTCGTCGGGGACGGCGGCGCAGACGGCCTCGAGCGCCTGGATGCCGCGGTGGCCGAGGGCCTCGAAGAAGGCGACGTTGGGCTTGTAGGCCGCCGCGACGTGGCGCGTGGCGGCGATCAGGTCGAGGCAGTGGCGCTGCGCGGCCTCGGCGGTGGGCTCAGGGAGCTCGGCCAGGTGGGGATCGAGCCCCACGCACAGGAGGGAGTGGGCGGCGGCGATGCGACGCTGGAGCTTGTCGACGAAGGTCATGGGCGTGGGCTCTCCGGGGAGGTTCAGGCGCGACCGAGGACCATGGCGAGCAGGGCCATGCGCACGTACAGGCCGTACTCCATCTGTCGGAAGTAGGCAGCGCGGGGGTCGTCGTCGACCTCCATGCTGATCTCGCCGACGCGGGGGAAGGGGTGCATGACGATCATCTTCTCCCGCGCGCCCTCGAGCACGGCGGGCGTGATGACGTAGGCGCCGCGGACCTGCTCGTAGACGGCGGCGTCCTCGAAGCGCTCCTTCTGCACGCGGGTGACGTAGAGCACGTCGGTGTCGCCGAGCACGTCGGTGAGCTGGCTGCTGACGGTGAAGGGCAGGTTGGCCTCGCGCAGGGCGTCGCAGACCTCCTCGGGCATCGGCAGCTCCGGCGGGGCGACGAGGTGGAGGCGGACGTCGTACCGGGTCAGGAGCCGGGCGAGGGAGTGCACGGTGCGCCCGTACTTCAGATCGCCGAGCAGGGTGATGGTGAGGCCGTCGATCCGGCCCATCTCCTCGTAGATGGTGAACAGGTCGAGCAGGGCCTGCGTCGGGTGCTCGCCGGCGCCGTCGCCGGCGTTGATGATGGGCTTGCGGGCGTGCTTTGCGGCCAGCGCCGCCGAGCCGACCTCCGGGTGCCGCAGCACCACGACGTCGGCGTAGGTCTCGAGCGTGCGCACCGTGTCCGGCAGCGACTCACCCTTGGCGACGGACGAGTACCGCACCTCGTTGATGGCGATCACGCTGCCGCCGAGGCGCTCCATGGCGGCGGCGAACGAGGAGCTGGTGCGCGTGGAGGGCTCGTAGAACAGGTTGGCGAGGATCTTCCCCTTGAGCAGATCGATGGAGCCGAGGCGTCGGACGACCTCCCGCATCTCGTGTGCGACGCCGAAGGTGTAGCTGAGATCCTCCCGGCTGAACTGCCGCACGCTGAGGATGTCGTGCCCGTAAAATGGGGCTTCCTTGCGATCACCAAGCGGCAGGTGCGTGTTCAGGTTCTTCGTGTTCGGTGACATGGCCTGTTCTCCGTCCTTCGAGCTCACCGTGGTGGAGGCGCGGTCCACCGCAGCGGTGGAGCCGTCGACCCTGGCAGGGGGGCGAGGTCCCTCTGCGGTGTGAAGTCTGGAGGAAGGTTGACTACCTATCACATGGGGCGGTGGGTGCAAGGGGTGGGGGTGTTTATGGCGGCCCTCACCCCCCAGCCCCCTCGTTGATTACATAGCTCCGGCCTCCGGCCGTTCTCGCGGCGCTCGCCCGTCCTGCGCAACTCGCTCCGCTCGTTCCGCCGCCCTCCGCGGGCTCGGCCCTCACCCCCCCAGCCCCCTCTCCCCCATGAGGGTAGAGGGGGGGTAGAACAGGTTTTTACTTATGCAGCAACGGCTTACTGTCCGGCTCCCCCTCTCCCCGTCGAGGAGAGAGGGGGCTGGGGGGTGAGGGCCTCCCCCTCTCCCGTCATACGGGAGAGGGGGCTGGGGGGTGAGGGCCTCCCCCTCTCCCGTCATACGGGAGAGGGGGCTGGGGGGTGAGGGCGCTGCCTGGGTTGAGGGTGTAGCCGTCGAGCACGACGATGCGGGGCAGGGTGGTCATGGGGGTCACCGCATCGACCGCTGCTCGATGCAGAGGCCATCGACGCAGGTGGTGGCCTCGGGGCAGGCGATGTCGGGGGTGCAGGGCAGGCGCTCGCAGCGGCCGCTGTCGGAGCAGCCGAACAGGGGGTCGGGGCAGACGCCGTTGGTGCAGCTCAGGATGGCGCAGAGGCCGGTGCCGCCGCAGGTCAGGCCCGGGGGGCAGTCGTCGGTGCTGGCGCAGGTGATGCCGCAGGCGCCGAACTGGGTGCACTCGGCCACCGATGGGCAGTGGTCGTCGGTGCCACAGCCGAGGCAGATGCCGCCGGGGGCGGCGCGGTTGCAGGAGGCGCCGTTGGGGCCGTCGGGGCAGTCGGCGTTGCGGGTGCATTGGCCGGTGGGGCGGCCCTGCCAGGGGTCGGTGGCGTCGGGGGTGGCGTCCTCGGTGGTGTCGGGGGCGGTGTCAGCGGCGGTGTCGGGGGTGGTGTCGGGGGCGGCGTCGGGGGCGGCGTCGGGGGCGGCGTCCTCGGGGGCGGTGTCCTCGGGGGTGTCGGGCTCGCCGTTGTTGGAGGCGGTGTCGGGCTCGCCGTTGTTGGAGGCGACGTCGTCGGGGCCGACGTCCGGGTCGCCGTTGTTGGTGTCGCCGTTGTTGGTGTCGCCGTCGTTGTTGGCGGGGGCGAGGGTGCTCTTTTCGTCGTCGGAGCAGGCGGTTGCGGCAAGTAGGGCGAGGAGGAGGAGGGGGAGGATGCGGGACATGGGTTTGGCTCGGTCGTGGGGGGTCGGGGTGCGGAGGCCGTCGCAGCGGCCGTGGGGATGATGACGAGAGCGGGGGCGGATGTCCAGATGGGGCGGTCAGGGCGGTCGAGCTCTGGCCAGGAACGGAAGATGGGAGTCGGTGGTGCGGGAGAGCTCCCGCTCCGCTCGCGAGGGGCTCGGGCTCTCTCACGGTCGATGGGTTGAGGTTCACGTATCGAACGGTCGGTTGGGGTGGTTCGGACAAGCTCCCCCGCCGCTGCATCCGCGGAGCAAAGCTCCGCGGGCAGCGTCGACCCCTCGTGAACGAGGGGTGCTCGGGCTCTCTTGATTTCTGATACAGCTTGGTGTGCGGGAGCTCCCCCGCCGCTGCATCCGCTCGGGCTCCGCCCTCGCGGGCAGCGTCGACCCCTCGTGAACGAGGGGTACTCGGGCGCTCTCTCGATCGATGTGCGGGGTTCACGGCTCGCTGACAGCGGAGACTCTGCCGGCCGGCGCCAGGATGGACGGATGGCGAGAACGGATGGC
>Ga0100377_1002124_pt1 | contig 16778 bp, 15 predicted proteins | sample CryGeymeta201501_FD_83664 | JGI IMG/M metagenome (GOLD analysis project Ga0100377, IMG submission 83664) | Groundwater microbial communities from Crystal Geyser aquifers in Utah, USA - Crystal Geyser metaG 2015-01 | ecosystem: Environmental > Aquatic > Deep subsurface > Groundwater | place: USA... | reverse complement strand
GCCCCAGGTCACCTCGCGGTCCTCGGGCAGGCGGTCGATGAGGGGCCCGTACTGCCGCCCCAACAGGCGGATGTACTCGTCGCGCCCGCCCTCTCCCAGGGCCGTGCCCCAGCTTGCCTCGTCCTCAAGCCCCTCCTCGCGGTGGGCCGAGAAGAACTCCACCCGCGAGGGCGCCGCGGTCCCCAGGTCGGGCAGGGGCACCCGGGGCGCCTCGGGCGGAGCCAGCAGCTTCAGGCCCACCACCTGCTCCAGGTCCATCTCGTCCACCTCGCGGGACAGGTAGACGTCGACGTCGCTGGCGACGCGGAGCTGCTCGGCCTGGGAGGCCGAGGGCCGGGGACCCACCGGGTGGCCATAGACGACCATCAGGACGCCGACGCCGTCGGGCAGGGCACGCAGCTCCTTGCACAGCCGCATGCCGCTGCTGAGGGGCTGACGAGCGTGAGCCAGGACCGCGTCGGGCCGCAGGCGGCTGAACTCGGCGACGGCACGGGTCGCCAGCGCCACCGCCACGACCTCGAAGCGGGACGAGAGGAAACGCGAGAAGCTGGCCCGACGGGAGTCGTCGGGATCGACCAGGAGCACACGCGGACGGGACATGGGAGCCTCGGGGGCAAGCCAGCGCCACCGGGGGCAATCTACCTGAAGGTCCCCTACATGCGAGTGCGGGCCTCCTTGGCGGCCTTGCTCTTCGGCCAGATGCGGACCACATCTTCGTAGAAGAGCTTGGCGTTTTCCTTCTGTCCCTGCTGGTCAAAGCACTCGCCCTGCCGCAGCATTGCCCAGGGCGCCCAGGGCGAGTCCTTGTAGGTGTCGATGACCTCCTGGAAGCGCAGGACGGCGGCCTGATACTGCTTGTCGTTGAAGGCCGCCTCGGCGTAGCGGTACTTCACCTCGGCCACCTTGGGGTCGTCGGGGTGCAGGTCGATGAAGCGCTTGAGCACGGCCTCGGCGGCCTTGTTGCGGCCCGCCGCCAGGTGCTCCTCGGCCAGCTTGATCATGGCCGCGGGCTCGGTGACGGCCTGGGGCTCCTCGGTGACGGCGCCGCCGTCCGCCGGGGGCGTCGCCTGGCCGCTGTCGCTGCCGCCGTCGGCAGGCACTGCACCGCCGTCGGTGGTCTCGGTGTCGGTGTCCACCACGGGCGGCGGCGTGGGCTTCAGGCCCAGGCTCTTCTCGACCTGGTTGGTGCGGTCCTCCAGCCACTGCAGGCGGAAGGCGGCGTCGCGGGCCCGGGCCTGGCTGTCGTCGACCTTGGCGCCGACGTCGTGGTTGAGGACCTCCATGTCGCCGCGCAGGTTGGCGACCTCGGTCCGCAGCTGGTCCAGCGTCTCCATGCGCATGATCTCGTCCTGGCCACGGGCCCGGGTCAGCTCCTCGAGCTGGTCCACCCGGCCCTCCAGGTCGCTGAACTGAGCCTCCAGGTTGTCGGTCCGGGTGCGCTGGAGCAGCATCTCGCGGTGCCAGGTCTCGCTGGCCGACTGGCCGGTGCGGTCCAGCACGCAGCCACTCGCCAGCAGCGGGCCGACCAGCAGGGTGCCCGCGAGGACGGCGCGGGCCAGGACGGGGTGCAAGGAGCCTGCCATCGAAGCCTCCGGAGCGACGGGTCGGCGGGGGCCTAACGCCCCGCCCGCGGGTCAGCGCTCGGCGATGATCTCGCCGCGCCGGTTGGCCTGCCAGGCCGCCTCGTCGTGGCCGTGGTCGGTGGGCCGCTCCTCACCGTAGGAGATGGTGCGCAGGCGGCTGGGGGTGATGCCGCGCGCCACCAGGTAGCGCTGGATGGCCTCGGCCCGGCGCTCGCCCAGGGCCAGGTTGTACTCGGTGGTGCCGCGCTCGTCGCAGTGCCCCTCGACGCGGATCGGGGTGGCCAGGGCCAACAGGCAGCTGCTCTTGCTGTCCAGCGTGGCCCGGTCGGCGGCGTCCAGCGCCGAGGAGTCCAGGGCGAAGTGCACCGTCAGGTGGGCGCAGGCGGCCAGGTCGGCGTTGGGGTCGCGGTAGTCGGGGTTCACCCACAGCCCCGAGCGCAGCATGGCCTCGGCGCCGTCGGGGTTCTGGACCTTGATGTCGTACTCGCCGGCCGTCAGGGCCGGGACCTGCACGCGCAGGGAGTTCTCGCCCTGCACCTCGACCTGGCTCATGGGAGCGCCGCCGATCCACAGCTGGGCACCCTCTTGGAAGTCGCTGCCGTAGACGATGGCCGGGAAGGGCTTGCCAGGCGGGACCTCGTCGGGGTCGACCCGCACGACCTGCAGGCGGACGCTGGGCGGCGCGGCGTCGTCCACGCCGACCTGGTCGCCGTCATCGACGACCTTCTTGCCGCACTTTCCCGCGCCGAGCAGGGGCGAGAGCAGGAGGAGGGGGAGCAGGCGGGGGAGCAGGCGGGGGAGCAGGCGGGGAAGCAGGCGGGGGAGCAGGCGGGGGAGCAGGCGGGGGAGTGAGCGACGCATGGGGGAGGCCGGGGGAGGAGGAGGCCAGGGCGGCGGAGGGAGGAGAGGAGGAACGCTGCGGAGGGTGGGATGCGCCTGCTCCCGGTTTAGCGGGACACCACTGGACGCGTCAAGTTCCCTCCGTATGTGACTTCAAGCAATTGCGCACAGGTCGGCCGCGGGCACCTGCCCCGCGCCCCCGCGACAGCTTGCCTGCCCCAGCCATGGCTTTCGCCGCCCCCAGGTGCAAGACTGCCTCCGACCCTCCGTACACCGGCGGCCCTCCGTACATCGGCAGAAAACCCGGATCCCCTGCCGGACCCGACCCCCCGGAACCTTTCGTGCTTCCCGTCTACCTTGGCTGTCTGGCGCTCGGTGGCGTCCTCATCCTGGCAAGCCTGCTGCTCGGCGGCGTTGCTCACGAGCTGGGCAGCGACGCCGACGCCCACCTCGACCTGGAGGCCGGGGGCGAGCCGGGCCTGGATCTGGATGGGGACGGGATCCCCGAGGTCGACGTTGACGCCGATGCCGACGTGGACATGGACGTCGAGGCGGACGCGGAGCTGGACGCCAGCGCCGATCTGGACGGCGGGGGCAGCGACCTGGCCGGGCACCTGGGCGCCTTGCAGCACGAAGCTGCCGAGGCCGGCGGCGCCTGGCTGCCCTTCCTCTCCCTGCGCTTCTGGACCTTCTCGCTGGCAACCTTCGGCGCAACCGGCGCCCTGCTCGATCTCTTCGACTTCCCCAGCCTGGTGAGCGCCCCCGCCTCGGCCCTCACGGGCGCGGCGACCGGCTTCGCCGTGGCCTGGGCCTTCCACCGGCTCAAGACCGAGCGCGTCAGCGGCGACACCGGCCTGCGCAGCCTGACCGGTCGCGAGGGGCGGCTGCTGCTGTCCGTCGGCCCCGACAAGCTCGGCAAGGTACGGGTGGCAACGGGCGGCGGCGACGTCGACCTGCCGGCCCGCACCCAGGATGGCCGGCCCATCCCCGTCCGGGAGACGGTCCTGGTCGTCGACGTCAAGGACGGCGTCGCCCAGGTCACCTCCTTGCCCGCAGGGGCGCCTACGCGGCGCACCTAGGGCCCCCTCTCCCCCGGCCCCCTCTCCCGGGCCCCCCTGCACTGGAGCATCGATGGAAGAGACCCTCGCTACGCTTAGCTCGGCCGTCTGTATCGGACTGGCGACGGGCTTCGGCGTCCTGATCATGGTGGGCATCTTGCGGCAGTTCCTGCGCATCGCCCGCCCCAACGAGGTGCTCCTCTTCTCGGGGCGCCAGCGCAAGCTCGCGGACGGCAGCTCCGTCGGCTACCGCGAGGTGCTGGGCGGTGGCTGGTCCTTCATGGTGCCGATGCTCGAAAAGGCCGACCGGATGGACCTGACCGAGACCTCCATCGACATCGCCATCCACAACGCCTACTCCAAGGGCGGCATCCCGCTGACCGTGCACGCGGTCGCCAACGTCAAGGTCAGCAGCGACCCCAACCGGGTGAAGAACGCCATCGAGCGCTTCCTGGGTCGGGACCCCGCCGAGATCAAGCGCGTGGCCAAGGAGACCCTGGAAGGGCACCTGCGCGGCGTGCTCGCGACGCTCACGCCGGAAGAGGTCAACGAGGACCGCCTGAAGTTCGCCGGGGCCCTGGTCGACGAGGCCGAGGAGGACTTCCAGAAGCTGGGCCTGCAGCTGGACGTCTTGAAGATCCAGAACGTCATGGACGACGTGAAGTACCTGGACAGCATCGGCCGCAAGCGCATCGCAGAGGTCGTGCGTGACGCCGAGATGGCCGAGAGCAACGCCGTCGCCGAGGCCGAGCAGGTCGAGGCCGGCGCCCGCCAGCGCGGCCAGGTGGCCCAGCAGACCGCCCAGACCCAGGTGGTCCAGCTGGTCAACGAGCTGCGGGAGCTGAAGGGCGAGTTGGAAGCCCAGGCCCGCTCCGCCGAGGAGCGCACGGCCGCCGCGGCCCGCCAGGCCTCGGCCGAGGCCGAGAAGGATCTCCAGGAGGTCCGCGAGAAGCTGGAGAAGCTGCGCCTGCAGGCCGACATCGTGTTGCCCGCCGAGGCCGAGCGCCAGGCGGCCGCCCTGCGGGCCCGCGGCGGCGCCGCCACCATCGAGGAGAGCGGCAAGGCCATGGCCGAGGTGCTCAGCATGATGACCAAGACCTGGATCAGCGCCGGTCCCGACGCCAAGGACATCTTCCTGATCCAGCAGCTTGAGAGCGTGCTGGAGACGGTGGTCCGGCGGGTCAACGATATCGACATCGCCGAGGTGAACCTGCTGGACAACGGCGACGGCGACGCCATCGCCCGCTACGTCGCCGGCTTCCCCGCCGTCGTCCGCCAGGTGCTGGAGGAGATGCACTCCACGACCGGCATCGACGTGGCCCGCACCCTCGCGGGTACCAGCCGCACCATCGAGGTGAAGTGATGGACGTCCTGATCCTGGTGCTCGTGCTCGTCGCCGTCGTCGGCATGGCTGGCCTGGCCGCGGTCCTCGTGGCCCGCAACCTCATCCACATCTGCGGCCCCAACGAGGTCCTGGTCTTCTCGGGAAGCCGCGTGATCGGCCCCGACGGGCGCCCGCGCGGCTACCGCATCATCAAGGGCGGCCGCGGCTTTCGGGTGCCGCTCATCGAGGTCGTCGACCGCATGGACCTGACCAACATGGTCATCGACGTCGTGGTCTCCAACGCCTACAGCAAGGGCGGCATCCCGCTGACCGTGCAGGGCGTGGCCAACGTCAAGATGGCCGGTCACGAGCCGGCCCTGATTAACGCCATCGAGCGCTTCATGGGCAAGGGGCGGCCCGAGATCGTCAAGACCGCCAAGGACACGCTCGAGGGCAACCTGCGCGGCGTGCTGTCCCAGCTGACGCCGGAAGAGGTCAACGAGGACAAGCTGGCCTTCGCCGAGAAGCTGCTGGAAGAGGCCGAGCACGACCTGGGCCGCCTGGGCCTGACCCTGGACACGCTCAAGATCCAGACCGTCAGCGACGACGTGAAGTACCTGGACAGCATCGGCCGCAAGCAGTCCGCCGAGGTGGTCAAGCGGGCCCGCATCGCCGAGGCCGACGCCAAGGCCATGAGCACCGAGCGCGACGCCGAGAACATGCTCAAGGCCAAGCGCGCCAACGTCAGCTCCGAAACCAACGTCACCAAGGCCGAGGTCGCCAAGCGGATCATGGACAGTGAGACCCGCATGGCCGCCGTCGTGGCCGAGGAGCGCGGCAAGGTGATGTCCCGCATCGCCGCCGCCCAGGCCGACCTGAAGGTGCAGGAGGCCCGCGTCGAACAGGTCCGCCGGCAGCTCCAGGCCGACGTGGTCACGCCGGCCCAGGCCGACATGGAGGCCGCCCAGGCCAAGGCCAAGGGCGACGCATCCAAGATCATCGAGGACGGCAAGGCGACCGTGGCCGTGTTGGGCGAGATGATCGAGACCTGGCGCCAGGGCGGCGAGCACGCCCGCGAGATCTTCCTGATGCAGAAGCTCCAGAGCCTGATGCGCAGCATGGTCAGCACCATCGACAAGGTCGAGATCGACAAGGTCACGGTGCTGCCCCGCGGCTCCTCGGGCGAGGTCGCCGGCATGTCCACCGCCAAGGCCGTGCGCCTGGTCGAGGAGCTCAAGGGCGCGCTGGGGGTCGACCTGCCCCGCCTGCTGGAGCAGGCCGCCACCCGCGGCGGCGCCAGCGCCGAGTGAGGGGGGCCGAGTGAGAGAGCGGGCGGGCTGCCTCCTCCTGGGGGGTGGCCCGCTCAGCTCATCGCGACCAGGGTCGGCGCGTCGATGGCGAAGGCGGCGATCAGCAGGGCCAGGCCCGTGCCCGTAGACAGGGCCTCTCCCAGGGCCCAGCGCCAGTCCCCGCGCACCAGCAGGACCAGCGCGGCCACGGGGGTCCCCAGCAGGCTCAGGCCCAGGGCCACGACCAGGCCCAGCTCGACGGCGATGAGCGGGCTGTGGGTGTAGCTGGCCCCGGAGAGGCCAGCGCGATGGACGGCGGCCACGATCACCAGGGCCAGGCCGAGCAGGACGGGCAGGGCGGCGAGGATGAGCTTCATGCGTCCTGCTACTCCAGGACCTAGTCGACGTCATCCCCGCGCAGGGTGCAGCGGTCCTCGCCCAGGCGCCGCCGCTGGACCGCCACCGACCCCGCGCTTACTCTGCCGCGTGCGCGCAGCCGTGTCAGACAGCGGCACCAGGAGGTCTCCATCCCGACCGTTCACGGCAACACCGAGGGCCTGAAGCAGAGCGAGCTCAAGGCCATCGAGAAGCTCTACCAGCGGCGGATGGGCGCGGATGAGGTCATCACCCCCGAGCTGGCCCGACGGATGAGCGAGCTGTCCCGGGAGACCGGGCGGCAGCTCGGCGTGCTGGCCGACCGGCTGGGGGTCGTGACCCACGTCATCGTCGGCGACGCCCACAAGCTGTTCATCCCCGACCTGACCCGCGCCCGGGCCGGCCCCGGGCGCTTCCGCGGCCTGCGCCTGCTGCACACCCACCTGCGCGGCGAGGGCCTGTCCCGCGACGACCTCACCGACCTCAGCCTGCTGCGCTTCGACGCGGTGGTGGTCGTGCAGGCCCGCATGGACGGACTGCCCGGCGAGGTCGAGCTGGGCACCCTGGATCCCCAGGCCCCCGACGGGGCCGAGGAGCCCTGGCTGATCGAGCGGGTCGGCTCGGTCTATGGCTGGGACCTGAGCTGGCGCGCCTACATCGCCGAGCTGGAGGCCCGCTTCAAGGCCCGGGACGAGGTCCGCCGCGTGCCCGGGGCCGAGGGCTGCATGGTCATCGGCGTGACCGTCGGGCGGTCCCAGCAGGCGCGTGAGTCCCTGGACGAGCTGGAGCGCCTGGCCCACACCGCCGGCCTGCAGGTGATGGACCGCGTGCTCCAGGGGCGCCGCCAGATCGACGGCCGCTACATCGTCGGCAAGGGAAAGCTCCAGGAGATCCTGGTCCGGGCCATGCAGCTGGGCGCCGAGGTGCTGGTCTTCGACCAGGAGCTGTCGCCCTCGCAGCTCCGCAACATCGCGACGGACACCGAGCTCAAGGTCATCGACCGGACCCAGCTCATCCTGGACATCTTCGCCCAGCGCGCCCGGTCGCGCGAAGGCAAGCTCCAGGTCGAGCTGGCCCAGCTCCGCTACCGCAAGCCGCGGCTGGCCATCATGCCCACCGCCATGAGCCGGCTCACCGGCGGCATCGGCGGGCGCGGCCCCGGTGAGACCAAGCTGGAGATCAACCGCCGACGGGCCGACGAGCGCGAGACGGCCATGACCCGCCAGCTCCAGAAGCTGGGCCGGGACCGGGCGCTGCGCCGCAGCCGCCGGACCCGGGTCGGGCTGCCCCAGGTCGCCATCGTCGGCTACACCAACGCCGGCAAGAGCACGCTGCTCAACACCATGACGAATTCGGCCGTGGACGCCGAGGACAAGCTCTTCGCCACCCTGGACCCGACCAGCCGGCGCATGCGCTTCCCCGAGGAGCGCGAGATCATCCTGACGGACACGGTCGGCTTCATCCGCAACCTGCCCCAGGAGCTGGTGGAGGCCTTCCGCTCGACCCTGGAGGAGACGGTCCAGGCCGACCTCATCGTGCACGTGGTCGACGCCTCCGACCCCCTCATCGAGACCCACGTCCGCGAGGTCGAGCGCACCCTGGCGAGCCTGGACTGCCAGGACACGCCGCGGATCCGGGTGCTCAACAAGATCGACGCCGTCGACCCGGCCGAGCGCCCGGCCCTGCAGGCCCGCTGGGACGGCCTGATGGTGAGCGCCGTCACCGGCGAGGGCCTGGACCGGCTGATCAGCGCCCTGGAGCACCGCCTGTTCCAGGAGCAGGCCCGCGAGCAGCAGGCCCGCGAGCAGCAGGCCACGGCCACGCCCGAGGTGGACGAGGCGGCCTTCTGGGCGGCCCTGGACGACCAGGGCGAGGTGGCCCGGTGATCGCGCTCCTGCTGGCCCTGGGCTGCGTTCCCAAGGGGCAGGCGACGACCAGCCAGGTCGGCGCCATCGACACCACGCCGCCGGAGATCACGGGCGTGGCCGTGGCCTGCGACGTGGACAGCGCCACCTGGTCCGTGCAGATCGACACGCTGCGGTGGACCGGCGGTGCGTACCTGTGGCTGGCCCAGAACGCCGCGGTCTATGAGCGCCACCCCATCTACAGCAACGCGGCGGCCCGCGACGGCTCGACCGATGAGCTCGGGGCCAGCCTGGGCATCGTCGCAGACTGGCGGGACGCATCGCCGGGCAGCTCGACGCGCTTCCACTGCGCCGACGCCCTGGCCCTGGCCTACCAGGTCACCGTCTACGCCCAGGACGGCAGCAGCGTCGCCGACTGCCGCTGGTGGGGCCAGGACGGCATCCTGGGCAGCCTGGACTCGGTCCCGGCCTGCGACACCCGGCTGGAGAGCGGCGACACCGGTAGCACCGGCGACACCGGAGACACCGGAGACACCGGAGACACCGGAGACACCGGCGGCTGATCACGCCCCGCGGCCGGCCACGATCCGCACGGCCAGGTCGATGGCGGCGCCCATGCTGCTGGGGTCGGCCCGGCCCGTGCCCACCAGGGCGTCGGCCGTGCCGTGGTCGACGCTGGTGCGCACGATGGGCAGGCCCAGGGTCCAGTTGACGGTCCGCCCGAAGTCGACGGCCTTGAGCGGGGCCAGGCCCTGGTCGTGGTACATCGCGACCACCAGGTCGACGCGCCCGGCCATGGCGTCCATGAAGGCGGTCTCGGCCGAGATGGGTCCGCGCAGCTCCAGGCCCTCGGCCCGCAGCACATCACAGGCCGGGGAGATGCGCTCCTGCTCCTCGGTGCCGAGCATGCCCTCCTCACCGGCGTGAGGGTTCAGGCCGCAGACCGCGATCCGCAGCGGGGACACACCCAGCTCCTCGATCCAGGCCCGGGCCGCCGTGCGCACGACGTGCAGCACCGCCTGGGCCGTGACGGCCTGAGGCACCTGGGCCAGGGGGATGTGCACGGTCACCAGGGCGACGCCGAAGCGCCCGCCGGCGAAGGCCATGACCGGGTCGGCCCCGCACAGGTCGCCCAGGAAGTCGGTGTGTCCCGAGAAGGCGAAGCCCTGGTCGGCCAGGCGCGCCTTGTGGATGGGGCCGGTCACCAGGGCCGCGGCCCGGCCCGCCAGGCAGGCGTGTGCCCCGGCCCGAACGGCGGCGGCCTCGCAGACCTCAGGCACGTCCCCGGGGTCCCACAGGGCCAGCCCCTCGGCCGAGGGCACCAGCTCGGCAACGGGCACCAGCGGCAGCTCCAGGCCCATGTTCGCCAGGCGCAGGGCCTGCCCACGACCGGCCAGCACCAGGCGCGGCCACAGGGCCGGGCGCTCGGCCAGGGCCCGCAGCGCGACCTCCGGACCGATGCCCATCCCTGGGGTGAGGATGATCCAGCCCGTCTCCGCGCCCGAGGGCGGGAGCATGGCCGGCGTCGGGCTCACGGTGCCGCCTCCAGCTTGACCGAGATGGCCGCCTGGTGACGGGCCTGCTGGGTCCACTGCTCGACCTCGTCGTCGATACGGTCGGCGTAGACCTTCTGCTCCAGCTCGGGGCGCATCTCGTCGAAGCCAGGCGGCGGGATGTCCCGGCGCGTGAAGGGGAAGAGCACGAAGACGCCGCGATCGGTGACGACCGGCGCCGAGGGCTCACCTACGGGGGTCGAGAAGGCCGGCGCGTCCAGGGCCCCGACCAGCTCGCCCTGCTTGTAGGTGCCCATGTGGCCACCCTGGGCGCCGAAGCTGCCCTGGTCCACCTGGGCGGCGACGGTCGCGAAGTCTTCTCCGGCCCGCACCCGGTCAGCGTCGGCCTGGGCCTGGTCGATGATCGCCTGGTGCCCCGCCGGGTCGATGCCCGCCGGGAACAGCAGCACGAAGGCGCCGAGAGCGACCTCCTGGACCTGCGGCTGCTCGGCCACGGACCGACGCCAGGCGTCCTTGAGCTCGTCCTCGTTCACCGAGATCCGGGTCTGGGTGATGTAGCTGGTGAACTGCTGCTGGCGCAGGCTCTCCCGCAGCTCGGCGCGGTACTGGGTCCAGGACATGCCCGACTTCTCGACCTCGGTCCGCAGGCTGTCGCGGTCAAGGTTGTTCCGGCGGGCGATGTCGTCGATGGCCCGGTCCACGTCCACGTCCGTGACGTCGATGCCCAAGCGCTCGATCTCCTGGCTGATCAGGCGACGCTGGATGAGGGTGTCCAGGACCTCCAGCTCCGCGGCGCGGCGCTGGCCCTGGCCGGCCTTCTCCTCGATGTAGGTCGAGCCCAGCTCGTAGACCTCGGACAGGGTGATGATGTCGTCGTTGACGACGGCCGCCACCCGGTCGACCACGGCAGCGCGCGCCGGCGCCGCCGAGGTCATCAGCGACAGGGTCATCAGCGACAGGGTCATCAGCGACAGGGTCATCAGCGACAGGGTCATCAGCGACAGGGTCATCAGCGACAGGAGCGCGCCGAGCAGCGGCGCCAGGGGCGACTTCACTGGTCGCCACCCTCCTCTTCGCCACCCTCTTCCTCACCGCTGGGGGCCACCATCTTGGGGCTCGGGGCCCCTTCCAGCGACAGGCCGGGGGCCATGGGCCGACGCGACGGGGAGATGTCCACCGCGCCGAGCTTGGCCTCGTCCACGTTGACCTGGGCGCCGGTCTTCAGCGAGGCGACGTACTGGTCGTACATCTCCTTGAGCTTGTCGTTCTTGACCTTGCGCAGGACCGAGCCCTTCATCTGCTGGAAGGTGCGCTCGACGCGCTCGCGCTTGTTGGCGACGGTGATGATGTTGTAGCCGTCCTCACCCTTGAAGACCTCGGAGATGTCGCCGACGTTCAGGGTGAAGGCCTTGTCGACCACGGCCTGGTCCAGCCCGGGCTTGCCGGCCTGGGCGACGAAGCCCACGTCCCCGCCGCGACGGCGGTAGGGGTCCTCGGAGTACTTGGCGGCCAGGTCCTTGAAGCTGTCGGGGTTCTTGACGGCCTCGCCGCGGATCCGCTCGGCCTCGGCCTTGGCCTTGTCGTCGGGCAGGTCCTCCTTGACCTTGACCAGGATGCGCTTGATCTGGACCTTCTCGGGGACCACGAAGTCGTCCTTGTGGGCCTCGAAGTAGGTCTCCAGCTCCTGGTCGGTGAAGTCGGAGTTCCGCACGTTGGCGTAGACGACCTCACGCAGCAGGGTGTTGACCATGACCTTCTGGACCTTGGGGTCCTTGTCCAGGCCCTTCTCCAGGGCGGCCTTGTAGAGAAGCTTCTCCTCTACAAGGCGGTCCATGACCTCCTTCTTCTCGTCGATGGACAGCGAGTCGCCGCTCTCGGGGGTCCGGCGGCTGGCGGCCTCCTCGAACTCCTTGCTGCCGACCTGGATGCCGTTGACGGTGGCCAGGACCTCGCCGATGTCGTCGGCGGCGGCGGTGCTCGCGGTGGCGCCGCTGGTGGCGCCATTGCCGGCGGTGGAGCCGTCACAGGCAGCCAGCAGGCCGCCGAGGAGCAGGGCACCCAGAGTGGGGCGGGGGAAGCGCATCGGTGGACTCCTCTCGAACGAGCCCCGCGCGGGGGCGCGGGGTGAACTGGCCAGGCCCAGAGGCATTCGCGGCGAGTCGGCCGAGAGAGTCGGTCGGCGGTCGCGGCGTACGGACCGGCGGGGAACGCAGGCTGCTAGCACGTCGGGACCGCCGCGTCACCTGCGCGGCACACAAGCGGCGCTTCGTCAAGGCCGGCGGGTTAATCCTGCGCTGCCGCGGTCCCCGCGTCCGATCCGTGCCCGGAGTGCCCCGATGTTGGCCTGGCTCCTCCTGCTCGCCCCTGCCTGGGCCGGTGACATCGTGGTCCAGGCCACGGTCCCGGCGGACATCCAGATCGGCACCGTGCCCCTTGCCCACACCTGGGGTCCCGTCACCCTGCGCATCACGGGCGTCGACGCCGGCGTCGCCGGCATCCGCGTGCTGCGCGGCGACAAGGTCGACACCCTGGACGTCGTGGTCCCCGACAGCGGGGCCGCCGTCCTGGTCGTGGACAAGGGCGCGCCCAGCACCCACCCTGCCGAGGCCCCGGTGGCCGGCCCGATGGTCGAGCTGCGGGCGGCCCCCGGTCAGCACTTCGCCGTCGTGCTGGACGGCGTGCGGACCACCGTCGTCGGCGAGCACTACCCCGTGCAGCTCGAGGGCATCAGCGCCGGGCCGCACCAGCTGGAGCTGCGCACCTCCGACCTGACGGTGGTCTGGGCCCGGGCCGAGCTCGACCTGCAAGCCGACGACAAGCTCGTAGTCACCGGGCAGGAAGGCTACGCCCCCATCGTCTCCGGCCGCCAGGACGCCCTGCGCCTGGAGGGCGCCGCCGCCGACGTGCGCTCGGGGGCCGAAGACGCCGCGCCGCCGCCCACCCAGACCATCATCGCCCTGCCCCCGGCGGGAGACCTCTCGTACCCCTGATGGCCGAGCGCCTCGCCCCGCGGCGGTCGATCCGGACCCGGATCCTCGCGGCCTTCGTGCTCTCCCTGGCCGCCTGGGCCGGTGCCCTCGGCTACACCCTGGTGCAGCTCCGCGATGTGGGGGACGGCATCGCCATCCTCGACAAGGGCTACCTGCCCCTGGCCGACGCCGCGGCCCGGCTCGAAGCCACCGCCCGCCAGCTCGACCGCGAGCAGGAGCGCACGCCCCGGGAGACCCCGCGCCCCCTGGCCGGCGCCCGGACCAGCGCGTCGCTGTATCGGGCCAGCCTGCAAGAGGCCGCCCGCTCGGGTCGAGCCGTGGCCGAGGCCGCCCAGACCAGCGCGCCCGACCCGGCCAACGCCGCCGCCCTGGAGGCCATCGTCCGGGGCTTCGGCGCCGTCGACGCCCAGGCCCAGGCCTATGAGGAGGCCGTCGGCGCCTGGACCGAGGCTGCCCAGGCCGCCACCGCCTCTCCCCCCCCCGAGGGAGCATCGACCGCCGAGGCCCGGGCCCTGTCCGACCTCGGCCTGCTGCGGACCCAGCTCGTCGGCACCACCGCCAACCTGTCGGCCCTCATCGAAGGGCGGATCCAGCGGGTCAGCGAGCGCACCGCGGCCGCCCAGCGACGGGCGCTCGGCGTCGGCGGTGGCGCGGGCATGTTGGCCATCGCCATGGCCGGGCTCATGGCCGGCGCGGCCCTGCTGACCCTGCGCCCCATCGCCGAGCTGACCCGCCAGGTCCAGCGGGTCGCCGCCGGGCAGCAGGCCGGGCGGGTCGAGATCAAGGGCCAGGACGAGGTGGGCCTGCTGGCCCGTGAGTTCAACGCCATGGTTGACGCCGTCGAGGAGCGCGACCGACGCCTCTCCGAGCGCGCCGAGGCCCTGGACCGCCTCTCCCTGCGCCTGCGCCGCATCCTGGACACCATCCACGCTGGCCTGGTCGTGGTGGAGGAGGAGCGGGCCTCGACCGTCAACCCGGCGGCGACGGAGTCCTGGGGCCTGGGCCCCGGCGACCCCCTTCCTGCCGCCCTCGCCGCCCTGCCCCCCGGTCGCCACGAGCAGGTGCCCATGCCCGACTGCGACCAGGAGCGCCTGTTCGACGTGGAGGTCGTGCCCTTCGGCGAGAGCGGCCGCCTGGTCGTGGGCGAGGACGTGACCCGGCGCGTCCAGGACCGCGACCGCCTGGCCCGCAGCGAGCGCCTGGCCCTGGTCGGCCAGATGCTGGCCCAGGTCACCCACGAGGTGCGCAACCCCCTCAACGCCATGAGCCTGCACGCCGAGCTGCTGGCCGACGAGCTGCGGCAGGCCGGCCTGGAGGGCGACGGGCCCGCCATGCTGGGCACCATCACCACCGAGATCGCCCGGCTGGAGCAGGTCACGGCCCGCTACCTGGACCTGTCCCGGCGCCGCGATCCCGAGCTGTCGCCCGAGAACCCCACGGCCCTGGTGCAGGGCGTGCTGCAGACCGACGAGGAGCTGTGGCGGCGGGCCGGGGCCCACCTGCACCTGGAGGGCGCCGACTTCGCCCCGGTCGAGCTGGCCGGCGACACCCTGCGCCGCTCGGTCCGCAACGTGGTGCGCAACGCCGTCGAGGCCGGCGCCCACGAGATCCGGATCCGGCTGTGGCGCGAGCAGGACGCCGTGGTCGTGGAGATCGTCGACGACGGGCCGGGCATCGCCTCGGACGATCTGCAGCGGGTCTTCGACCCCTTCTTCACCACCAAGGTGAAGGGCACGGGCCTGGGCCTGGCGATCAGCCGCCAGGAGCTGGAGGAGGCCGGCGGCAGCCTGCAGGTCGACAGCGCCCCCGAGCGGGGCACCACCTTCCGCCTGATCCTGCCCGGGCGCTGGGAGGAGTAGCCCTCCCGCCAGCGGTCGCGTCAAGCTGTCAGTAGCGTGACAAGCTGTCGAAGCGTAGGGTGGGGGCCATGAGCGACCGCGCCCCCTCCCCGCCCCTGATCCTGGTCGTCGATGACGAGGACGCCAACCGCCTGGCCCTGGAGCGGATCCTGGTCCGCGAGGGCTACGACGTCCGCCACGCCGAGGACGGCCGCCAAGCCATGGTCCGGCTGCGCGAGGAGCCGCCGGCCCTGCTGCTGACCGACCTGAAGATGCCGGGCATGGACGGCCTGGAGCTGATGCGGGCCGCCAAGGCCGTCGATCCCGACCTGGAGGTCGTGCTGCTCACGGCCTACGGCACCGTGGAGACCGCGGTCGAGGCCATGAAGGAGGGGGCCTTCGACTTCCTCACCAAGCCCCTGAAGCGGGCGGAGATCGTGCGCACGGCCCGCAAGGCCCTGGAGAAGCGCGCCCTGGTCGCCGAGAACCGGGCCCTGCGCGACGAGCTGGCCCGAGTCCTGCCCGGCGAGGTCATCGGCCGCTCTCCGCCCATGCGCCTGCTGCTGGAGGAGGCGCGCCAGGTGGCCGGCGCCCAGGCCAGCGTGCTGCTGACCGGCGAGAGCGGCACGGGCAAGGGCCTGCTGGCGCGGTGGATCCACCGGGTCAGCCCCCGGCGGGACCGGCCCATGATCACGGTCAACTGCGGGGCCCTGCCCGAGAACCTGCTGGAGAGTGAGCTCTTCGGCTACGAGCCGGGCGCCTTCACCGGGGCCAGGACCCGCAAGGAGGGCCGCTTCGACCTGGCCCGCGGCGGCACCCTGTTCCTGGACGAGGTCACCGAGATGAGCCCCGCCGTGCAGGTCAAGCTGCTGCGGGTGCTCCAGGACGGCGAGTACGAGCGGGTCGGCGGCACGCGCACCATCCGGGCCGACGTGCGCTTGATCACCGCGACGAACCGCGAGCCCGAGGCTGCCGTCCGCGACGGCCGCCTGCGCGAGGACCTGTACTACCGCCTCAACGTCATCCGCCTGCACGTGCCCCCGCTGCGCGAGCGCCGCGACGACATCCCGCTGCTGGCTCGGCACTTCATCGCCCGCCACGCCGAGCGCAACGCCCGCCGCATCGCCGGCCTGCGCGACGAGGCCCTGGACGCGCTCTGCGCCTGGGACTGGCCGGGCAATGTGCGCGAGCTGGAGAACGCCCTGGAGCGCGCCGTGGTCCTGAGCCGGGACGATCTCATCGACCTGGGCGACCTGCCCCCCGCCATCCGCCAGGCCAAGGCCGCCCCCCTGCTCCAGCTCCGCTTCGCGCCCGGCACCCCGCTCAAGTTCGTCGAGCGCGCCATGATCGAGGCGACCCTGGCCCAGTGCGACGGGGACAAGGCCCTCGCCGCCAGCCTGATGGGCATCACGGCCCGCACCATCTACCGGCGCGAGGCCGAGTGGCGCGCCGAGGCCGGGCTGGAGCCCGCCATGGGGGAGGAGCCCGAGGACGAGGCCGACGAGGACCGCGCCGAGGGCCGAGCGGAGGAGGGTTGACCCCTCCCCCGGGTCCGGCGTAGCGTGCCCCTCCCGCACGGAGGTCCCATGCGCCCGCTGAACCGCCCCCCCCTGCGCCTGATCGGCGCCCTTGGCCTAATCTTCGTCCTCGGCTGCGCCTGCGGCGAGCTGGGCAAGGGCTTCAACACCGGCATGAACCAGGCCATGGTCGAGAACTTCGACAAGCTGCAAGCCAAGGTCCTGGCCCTGCCCCCGGCCCCTCCCCGCCGCATGCTCCTGGCCAAGATCGCCGAGGGCAAGCAGGCCGCCACCGCCGGCCAGCTCGAGCTGGTCGACTCCAGCGTCTGGCTCGGCGAGTGCGAGGGGGCGATCAGCGACGGTCAGCTCACCCCGGAAGAGGCGCGGGACCTGGCGGACAAGTACGACGCCATGGCCGCGGGGAAGTAGGGGGCGGTGCGGGGAGAGAGGGGGGGGGGGGGGGGGGCCCCCCCCGGGCGCACCCCCCCCGCGCCCCCCCCCCCCCCCGCCCCCCCCCCCGACCCTCCCCCGCCCCCCCACGCTCCGTCCCCCCCCCCCCCCCCCCCCCGCCCCCCGCCAGCCCTC
>Ga0100377_1002121_pt1 | contig 16801 bp, 9 predicted proteins | sample CryGeymeta201501_FD_83664 | JGI IMG/M metagenome (GOLD analysis project Ga0100377, IMG submission 83664) | Groundwater microbial communities from Crystal Geyser aquifers in Utah, USA - Crystal Geyser metaG 2015-01 | ecosystem: Environmental > Aquatic > Deep subsurface > Groundwater | place: USA... | reverse complement strand
TGGGGGGTGAGGGCCTCCCCCTCTCCCGTCCTACGGGAGAGGGGGCTGGGGGGTGAGGGCCTCCCCCTCTCCCGTCCTACGGGAGAGGGGGCTGGGGGGTGAGGGCGGGCGCGGGCGACGCATCGGCAGGCACCACAGGGTCCGCAGGCGCGGCGGCAGGATCGTCGGCGGCGGGCTCGTCATCCTTGATCAGGTCCAGGGCAGTCGCCTTGGCGAACTCGAACGCGCCGGAGATGAAGAAGAGGAAGCGGAACTGCTCGCGGTCCACGCGCACGAACGTGGGCTCGCTGATGAGGTCGGACAGGTCCCGCACCACCACGTCGTCGCCCTGCCCCCACTGGACCTCCGCGCCCAGGTTGATCGAGCGGGTATCACCGACGTAGCCAAAGCTCGTGGTGGCGCCGTAGAGGTGCACCTGCGGCAGGGCCGAGGCGCGCGGCGAGTCGGAGATGTCGGGCGCGGCGGAGCGGTTGGTGAAGAAGCCCGCGCGGATCGGCCATCGCGGCGAGGGCCGGAGCTCGACGCCGATCGCGCCGTTGATGAGGAGGTCGCTCTCGAACTCATTGACGACCTGCGAGTCCGTATTGAAGAGGTCACGGGTATCGGCGTCCACGTCGAGCCGGGTGTAGCTGTTCGGAAGATAGAGGGACACATCCGTGGAGAGCAGGAGCCAGGGGCTGGCCTGCCACGCCACGCCGGCCCGACAATTCCACGGGTAGACCGTGGTGGCGTCGATGTCCTTCCGGATCTCATTGAGCAGCAGCGGCTTGAACTCGGGGTCGTCCGGCTCGCCGGAGTAGGTGATCCCGAAGCCCAGCTCGGCCGTGCCGTGCAGCCGGACCGACTGGGTGCTGCACGCCAGACCGAGCGCGACCTGCTTCGATGGCTTCCAGTACGCACCGATCCGCGCGAGCAGGGCGCCGTCGTTGATGGTGGCGTTGTTGGTGACGGTCAGGAAGTGGTCGGACTGCTGGCCGTTGGCGTCCACCGACGTGAGCACCTCGGACTTCTGCTGGCTGCGACGCTCGTCCCGCCGGGCGTAGAACACCGACAGCCCCAGCGACAGGTCCGGGTTCAGGCGCCAGCTCCAGCTCCCGCCGATGTAGACCACCTGGTCGTCCAGGGCGCGCGATGACGTGTATCGGATCTCGTCAAACCCGAAGTCCACCAGGCTCTGCTGATGGGAGCCGGAGAAGCTCTCCACGGTGCGGTCGACCAGGAACGTCGAGAACGCGAAGACATGCGCGCCGTCGTCGCCCACGGGCTTGGCGATGACCGAGCTGGACGGCAGGGCCAGGAACGCGTCGGAGGTCTCGTCCAGGGGCGTGAACCAATCGCGCGCCCGGAAGCTCTTGCGCAGCGTCCGCCGCTCGAGCCCGTAGAACTGCAGCGCCCCCGAGAACTGGCCCGCCCCCAGCAGCGAGAGGCCCGCCGGGTTGTAGAAGGTCGCCTCGGGCTCGCCGGGCAACGCCATCACCGCGCCGCCCATCCCGTGCGCGCGCTGCCCGAACCGGAACGTCTCGTAGTGGAGCTCGTCCGCAGACGCGGCTCCCGCGAGCGAAGTGACGACGAGGGGGAGGGCGACGGCGACGGCAAGGCACAGGCGCGAGCGCATGGCGACTCCTTCGGAGGCTCCCGGCGAGGAGCGATGGTGTGGACCCTGCGGATGTAGCACGGTCGCGCCCCCGTTGCGAGGGTTTCCCGTCGACGGCGCCCCGACGGCGCTGGCGGCGCTGAGCGCCCGGTTGAACAAAAATACTTGACGCGCGTCAGAACCGCTATTCTGCCGCCGCGACGGACACCGCGGCGGCGCACTCGACCACGGAGGTCCCATGAGCGCCGCTGTCCAGAAGTCGCGAAGCACCCCGAAGAAGGCCGGTTGGGTCTACATCATGACCAACCCCGCCCACCGCGACGACCTCGTCAAGATCGGCCTCACCACGCGCACCCCGAAGACCCGCGCCGAGGAGCTCTCCTCCAGCACCGGCGTCCCCGCCCCCTTCCACGTCGCCCACGCCATATACGTCACCGACTGCCTCGCCGTAGAGCGCGCCGTGCACGGGCAGCTCGACCGCTGGCGCCTGCCGCGGCGCGAGTTCTTCACCGTCTCGGTCAAGACCGCCATCGCCACCGTCGAGCGCGCCGCGCAGACCTACCTGCCGAAGCGGCGCAGCCGCCGCAGCCGGGGGCGACGCGTGCTCGGTGTGGCGGTGGCGCTCATGCTGGTGGTGGCCGCCGCGGTCGCGGCGGCGTGGTGGTTCGGGGCGCTGCCGGTCGCCCTGCCCGGCTGAGCCCGACGTTGCAGCTAAACCGCAAATCATTGACGCCCAATATCTTTTAGCCCTCCGCCTCCATCCTCTCCCGCGCCTCGAAGGTGTCCGGCTTGTCCCGCCCGTCCCGAATGGGCCCCTTGGACAGCCACTCCCGCGCCGCCACCCGGCCCGCCTGGTACATCCGGATCAGCGCCTGTTTCTCGAAGTAGAGGTAGGAGCCGGCGTTGAAGACCTCGGCCGAGGTCGGGCGGATGGCCTCGAACAGGCTGACGACCGCGAGGTTCTCGGCGGGCAGCTTGCTGGCGAGCACGTTGCGGTCGAGCAGGAGCTTGCGGTCGACGTTGTAGGCGTTCTCGAGGAAGGTGTCGACGAGGCGCTCGATGGCGTGGCCGAAGTCCTCGATGGTGTTCGTCATGCCGGCGCCGCGGGTCACGAGCACGGGGATGATGCGACGGGCGCCGAGCGCGACGGCGGGCGCCATGGGGGAGTTCACCAGGAGGCCGCCGTCCCAGAGCAGCTTGCCCTCGACCTCGACCGGGTTGAACAGGAGCGGGATCGAGGCGCTGGCCAGGATCATGTCGAGCGTGATGTCGGGCGCGTACAGGTAGTGGTGGGCCGACTGCGGCCGCTTGGCGGGCTCGGCGTTGACGATGCGCAGGACGCTGCCGGTGTCGATGGCCACGGTGTTGATCGCCAGCTTGATGTCGCTGCGGGGCAGGGTGTCACCGCCGATGGCCTCGCGCAGCCGCTCGCGAAACGCGCTGGTGTCGAACAGGTAGGAGGCCTGGATGCCGTCGAGCAGATGGCTGATGTTGTCGAAGCGGGCCGTCAGCAGGAACTCCATCACCATCGCCCAGACGTCGCTCTGCCGATACCAGCGGTGCTTGCCGAACAGGCCCATGGCGATCCGGGCCTCGCGGCCGCGACGGGCCAGTCCGCGCACCGGCTCGCGGGCGGCCAGCTGCAACAGCACGCGCTGCAGGTCCGCGAAGAAGCGGTCGTTGGCCTTGACCGGCGGGCGCTCGGCCAGCCCGATCCAGAACTCCAGCAGCTCCGTCGGGCGCAGGCCCGCCACGATGAGCGCCCCGTTGATGGCGCCGGCCGAGGTGCCGCTGATCACCGCCGGTGGAAAGCCCGCCAGGCCCCGTGGGTGCTCGCTCAGCACCTCCCAGACGCCCACCTGGAACGCGCCGCGCGCGCCTCCACCGGAGAACATCACGCCGATCGGGCTGGCGGGGTCGTGCTTGAGGGGATAGAGGGTGCGGAGCATGGCGTTGGGTGCGGCAAGGGCGGCCTGGGGTCGCGTGGACAAAGGCGAAGGCGAGGAGGCGAGGCGCGGACGCCAGCATACGCCAGAACACACCCAGGGCAGAAAACTTCACCAACCGACGCCGATGTCTGGCCCCGAGCGCGCGAAGTGCTTGATTTCACCGCCCTTCTTCGGCATTACCCCTGCCCTGGATGACCCCACACACCTCAACCTGGCAACGACGATGATGACGGCCTGGCCCGCGCCGAGAACCCGATGATGTCCCCAATCCGAACCCACCGCGCCCCCTCCCTCGCCCTCCTGCTGCTCGCCGGAGCGCTCGCCGCCGCCCTGGCCCACCTGCCCTCCCGGGCCGCCGCCCAGGCCGCGCTGATCGACGGCCTTGGGGGCCCCGACGGCTTCGGCGACGCCTGCGACCCCGACGCCCCGACCAACAACGGCGCCACCAACAACGGCGCGGCCACCAACAACGGCTTCGCGCCGGACGACCCCGCTCCCGCCTTCAGCGGCACGGTCGAGGGCAGCGCGGTGGCGTGCGCCGTGGCGGCCCTGCCCTCCGGGGCGCCTCGCGCGCCGCTGGCCCTCGTGCTCGGCCTGCTCGGTCTGGCGGTGATGTGGCGGCGGCGGCGCTGACCGCCGCTGGCCGCTCGACGACTCAGCGCGTCGAGCCGATCCGATTGGTCCGATAGGCCTCGATCAAACGCTCCATCGCCGCGATCTCCTCCGACAGCGTCCCCTCCACCTCGGGGTCCCCGCGCCGGCGGGCTGGCACGAAGTGCCGCAGGTCCTCGAACTGCGGGATGATGTCCATGCCCGAGGCGATGGCGTCCTCGACCGAGGAGAACGGGTGGTGCTCGGCGATGCAGGTCCGCTCGGCGGCGAGCAGGAGCGTGTAGCCCCGATCGCCGTAGGCCGCGGCGAAGGCGCCGTCGATGACCACGGCCCGTGAGCTCTTGACCGGCGTCTCCCCCTTCTCCACCCGCACCGGCACGTGCCCGTTGACGATCAGACCGTGCTCGGCGTCGACCCCGAAGCTCTCCAGCACGCTCCAGCAGAACTCCTCGGTGTGGATGAGCTGGAAGTACGGGTTGCGCGTCTCCTTACGAGCCTGCGGCGCCTCTACGAAGTAGCCCTCGAAGGTGGCCATGCGGTCCTTGCCGAACAGCGGCGAGATGGGGCCGGCCCAGAGGTAGTAGAGCAGGTCGGCGTCCTCGGCCTGACCGCCGCGCCAGGCCCGCAGGACGGCTGCGTCGAGCGCCTCGAACAGGGCGCGGCCGGCCACGGGCGCGCCGTCCACCTCGAACGCCAGCGGCGTCCCCTCGGCGTCGACGGGGACGGCGGCGTGGAAGATCAGGTGGCCGTCTCGCACGAGGAACATCTTGCCGTGGGAGAACAGGTAGCTCATGTGCTCCCACAGGAGCTGGCTCTCGGCCACCGCGCGCTCGATGACCACCATGCACTCGGCCTCCCCGGCCGACAGGGCGTTGGGATCGGCGGGGTCGACGGTGGGCAGGTGGGTGTCGAGGAGCGGCCAGACATGCCCGTCGATGGCCACCTCGCCGCTCGAAAAATCAATACACTTCAGGAGGTTGCGTGAGTCGATACCCCACTCTGGGTGTCGCTCGATGAGCTGCCCCTCGAGCTTGAACTGGATGATCGCGATGGCCTTCTGCATCCGCGCGATCAGGGCCGCGTCCTCCAGATCGCCGACGCGGGCGGCGAAGTACGTGCACGGGTCGTCGCCGTAGACCGACTGAGCCAGCCGCACGAGCGGCGTGAGCGGGATGCCGTAGCCCTCCACGAGCTGGGCGACCCGGCCGTAGCGCAGCGAGAGGCGGATGATGGTGGCGATCATCGCCGGCTGGCCGAGGCAGGCGCCCATCCAGAGCACGTCGTGGTTGCCCCAGGTGATCGAGACGTTCGGCTGGCGCATCAGGTAGGCGATGACGCGGTCGATCCGCGGCCCCCGGTCCCCGAGATCGCCCGCCACGACGATCTCCTCGAAGACCAGGTTGCGGATGGTCCGGGACAGGCGACGCATCAGCTCCGGCCCCTTGCCAAAGCCCAGCACCGTGTCGAGCAGCTGGCCCACGTAGCGGGCCGTTCGGCCGAACACCGGCGCCATCAGCAGCTCGACCACGACCTCCCGATACGCCTCCGGCAGCCCCTCGAGCACCTCCTGCAGCGGCAGGTCGCGCGCGATGGTCCGCAGCAGCTCGACCTGGTGGGCGATCGTGTCCTTGAGGAAGTCGTCCGGGGCCTCCAGCGTCTCCTCCAGCCGCTCCCACGTCTCGGAGGGGTAGTAGATGATGTTGAGGAGCTGGGCCTGTTGGGACGCCGAGAGGCTGTCGCCGAACAGCGACTCCACCGCTGGCCGCAGCCGCCCCGAGCCGTTGTTGATGACGTGCCGCAGCTTGAGGAAGTCGCCGTGCACGTCGCTGAAGACGTGCACCGCCCCCCGCGGCAGCGACGCCGTGGCGCGGAGCGCGGCCAGCCGACCGACCGCGTGATCGATCGTCGGGAAGCGCTCGGCGAGTGTGTGGAGGAGGAGGCGCTCGTGAGGGGAGGCGATGGTGGTCATGAGGCGTGTCCGCGCGAGAGGTGGAGCCATGGGTGTAGCACGGATGCGGCCCTCACCTCCATCTCTGCGCGGCGGGCACGATGGCCTACGGCACCACCACCCCGTCCTGCCACCGCCAACCCCAGTACACCGTCTGGAGCGGATAGAGCTGGGTCAGGCCGTTGGCCGGATCGGCCACCACGATGTTGCCCATCGCGTCGTAGCCCTCGAACACGACGAAGTGCCCGACCGGCCCGGCGGACGGGCGCACGAAGGCGATGATGCGGTAGCCAGCGCCGAGCGTCTGGTAGAGCTCCTGCGGCGAGCCGGGGCGACCGGCCTGCCAGGCCCCGACGCCCAGGCTATTGAGCAACCAGGTGACCTCCTGGCTGCTTGCGGGGCGGTCCTGCGGCCAGCCGGTCAGGCGGGCGACGATCTCGGGCTGGCTCAGATAGACGCCCTTCTGGCCCATGACCTCCTGGATGGAGGAGGCCCAGCACCAGTTCATCGCCTGCTGGCGCTCGATGGCGAAGGCGGGCGCCGAGACGGCGACGGTCAGCAGAAAGCCGAAGAAGGACAGGAGGATACGATGATGAGTCTGGCTCATGGGGTGGCTCCGTGGCGAGGGGTGGGCGGTTGGCGCCCACGCCCCCTGAACGCGCCAGGGCCACGAAGGTTTCACCCGGCTGCGCTCACGGCGTCCCGACGACGGGCCCGGAGCGCGGTCCCGCGCCTCACAGCAGGAAGCGGTAGCCCAGATCCACCACTGCGGCGCCGGTGTTGGCGTCGCCGGTCAACCGCTGATCGAGGTCGCTGAAGCCCACCTTGACCGCCCCGAAGAGCGCGCCAGGCCCCAGCAGCCACTCGACGCCGCCGCCCACCACGAAGCCGACCTCGGTGTTGGTCTCCTCGTTCTCCCCGAAGTCCGCGCCGCCGTTGCCGGAGGCCGTCATGACGGCGTTCATCAGGTAGACGCGGGGGCCGATCTGGGCGTAGGCGCTCAGCGGGGCGCCCGGCGGCATGAACCGCCAGAGGCCGGTCAGCTCGAGGATGAGCATCTGCTGGTTCAGCTCCCAGTCGAAGCCCGCGCCCGCGTCGCCGAGGTTCGGGTCGGTGCCGCTGCCCGAGGCGCCAGGGGCCGTGTACATCACGTCGAACGCCACGGTCAGCGGGCGGATCATGCTGCCAGCGTCGAACGGCAGGATGACGCCGAGCTCCAGCCCGAAGACCGGCCAGGAGCCGAGCTCGCTGAACAGCTGGGGCGCCACCACCCCGACGTGCGGCGCGATGGTGAGGATCAGGTCGTGGGCGTCGAGGCCCGGCGAGGAGGCTTCGGCCTGCACGGCCACCTCGGTCGCGGGTGCGGGCTCCTCGGTCACGGCGGGCTCGGCGGTGGCCTCCTCGAGGGTCTTCACGGTGGCGTCCGCGGGCTCGGCCTCTGCGGCGCCGAGCGTCTTGACCGGCTCGGCGGTCTCCTCCGCCTTCTTGTCGTCGGTTCCGGTGGCCGCGGGCTCCTCCTTGCCCCCACCGGCTTGATCGAGGGTCTTGACCTGCGCCTCGGCGACGGTCGACAGCGTCGCCGTGGTCAGGAGCGCGATGAACATCAGGGTCCAGGTGCGTTGCATGGTGTCTATCTCCTGCCGGAGGTGCCGGCGTCGGGGGTTCGTTCAGGCGCGGCGCCCCATGGCGCCTCGCGACCAGGCCACATCGATCAAGGCACGCCGCCGAGGATGGAGACGTCGAGGGTGTCGCTCAGGGTGGGGGGCATGGTGCCCGCGTCGGAGACGCCGCCCGCCACATAGAAGAACCCGCCGAGGACGGCGCGGCCAGCCAGGTAGCGGGGCCGGAGGTTGATGTTCGACAGGGACGACCAGCGATCGAGCGCGCCGGTGGAGTCGGCGATCTCGCCCTTGTTGCCGCTGCCGTCCGGGCCGCCCTGCTGGCCGCTGGCGGCGAGCAGGGTGTTGTTGGCCACGGCGCTGACGTAGCCGGCGCGCGGCGGCGTCAGGGAAGGGGTCGCGCTGAACATGCCCAGGGTCCCGCCCGCGGCGACCGCGGCCAGATCGACGTCGCTGGCGATCTGACCGCTCTGCTGGCGACCGCTCAGGACGTAGAGGTAGGCGAAGCGCTCGGTCATCGTCTCCAGCCGGCTCGCGTTCGACGGGTCCGCCACCACAATCTCCAGCTCGGAGCGAGCCGGGGAGATCAGGTCGCCGAGGTCCATGGTCTGCTGAACGGTCTGGTCCCTCGGGCCGCCGACCTGGATCGAGATGGCCTCGATCGACGCCAGCACCGCCATGCCATTCTCACCGCCGCCGACGTACAGGTGGCGCACGGTCGAATCACTCAGGTCGGTCGCGACGGCGACGCCGTGGGAGTAACGCGCCGCGGCGAGCGTGGCCACGTTGTGCCAGGTCCCGAGCGTGCCGACCGGACGCGGCGTCACCGCGGCGTCGAAGGTGCCCGCGCCGTCGTCGACGAAGCGGGTGGTGTCGGCCGGGATCTCGGCGAGGAGCTCCTCCTGGCCGAAGGTCAGGTCAGGCATGGGGCTTCGGTAGACACGGTAGGCGACCGCGTCGGTCATGGGGGTCCACTCGATCTGGATGTGCACCGGCTGGGAAATGTCGGGCACGAAGACGGGCTGGGGGTCGCTCGGGAGCGTCTCCCCGCCGGGGTTCCAGGCGTTGTCGGCGGCCAGGACCGCAGCGACCCGGTAGTAGTAGACGCCGGTGCCGACGTCCGTCATGGCGCCGTCGACGAAGTTGAAGTCGAGCGCGTTGATGCGCGGCACGTCGAGCGGGTCGAGCACGTTGGCGCGCCAGACCGTGTCCACGGCGCCCATGCCGTTGTGGCCGCCAGCGATGTAGATGAAGTCCTCGATCCGGACGGCGCGGGTGAGCGTGCGGGGCTCGGGCAGCCCCTCGTCGCGGTCGATGAAGTCCCCCGGCTGGCCGAACCGGTCGATGCGAGCCGACTGCACCGTGTCGAACGCCGCGTCGGCCGTGCCGCCGTCGCCGCCCATCGCGTACAGGAAGCGCGCGGCGCTCGAGGGGGTTCCCGTCGAGAGGATGGGGCTCCGCGTCGGCTGGGCCAGCGTGCGGGTGGTCCGCGTGAAGTCCACGAAGTTGCCCGACGGGTTGATGATCAGGATCGGCCCGAAGCTGACGAAGGTCAGGTCGTCGTTGGTGACGGTCAGGATGCAGACGGCGTTGTTGGCGACACCCGTGGAGGTGTCCGCGCTCGCCGTGATCGTGGTGGCGGTGAAGCTGTCCACCGTGACGGCCGGCGGCGTGGTGGCCACGCCGCCCACCTGGCACTCCATCGTGATGGCGGGGCTGCGGAAGTTCGCGCCGGTGACCGTGATGGGCAGGGCGCCGATGTTGCTCTCCCACGAGCCGGGGCTGACGCCGACCAGGGTCGGCGGCGACTCCTGCGGCACGCTGAAGCCGTCCTCGAGCAGGCCGACGGTGCCGTCGGGGTTGACGATGATGATGTCGTAGCTCCCCGGCATCAGACCGGCGTCCACGATGCCGTTGAGCTCGTTCTCATTCGGCAGCGCGGTGGCGCGCAGCTCGTTGGCGAGGTCGCCGGGCTGGGGGTTGGCGGGGTTGATGTAGACACGCGGCGTGGGCTGGAAGGCGACCTCACCGGCCGGGATCGGGTCGGCGGTGGTGATCGTCACGCCCGTCGGCTGCGTCGTATCGCCGAACGGCGGGTTGATGGCGTCGACCGAGACGACGACCTGGTCGGTGATGTTGACCAGGTCGGCGGTGGTGCCGTCACAGTCGACCTCGTCGATGAGCGTCACGTCGTAGAGGCCTGCGGTGAGCCCGGCCGGAATGGTCGCCTGGAGGCGGTTCGGACGGGCCGGGTCGAAGTTGAAAGCGAGGTCCTGCGTCGTGTCGTCCGGCGCCGTGAGCACGACGCGCGCGACGCTGCCACCAAAGAGGTTGCCGAGGTAGATGGTCGAGCGGATGCTGATCCCGTTGTAGACCACCGGCGGGTCGACGAAGAAGACGACCGGGCCGTCGGTGACGCGGATCTCGGTGTCGAAGGCCGTGGCGCAGCTGGAGGTGTTGGTGGCCGTCAGGGTCACCAGGCCAGCGGTCAGGCCGCCGTTCCAGTTGGCGACGGCCTGGTTGATCGAGAGGATGTCGACCGTGTCCGCGGGCACGCCGTCGAGGTCGACGGCCATGCCGGGCTCGAAGTGGTCGCCGGTGAGGGTGAGCGCGCCGCCGCGGCTGCAGACCTTGAGGGGCTGCACGTCGTCGATGACTGGCGGCTCGGCGAAGTCGATGGTGAGGCTGGAGGGGTCGCAGTCGGCCGGGGCGGGGTTGGTCACCGTCACGGTCAGGTCCTGGTCGCGCAGCATGACCGGCACGTTGATGTCGAGGCTCTCGCACGAGCGGATGGCGGGCACGCCAGAGACCGGCGCGCAGGTGCCGATGGCGGCGACGGCGACGTTGGTGCCGTTGACGTCGACCGTCGGCAGCGTGCCGTCAACGTCGAAGAAGCCGGTGCCGCCCAGGGTGACGTCGCCGTCGAACTGGCCGCGGCAGATGACCGGCGGGGTGTAGGTCTGCACGCTCGGGCCGCCGGCGAGCACGAACTGGACGCCCGTGGCGTCGAGGTTGGTGCAGTCGACCGGCGCCGGGTTGCGCACCACGACGTCGTAGGTGTTCACGACGGCGGCGCCCGCTGGCACATCGAAGGTCAGGTCGGTGCAGCGCTCGACGGTGTCGCCGAGGCCGGTCACCGCCGTGCACCCGCCCGCCGATGTCGCCATAACCTCTTGATCTCCAACAAGAATCACAGGGCGCTCCCCGTTCACCACGAAGAAGTCCACGCCCGTGACGACCACCCCGCTCTGGCCCGTGCTGGCGCAGAACAGCGGCGGCGCCACCGCGCTGACCTGAGGCGCCGGGAGCGCCTGGACGTCAACGCCAGCCTCGGAGACACACGCCGCCGGGGCGGGGTTGGTGACGGTCAGGCTGTAGGTGGCGGCGGTCAACCCGGCCGGGAGGCTCGCGGTCAAGCCGGTGCACGCCATGGTGTCAGCGGTGCCGGTCACCGCCGCGCAGCCCGCGACCGCGCTCGCGGTGATGGACTGGCCGTTGATGTTGACGCTCGGCAGCGCGGCCCCGATCTGCAGGAAGCCCGTGCCCGTCACGCTCACGGCGTGCTCGCCCGACTCGCTGCAGAAGTAGTCGGAGTCGACCGCCGCGACGGTCGGCGGCGGCACGACGATCTGCTCGAACAGCTCCGTGGTGCTGCACGCGGCGGTCTCGGGGTTGGTGACCCGGACGCTGTACTGCCCGGCGCCGGCCAGATCGCCCTGGGGCACCGTCACGGTCACGGAGGTGCACGCCTGGGTCGCGGTGGCGGGGCCTGCGACATCCTCGCAGCCGTCGAGGCTGGCCGCGGCGTAGGTCACGTCCCCCAGCGTCACCGTCGGCAACGCGCCGCCGATGCTCAGGAAGCCCGTGCCGGTGATGGTCAGGTCGTTCGCCGCCTGGGCGGTGCAGATCGGGCTCGGGCCGATCGCGGCGATGGTCGGCGGCGGCACGACGGTCAGCTCCACCGCCTCGGTGGAGGAGCAGGCGGCCGGATCGGGGTTGGTGACCCGCACGAGCGCGTTGCCGGCCGGCAGGTCCCCGGCGGCGATCTGGAAGGTGAGGCTCTGGCAGACCTCGACCGACGCGGCCAGGTGGCCGGCGATGGCGACGCAGTCCCCTGCGGCGGTGGGCTCGTAGGTCAGGTCGCCCACCGTGACGGTGGGCAGCGTGTCCATGGCGTCGCCGAGGAGCTTGAGGAAGCCCGTCCCGCTGACGACCATCGCGTCGTAGCCGAGCTGCTCGGCGCAGATCGGCTCGGGCAGGATGTCGGTGACGGTGGGGGACGGCACGACGGTCAGCTGCACGTCCTCGGTGGACGCGCACGCCGCGGGCGTCGGGTTGGTCACCACGACGGCGAAGTCGCCCGGCTCGGCGAAGTCACCCTGCGGTACGGTCAGCGTCAGGGACGTGCAGGCCTGCACGTCGTTGGCGGGGCCGTCCACCGCAGCGCAGCCGTCTGCGGCGCTCGGCACGTAGGTGTTGTCCCCGATGGCGACGGTGGGCAGCGTCCCGTCCACCGACAGCAGGCCGGTGCCGGTGAGCGTCATCACGTTGTCGCCCTCGACCGTGCAGATGGGCTGCGGCTCGAGCAGGGCGACCGTCGGGGGCGGCACGATGGTGAGCTGGATGGCGTCGGTGGAGGTGCAGCCGGCCGGCTCGGGGTTGGTGACCGAGACGTCGACGTTGCCCGGCGTGGTCAGGTCGCCCTGGGGCACGGTGATCGTCATCGTGTCGCACCGCTCGACCACGATGGCAGGCCCGTCGGCGCCGAGGTCGACAGCCTCGCAGCCGGTGATGTCCGAGGGGGCGTAGGTGTTGGCGCCGACCGTCACCGTCGGGCGCTGGCCGTCGATGGTGTAGAAGTCCTGGCCGGTCACGGCCATCACGTTGTCGAACTGCTCGGTGCAGATCGGCTCGGGCAGGATGTTGACCAGGGTCGGAGGCGGCAGCACGGCGAGCTTGACGTCCTCGGTGGTGCTGCACCCGGCCGGGGCGGGGTTGTGCACCGCCACGTCCGGCAGACCGGCGGGCTGGTCGCCCGCGGGGATGGCGAAGACGACGGTGTCGCACACCTCGACCGTCTCGTGAACGGGGCCTTCGAGGGTGGTGCAGCCCTCGACGGCGCTGGCGTCGTAGGTGGTCGCGCCCACGGTGATGGTGGGCAGGACCTCGGTGCCGTCGGTGGTGACCTTGAGGAAGTCGGCGCCGCTGACCCGCATCGTGGCGTAGTCGAGCTGCTCGGCGCAGATCGGCTCGGGGGCGACGGCGGTGGCGACGGGCGGAGGGACCACGATGAGCCCGACGTCGTCGGTCTCGGGGAGGCTCTTGCAGCCCGCCGGCTCGAGGTTGTTGACGCTCACGAGGTGGCGACCGCTCGGCTGGTCGCCCGCCGGCACGGTCACGCCGAGCTCCTTGCAGAGCTCGTAGCCCCCGAAGGCCGGGTGCAGCGCGCGGCAGTCGCCTGCGCTGTCACTGTCGTAGGTGGCGGCGTCGATCGTCACCGACGCGCGAGCGTCACCCTTGCTCAGGAAGTGATCGCCGAACACCGTCGCGGCGCGCTCGCCCTGATCGACGCAGAGCAGATCGTCGCGGATGGCCTCGACGACCGGCCGCGGCAGGATCCCGAAGGCGCCCTCACGCAGCGTCGTGTTGCCGTTGGCGTTGGTGACCCGAAGGTCGTACACCCCGGCCGGCAACGCGAGCTCCGGCGTGATCCGGAAGCGGATAGTGCTGGGGTCCACCCACTTGATCTGGGAGGTCTCGTCGTCCGTGGCGGCCAGCGTGGCCTCGGCCTCGACGCCGTCCTCGTTGCCCTCCGGTGAGCCGGAGCGCACGAGGGTGACGGTCGGGAAGACGACGTGCGCGCCCTTGTCGTCGAGGACATCCACCACGAGCGGGCTGAACTCACTGCCCTGAAGCTCGATCCAGGTCTCGAGCTGCTCGTTGCACGCGAAGGCTGGCGTCGCCGTCGCCTCCTCGCCATTTGCCCCTGGCGTCCCTCCAAGGGTGGGCGCAGGCCCTGCGACCTCCTGGGAGCAGCCCAGCGGCCAGGCCGCCAGCGCGATCACGCAGAGCGCGAGCACCGACGCACGACGCCCGCCGAGAAGACGCAGGTCACCCGATCCGACGGGCACCGACGGCGCAGAGGAGTGTTGTCTTGACATGTATGACTCTCGAGAGCTGCCGCGGCATCACACGCTGTGAACACAGCCGGCGGCACAAGTCGAAGCAAGGGAGGCAGTATCGAACGACCACGACAAGAACACATCATCGGCACGGATGTGTCAAGGAGGTCCGTTTCAGTAAACAACGCTCAGCTTGCTGAACGCCGTGGGCACGGCGCCAGGCGAGCACGACGACGCGCTCAGTGAACCCGGTCGGCCTCCTTGAGCAGCGTCGCGCGCGCCTTGTCGAGCAGGACGCTCCGCTGCCCCGAGCCGTGCTGACGGAGCAGGCCCGCGGCGAGCTGGACGGGGTAGTCCCGCGCCATGTCGTCGGTGCCCGGCTCCAGCTCGACAGGGTTGTAGCGAAGCGTCGTGATGGACTGCCCCGCCGGGCGCGTCTTGCGCTGGAGGACCTCCTCGGGTGCGTCGGTGGGGTAGAGCTCGACGTCCGGGAGCAGGCCGATGTCGGCGTAGCGGCGCGAGCCCGCGATGACGAGCTCGGCGATGGAGAGCTTGAACCCCGAGCCGTCCGGGTTGTTGTGGAGCACCTCCACGGTGCCCTTGCCAAAGGTGATCCCTCCGAACATCGCAGCGCGGTTGTGGGAAGCGAGCGCGCCCGCCACGATCTCCGCCGACGCCGCCGTGGTGCGGTCCACGAGCACGATCATCGGCAGCGCCTCCCAGGGCTGCCCGCTGGTCGCGGTGTGACGCTCGGTGCGACCGCCCTTGCCCGCCGTCTCCACGATGACCTGCCCGGCGCCCAGGAAGAGCTCCGAGACCTCGACGGCCTGCTGCAGCAGCCCACCGGGGTTGCCGCGCAGATCAAGGACGAGGCCGCGCAGCGGGCCGCCTGCGCTACGCTCCAGCCCCTTGAGCGCCTCCTCGGTGTCCGCGCGGGCAGACGCGTTGAAGCCCTGGAGCTGCACGTAGCCGATCTTGTCGGGCAGGAGCTGCGACTGGACGTTGACCACGCGGATGGTGGACCGGGTCAGGCGGACCTCCTTCGGCCCTGCCCACCCGTCGCGCCCGACCGTCAGCGTGAGCGCCGCGCCGACCTCGCCGCGGATCCGCTGCACGACCTCATCGAGCGGCTGGCCTGCGGTCGGCCAGCCGTCCACGGCCATGATGCGGTCGTTGCGCTGCAGCCCCGCCGCCGCCGCCGGCGTCCCCGGCATGACGCGGATGCCCCGGAGCTGGCCGTCCTCGATCTTGAGGACCATGCCCACGCCGCCGAACTGCCCCGCGGTGTACGTGTTCATCTCGGCGAACCGGACCGGGTCCACCGACCCCGTGTGCAGGTTCAGCGGCAAGCACATCCCGTTGATCAGGGAGTACTCGATGTACGGGAGCTTGATGGCCCGGCGGTCGAGCGCCCCGTCGAGGAAGGCGCCAAGGGCGATCATGCGGTCGCGCAGCACGGCCGTGGTGGTGATGTCGTCGAGCCGGACGAGGTGCTCGGCCTTGCCGACCCGCACGCGGCGCGCCGAGGCGCTCTGCTGCCCGTCGACGTCGATCACGTCGAAGTCGAGGTCGAGGCCGTCGAGGGCCGCGGACATCATGGCGCGAGGGTTGATGCGCGCCGGATCGTAGAAGGTCTCGGTGACGATGCGCAGTGCCTTGTCGAGCGTCTCCATCTTGCCCAGCGCGTAGCCGGCTGGCGTGGCGCCGAAGGCGTGCTTCGGGGCGCGCTGCACGGAGGTGGCGGGACGCCCTGGGGTGACAGGGCCGCCAGCGCCAGGAGCGGGGCCGGGCGAGGGCGACGCGGCGAGGTCGGTGACGACGGGGAGCACGCAGCGTCCGGCCTTGAGGATGGCGCCCTCGGGGCAGACGACCTCGGCGAGGCAGCGGTCGCCCTGCAGGACCGCGCCGGGCGGACAGGTCAGCTTGCCGGGGGGGGAGGGCACGGCGCCGGGGTCGGGCAGCGTGAAGTAGAACTCGCCCTGCAGCGAGGACGACTCCCACGGGGTCTGCTTGCCGCTGGTGCCGTCCATCACGTCGCCGCGCACGGCCTTGAACACGGCCTCGACGGACAGGCCCTTGCGCACCATGTGCTGGGCGAGCGCGCCGGTGAACGCGCCGTTGTTGCCGGTGCCGTCGGCCGCGACGCTGCCGGGTGCGGTGGCGTAGGCGATGAGCGTTCCGGCTGGCGCGCTGGAGAAGGCCAGCCCCTTGCCCCCGCTGCTGCGCCAGGATCGCGCGAACGGGTTGTCGCGGCAGGCGTCGAGGATCACGAGGTTCAGCCGGTTGCGGGCGCCGTCCATCCTGGCGAGCACGGCGTCGACGTCGACCGCCTCGATCTCGACGTCCTCCTCGGTCTCGATCGCGGCGCCGACGGGGATGAGGAAGTTCTTGCCGTTCACCTGCATGCCGTGACCGGCGTAGTAGAACAGGCCGACACCGCCCCCGGCGAGCTGCTTGCCGAACTCCTGGATGGCCCGCTTCATCTCCTTCTGGTCGAGGTCGTGCTTCTCGATGACCTCAAAGCCCAGCGCCTTCAGGGTGCTGGCGATGAGGCGCGCGTCGTTCACAGGGTTGCGCAGCGGGTTGGACGCGTAGCCCGCGTTGCCGATGACCAGCGCCACGCGCCGCTCGGACTTCATCTGGCCGAGGGTGAAGCCCCGGTCCTGGGCGTTCAGGGAGGTCGTGCCGGAGAGCAGCACCAGACCCGCACCAAGCAACGTCACGCACCATCGTCGAGCACGCATCGAGCACCTCGGGGCAACGGGGGTGGCCGAGGACAGTAGCGCAGCCGGCCCGCCGGCTCAAGGGATTCGTGTGACCGGACCTCAGTCGGGGCCCGTGGGACGCGGGGCGCGCCCGCCTTCCTGCCGGCTGCGCGCCGTCGACGGACATCAGCCCGCGACGTCCTCCCGCTGGCGGATCAGCCCCTCCTGGATCGTGGAGGCGACCAGCGTCCC
>Ga0100377_1002117_pt1 | contig 16819 bp, 11 predicted proteins | sample CryGeymeta201501_FD_83664 | JGI IMG/M metagenome (GOLD analysis project Ga0100377, IMG submission 83664) | Groundwater microbial communities from Crystal Geyser aquifers in Utah, USA - Crystal Geyser metaG 2015-01 | ecosystem: Environmental > Aquatic > Deep subsurface > Groundwater | place: USA... | reverse complement strand
TCCATCGTCGCCAGGAACTTCATCGAAACCACCTCAGCCGCTACGCCGAGACCGAGTTCCCGGCCCTCAGGGCTGCAGCGTGACCCGCGGTGCCAGCCGTCGCCCCAGGAGAGCCGCACCCGAAGACGATGCGGCTCATGAGGTGGACCAGCCGCTGCACGGTCTGGATGGCGCCAATACCCGCCAGCCGGCCCTGCTCCAGGCCCTGCATCTCGGCCACGAAGTCCTGCAGCTCCCCGCCCCGCTGGACCGCGGCGTCGTCGCCGTAGTAGGCGCGGACGTAGTCCTCGACCCACTGGGAGACGGCCTCCCACAGCAGGAGCTGGTCATCGCGGAAGGGGTAGGCCGGCAGGGCGGTGGTGTCGTCGACGCCGCGCCGCGCGAAGTCCTCGGGCGGACTGCTCTGCATCCGGCGGAAGTCACGCACGGCCTGTACGACCAGGGCCAGGGAGTCGTCCCGGGACTGGGCCTGCAGCCGGTCGATGGTGCCGCCGACCGGAGTCAGCGCGCTGCGGGTGATGTCGTTGGCCTCCAGGGTGTCCTCGGTGTGCGCCGCGAGCAGGGCCCGCAGGGGGTGGCGCCGGGCCAGGGTCCGCCGGGTGGCCAGGGCCACGGACTCCATGACGACGTGACACAGTCCGAAGTGTACGACCAGGCCCTGCACCTGGCTGTCGGCCGAGGCCACGGTGACCTTGGCCATGCGCCAGCTGTCGCCGTCGCCGGGCTGCCACAAGGGCCAGCTCGCCGGGTCCTGGCCGCACTGGATGCCCACCACGACCCGGGCGCCCGGCTGGCCCGGGGCCTCGGGGCGCCAGGCGTAGACCACGATGGGCGCCCACAGGTACTTGCGGTACTGGTCCACGGTGCCGCCGGTGCAGCCGTCCAGCACCGCATCGTCAGCGATGTACAGTCGCCCCTGTGCGATGGCCTGGTCCACGTGCTCCTGGGGCCCCAGGACCCGCTGGAGCTGGGCGTCGCTCAGGGGCAGCTTTGCCAGCGGCGCGGACAGACGGGTGAGCATGGTCGGGTTGGCGCCCGCCAGGGCGAGCCAGGCGAACAGGGCGTCGTCGTCCCACTGCCCCTTGGGCAGGGGGTCGGGGAGGAGCCGGTAGGCACGGTCGAAGTCGGCCGGCGAGGAGACCGGGTACTCGATGTCGGTGTCCCCCCCCCCGCCGCCTCCATCAGGCGGGCCCGCGCCTGGGCCAATTGCTCGGGGCCGAGCTTGGAGGCCAGGGAAGCCAGCTTGTCCCGCAAGGCGTGGGCGGCCTCCTCGGGCCGCGTCGTGACGGCCTTGTTCACCGCCACCTCCAGGGACACGCGCGCCAGGCCCGCCCAGTAGGACAGGCTGCCCCGGTCGGTGAGCGGCACCTCCTTGCAGTACAGGATGTCGTCGCTGCTGTAGTCGTAGCGGTAGCTGTCCCGGGCGTGGGCCAGCTCCGTGCGGCGAGCGGGCGCGAGGGGATCGTCCTGGGGAAGGAGCGGGCGCATGGGGGCCTCGGTGGCGGGCGAGAGGAAGCAGAGGAAGCAGGAGAGAGGAAGCAGGAGACCCGCTCAGATGCTGATGCTCTGGAGGATCCGGGAGGGGCGCAGGTGGGGGTAGGGCAGCCAGCGACCGGCATCCCGCTGCGCCGTGGCCTGCTCGACGCCGTCGAGGGCGCGGCGGAAGCGGGCCAGCAGCGGCGCCACCCGCGGGTCCTGGAAGTCCGTGGGCGCGTAGTGGCCCAGGGTGCTCATCTGCATGGCGCTGAGCAGGTAGACCATGGCCGCCCCGGAGTTCGTCACCTTGGACGAAGGCAGCAGCTCGTAGAAGGCGGCCTCTGTGTCCGGGGTGTGGGCCGAAGGCACCGGCGCGAACAAGGCCCCCGGCATGTTGGGCGGGTAGGCCATGGCGCGGAACTGGGGGAAGTTGACCGCCGAGTGCTGGGCCGTGGCGACGAAGAGCAGCGAGCGGACCAGCGCCACCAGCTCCTCGACGGTGTTCACCGCGGGGACCTGGTGCAGGCGGCCCCCGTCCTGTGCCCCCAGCGCCGCCACGAAGCCGGCCAGCTCGGTGTCGGCGCGTACATCCGCGTCGGAGCGGTAGTACAGCCGCAGGTAGGCGTCCACGTGGTCGCCCAGGGCGCCCCAGACCGGCAGCACATCGTCCCGGTAGGGATGGACCGGGAGCACGATCCGGTCATCCAGGCCGCGGGCCGCCAAGTCGCCGACCGGGTCGAGGTCGCGGATCGACAGGGGGGAGACCTGGGACTGTACGAAGTCGCCGAAGGCGCTGATCTTCGCGGCGAAGACCTCGTCCACGGTGCCGCCGGGGGCGATCAGCGAGGTCTTGGCCGAGTGGTTGATGGCCAGGGTCGTGTCGGTGTGGGGCTCCAGCAGCACGGCCAGGGGACGGGTGGCGGCCTCCATGACCATGTGGGTGCGGCCCAGGTGGGCGCTGCCCTCGTGGTGGTTGGCGTCGGCGACCTGCACGCAGAGGTTGGCCATGCGCCAGCGCCAGCCATCGGCCGGGGTCCACACCGGGTAGCGGTCGGGCGAGGGGCCGCACTGCACGGCGACGGCCCGCATCGAGCCGGCCCGGTCGGCGGCATACAGGGCCCGGGGAGCGGGCAGGTACTTCTGCACCCCCTCGGTCTGGCCGCAAGGCACACCATCCGGAACCGTGTAGTCGGCCAGGAAGGCCCGTCCCTCGGCCAGGGCCGCCGCCAGGCTGTCCCCCTGCCCCATGGCCACCTGGTACTGGGCCTCGGAGACAGAAAAGCCGTCCGGCAGGCGCGTGCAGCGCGCCAGGACCATGGGGTTGACCCCGCCGATGCGCTGCCAGGCGATGACATCGCCCAGGGTCCGGGGGTCATCGATGGGTCCCCCTCGCGTCTTGTGGGCTGCCAGCTGCGAGAAATTCCCGAAGATCTCCGCGTAGGCCTTGATCGAGCGGGCGCCATAGCTCTTGCCGTAGTCGACTTGCTGTAGTCGGCCTCGTCGGGCAGCCAGGAGGCGGTGGCGACCCCCGCCGGCCAGTCGTGCACGAAGCGGTAGGTGTCGCCGCGGAGCTCCCGGGCCTGGGCCCGGGCCTGGAGGTCGGGCTCGTTCTGGGGCAGACAAGGTGCGCCGCGAGGCGACGGGAGCAGCGGGGGCATCTGGGGCTCGGGGCGAGGGGGCGAAGGAGCGCGCGGACAATGGCGCAGGTGCTCCGCCGATTCCAGGCCGATCCGCGCATATGAGCGACCGCCGGCCGCGGCGCCAAGCTGCGGCAGGTCGCCGCAGCCCCCTCACCCCACCCCCGCCATGGAGCGAGCCGGTCCATGGCAACCGTAAACGTTAGGCGTCATATTCACGTATCGTTTCCATCTGTGGTCCGGAGAAACTGGAAACGATCCACTCCACGGCTCGGGGTCGATGCCTCGCTCATGCCGATGCCAGCTGCATGATCACGCTGTCCCAAGGAGGTGGCAGAAGCCTGCTCCTGGGGTGGGCAGGAGGTCACCATGCTCGCGTCCCTGCTCATCCCCCTGTCCCTCAGCCTCGGCGCCCGGGCCGAGGAGCCGCAGACCACCGAGCCCGCAGCGCCCGCAGCGCCCCCCGCAGCGCCCGCCGACACGGAGGCCAACATGGGGGAGGTGCATGCCGCCCCCCCCCCCCGAGGCCCAGCCCGCAGAGGCCCAACCGGCGGAGGCCCAGTCCGCAGAGGCCCAGCCGGCAGCCGCCGTGCCTCCGCCTGTGTCGCCGCCCCCTCCCGTCGGCTGGCACCAGGTCACTGCGCCCGCGCCGCGGCCCACCCCTGAACCCCACGTGCAGCACCAGGACGAGGGGGCGATCATCGCCTACGGTGGCGCCTACGGCGCCTATGCCGGGGGCATGAGCGCCTGGCTCATCGGCGAGGCGCTGGAGAGCAGCGAGGAAGCCCACCGCATGCAGGGCGTCTTCCCCGGCGCGGCGGGCGGCGCGGCCACCGGCGCCACGGTCGCCTACCTGGTCGGCAAGGCCAACCCGCGCATCCCGGCCGCCGTCGGCATGCTCTACTCGGGCACCGGCATGGGCTTCTACTATGGCGAGGAGCAGGGTCGGATGCTCATTCCGCCGACCGCCCCCTGCGCCACCGAGCGCATCCGGGCGGCCGGGCTGGCCGGCACCATGGCGGGCGTGGGCCTGGGCACCGCCCTGGGCTCGCAGGCCGGCACCCCGGGCCACCAGGCGCACTTCGCCCTGGCGACCGGGATGGGCTGGATGAGCGGCCGCGGGGTCGGGGACCTGGCCCAGTGGGACCGGGTGGGAGACCGTCGGCTGCGGGCCGCGGCCGAGACCGACAGCTCGGTGGCCATGGGCACCATGGCGGCGATCGCCAACCACAGCGACCTGGAGTCGCCCCAGGCCAGCACCATCAGCGTGGCCGCGGTCGACGGCGCCTGGTTCGGAGACTGGGCCCCCTTCCTGTTCAGCGACGACCCCGCGGGCGGGCAGCTCCTGGGCGGCGCCGAGCTGGGCCTGGGTTACGCCGCCACCGTGGGCATGACCGCCCTGGGCCAGCCCTCCCCTCACTCCGTGGCCATGCAGGGGGTCGGCCTGGCCGCCGGATCGGCCCTGGGCGCCGGCGTGCCCCTGTCCCTGGGCAAGCCCGGCCCGACGCGCGCCCTGGTCAGCCCGATGCTCCTGGGCGGCGCGGCCGGCCAGGCCCTGGGCGCCGGGGTGGCGCCCCACTACCAGGTCGAAGCCAACGATCGCCTGTTGCTGGCCAGCGTCGGCTCCTGGACCGCCTACCAGGCCGTGGGCTGGTCGGTCTTCGCCCGCCAGACCGGGGCCACCGACTCCCAGGCCGTGGGCTACGCCCTGACCGCTGGCGGCGCCGGCACCCTGGCCACCATGGCCCTGGTCCCGGCCCTGGACGTGTCGCCGGATGGCTCGGTGATGATGCTGTCCGGCGGATCCTGGGGTACCTGGTTCGGCGCCTGGGGCAGCCAGATCTCCGGTGCGGACGCCGACGTGTTGTGGCTGAGCACCCTGTGCGCCGGAGACGGCGCGCTGCTGGGCACCGCGCTGGCCCAGGGCGCGGGCTGGCAGCCCACCTGGCGGCAGGTCGCGGCGGTGGACGGCTTCGGCCTGCTCGGCGCCGCCGCGGGCGGCCTGCTCGGCACCATCGCCCTGGACGACCCGAACGACTGGACCCCGATCTCGACCTCGGTGGTGGTCGGCAGCGGCGTGGGCCTGGTCACGGGCGGCATCCTCAGCACCCTGCCCGAGCGCCAGCGCCCGACCCGCGCCCGCCTGGCGGCCCGGTTGCCCTTCCGGACGCAGGTCCAGGCGGCACCCTGGGCCAGCGAGGGGGGGGACCCGGGGCTGTGGCTCCAGGTGGACCTCACCGAACGGTAACAGAAGGGCCACACGCGGGACGTGGAGGGTTGGTCTCCGCCCGGCTACGGTGCGGGCCCCTCCTCCCCCCGGGAAGTCGATGTCCCCGCTCATGCTGGTCTCGCTCCTGGTTCCCCTCGCTTGCAAGCCCGACCAGGGCCTCACCCGCATCCCCGAGCCCCCGGTGGTGGACATCACCGCGCCGACCGAGGGCGCGGTCTTCCGCCAGGGCGACGGCACCATCACCATCGTTGCCACCGTCGCCGACAACGTCGACACCCCCGACACCCTGGCCCTGACCTGGGTCATGGGCGACCAGGAGATCCCCGCCCAGGCCGACGCAGGCGGGGCCGTGGTCCTGGAGCTGGACCCCTCCTTGATGGAGCTGGGCGGCCAGTCGATCACCCTGAACGCCCTGGACAGCGACGGGCAGCTCGGCTGGGACTCGGCCGACTTCCAGATCGGCGGGCCCCTGGGCACGCCCCTGGTCCTCATCACCGCCCCCGAGGATGGCAGCAGCTTCGCCCCGGGCGAGACCATCGCCTTCCAGGGCGAGGCCTCGGACACGACGACCCCGGCCTCGGACCTGACCTTCACCTGGAAGAGCGACCTGGACGGGACCCTGCTGGGCGCCATCTCCTCGGCCGGCCAGTCCGTCCTGGTGAGCTCCTCCCTCAGCACGGGCACGCACCAGGTCACGCTGTCGGCCACCGACACCGACGGGGAGACCGGCAGCGACAGCATCACCGTCACCGTGGCCGAGGACACGACCGGCGGCGACACGGGCGAGCCGGTGGTGGACGTCGAGCCGGGGGACCTGATCCTCAGCGAGCTGATGGTCGATCCCTCAGTGGTCGACGACACCCAGGGCGAGTGGTTCGAGCTGTACAACACGGCCTCGTACCCGGTCGAGATCCAGGGCTACACGCTGCGGGATGACGACTACGACAGCTGGGTCATCTCCGAGTCCATGGTGGTGCCGCCCCACGACTACTTCCTGGTCTGCGCCAACACCGACCCGGCCACCAACGGCGGCGTGCGCGGCTGCGACGCCTGGTTCCTGCGGGCCGAGCTGCCGCCGCCGGGCATGGCCCTGGGCAACAACGGCGACGAGGTCATCCTGGAGCGCCCCGACGGGACCGAGATCGACCGGCTGGTCTACAGCGCGGAGTGGGTCCAGACCGCCGTGGCCGTGGGCGTGGACCCGGCCCACCTCGACGCCGTGGGCAACGACGACTTCGCCAACTGGTGCCCCCAGACGACCGTGATGACGACCGGCGGTGAGCCGGGCACCCCCGGGGTCGAGAACGACAGCTGCCGCTGAGGGCGGGTGGCCCGGAGGGGTGGACCCGCTGGTCATCGGCCTCAGGAGCGCTGCGCACGGGGCCGGTCGAGGGGCCTGCGGGCCTGGGCGCTCCGGTCAGCCCGGCAGCCAGGCGTGCAGGCCGACGACGACCGGCACGGCGACGAGCAGGCTGAGCAGGGTGCTGGCCACGCCGACGCGGGCGTACTCCCAGAAGCCCAGCTCGTGGTGGGCGCGCGCGCCCTCGGCGACGATGAGGTTGGCCATGCTGCCGACCAGCGTGAGGTTGCCCGCCAGGGTGGAGACCAGGCCCAGCAGCAGCCAGCCCAGGTCCCCCGGCCCCGCAGCTCCCAGCCGCGGGCCGAGGAGCAGCACGAAGGGCACGTTGGAGACCAGGTTGCTGCCTACCAGGACCAGGCCCGAGAAGACCGTGGTGCCGGCCAGGCTCGTGGGCGAGGCGTGGGCCGCGACGGCCCCCAGGATCCCGTCGAGGGCGCCCTGGTGCTCGACCCCGGCCATGACCACGAAGAGGGCGGCGAAGAAGACGAGCAGGGTCCAGTCCACCCGGGCGAAGGCGGGGGCCGGGTCGGCGCGATGCGAGAGCAGCAGGACGCTGGCGCCGGCCAGGCCGGTCCAGGCGAGGTCGGCGCCCAGCAGGAAGGCGAGGACGACGCCGGCCAGGACCAGGAGGGTGAAGGGGCGGGGCCGAGGGCGCTCCAGGGGCGGGGTCTGGGCGAAGCGGGCGGGCAGGCGCCTCCGGTAGAGCAGGGCCAGCAGGGCGAGGTGCAGGCCCAGGGCCAGGGCCACGGCCGGCGCGACCAGCAGCAGCCAGCGGGCGTAGGACAGGCCCGACAGCGTGGCGACCAGCATGTTCTGGGGGTTGCCCACCAAGGTCGCCGCGCTGCCCAGGTTCGCCGAGGTGGCCAGCGCCAGCAGGTAGGGAGGCAGCGGCAGGCGGCGAGCCAGGCAGAAGCGCAGGACCAGGGGGGTGAGCAGCACGCAGACGGTGTCATTGGTCACCAGGGCGGACAGGCCCGCGGCCGACAGGCTCAGCGCGACCAGGGCCCCCCAGGGGGTGCCGGCCCGACCCAGGAAGCGCGCCTCGAACCACGGCAGCACGCCGTCCAGCTCCAGCCAGGCCCCCATCAGCATCATGCCGAGCAGCAGGGCCAGGGTCCGGCCGTCCACCGCGGCGATGGCCTGGGCCGGGCTCAGGACCCCGAGCACCACCACCGCGACGGCCCCGACCAGCGCGGCCGCGGGACGCCCGATGGGCAGCCAGCGCCACCGCCGGCCCGCGACGAGGGCCAGGGTCAGGACCAGGATGACCAGCGAGGTCATGGGCGGGTGTCCCTCTGGGAGCGAGAGCTGCGGGGCGGGGCCGGCGGCCCCGGCCCAGCGACTGCGACTGCGACAAGCTCCTGACATGCAGGTGGCCGAGGCGGACGCTACCCCGTTGGCGCTCCTGGAGGGAACATGCTCATCACCTTGCTCGCCCTCGCGGCTTGTGGAAACGGAACGAAGCCGCCCGCGGGCGACGACTCCGGCATCGTCAGCCACGGTGACGGCGGCGCTGACGGCGGCACCACCAGCACGGACAGCGGTGCGACCGACGGCGGCGACGGCGGCGGCAGGGGCGACGGTGGCGACGGCGGCGGCAGTGGCGACGGCGGCGGCAGTGGCGACGGCGGCGGCGGCGATGGCGGCGGCACGACGGGCGACGGCGGCGGCAGCGGCGACGGCGGCTCCAGCACCGGCGCGCCCCTGGACGTGACGGGCTTCGGCGCCGACGTAGGCATCGCCACCTCGGAGGGCTCCGCCCAGGGCGAGCCCTCGGCCGTGGCCCTTGCCGACGGCTCGCTGCTGGCCTCGTGGATGGAGACGCAGTCCGACGGCTACACCCTCTACGTGGTGATCACCCGCAGCACCGACGGCGGCGTCACCTGGTCCCACCCGCAGGTCGTCGACGCCGACCGCTGGGGATGGCAGAACGATCCCGACTTCGTCTACGCCCACGGCCGGGTCTACTACACGTGGCTGGCCATCGAGAGCAACGACGCGTCGGCCGGCAGCATCTACTGCATCGACTCCACCGACGGCGGCGTCCCCTGGTCGGACAAGACCAAGCTGTCGACCGAGTCCGCCAGCGTGGACCGGGAGTGGATGGCCGCCGACCCCAGCGGACACGTCGTCATCACCTGGGACAGCTTCCGCGGCAGCTCCGAGACGCAGCAGTTCTCCGAGTCCACCACCGGCTGCGCCGGCTTCCGCAGCCCCCAGACCATCACCAGCGGCGTCTTCCTCAACGGCACGCCGGCCATCGACACCGACGGCAATGTCTGGTCCTCGCGCAACGAGTTCACCAGCCGCAGCATCCGCAACATCATCTCGAAGAAGACCGGCAGCGGCTGGGTCGACACCCCGGTCGAGAGCTACAGCTACCCCTCGGCTTCGTTCTACGAGATGTTCGCCGACTTCGACGAGCGCGAAGAGTCCCGCCCCGACGCCCCCGATCCCGGCGAGGGCCCCAACCTGACCCGCGGCTGGTTCTACCAGAACCACGGGATCATCCCCCGGGCGGCCGCGAACGGGACCTACACCGGCGAGTACTCACCCATCCTGGCGGCCTCCCCCGACGGCGGGCTCGCCATCGTCACCTTGTCCACCGAGTCCACGAACAGCCACTACGGGGACGTGACCTTCTACCGCTACAAGGGCGGCTCGCTCAGCAGCGGCCACGTGCTGAACCGCGACGGCGGAAACAACCCCCAGATGGAGCCCTGGGTCGTCTGTGACCAGGACGGCGGCATCCACACCACCTGGTACGACGGACGCGAAGGCGAGTGGCGCCTGTACGGAGCCAGCAGCATCGACGACGGCGCGAGCTGGACCGAGTACTCAGTGGGGGACAGCACCTTCCGCAAGGGCTTTGACGAGAATACCAGCGCCGACTACTACGCCTGGGTAGGACACTTCCAGGCCCTGGTCACGACGGCCAGCCACGTGGTCGCGGTCTTCGGTGACTCCCACACCTCGAACACCTCGCGCATCTACGCGGCGCGCTCGCACAGCCGCTAGCAGGTCCAGGCTAGCCGCTCCGGGGGCCGCCCGCAGGCGCGCGCGGCCCCCGGAGCTGCTGTGATACCGCTCAGCCCCCTCGACGGACACATCGCCCTCGTGCTCACCGGCGGGGGCGCCCGCGGGGCCTACCAGGCCGGCGCCATGCAGGGCCTGCTGGAGCTGGGCATCGGCCGGGACGGGCCTCCCTTCGATGTGCTGGTCGGCACCAGCGCCGGAGCCCTCAACGTCGGGGCCCTGGCCGCGCATGCCGATGACTGGCCGGCGAGCGTGGCATCCCTGGTCGAGTTGTGGGAGGGGCTGGAGCCCAGCCAGGTCTTCCGCACGGACATCCGCTCCATCGGCGCCCTGGGCGCGAGGTGGATCCGCGACCTGTCTTTCGGCGGCCTGACCCACCGGTCGGCTCCCAAGTCGCTCCTCGACAGCGGCCCCCTGCGAGGGCTGCTCCAGTCCCGGGTGCCCGCAGCGCGGATCGGCGAGCACATCGACCGCGGCCTGCTGCACGCCGTCGTGGTCTCGGCGGTGGACCTGGCCACCGCCGACGGCGTGGCCTTCGTCGACACGCTGCCGGGCACGCCCCTGTGGACGCGGCGGCGCTGGTCGGTGGAGCGCACGCACCTGGGCATCGACCACCTGCTGGCCAGCAGCGCCATCCCGATCTTCTTCCCCTCGGTGCGCATCGGCTCCCGCGACTTCGGCGACGGCTCGGTGCGCAATACCAACCCGCTGTCGCCCGCCATCCACCTGGGTGCCCGGCGGATCCTGACCATCGGCGTGCGCTCCGAGGCCCCGCCAGCCGCCCCGCCGGCCCACCCGCCAAAGCAGGCACCGACCATCGCGGAGATCGCCGGAGTGCTGCTGGATGCGGTGATGTTGGACGCCATCGAGATGGACATCGCCCACACCCAGCGGGTCAACCGCAGCGTGCTGGCCTGCGGCGCCTGCGGCCCCGACTTCCCCTTCGAGCACGTCGACCTGCTGTGGCTGTGTCCCTCGATGGCCATCGCGGCCATCGCCCGGGACCTGTCCGACCGGATCCCGCCCATCGTCCGCTACCTGCTGCGGGGCCTGGGCAATGACGACGCCACCACGGAGCTGGCCAGCTACCTGCTCTTCGAGGCCGAGTACAGCCGCCGGCTGGTCGCCCTGGGGCGGTCCGACGCCCTGGCCCGGGCCCAGGACATCCGCGCTTTCTTCAAGAGCTGAGGGGCACCGCGGCCCGCCCTGCTCCGAGCCTTGCTCCGACCGACCTGCCGGGTAGGAAGCCCTCCCCTTCGGAGGCCCCCATGTCCGACCCCGTGCTGCGCACCTTGCCCCTGGGCTTCGTCTGGGAGACGACGGATCCCTTCTTGTTCTGTGTCCACCACGACGACGCATACCCGGCCGGCAATACCGAGCTGGGGCCCTCGACCGGGGTGGCCGGCCGCTCCCTGGGCAGCGACTTCGAGCCACGGGACGGCTGGCGCATGTACCACGGCCACGTCGTGCCGGGCTTCCCCCAGCACCCCCACCGCGGCTTCGAGACCGTCACCATCATGCGACGGGGCACCGTCGACCACTCGGACTCCCTGGGTGCCGCGGCCCGCTTCGGCCCCGGCGACGTGCAGTGGCTGACCGCCGGACGCGGCATCGTGCACTCCGAGATGTTCCCCCTGCTGGACCCCGTCCAAGCCAACCCCCTGGAGCTGTTCCAGATCTGGCTGAACCTGCCGGCCGCCGACAAGATGGTCGAGCCCCACTTCTCCATCTTGTGGGCCGAGGGCGTCCCCACCCTCACCAGGACCGACAGTGACGGCGGCACCACGGAAATCACCGTGGTCGCCGGGCGCCTGGACGAGGCCGAGCCCCCGGCCCCGCCGCCCCGGTCCTGGGCCCGTCGCGCCGACTCCCATGTCGCCATCTGGTCGATCCGCATGGGCCCTCATGCCCGGTGGACCCTGCCCCCCGGCCCCGCCGGCTGCCAGCGCAGCTTGTACCTGTTCCAGGGCGGCCCGCTGGAGGTCGCGGGGGGCGAGCGCCCACGCACGGTCAGCGGTCGCACGGGCATGCGCCTGCAGCCCCAGGCCCCGGTGCCCCTGCAGGCCGGGCCGGCGGGGGCCGAGCTGCTGCTGCTCCAGGGTCGGCCGATCGGGGAGCCCGTGGCGAACCACGGCCCCTTCGTGATGAACACCCGGGTGGAGCTGCAGCAGGCCTACGCCGACTACCAGCGGACCCGCTTCGGGGGCTGGCCCTGGTCCCGGGACGACCCGGCCCACCCGCGGGATGCCGGGCGCTTCGCCCGCCACGCCGATGGCAAGGTCGAGCGCCCCGGCTGAGGGGCGGGGCGGAAAGCAGCCTGGCCGGACCACACGCCATCGCGCATCGTCCGGCCAGGGGTGTGTGCCCGTCGCCCAGTCCAGCGAGAGCAGCGCCCAGTGCAGCGCTCAGTGCAGCGCTCAGTGCAGCGAGAGCGTCGCCTGCGGCGTCGTGATGGTCAGCAGGACCGTGCCGCTCTTGTTGATGCCAACCAGGGTCGTCGAGGTCTGGCTGGAGATCACCAGATCGGGCATCTGGACGGTGATGTTGGCGAAGGTGGCGCTGATCTTCGCCGCAAGGTCCGGCATCTGCACGGTGATGTTCGCGCTCTGCGACACGATCTGCGAGGCGGCCGTCAGGGTGGCCGCGCCCAGGGTGGCCGAGATCGGGCCCGACATCGCGACGATGTCGACGCCGGTGTAGACCCCGTCGACGCCGATGGGGCCCACGGTGTTGTGGACCTTGGCCGTGCCGTGGCAGCCGGTGACCGTGTTGCGGCCCAGCCCGCCCTGGACGTCCAGGGTGGTGTTGCGGGGCAGGGTCACGTTGAGCGTGAGCGACTTGGTCGGGACGTCGGCGTACTCGGAAGGCACCTGCACCGTGACGGTGGCGCCGGGGTTGTTGCCGCTGACGGTGACGTGGATGTTGGCGGCGATGGCCTGGAGCTGGGCCTGGGGCAGCCCATCCAGGCTGTAGTGGAGGTCCGCGACGACCTGGGTGCCGTCGCCGCAGGCGGCCTCGATGATGCCGAGGGAGTGAACGATCGTATACGGTGCGTTCGAAGTCGGCATGCCGCTGAGGGACTGGGTGACGGTACCAGTGACGGGGGCAGCGTACGCCGGGGTGGCAGCCAGCAGAGCGAGCAAGATCATGATGCACCTCTCGATGGGTTGGCCGCGACAATATCACACCGCATCACAGGGGACTACCGGACGCGGGCCAGGGAAACGGAATAGCCTGGGCCCTCCCCTCTCCTCCCCGCGCGAAGGCATGTCCGCCGTCCCCGAAATCGAGCTTGGTGCCTTCCGCCTGCTGCACCCCCTGGGCGCGGGGGGCCAGGGAGCGGTGTGGCAGGCGCGCCACCTGCCGACCGGCACCGACGTCGCGATCAAGGTCCTGGCCAGCCGCGGGGCGCGCCAGGCCGGGGCCCGCGCCATGTTCCGCCGAGAGGTGCGCGCCGCCGCCGGCCTGGACCACGAGAACGTCATCGTCGTGCTGGACCAGGGCACCGTCGATGAGCGCGCGGCCGGGGCCAGCCGGGGCGAGCTGCCCCAGGACAGCCCCTGGCTGGCCATGGAGCTGGCCCGGGCCTCGCTGCAGGACCTGCCGGGGCGTCGGACCTGGGACGAGGTGCGCGCCATCCTCCAGGGCCTGCTGGCCGGCCTGGCCCACGCCCATGCGCGGGGCCTGGTCCACCGCGATCTGAAGCCCGCCAACTCGCTGTTCATGGAGCCGCCGCGGGTCGTAGAGGACCTGCGCCGGGTCCGCCTGGCCGACTTCGGCCTGGCCTTCGCCGCGGACGAGCTCGACCGGGACGGCGCGCCACCCGCCGCCGGCACGCCACTGTACATGGCGCCTGAACAATTCCGCGGGGACCTCGCGGACATCGGCCCCCAGGCCGATCTCTACGCCCTGGGCTGGCTGGCCTGGGAGCTGGCGACCGGCGGTCATCCCCTGCGCAGCCTGTCGGTGCCCGACATCCGCAACCTGAAGAGCTCGGGCTGGCAGCCGGCCTGGCCGAGCGGCGTGGTCGCGCCCCCTGGCTTCGACACCTGGATCCGTCGCCTGCTGGCGGTCGACCCGCGCCAGCGCCCCCGCTGCGCCGCCGACGCCGCCCTGGCCCTGGAGCAGCTGGGTGAGGCGCCCCTTCAGCAGCTGGCCCCTCCCTCTCGGAGCGCACGCACCACCGGACCGCCCCTGGGCCCCAGCCTGCCCGACGGCGCCCCACAGGACGGCGCCCCACAGGACGGCGCACCACAGGACGGCGCACCACAGGACGGCGCACCACAGGACGGCGCCCTGCAAGACAGCACCCGGCAGGACGGCGCCCTGGCCGGTCGCACCACACAGCTGGACGCCGATCAGCCTCGCTACGGCAGGCAGCAGGTCGTCCGCGGCACGACGGAGCCCACGCTGTCCCTGGGGGACCTGGCCGCCGACGAGCCAGGGGGCCCGAACGAGAGTGCCTCCCGCCGCACCTGGACCGCCTGGGAGAGCATCTGGGAGGAGCGGGAGAACCCCGAGCCCGCACCCTGGCCCGAGGAGCTGCCGCCCCTGCCCGCGCCGCCGGTGCCCCAGGCCTGGCGCCGACCCGAGGGTCGCCGCAACGCCGCCCCGGCCGGGGCCGGTCTGGGGCTCTTCGGCCTGCGGGTCCAGGTCCCCATCGGTCGCGAGCCGACCCAGGATCGCCTGTGGGCTGCCCTGCGCGCCGTGGCGGAAGAGGGTCGTCCCCGAGCCGTCCTGGTGCGGGGTGCCGCCGGCGAGGGCGCGACGATGTTGTGCCGCTGGCTCGGCGAGCACGCCGCGGAGCTGGGCGTCGCTTGGTCGCTGCGCCTGAGCGCCGGGCCCCGGGCCAGCGCTCCGGGTGCCGCAGGCATGCTCGCCCAGCTCCTGCGGCACCCCGCCGAGCGCGCCGACCTTGGCCTGGAGGCAGCCCGCGCCGGCCTGGCCGCCCTGGGCGTGGTCGACGCCGTGGACGCCCGGGTCCTGTGCGCGATCATGGGCCTGTCCGACGGTCCGCCGCCCCCCACCATGGCCCGCCACGCCGCCCTCGCGGCCCTGGTCGCCAGCCTGGCCGTCGAGCGCCCCGTGGTCCTGCACGTCGATGACGCGCCCCACGCCGACGAGCTGCTCTCCTGGATCGAGGGCCTGCTGCACCGCCGGGACCTGCGCTGTCTGGTGGTCCTGGGCGCCCGGGAGGAGGACCTGGCCGTGCGGCCTGAGGTCGCCCGACGCCTGCTCGAGCTGTCCGCCGAGGCCCTCCCCCTGGGGCCCCTGTCCGAGGGCGCCAGCCGGGCCCTGGTCCGCCAGGTGCTAGGCATCGAGACGACCCTGCTGTCTGACCTGGTGCGGCGCGCGACGGGCAACCCCTCCTTCCTGGTCCAGCTCCTGGGGGACTGGGTCTCCCGCGGCCTGCTGGTCCCCTCCCCCCGCGGCTGCGTCCTGGCCGACAACGCCCAGGCCGAGCTGCCCGCGGACCTCCACGCTGCCTGGCTGGCCCGGGTCGCCCAGCTGGCGCGGGACCAGGGATCCCAGGCCCCCCTGGCCCTGGAGGTCGCGGCGGTGCTGGGCGTCGAGTTCGAGCGGCGGCTGTGGAGCTCGGCCTGCGCTCGGCTGGGGATCCGCCTGCCGCCGCACCTGGAGGAGCACCTGCTCGACCACGCGCTGCTGCGGCCGGCGGCCGTCTCGCGCAGCCGCCTGGTCTTCGCCCACGGCGCGCTGCGCGAGAGCCTGCTGCGCCGGGCCGAGGAGGCCGGCCACCGCGCCGACCTGCACCGGGCCTGCGCCGAGGAGCTGGCGGCCACCGCGGGCCCGCCCGGGGCCACCGGCCTGCACCTGGCCCGGGCCGGCGAGCCTGCCGCGGCGGTCCCCCTGCTCCTGCGCGGGGCCGAGACCGCCCTGGATGGAGACGACCGGGCCATGGCCCAGCGGCTGCTGGGACAGACCCGGAAGTGCCTGGAGCAGACCGCTCGCCCGCCCGAGCACCCCGACATGCTGCGGGCCGGCATCCTGGGGGGACGGCTGGACCTGCGCGAGGGCCGCTTCGCCGCGGCCACGGCTGAGCTGCTGGGCGTGATCGAGGCCGCCGCCGCCGCCGGGCAGGTGGAGCGGGAGCGCGAGGCCCGCTCCTGGCACGCGGCCGCCGCCATGGGCGCCCTGGACCTGGCCACGGCGCGGGACGAGGCCGAGGCCGTCCTGGCGAGCATCGATGCGTCCCCCGATCCCCTGATGGCCTTGCGCATGCACCTGCTGCTGGGACAGGTCGCGGCGGCCACCGGTGACTTCGCGGCCGCCGAGACCTCCTTCGCCATGGTCACCCGCGGCTGGGGGGCCGATGGGCAGGGGGGGGACCCGCTGGGGCCGGTCGCCGACCTGGCGGCCCAGGCCCTGGTCGGTCGCATGGGCGTGGCCAAGGCCCAGGGGGATCTCGATCGCGCGCTGCAGCAGGGCCAGCGCGCCACGGAGCTGCTGGAGCGGCACGGCCAGCGCCGCCGCCTGGCCCAGGTCCTCAACGAGCAGGGCGACATCCTGCGGCGCCAGGGGGACCTGGGCGCCGCCCGCAGCGCCTACGGCCGGGCCGAGCAGCTCGCCGACGCCCTGGGGGGCGCCCACGGCGTCGTGATGCGGATCAACCTGGGCCTGACGGACCTGGCAGAGGGGCGCTTCGCCGCCGCAGCCACCTTGCTCGGCCGCGCGCTGGCCGAGGCCCGGGCCCAGGGCCACTACGGCTACGAGTACGCCGTGCGGCACGCCCTGCTGCCCTGCGCCGCCGCCAACTACGACCCGGCGGCGGTGGTCGGGCACCTCGACCGCATCGAAGAGCTGCGCCTCACGGCGCACTTCGCGGACGCCGACCTGGCCCAGCCGGCCGAGCAGGCGGCCGAGCTGCTACGCGCCGCGGGCTCGGAGGCCGAGGCGCGACGCTGCCAGGCCCTGGCCCGCGAGCAGTGGCGCCAGCTCGGGCACGCCGAAGACGCCGCCCGGCTCGACGAAGCGGTGGCCTGCGAGGCCGAGTAGCAGGGCCGAGTAGCGGGGCCGAGCAGCGGGGCCGAGCAGCGGGGCCGAGCAGCGGGGCCGAGCAGC
>Ga0100377_1002112_pt1 | contig 16832 bp, 19 predicted proteins | sample CryGeymeta201501_FD_83664 | JGI IMG/M metagenome (GOLD analysis project Ga0100377, IMG submission 83664) | Groundwater microbial communities from Crystal Geyser aquifers in Utah, USA - Crystal Geyser metaG 2015-01 | ecosystem: Environmental > Aquatic > Deep subsurface > Groundwater | place: USA... | reverse complement strand
TCGCCCTCGTCGCGGCCGTAGTGGGCCGTTCGGATCACGCCCGCCTCGTCGATCAGGAAGTCCGCGGGCATCGTGGTGAGGCTGTTTTGGAGCGTCGTCGGAAGGTACCCACGCGACATGGCCGTGATGAGTGTGGGGGCGCGTAGCGCCATCCCCTTGAGCATCCCGCCCACCGAGCGCTCGATGGCGTACGCGCGGTACGCTTCCCCCGTCGCATCGGCCAGAATCGGGAACGGCGCGCCGTGGCGTTGCGCATGGCGGCGCAGGTTGTCGAGCGGCGAGTCGAAGACCGCGACGACCGAGAAGCCTGGGCCGAGCTCCGCGAACCGGCGGGTCAGCTCGTGGACGCGCAGGTTGCAGAAAGGACAGCTCGCGAAGCGGAAGAACGACAGGAGGTGGCGACGGCCGCGAAGGGCCTCCGTGTCGAAGGTCGTACCGTCGAGCGCCGGAAGGCTGAACGTAGGGGCGGTGTCTCCCGCAAGGAGCCTGGTGGTCGTCGACGTGCTCATCGCAGCGCGCCTCCGCAGCTCGAACCCGCCCCGGCGGTACACCCGTAGCAGTGGTCGCCAGTCGCGACGCGCGCACCTTCGAGGGAATCGAGGGAATCGATCGCCCACAGGGTCCGCGCTCGCCGGCCGGTGCCCGCACCGAGCGGCAGCTCCAGCATCTGGTTGAAGTCGCAGTCGTACAGGCGGCCGTCCCAGCCGACGCTGAGCAAGCTGCGGCACATGAGGCCGGGCACCGTGGCCGCGTTGAAGTGGTTGACCAGCAGGCTCATGTACGCCTCGTGCTGCCCGGTCCGCTTGAGGAGGTGCGCGAAGCGCTTGATGGGCATGTTGGCGATCGTGAGCAGCCGGCTGAACTCGATCCCGAACAGCTCACCGAGCTCTCGCCGATAGGCCCCCTCCAGGCTCGCCTGTGCCGGCGGCAGCGACGGGCCGACGGGGTTGTAGACGAGGTCGAGGACCAGCCCGGAGCCGGGGCGTCCGTAGCCGAGTTTGTTGAGGAGGCGCAGAGCCTCCACGCTCTTGCCGAACGCGCCCTTGCCCCGCTGCTTCTCGACGTTCTCCCGCAGGTAGCACGGGAGGCTCGCGACCACCTCCACCCGTTGCTCGGCGAGGAACCTCGGCAGATCCTCCATGCCCGGCTCGAACAGTACCGTCAGGTTGCAGCGGTCGATGACGCGCCGGCCGAGCCGCCCCGCCTCGGAGACCAGCCAGCGGAAGCTCGGGTTGAGCTCGGGAGCCCCGCCGGTGAGATCGACGAGATCGACACCGGGGTTGGCGGCGAGCAGCTCCACCACGCGAGCCGCGACCTCGCGGGACATGATCTCGGTGCGCTTCGGGCCCGCCTCCACGTGGCAGTGGTGGCAGGCCATGTTGCAGACCTTGCCCACGTTCACCTGGAGGGTGGTGACGGGCCCACGCCGCAGGGGGGCGGCGCTGGAGGCTCGCAGCGACTCGTCGAACGACGAGCGGTCGTCCGCGATGGGCAGGGCGATGGCGATGGCGGTGGAGGCGTACATCAGCAGCACCTCCCGTTCCCGTCGGCGTCGGTGCCGCACGTGGCGATCTGTGCGGTGGTCGTGTGGTAGTCCTCGCCCTTGGTCTCGCGGGGATCGCGCACGAGGCCGACCACGTCGCAGGGGAACGCGCGAGCCTCTTCGGCGGGCGAGAGCACCCGGGGCGGCACCAGCTCCACGTGGGCGCGGTAGGGCTCGCTGGAGTAGATGGCGAAGGTCTTCTCGCACACGGCCATCCTCGCGCCGCGCCGCAGCACGTGCCCGTCGTCGTCGGTCACCTCGCGGAACGGTCCCCGGTAGACGATGGCGTGCTTGCGGTCGACGCAGGGACCGTCCTTGCCCTTGTAGGCCGCCACCGTCACGCTGCGGAGCTCGATGCCCTCGACCGTGCGCCACGGCGCCTCGTCGCGGGCGAGGATCTCGACGCCGTAGAAGCCGGCCTCCTCGAACGCCTCAAGGAAGCGGTCCTCGCGAAGCGCCCCAGAGATGCAGCCGCTCCACAGCTCGGAGTCCCGCTGCAGGTGCGCGGGCACGTCCTCGTCGCTCACGATGTCGGAGATCACAGCCCTCCCGCCGCGCCGAAGCACGCGCAGGATCTCGCCGAAGAGGCGTCGCTTGTCGTCGGCGCGCACGAGGTTCAACACGCAGTTCGAGACCACGACATCGACTGAGTCGTCCGCGACGAGCGGCGCCTCCTGCCGTAGGCGGACCAATTCCGCATCGACCCGGGAAAGGTCCTCGGCGGACCGGGCGGGATGCTCGCCGAGCCAGGCGTCGAGACGGTCCAGGTCGAGCCCAAGATCCTGGATCCGCCCGCGCCGGAACTCGACGTTCGCGAACCCCACGCGCTCGGCGACCTCGGGCGTGGAGCTACGCGCCAGGGCCAGCATCTCGTCGTTCATGTCGACGCCGATGACGCGCCCGCGCGGACCGACCACTTGACTTGCGATGAAGCAGATCTTGCCCGCGCCCGAGCCCAGGTCGAGCACGGTCTCGCCCTCGCGCAGATGCGCAGAGGGATCGCCGCACCCGTAGTCGCGCTCGAGCACAGCGGCCGGGATCGCCATCAGCAGCGCCGGGTCATACTGGATCGGGCAGCAGAGGCTCTCCTCGCGGGCGCGAGCGGCTTCCGAGTAGCGGGCGCGGACGGCCTGCTCGACGTCTATCGACACTGTTTTTGTGGCGGACATTGGTTCTACCTCCCGTTCAAGGACCCGTCGTAGTCCAGGAACTCCACCCGGAGGTGGTGTCCTGCCCTGCGGCGCTCTCACGCGTGGCCGTGGGCGGTCCGGCCTGCGCTCGCCAGGGCGACGTGCCCGTACACGGCTCCGAGCACGGCGCCGTAGACCAGGTGCCCCATGAGGCTGCCAGCCGCGACCAGCGCCGAACCGCTGAAGAAGCCGGCGCCCATCATCGGCATCACGACCAGCTGCGCCACCAGCCACGGGGCGATGCTGTACAGCGCGCCGCGCACCGGGCCCGGTCCGGGAAGCCGGTGGGCGAACAGGGCCGCGTAGATCACAGCGAGCCCGACGCCGATCATGAAGTGGGCGGCCCACCCGAGCGCTACGACGCCGCCCATCATCGAGCCCAGCATCTCGCCGATGTTCATCGGCGGCATGCCCATCATCGGCGCGGCGACCATCAGCACGGTCATAGCGGCGGTACCGGCGAGCCCGGCGGCGATTGCACGGCTGAAGGTTATCTTTTCGAACATGGCTCATTCCTCCGTTGAGTTCCTGTGGCGGTCGCCGCGTCAACGCGACTCCGCTCACACCGCAGCGTCGAAGGAGGGCGGCGAATGTTACGCGGGGGTTCTGCAGGCGCCTTCGATGGACAAGCAGGCGGCGATGATCCGAGCTTCCCTGCGACCTTGGGCCGCCGGACAGTTAGACAGGCGACCATGGAGCGAGGCGACGACATCCACGTGAAGACACCAGCCCTGAGCGGGGCCAGCGTCGTTGCTGCTTCGGTAGGCACCTCGAACCCTGGCGCCTCCGCTGCTGAGGACCGCGCGCTCATCGAGCGGCTGCTCGCGGGTGACGAGGCCGCGTTCTCTGGGCTCGTCGACCAGTACCACGGCCGCCTGCTCCGGCTCGCGCGGTCCTTCGTGAAGGATCAGGCCACGGCCGAGGAGGTCGTCCAGGACACCTGGGTCGGTGTGCTCAACGGGCTGCGGAGCTTCGAAGGGCGCTCGGCGCTCAAGACCTGGATCTTCCGGATCCTGACGAACCAGGCGAAGACCCGTGGCGTCCGCGAGGCGAGGTCGGTCCCCTTCTCCGGCCTTGGCAACGGCGACGGGCCCGATGAGCCCGCTGTCGATCCCGCTCGTTTCCGATCCGACGGCATGTGGGCCGACCCGCCGCGACGCTGGGAGGATGACACGCCCGAGGCGGTACTCCTCAGGGAGGAGGCCCGCAAGCGGCTGGAGCAGGCCATCGAGGATCTGCCGCCCCGCCAGCGGACGGTGCTCGTGTTGCGCGACATTGAAGGCGTGTCTGCCGAGGAGGTGTGTAACATCCTGGAGATCGCCGAGACGAACCAGCGAGTGATGCTCCACCGCGCCCGATCGGCTCTTCACCGCGCGCTCGAACGATATCTGGAGGAGGAGTAGGCATCATGCTGACCTGCCAAGAGCTGACCGAATTGGTCACGGACTATCTCGAAGGGCGCCTCAGCCTGTGGGACCGCATGCGGTTTCGCCTCCACATCGGGATGTGCAAGCACTGCCGTGCCTTCCTGCGCGACCGGAAGCTGACGATCCAGACGGTCGGGAAGATGCCCCCCGACCCCATCCCACCCGACGTCCGCGACGAGCTCCTCGACAAGTTCCGCAACTGGAAGAATGACTAGGCGCCGGGGGATGGAGCGCATCGGAGCACCCGTGCAAGTGCCGTCAATCACCCGATGCAGCAGGCCATCACGGACACGTCGCGGCGAAAGGCCAGCGCGGCGGTCTTGAAGGCCTCGGAGTAGGTGGGGAAGGCATGCACCGTGTCGATCAGCTCGTCGACGGTGAGCCCGGCCCGGATGGCCACGACCATCTCGTGGATGGCGTCGCCCGCGTGCGGACCCACCATCTGGGCCCCGACGACCTTGTCCGTCCGGTGATCGACCGTCAGGCGGGCGATCCCGCGGGTCCGCCCGGTGGCCATCGCGCGCGGAACATGGTCGAAGTGTACGGCTCGACAGGTACAGGTACCGTGCGCACCCATGTAGTCACGCTCGGTGGGGCCCACCCATGCGACCTCGGGGTCGGTGAACACGGCCGCAGGCATCGAGGCGTAGTCCACCCTCAAGTCGCCGCCGTTGAGCGCGTTTTCCGCCGCGACCTTGCCCTCTTTGCCCGCGGCGTGCTCCAGCATGTAGGTGCCGACGATGTCGCCAGCGGCGTAGATGTGGGGCACAGGGGTGGCGAGGCGCTCGTCCACGACCAGGAAGCCGCGACGGTCCGGCGACAACCCCGCGCGTTCGGCGTCGATCCGATCGGCATTGCCGTCCACGCCCACCGCCTTGAGCAGGTGTGTGGCAGGCAGCCGGTGCTCGCCCTCGGCGTCACTCCACACGACCACGAGCCCGTCGGGCGCCTCCTCGACCGCCATGACGCGGGCGGACGTGCGCACAACGACACCCTCGGCGGTCAGGGCCTCCTGGACCACGGCCGCGACGTCTGCGTCGAGCGGACCGAGGACCTGGGGCAGGAACTCCAGGACCGTGACATCGGAGCCGAGCCGGGCGAAGGCCTGCGCCCACTCCAGCCCCTGGGGACCGCCCCCGACGACGACGAGCCGTGCCGGGACCTCGGTGAGATCGAGGGCGGTGCGGTTGTCGAGGACGCGGGGGTGGCCGTCTCCCGGGAAGGGCAGGCCCCGAGCGCGGGAGCCGACCGCGACCAGGATCTTGTCCGCCTCGTAGCGTTGGCCCCCCACCTCCACGGTGTGGGCGTCGACGAAGCGCCCGTGGCCCTCCACGAGGCGGACGTGGTCCAGTGCGGCGAGCACCTGCACGTAGTTGCTGCCACGCAGCCCGCCGACCAGGTCGTCCCGGGCCGCCTTCATGGCGGCGTAGTCCACCTCGACTGGACCGACGGAAAGCCCCGGTGTCCCCGGGTGCCGCGCGGCGTGGGTGGCGCGGGCGACCTCGAGCAGGTGCTTGCTCGGCACGCAGCCCACGTTGACGCAGGTGCCGCCGATGGGCAGGCCCGCGTTGATCATCACGGTGTCGACGCCAAGGTCGTTGGCTCGCGTGGCGGCCGAGAATGCGGCCGCGCCACCGCCGAGGATCAGGAAGGGGACGCGCTGCGATCTCATGGGGAAGCCTCGTTGGAGTGGTCTGTGCGCGTGTCCAGTACGCTGGCTTGCTTCATCGCCGCACGCACGTTGCCGAGGCAACAGGAGCCTTGCGGGTTCGTCTCGGGGCAGCGGTCGCGGCCGTTCCGGCAGTGCTCGGCGATGACGTCGGGGATGTTCGACGTGCCGCTCCCGGCCACGTCGCGGGCGACATCGGCCTCGGAGTACCCGAAGCAGTAGCAGAGGGTCCGGTCGGTCGAGGTCTCCTTCTGGCCGATGCGGACGCGGGCGGCGGACACCGGGATGCGGTGGCTGGTGGCCTCACCGAACCAGGCCACGTCGCAGCCAGGGGTCGCGCAGAAGCGGTAGGGCTCGTCCTGCCGTGAGAGGCCGTCCGCGACCAGGGCATCGAGCGTCACGGGCTTCACCCGCCTTCCGCGGGCGCCGCACGCCGGGCAATCCGAGGCCTGGGCCGCGGGTGTGGCCTTGGGAGTGCAGCAGTCCACGCTACGCCCCCTGGTCGGGCTGGACTGTGGTCTTGTAGCCGGCGTCGGTGATCCTGGCGGCGATCTGCTCGGCGCTCACCTTCGCGCTGTCGAAGGTCACAGTCGCCTTTCCGGCCTCGACGTCTACCTCGATGGTCTCGACGCCGTCGAGCTTCTTGGCGGCGGTCCTCACCGTCACCTTGCAGGAGGCGCAGGTCATGCCCTCGATGTTGAGGGTGGCGGTGCTCGTCGCGGCCGTCGCGGCGGCCGGTGGGTCGGCGCTCGCTGGCGACGCGCAGCCTCCGCAGGCGAGGACCGCAGGCGAGGACAGGGCGGCGAGGAACGAGAGGATGGCGAGGCGCTTCATGGTGTGCTCCTTCAGAACAGGTAGGGGGTCAAGTACGGGAAGACGAGCGCGACGCCGACGATGCCGGTGGCCACCCACAGCATCCGCTTGCCGGCCTTGTTGGCCTTGGGCATCTCGCAGCCACAGTCGTCGCCCTCGGCAGCTACGGCGCCGAGCGCAGACGGGACGGCGGGAGCCCGCGCTGGCTTCCGGTAGGTCAGGTACCAGCCGGTCCCCAGCAGCCCCACCGTCACCACCGTGAAGATCGGGCGGTATGGCTCCAGGGCGACCAGGAAGCCGGCGCCGCCGATGCCGAGCAGCGCGAGCACGAGGGGGCCGATGCAGCAGGCCGAGGCGGCCAGCGCGGCGGCGACGGCGCCGCCCAGGCTGGCGTTGCGGGTGGAAGCTTCGTTCATGGGTCGATCTCCTACTTGAACAGGCCGAGTTTTCCGAGCAGGGCAGCGATGCCGAGACCGACCGCTGCCGCTGCCGCCGTGCCCGTCCCGTCGAGCGGACAGGAGCCGCCGCCGCAGGCGAGCGCGGTACCTGGGACGATCAGGGCCGCAAAGAGGATCAGGGTTCGCATGGCTTGTCCGAGCTTTCGTGATGGAATCCTATACGTACTTTAGTACTAACGCAAGTAGGAAGATATCATTGGTCTAGGAGTGCGACTACCTGGGCCTCCATCTCGTCGAGCCCTCCTGCACCTCCCGCTTCGGACCACGCGACCACGCCGTCCTGGTCGATCACGTAGGCAACGGGGAGAACACCGTCGGGGTCCCACAGGGGGTAGAAGTCCCCATCCACGTCCGCCAGCACGGGGAAGGTCAGGCCGAGCCCGTCCGCCCACAGGGCCGCGTCGTCGCTGTCTGGTGTCTGCCCCGACGCGTCCTGGACAACGACGCTGATCGGCGAAAAGCCGGCGTTGCCGTGCTCCTGGTAGAGGCCTTCGAGTCCCTGGACCAGGGACCTGCACGACGTTCACCACACTGCCGAGATGTCGACGAGGGCCACCTTGCCGCGCAAGGAGGACAGCGTGAAGGGCTGGTCTGTCGAGTCCGGCAGGGTGAAGTCCGGGGCGCACTGACCGACCTCCAGGCCCACTTCGGCGTCGGTTCCGCAGCGCCCGGCGGGCGGGTAGCTGGTGTCCCCGGACGAGGCGGTGTCGACGGCGCCGGTGGGGCCGCAGGCGGTGAGGGAAAGCAGCAGGGACAGGAAGCTCACGCGCATGTTCACTCCAGGGAGACGCCGACCCAGGTCAGCTCGGGGATGCCTTCACCGTCGGCCGTCGTGGGTCGCCCGGCCTCATCGACGGTGCCGTGGGCGACGACGACGAGGAGTCCGGTGTCGTAGTCGAGAGAATGGAAGACCACTGACGCGCCTGCCTGCAGGCCTGTGTCGCCGGGAAAGACGACTTCGGCCGGTGGATCGAAGGTGGACAGGATCGGGCCCAAGGCGAACAGGTCCACCAGCTCAACGCCATCGGGCACGAAGGGCGGCGCCTGGTCGATGGGAACGCGGGCGACCTGGACTTCGGCCGGGGCGAAGGGGGCGAGTGTCAAGGCGCCGGGTGAGATCGTGAGCACGAGCCCGTCCTCGGCGGCGACTGCCTGCTCCCCGACAGCGTCGGCGTCGATGGGCCAGCTCGCCAGCGCGGGCGTCCAGACGGGCGTATCGAACGCGAGCGCGTCGTCGGCCTCGAAGGCGAATGCCGCGGACGCGAACAGCCCGTTGGCTGCAGTCTCGCCGTAGGTGATCAGCCGCTTGGCGCCCGGGTCGACCTCCTGGACCGCGAAGGCCCCGGTCTCATCGGTGCGATCGGGGATGCAGAACTCGGTCGAGACCGTCACGAAGACATCGACGACGGGCGTGCCGGCGAGGTCGAGTACCGCACCCGAGACCTCGAATCGCCCATCCGCGGGCTCCGCGCCGGAGTCGCTTGGCACGGGGCCGGCGGGGGCCGCCCCGGAGCAGGCCGCCGCCAGGACCAGGAGGACGCTACTCGCCCACCGATTCACGGGCGCCCCTCACGGCCTGGCGGATGATGGCGTTGAGCGGGTGGTCGGTCAGCGCGTAGTACAGCGTCTGCGCGTCCCGGCGGAACTGCACGAGTCGCTGGGCTCGCATCTTGGCCAGGTTCTGTGACACCGCGGAGACCGAGATCCCCAGGACGGTGGCGAGGTCGCAGACGCACATCTGCTCGGCCTGGTCGAGCACGGCGAAGAGCCGTAGCCGGGTGGGGTGGGACCAGACCGTCAGGCCGGCCGCGAGCTCGTCGAGGTCCGGGGTGAAGGCGTAGTCGTCTCGGAGGGCGTCCAGGTCGAGGGGGCTGTCAGCGGGAGGCGTACATTTCATGGGTCAGCTTCCGTTATTGCGTGAACGCTAAAGTATCCTTGGCTGCGCCAAGTAGCAAGGTCCGCGTGCCGCGGGCGTCCGGCCGCTCGCGCGCACACACCCCGACTTTGACCCGCCCTACTCCTCGGTGGTACGAGCGCATCGGGGTTGGTTCGACAGCCTCGCGCCTGGTCATCCCCGCGGCGCTGGCCTTCGGGACGGTGTGGTCCACGGCATGGCGCGGTACACGTTCTCGGTCGCGCCTGGCGAGGCCGAAGCCCCGCGCATGGCGCTCGTTCGCGACGCTTCGGAGGAGGTCAGCGACGTGCCCGGCGAGATCCGGTCGGTGATGATGGGGCTCATGACCTACTTCGACTCCGCCTATGCGGCCTTGCTCGCACGGCTCTGGCCGGCTCTCGATCCAGTCGACCGTGACAAGTTCGAGGCCGCCTTCCACTTTCGGGCATCGCCATCGCTGGTGACCCGTCGTGAGCCCCACGCCGGTAGCTGGGCCTACCCGGTGGTGGGCTGAGGCTGCGGCCCCCGCCTCGCCTTGTCCCGCCTCGTCCACCGCCGGTGCTCCGAGGTCATGTCCTCCGAGCGCATCTTCGTCCTCGGGCGTTGAACCTCGGGAGCCTCCAGATCGACCCGATATTGCGGTCGTGTCCGGCACGGCGGGCTCTTCCAGTTCAAGGAGGCCGCCAGGCGGGGCAACCTCAAGGCCGACGTGGTGCTCGACCTCGTCACGTCCGTCCGGCCCGGCGACTCGGGCTACCCGCTCAACGCCGCCCGGGACGCGCTCCAGGACCGAGCCCGCTGGGCCTTCAACGATCTGGTCGGCGAGGTGGAGCGCGAGAACGAGAGCGTCGGCCGTTCGATGGAGGACGAGGTGTTCGACCCCGACTCCGACGACGAGCGCGAGCGCCGGGGGGCCGCCGAGCTGGCCGACCTGGCGGCCGAAGCCTTCGCCGACGAGGCGTTCCAGAAGGCCCTCGCCGAGGCCGCCGGCGGCATCGCTGACTTCTACGCGGAGCGGGCGAAGGACCCTGGCGTCGAGGCGCCCGTCGCCAGCCTGGCCCCGGCGGGCACGAAGGCGCGTCCTGCCGAGGACCAGCCCACCCGAGCGCCTGTCCTGCCCGCAGGGATCAGGCTCGCGGCGTCGGCCTCTCCGGTGGAGCCCGACATCGCCGCGCCGAGCGATCCCGCCCGTGCGGCTCGCCAGCTCCGCGCCGTGCTCCAGGCCGCCGACGAGGTCGTCGTCGCCGGCGGTGGCGTCGCCGTCCTCGGCCCCGCGGAGAAGGCGGTGCTCGATCGGGCCGAGGCCGACCACGCCCTCGACGAGCGCGACGTGACCGTGCTCCAGCAGGCCATCGACCGCGCCGCCGACACCGCCCTCGACCCCACCGGGGGCGGACTCGTCCAGGCCGCCGCCATCGACCGGACCGCGGGCTTCGCGCTCGCCGTGCTCCGCGTCGACGAGGCCGGCGAGCGGCGTCGCAAGGTGAAGCGCAACCCCTTCGGTCGCCTCGCCGGGCTGCGGATCAGCCGCAAGAACTACGACCGGCAGCGGGCGTACCGCTTCAAGAAGGGCTTCCAGCGCTGGATGCCGCACCTCACCGCCTGGGACGCGACCCTGCGCCTGGTCGCCAGCGAGGCGCGCATCCGCCGCCGGTTCAAGCCGGGCTTCGTGCTCGACGACGAGCTGCTCGGGCTCACGACCAGCGCCTCGTCGGGCTCGATCGTCGTCTACATCCACCCCGACCGGCTCCAGCAGGTCATCAAGGCCCATCGCGAGCGCCCGCTCGCCATCGCCGCCTACCTCCACGGGGTCGCCTGCCACGAGTTGACCCATGCGGACGGGCGCATGGGAAAGGGCCACAGCGAGGAGTTCGTGGCCGCAAGGGAGGATCTCGGGCACGCGACGGGGCACCTGCTCCCGGCGATCGCCGTGCTGGTGCAGAACGTGCTCGGGCTGCCGGTCAAGGCGAGCGAGGACCAGCGGCGAATCGCGAGGCTGGAGGCGCAGCTCGCCCGCGCTCGCGTCCAGGCGAAGGACACCCGCCGCGGCGCAGCCGAGGTCGAGCGCATCCAGCGCGAACTCGCCGAGGCCCGGGCCGCGCTCGCTGACGCGGAGGCGGAGAGTGCCCGGGTCCGCGCCGCGTGCGACTGGGCGTGTGGGACGTGTCGGTGTGCCGATCCCGCCGAGCGGGTGCTCGACGTGGCGGTGGGCGCGCTCGCGGCGAACCCGCCGACCGGGGTGGACTCCGACTACGTGGGGCTGTTCGTCGACCGACACCGGGACCGACTCCTCGAGGTCGTGCGCGCGTCGCTCGGACGCCGAGGTGTGGCGTGAGCCGTCCGGTCCGAGCCGCGCTCTACGCCCGGGTGTCGACGGTGGGCCACGGCCAGGACGTGGGGCTCCAGCTCGACGAGCTGCGCCAGGTCGCGGCCCAGCGGCACTGGGTCGCGCAGGAGTTCGTCGATGACGGGATATCCGGCAGCAAGGACCGGCGCCCGGCGCTCGATCGGCTGATGGGCGAGGTCCGGGCAGGGCGTGTGGACGTGGTCGCCGTCTGGCGGTTCGATAGGTTTGCTCGGGATACCCGCCACCTTCTTCAAGCCTGCGAGGAGCTGCGCCAGTGCGGCGTCCAGTTCGTCAGCCTCCGCGAGCAGGTCGACACGAGCACGCCGATCGGGAAGGCGATGTTCACGATCATCTCGGCCATCGCGGAGCTTGAAAAGGACATCCTCCGCGAACGGGTGATCGCTGGCGTGCGGCGTGCCCAGGCCGCGGGGAGGCACTGCGGTCGGCCGAAGGTCGAGGTGGACCTGCGGCCGGCCGTCGCCCTGCTCCGCGAAGGTCGGACGCTCAAGGACACGGCGCGCATCCTCAAGACGGACCGGAACACCCTGCGTCGGCGGATGCGCGAGGATGGGCTCTGGCCGTTGCCGGCCTCCGAAGCGGCGTAGTCCGAAGGAACCGGAGCGGTTCCGGCGGCGCCGATTAGGATGGCGTGGCCCCCGGAGGTCTCTGGAGGGAGGAGCGGTCGCGGGGGTCACAAGGGGCCCGCGTGCCGAGCGCCGCCGACCCAGCGATCCCGGGGTCACAAGGTCGGGGTCGCTGCGGGGTCGGAAGCACATGATTCCGACCATCTGAGTCACCCGCCCTCGACCACCGACCACACCATTCGGTACACGGGGCCCATGTCACCCAACGCACGGCGCCAAGGCGCCTCGCCGCTGTTCTTCAGGGCGGCGCGCGCCTCCGAGAGCGACGTCTGGGCAGAAACACCGAGCGCGCTCGCCATGGGCCCTGCCGCTTGGCGAGGAACCCCGATGAGGCGCAGCGCCAGCGCGGCATCGGTGTTGACGCCGTAATACACCCTCGCCGGCAGGTTCCGAAGCGAGCGCTGCTCGTGCTCGGGGAGTTCGTCGAAGCCGTCGCGGAAAGTGAGCGTCTGGAGCGCTGCGAGTCCCCAGGACGCGGTCTGCGTGAGCTTGCCGAACAGGCTCTGGCAACACTTCGTCATCGACGCCGTCCGGTCCAACGCACCATCACTCCCATTGATCGGGAAGTGCTCAGAGGCCATGTCCGCAAGCGACGTCCCCTGCACCCAGTCGCAGACGATCCTCGCGAGCTTGTCTCCGTCGGCGGAATTCCCGCCCAGGACCGCCTCCAAGTTCTCGCGGAGCTCTGGGACCTGGAGCAGCAACCCCATCATCCTGGCGAGGTGCGGACGCGGCCCAGCGAACAGGTCTCCGGTCCATGCATCTTCGCGCAGTCCGGACTGCGACAGGCGTCCGAGGGTGTTGCGCACCGTCTCCAGGGAGAAGCCTGTGCTGTCGACCAGCTTCAGGGGCTGTCCGGCCAGGTTGGCGCCATAGCGGCGCACGCCCTGCACGAACTGGCTTGCCATCGCCGGCTGGCTGCGCCGGAGCTCTTGGAAACCCAACGTCCCGCGCAGCACTTGCTCGACCTCGAGGGCGAACCGCTGATGGTCTCCGATCTGGCGGTAAGTGTGAACGAGATACTGAAGGAACGACGACCATTTCGGCTGCCAGGAGAGCTGCTCCAGCGATTGCAGCTGCCCCGCGCGATACGCCTCCTGCACCATCTCGATCAACGTCGAGTTCAGCGCCCCGACGCTAGTGGCGACGAAGGATTCCAGCTTTTCGCGCTTCTCTGGAGATGTGGCCGCGAGCGCGATGATGCCCAGGTCACCCTGGTCGACACGTCCGGCCCGCCCCGCGATGTTCCAGAAGTCCTCGGGAGGCATGTCCTCGCCATAGGGGTACTGGTGCGAGGCCAGGACGACGGCTGACACGGGGAAGTTGACCCCCTGTGCGATGGTTGTCGTTGCCACCAGGATGTCAAGGTGACCTTCTTCCGTGAGCCACTCGACGAGTGCCTTGGCCTCGTCGGACATTCCGGCATGGTGCACGCCAACCCCGAAGTCCAGCAACTCGGTCAGCGCGAAGTCACCACCGAACTCCTCAGCAAGGAAGGCCTTCGCAGCCGTGATCTCGGGGGCGGGAGTCGGTCGCCTGTTCTCTTCGACCTTGAACCGCGCGGCGAGCGACCAGCTGTTGCGCGGCTTGTCTGCAAGCACGATCACGGCTCCACGGCCGCGAAGCTGCTGCGCGGTCGCGGCCGCTAGGGCTCCCTGGCCGCCCTTGGCATCCGACCACGAGATTCGAAGGGGCCGGGTCGACGGCAGCACCAAAGACTCCGGCACGCTCAGCGTCTGCCTAGTCGTATGCAGAGTCGACAGGCGCACCTTGAACGCCCCACGGCCGGGCGCCCGCTCGGGCTCGGCGATGGCGACCACCCTATCGTTGGGCACCCAGTCCACTGCGAGCTCGACGTTCTTGTGGCTGTCGGGCGCCAACCATCGAGCGATCTGTGCGGCGTTCCCGATGAAGGGCGTGAGAAGGAGGAACTGAGAGTTCCGACATTCGCGGTTGATGGTCGCGAGGAGCAGTTCGAGCTTGATGCCCCTGCTGGCGCTGCCGAGGTTGTGCGCCTCGTCGACCACGACCAGGGTGAGAGGGCGACCGATCTCCGCCTCCCACCCACCGCGCAGCATGAGGTCGAGCTTCTCGGGCGTGGTGACCAGGACGCGGAACTGGTTGGCCAGGTCCTGCTCGGTCAGCAGGGCGGCCTCGATGCCGTCCAATTCCAGCGCCGGGCTGACCCGCTCAACATTGATCCCCAACGGCGCGAAGTCTCGCCGGAGCCGAACCGTGATCTGCTTCACGAGCGCCCGCGTGGGAGCGAGGTAGGCAACCCAGCCACGTTCCCGATCGAACTGGTTCAGCGCCTGAAGGATACGGAACTGCGCGATCATCGTCTTGCCGCTCGATGTCGGCAGACTGACCACCACCGAACGGTGGCCGGACCCGAGCAGGCCTTCTTCACGCAGCGTCCGCCGCTGCGGGGGGAGCATCTCGAATAGCGGCCGCGCCCGGCTCCGCGACACGGCGTCCTGTACGAAGCGCGTCACCCGACTGTTGACCGCCCTGGTTACCGTCCAGATGCTGTTGTCGACCACGGCAGCGGCGGCCCTGGCGAGCAACCGAATCAGGAGCTCCAGCTCGATCAGGCGCCCATGGCCGCACGCGCCGAGAGCGCGGTCGAACTGCGCTTCAAGTTGTTGGTGAATGTCGAACCGACCATCCGGACCGGAGCCCTGGCCTACGAAGACTGCCAGCACCTCCGCCGCCTTCGCCAGGTGGTACTCCGCCATCAACTGCCAGGCGGGACCCCTCGTCTTGAGCTCCTCCAGTCGATCCAGGAACCCAGGTTCATGTGCGCGCTGCGCTTCGCGGAGTGCCACGACGTTGGCCTGGATACGATCGAGATCCTCCCAACCATGCTTGCGAATCGCCCGGAGCCACGTGTCGAGCGTGGTGACCCAGACCCGCCGCCCCCAATCCGGATCCTCATAAGGGAGATCCGGGATGCCATCCTCGACCAGTAGTCGCCGAGCATCAGCACCTCGATCACCGAGGACAGCGATGCACGAAATCCGAAGCAACCACGCGGCCGCATCAACCGGGTCCGCCGGGCGGGACAGCGCCCGCAGCACCTGGAACGCATCCACGCTGGCCTTCCGGAGCGTGTCAGCGTTCCCGTCCACGAGCAGGTCGAACACCTGCAGCTCGAGGGCGGCGCCGACCTCCACGAGCTCAGCGTCATCGACCTGCACCGGGCCATTGACCGTCAACGCGGCGAACACACGACGGCGATTCGCCTCCTCACGCGCGCGTGCGACCCTCTCAGGCCCGATCGCGTCGACGACCCAACTCATGGCCGCCCCCGCAATGTCGCGACCCACTGGGAGATCGGCACCGGGAGGTACCAGGCCATGACCTCGACGCGGGTCGGACCGGACAGGCAGCCCGCAAGGTGCCGGGCGCGGCTTGCGACGTCTCGCTCATCGCAGGGCGTGTCGCGGAGGAGAACGCCAACAATCAGAAGGTCCTTCCCCGACGACTGGAGGTAGCGGGTGACGGCCTCCTTGTAGACGGCGTGCAGCGCGGCGTCGGAGCACCGCACGCGGAGCCACCGCATCAACGCATGCTGGATTCCGAGGTCAGTGGCGTTGTTTTCGAGCTGCCAGGTCATCCCACTTCTGCCGTACATCACCTGCGGGGGAGAGCCAGCGTCGGTCGAGGTCTTCACTTCACCGAACAGGAGGGAGACGCCGCTCGCGTCGCGGCAGAACCCCACGAGGTCGGCGCCTGGGAGGCTCGCCTGGGGCGTGCGCCGGTCGCGGTTCTCGTTCCACGGCCAGATCACCTCCCGGTTGTCATCCGCTGCGAGGACCGCCTCCGCCAGCGCCTCACCGATCTCCCAGTCCTTCTCCTCGGGGACCGCCGCCAGGAATCGACCCAGAAACTCGGTCGCGACACCCGTAGTCGCCAGAGCCTGCAGCTCGTCTTCGAAGCTCTGCTGCACCTCGGTGTCACCGGCGCGATCGGCCACCGGTCCCGTCACGAACGCCCTGAACGCCGCCTCATCCTCGATGACGTAGCCTTCCCAGCGAGCGATGCCCTGCGTACCGGCGTATCGGATGACGGCCGGGAGTTGGGCGACGACCACAGGCATCACTCCACCTCGTGGGAAGCCGGACGTCCACGCTGGCTGGGCCAACCGCTGAGCAGCGTACCGGCCATCACCACCCCTGCCTCATCGTCTCGGCCAGCTCGACTGGGTCGAGCACAGTAGGTGAGCTCTCCCAGTCCACGTCCTCGACACGGCTGTACTTCGCGTCAAAGGGATTCCGATTGAGTGCGATGGCGCGGTCGATGAGCTTGTTGGTGTCCTCCCGTTCGCCCTGGGCAACCTGGACCCAGATGTCCTCGAGCGTGTCGGGGATCTGGCCGAAGAGCGTGTGGATCGCGGCGAGGCGTTGCGAGAGGAGTTGGTGGACCCGGTCCTCCACCGACCCTCGGTAGCGCAGGTTGGCGACCCAGACCTCCGGTTGACGCTGGCCGATTCGCTGGATGCGCCCCTTTCGCTGCTCGAGGCGCGTGGGATTCCACGGAAGGTCGATGTTGATGAGGGTGCCGAGGCGCTGCAGGTTCAGTCCCTCCGACGCCGCGTCGGTGCCGACGAGCAACTGCAGGTCACCTTCGCGGACTCGCTTCTTGAGGGTCTCGCGGTCGCAGCGCCGGAACGTTCCACCGCTCCAGACTCCTGACCGCGTGCCGCCAGCGTACAGGCCGATGTCCTGGCTGCGGAACGCCGGATGAGCCGCAAGCTGCGCGCCCATCCAGTAGGCCGTGTCGAAGTACTGCGAGAAGAGGATGCAGCCGCGGTCCTTCCAGGGCTCGTGCACATGAGCGTTCGT